>VFSW01014445.1_pt1 | contig 10911 bp, 8 predicted proteins | sample 5358111 | NCBI WGS metagenome assembly VFSW01 (sample SAMN11554181, study PRJNA540505) | mine drainage metagenome | isolation source: sediment from site ElyBrook_90M | place: USA: Ely Copper Mine, Vershire, VT | collected 2017
TGGACACAACCGGTCATTCCACAACCATACAAAGGTCGAAATTCCCAGACGGCCGGGAATACACGCTTACTTGCCAACCACCACGCCGACGTCAGATCAGGAGGCCTGCCACCCACGGGGTCATCTGGCGATTTCGCTGACGGCAAAGATCTCAAATACTGAAATTCCAACAGCTTCGAACTGATCCCACGATCGAAGTAATGTAGCGGATCCAGATGCCGTGTCTGGACGACCGTAACCGTGTGGTCAGCACCTCTTGCCGAGTGGATTGTGTTACCAGAAGTGGGTGGCAACCAATTGAGGAGATGAGGGAGTTGTTCCAATAATGGAGACGCGGATGACGGCCTCAAAGTTTTTTGTCTCCCAATTGCTCGGCGCCTGTTTCACCATGCTGGAGAACACCTCGGGACTAAAGAAAACGCTCGCGGCTGCCTCTGTAGCGAAGGTTGTAATGCCTGCGGCAACCAGAACAATTTGTCCACTCTCCGCATCAAAGATCCTACAGAGAATCCCATAGTCCTGATCGGCGTATCCGTTCGCAGTTGGATTGACAGGCTTCCAAACTTGATTGGTTTTCTTATCGATAACCATCCGGTCCTTGAAGTCTTCGCTGTGAACAAGATTGAAGCGCAAATCGTGGGTCATCTTGAGTGTCCATATGGATGAGAAGCCTCCAAGGATAAGGCAGGGTTGCTCCCGCAACTGGGAGAACGTCAGATCTGAGCCGAAGCGCAGGTGGTATGGGTAATTGTGCCTGGTCAGGAAGTATGCCGCGCGCCTCAGGGCTGCCGCCGGCCCGATTCCAACCCGGTCAGTCAATGTGCCGTTTGTTCTGTCAGTCAAAACGGGGATGAAAATGAGCAACGCCGTCTTGGTTGCGAACACAGGGCGCCAGAGCAAATCCAGCGGAGCATTGTGACGGTAGAAAAGCGGATATGTGAATGCTGCTGCTCCCAAAACCGCGACGGAGCCGCCGAGCATCCAAGAGAACCGGCGCCTGTCAAACTGTTTTCCAACGCCCTTGACCTCGTCTTCATGAGGCGTACCAGAGGCCGAAAGATCATGAGAAGGGTGTATTCGGTGGACATATGCTCCCAACGGAATTTCGATTTTGATTCCGTTATCGGGCGCCGACTCGTAGTAATCCGATAGCCTCTTCCTCACCTCGCGCGCCTTCACGCGCACCAACGAGTCCTCGCCTGGCTCGAAGTTGATCCCTTTTCCGAATACCTCGTAAGCAATATTGCGTTCGCTGATAAGGTCTCCACGTCCGTGGACGGCCTCAAGAACGATGTAGCGCAAAAACTCCTGACAGCGCTTGCTGGATGAAAAGGTGGAACTAGCAAGGATGGCATCCAAATGCTCAAGCGCATGCTCATCTGGAATTTTAGACACCCCATTATGCCCGACCTTGCTCATGGCCGCTAGCGTAACACCGCATAACGTCCGTTTGCAAGCGCCTCGCGGTTACTACTATCGGCATGATAATGAGCATGTTAAGTGGGAGCTGAGCATTTAACAGTTATTGACTCTATATCACTTGACAAGACGTCCCGCCAAGAACGACCTTCCATGCGATGGCTTATGGCAAACGGTCAATTGCATCAAGACGAGCGACAAATTCAGGTGATTCAGGCCATTCGATCCAATTTCACGCAACGCCACACCATTCGGCAAACGAAAGATGATCAAGACCGCAGGGAAACCAAGGACCGGGGATCTGTTTCCGAACAGGCAATCTAACGCTAAGACACTTTGGGGGTTGAAAGGACACAAGTATGAAAACGATTCCAGTGCGCAAACCAACACTCGCAACCGCTGAAATGTACCACAGCAACCGCACTTCTGGCGGCATATTTGGCCGCGATTTGCTTCGGCACGAACTGTACGAGATTTCCTTGCGCAGCCTTGCGCTGTTAACCCTCCTGGCCGTCTTTGCCGTTGGGGCGGGCGCACAGGTGGATACCGGTTCGGTGCAGGGACAAGTTGCGGATGCGACAGGAGCAGTCATTCCGAACGCGCTCGTTACTTTGCGCAACGAGAACACCGGTGTTACGGCGTCGAACCATACCGATGCCAAGGGAGAATTCAATTTTTCCCCTGTTCGTGTCGGAGTCTATACGATTTCGGCGGAGATGCAGGGCTTCCGGCGATCAGTGCAGCAACACGTCAAGGTCGAAGTTCAACAGCAACTGATGGTCCCCTTCACCCTCCAGCCAGGTTCGACACAGGAGTCAGTTCAAGTGACTGCAGAAGAGATTCCTCTTCTCGAGACTCAGAGTGCATCTGTGGGACAGGGCATCGGGGCCGAGCAAATCAACAGTCTGCCGCTGAATGGAAGAAACTATTACTTTCTGGCACAGACAGCGGCGGGAGTTACCTTCGCACAAAATGGGACAAGGAACGAGAATACCAATGGGCGCTTCGTTGCGAACGGCCTGCGTGCGACCCAAAATGATTTCCTTTTAGACGAGATCGACAATAACTCCGCAATCGTCTCAGTGCAGAACGGAAAAGACTATGTGATTCAAACCGCCGTGGATGCGTTGGCCGATTTCAAGATTCAGACCAACAACTACAATGCCGAGTTTGGAAGAGCGGCAGGTGCTGTACTGAATGCGACCGTCAAATCCGGTTCGAACCAGATTCACGGAGATGTCTGGGAGTTTCTCAGGAATGACGTGTTCGATGCAAACGACTACTTCCTGAATCATGCCGGAAAGCCGCGCACTGAGTTTAAACGGAATCAGTTCGGCTTCACACTCGGCGGACCGGTGCTGCTTCCGCGCATTTATAACGGGCACAATAAGACGTTCTTCTTCGGCGACTATGAGGGAACTAGATCTAATCAGGGGAACGCGCTCACCGGCACAGTTCCAACGCTCGCCGAGCGCAGTAGCGGCTATACAGACTTCAGCGACCTAATTAGTCTGCAAAGCGGAAACAACAAGGCCGATGCAGCAGGCAAGGTTTATCCCTTGGGCACCATTCTCGACCCGGCGACGACTACGTCTTACGGTTCCAGTTATGTCCGTACGCCCTTTGCCGGCAACATCATTCCAGCTAGCCGCATCGATTCAAATGCGATCGCGCTGCTGAAACTGATGCCTGCTCCGACGTATTCCACGCTAGCAAACAACTATATTATCGCGCCCACCAACGTGGACACTTGGAACAATTTCGATATTCGCATCGACCAGGTGATCGGCAGCAAGGACTACCTTTTTGGCCGCTACAGCTACAACGGACATACTCAAAATCATCCCGGGATCTTCACAAACTACCAGGATGGCTATGCCGATGGCGGCAACTCTTCTTCATTGAGCAACTTCTATGACCGTTCGCAAAACATTTCGATTGGTGAAACGCACACTTTCAGTCCGCGTGTAGTGAACGATCTGCGCCTTGGCTTAAATCGCGAGCACGTTCTGTGGCTACAGCCGAATGGCAACACCCTTGGGATTCCTGCAAAATTCGGCATTCAGGGCGTGCCACAGTATGCCACCAACGGCGGGCTGCCCGAATTCTACGTCGGCTCATTGACATCGTTCGGTTCTTTCAACTATCTCCCGAGCAATAAATTCGGCACAACACCGCAACTGAACGACGACGTCACTATCATCCGTGGGGCGCACACACTTAAGGTCGGCTTCGAGCAGCAGTTCATTCGATTCCCGTATACGCAACCGCCTCAATCGCGGGGGGCCTTCACCTTCAGCGGCGGGTTCACTTCCATATATGGACAGACGGATGGAACCACAGGAATCGCTCAGATGCTGCTGAATCCAACTTCGACCTCAAACCTGGCCGGCGCAAATCAGATTGTGATGTCAACTTTTGTCGAGCACGGGCTGACGCATAAGTACACAGGCGCGTATGCGCAGGACAACTGGAGAATTACGCGCAAACTGACGTTAACCCTAGGCCTTCGTTATGACGCTTATGACTTTATGCATGAGCAGCACGACAATATCGCCAACTTTGTCCCCAGTCCGGGCCGCGTTGGCGGAACCTTTCTTGCCACTCCGACCGTCTTCAAGGAACTCCCCTCAAGCTTCCTGACCGCTCTGACGAATGAGGGAATCACTGCACAATCGACCAACCAGGGCTCGCTTGTCAATGTTCAGCATCTGAACTTTGCTCCACGCATTGGCTTTGCGGAACAATTGACAGAACGCTTAGTAATCCGCGGGGGCTATGGAATCTTCTACGGAGGGATCGAAGATATCGGTGGAGGACCGTTGGTTACCGAGAACTTTCCGATCGAATACAGCATAGCGCGTACGAGCGCTAATGCAGCCACGCCGATAGCAACCGATAACTCCCTCGGACTACTTGAAACGTCATTTGCAAATTTAGCGATAACTCCCTCGACTGTGAATGCGGCAGGACTCGGGCTCATTGGATTCCAGCAGGACGCAAAGACTCCTTATGTGCAGGGGTATAACCTGACGCTCCAGTATCAGTTGACTCACACTTTAGCGCTGACCGGCGCCTACGTTGGCGATGTGGCTCGACACATCGAGACAGTGCTTGCGCTGAATTCGGTGGGGGAACTGCTCCCACCAACGACAACGACTACACCATATCTCCCCTATAAGGCAACCGCGGTCTCTGGTAATAACCTGACGCTTACAGGAGCCAGCAGCGGCTTCAACGCAGGACAGATCACTTTGGAGCAGAGGCGGTCTCATGGTTTGACTCTGCTGACTAACTTTGCCTTGCAGAAGACGCTGACGGATGCACGAGATCCACTGGAGGGAACGACCGGGAGCTACCGCGCGCCATTCCTTCCCGGCTTTGGAATTCAAGCCGACAAGGAGCGTGCCGATTTCGACGTACATCGCATTTTTCACTTAAGCGGAACCTACGAGCTACCCTTCGGTTCAGGCAGGACATTCGGCGCCCATGCCCATGGCGTAGAACAGGTTGTTCTCGGTGGCTGGAGCACAAACTTCATAGCCACCGCACAGGATGGCCAGCCGTTCACGGTCGCTTGTTCGGTGACAACCGCTGCCGGCTCCGGCTGCAATGCGCTGCTAGTTCCCGGGCAGAGTCCCTATGCCAACAGCAGCGTGGCGCATTTCATCAATGCCGCTGCCTTTGCCAACCCCGCCGCCGTGACCACAATCGGGCAGTCCGACTACACTCCGCTGGGTGGCCGGCCCACACAGGTAAGTGGTCCGCCTTTCCGGCGCATAGATTTGGCATTCTTCAAGCGCTTCGACTTTACAGAACGCTTCTATTCGGAATTCCGCGCGGAACTGTTCAACATCACCAACACGGCGAACTTCGCCAATCCATCGAGCCTAAACTTCTCCAACACCACCAACTTTGGGCAGATCGCGGCAACACGCGATTCACCAAACGATCCTCGAGAAGTGCAGTTTGCGCTGAAGATTTACTGGTAATGCAATTGTGATGCGCTTGGGCCTTTGCCGACTTTCGTGTTGAATATCGGAGCGGCGTGCAACGAAAAACTTCCATAAGTTAGCGTTTGCGCCGCTCCGATGGTTCACGAATACTCACCAAAACACATAGGTAGAATTCCATTGAAACATAATCGTAGACAGTTTATTGGCGACTTAGCGAGTATCGCAGGTCTTGCAATGGCTCCAGGTGCGTTACGTGCAGCGACAAGTGTCGCGAGGAGACCCAACATTGTCTTCTTTTTGGTCGACGATTTGGGATGGGGCGATTTGGGTTGCTATGGCAATGCATTTCATGAGACTCCGAATATCGACCGTCTTGCACGAGAGGGAATGCACTTTACGAACGCCTATGCCGCAGCACCTGTCTGCTCGCCCAGTCGCGCATCGATCCTGACCGGTAGGGCTCCGGCGCGGTTGCATCTTACCCAATGGATTCCAGGGGCGACGTACCCACACAAGAAGCTGCTGGAGGCGCCAGTTGCCCAGCATCTCAACTCCGGCGCTCCAACCATCGCACAAATGCTTAAGCAGGCCGGCTATCAAACTGCGGCCATTGGTAAATGGCACCTCGGCGGAGAAGGCTATTTGCCTGAAAACTTCGGCTTCGACGTCAACATAGCAGGCGATAATCACGGCCATCCACCCTCCTACTTCGGTCCCTTCCACTTTCACAACCTCTCCGGCTACACCAAAGACGACTACCTCACCGATGTGCTCACCGATCGCATGGAGGCTCATATCCGCAAGGTCGCGCCCAAGGGCCCCTTCTTCCTATACATGGCCGAGTACTCGGTCCATCTGCCGCTTCAGGCAAAGCTGGCGATGATTGAAAAATATAAAAGGAAGAATGGCGGCCAAGACGAGCCCGACCCTATCTATGCCGCGATGATCGAGAGCACTGATGTTGCGTTGGGCCGGCTGCGCGCAGCGCTCGACCGCGCGGGAGTTGCGGAAAACACCATCATTCTTCTCACCTCGGACAACGGCGGCGTCGGCTTCCAGGGGCGAAACCTGCATCGTGTTGCCAACAACGGAGGCCTTCATGCAGGGAAGGGCTTCCTCTACGAGGGCGGTATCCGCGAACCGATGCTGGTGCACTGGCCAGGTGTGACCAGCCCCGGAAGCGGGTGCGAGACGCCGGTGATCGGAATGGATTTTCTGCCCACGCTCGCGCTCGCGGCCGGAGTAAGCACTGTTCCGCAACCCTGCGACGGTCTGGACATCGGCGGCCTGTTGCGGGGCGACAAGACGCTTCAGCGCGACAAGCTTTATTGGCACTACCCGCACTACAGCGACCAGGGTGGCACGCCTAGCAGCGCCATCCGTAAAGGCGACTGGAAGCTGATCGAATTTTTCGAGGATAATCATCTGGAGCTGTACAATCTAGCCCTCGATCCCGGCGAGCAATACAACTTCGCCTCCAGCTTTGCGGACAAGGCCTACGAGTTGCAGACTGAACTGGCCGTTTGGCGCACCTCGGTTGATGCGGTGGTGCCCACCCCTAATCCTCGCTATAAGCCCATGCTGGCCGATGCTCACGAAGGTTCTCTGGGATGCAGTTGGATGCCGTCGAGAAATTGTAGAGAAGACTGACACTTCTGAACCTTGGCACTCTGACTGTCCATCGGGCGATTGAAGGGAAGCAAAACATGAACGGCAGGGAGATACATTCACATGAGAAGTCGGACGAGGCCTGGGTGTGGACGTCTGGCTTCGCATCAGTCAATCCTCATGGCGCTTATCTGCTAGTCCTTCGAGGACGGCGCGACACCGCGTTATGGACAGTGTTTCCGCAGCCATTTGGTGGCAGGAACCTCGAACTGACTCGACTGGCTGGAGACGGCTCTTCATCAAAGCCACCTCACGAGGTCTCAAGATCGAAATACCGCATCAACTCAATTTTGCGTTTTTGGAAGGTTAGGGCGAGGTCCTCCAGCCAGCAAGGGCGGTCTCGCTTTAACTAACGATTGATCGACGAGGGTCCGCAAGTGCGCAGTTAGAGCAGACTTGCAGCTCATCCAGGCCAAATAAGCCGCTCCATCCTCATGCTTTTCGGCGGCTCCCGGAGAAGCGAAGGTAATGTCAGCGGCCCGATGCACGTTTTCTGCGCGTGCTGTCTCATTCATCGCTCGGCACCCGGCATTGCTCACTCGATTGAGATGGGAACGGCAAAGGTGAAGGACGCCGCCCTTCACCTTCTGAAGTAAGACGCGCAGTTCGGACGAACCCGCGTCCGACTGCACCGTATGCGCCCTGCGCGCGTGCGCGGGGCAATCTTTGAACAAGGAAGAAGCTCCCCCATGGCAGAATTCATATCAACCACACTACAAACCTCGGCTGTCACTCTGGCTGAAGAATTGAGTTTCACTGCAGCCGCGCAAAAGCTGGGAATAAGCACCGCGGTCCTTCATGCCCAGATGAGCGAACTTGCGACACTCCTGGAATGCGCGCTATTTCGAGAGGATGGCGACAGCGTTGAAGTAACCGAGGACGGCCGGGTCCTGATCGACGCATTTCGATCACTTCTATCCGACGACGACCCGGAAACAAGTAGAACGGCGGCGGCCAGCTAGGGCTTGCGGAATCCGTGCGCTTCCAGGGTCTCCTGGTCGATCTCGGTCGAATAGATGGGACAGGACTTCATAAAAGTGAAATCCTCCAGCTCTTGCACGTCTTCCGAGCCGATCAGTCGGAGGTTTGCGAGGAGTGCAATCATCTCGGCGCGGTTGTCGAAGCTGCGTACACACATGGAACCTTCGGTCCATGGTCCCCAAACGGCCACGTTGAAACCGTCTTCGTAAGGGAAGATGATCAACTTCGCTTTCATAAGAGGTGCCTCCAGGCAGAGAATTCCCGTACACGGCTACCGAATCATCTAACCACATTCCCCGCATTCGTAATCAACAGCATGTTGAATTTTGTGCGGTCTGTGAGGGGAGCCTCAGAGCTCAACCGCAAGTCTTTATAAGCAGCGCATACTATCCTCGCGGTGCCCACGTTGGAGCGTGGCCCCTAAGCCTCAGGCTTGATCCGGCCGCAGGGTTCGGACAAGGACATTGGCACGAGAATGCGCGCGCGTCAAGCACAATAGCGCGATACCGCCTGCGAAATCAAAACGCTGCAGCGGCCGCCCGGCGAACAATGGTGCGTTTGATCTTTTCGCCTTCCTGCTGTTCAGCGAGACGCAGTTCATAGAGCTTTTGCAGATTAAGCCACATCTCCGCCGATGTGCCTAGCCACTGGCTCAGGCGCAAAGCCGTATCGGCGGTCAATGCCCGCTGGCCTTTAAGAATCTGGTAAATTCTGTTCGCTGGAACGTGCAAAACTTCGGCGAGTTCCGGGGCGCTCATGTTTAACGCCTCCAACTCGTCGGCCAGAAACCTGCCAGGGTGAACCGGATCGCGCGCCATAGTCATACTCCTCACGAGTGGTAATCGGTAATTTCGATGTTGAAAGGCCGGTCATGATCCTCCGGCCACTCGAAACAGACCCGCCACTGCCGGTCGATGCGGATGCTGAACTGTCCCTTCCGGTCGCCGCTCAGGGCTTCAAAGCGATTGCTGGGCAGTCGCATCAGATCATTGCAGCTCATTGCGGCTTCGAGAATGTCCAGACGCCTTTCAGCCTGTTCTTTGAACGCCTGAAACTCTTTCACCCGCCCACCAGCCGCAAAACGCTCCGTGCGCTTGTCACGGTACTTCGGCGGAGTGTCTAGCAGTTCTGAGCCGTCCATGCTACATAATTATGGCAACTATTGACGCGTTACGTCAAACGTCTCGAATGGGCATGGAAACGGAGCGTATCGATCATTAACCTGGCACTCGTAGGCCGGCGGAGTTTCAATCTCTCCGGGTCTAATTCCCCGCCGCAACTCATCCATACAATCAGGGAATTCGAGGGGAGGTTCACCTTTCAGGGCGGCGCGGAGATCGGAAGCAATAATGCGGATGCCTTCGCCTGGAATCTCGTAGTAGGTCACTGCCATTCCCAACTCCTCGATGAATCCAATTCTTCGACAGCGCCGTAGAAACAATTTGAGTTCGCTTTCGGGAATCATCAACTCACCCTCAATCGCATCCACGGTCTTGCGGATAGGGGCTGTCGCGGCGTAGCTAAGATCCAGCCATAGAGTTTCGACTTTTCTGCGAAGGCGGCGGGCGAGAGATGGCTTATTGCCAGTCAGGATTTCGACCGCCTCGTCGAGCGTGAGCATCGAGTGCAGTTCTTCGAGCCGGGCAAGAGCGGAAGAGGTTTGTATGGCAGTCGGCCGGGGCATACTCGTGTCTCCCTGGATTTGGATGCTTGCGACCTGTTGAACAGGGCCGAAGGCGATGGCGCGGCCGATTTGGCCCTGGGGCAAGGTTCGATTTTTCGATCCACAACCCTATCCACAAAATGAGTGATCTTGTACGACCTCGCTTGCTTTTAAGCTACTGAAAATAATAATGTTGCACTACTACTTGAGACCCAGTCAAATATCTACGAATTTCGGTTTATCGTCTTGGTAGTAGCCTTGATCCACAAAGGAGTAGCCTTGATTAACAATGCTCACATACCCATGGATAGCAGCGATCTTGACCTCTGCCTCGCATTTTCTCGTTTTTTTTTGATCCACAAGTCGATCCACAAAAAGGGCAATCTTACACGACTTCAATGGGTTTAGGCGTTCCCCACGGGTTAGTAAGTCGTTGAAAAACCTAGAATTGCACGCCTGTCACGGCAGAGGTCGCGGGTTCGAGCCCCGTCGTCCCCGCCATAAACCAAAGAAAATACAAAGTTTATGGTACAGTGACAATCAAGGTTTCAGCCCGCGAGGGTGCGGAAGGGTGCTGAGAGTTCTCAGCGCCCTTTTTGCTGCCTTCCAGCAGCAAGGGCTCCCGTTGCGAGGGTGCTGGCGAGGGTGCTGAAATCTCGGCCTTGCCGGCTCCGATCAACATCTCCATTACTTTATTGTTGGCCTCACGCTTCGTTGCGGAGATCGCGTGCGTGTACACCTCAAGCGTGATCCGTGAGTTCGCGTGACGCAGAAGTTCCTGGGCGGTTTTCAGGTCCGCTCCAGACGCTCTCAGGTTGGTTGCCAGAGAATGCCGGAAGCTGTGCCATCCGATCACCTTGCCGGCAATCTTCGCCCGGACGAGAGCGGGGCGGATGATCTTTTGCAGAATCATGTCGGGTGTCACCGGCGTCTTTCCCTCGTTCCGAACAGAGGGAAAAAGAAAGTCATCCTCCCCTTGGTATGGAGATTTCTTTCTCCAGGCGTACAGGCATTCGATGACTAACGTATGCAATGGAACGGGCTTTCGGCTGGCCTCGGTCTTGGTATCTCCGAAGCGTCCCCGAACACAGGAGCGGAGGACGTTGACCTGCATAAGGACCGGATCGACATTTCTCCAGGTGAGTGCGACGAGTTCGGAGCGCCGCAGTCCGGTACTGCCTGCCAGCATTACCATCGCTTTTTCACGGAGCGGTAGTTCGTGAA
>VFSW01014446.1_pt1 | contig 10911 bp, 11 predicted proteins | sample 5358111 | NCBI WGS metagenome assembly VFSW01 (sample SAMN11554181, study PRJNA540505) | mine drainage metagenome | isolation source: sediment from site ElyBrook_90M | place: USA: Ely Copper Mine, Vershire, VT | collected 2017
TAGTCTGCCATTAGACAATGAGCAGAAAACCACCATCGACCGCTTTCAAGCCTGGCCAGTCGGGCAATCCGGCGGGACGCAAGCCGCTTCCGGCTGACATCAAGGCGCTTGCGGCTAAATATGCGCCCGACGCTTTTCGCGCCATCGTCGAGATTAGCCAAGATAAAGCACACCCGCAGCGTCTCGCGGCGGCAAAAGAGGTCTGCGACCGCGCATGGGGCAAGCCGGTGCAAGCCATTGAAAATGGACCAGATTCCGCGCCGTTTTTGATTAAGATCGTGCGGCTGGAGGACGATGCGCAGTGAGCGCACGCGAAATCCGCGTCCCGAACGACTGGCGACCGCGTCCGTATCAGCGTCCCCTTTGGCGTTACCTAGAGCGCGGCGGCAAGCGCGGGTATGCTGTATGGCACAGAAGGAGTGGGAAAGACGATTTGGCGCTGAATTGGACCGCCGTGTCGGCCATGCAGAAACCCGAGACATACTGGCACATGCTCCCTGAGGCGAGCCAAGCGCGCAAGGCCATCTGGGAGGCTGTAAACCCTCATACTGGAGTTCGGCGCATCGATCAAGCGTTTCCGCACGCGATCCGCGCCGCGACCCGCGAGAACGAGATGTTTATCCGGTTCGTCAACGGCGCGACGTGGCAGGTGGTGGGAAGCGACAATTTCAACAGCTTGGTGGGTTCCCCTCCTTACGGAATCGTATTCTCCGAGTGGGCATTGTCGCGCCCGTCCGCATGGTCTTTTCTCTCGCCGATCCTCCGGGAGAACGGCGGCTGGGCCTTGTTCATCACCACCCCTCGCGGCGACAATCACGCTGGCAAAATGTTCAATGGGGTCAAAGACGACCCGGAGTGGTTTGCCGAACGGCTATCCGCGCCCGAAACCGGGGTTTTCACGGACGCTGATCTGGACAAAGAGCGCACCGAGCTGATCCGGCTGCACGGCCAGCACGTTGGAGACGCGATTTTTGATCAGGAGTATATGTGCAGTTTTACCGCAGCCATTGCGGGACAGGTCTATGCAGCCGAGCTGCGGGCCGCGCAGGCCGATGGGCGCATCACGCGCGTCCCGTATGACCGTAGCAAGCCGGTTGACACGTTTTGGGACTTGGGGTGGGCCGACAGCACGTCGATTTGGTTTGTCCAGCAAGTCGGGTTTGAGACGCGCGTGATTGATTTTGAGCAAGGGTCCGGGTTGCCGCTCTCGGAGTATTTGTCCCGCGTCCAGGCGCGGCCATACGTCTATCGGCATCATTGGCTACCGCACGATGCGCGGGCGAAACAGCTTGGCTCGGGGCGCTCGGTCGAGGAAATGATGCGCGATGCGGGCGTCCCGGTGCGGATTGTGCCGTCGCTTGCGGTGGCTGACGGGATCAACGCGCTTCGGACGATCTTCCCTTCTCTTTGGTTTGACGAGGCCAAATGCGCGCAGGGCATTGAGGCTCTCAGCAATTATCGTTACGATGTGAAGGAAGGCCAGTTGTCCCAACGCCCGTTGCACGATTGGGCGTCCCATGCGTCCGACGCCGCGCGCTACATGGCGATTGGGCTTGGCCAGCGCCAGGCGGTTAAGCCGCCCCCTGCACCGCAGATTTCGCTCGGCACGCGCAATCCGGGCTTGTCGTGGATGGCCGCATGAAGTCCCTGCGCATAGACCGCGATGACCTTATCAACGAGGCTAAAGAACGATTTAAGAGGTCTCGCACGTATTACAGCAAAGCCTATGAGCAGTGGGACAAGGATTGGAAGTTCGGGCACGGCGACAGCTATAACAATTACCAGTGGCCCGATAATATCGCGCAATCACGGCAACTGGACAACGCCGTCACGCTCACGATCAACAAGACGCGACAACATTGCCTGCAAATTGTAAACGCGCTTTCCAGCGCCGATGCGGGTGTATCGTTCACACCGATCAGCGATGAGGCGAGCAAAGAGGCCGCCGAGACGTTCGAGGGGGTCGCGCGGTATATCCAGTACACCAGTAACGCCCGGTCGGTGTTCCGCAACGCTCTGACGCATCAGGTTTATGGCGGCATCGGGTTTTGGCGCTTGGTCACTGACTACCGCGACCACAAATCACGCGAGCAGGACATATTTTTCCGCAATGTGCCCAACCCAACGCGAGTGTTTTTTGACCCGGCTTGCACCGAGCCGGATTGGTCGGACGCCAAGTTTGCCTTCGTTTTCGACGAAATGCGCAAGGACGATTTCGAGCGCCAATATCCCGACGCGGAGCCTGAGCAATCCGACCCGTTCGGCGAGACGTGGCGCGGAAGCCGAGCCGAGGGAATGGTGGGGATTGTTGAGTATTTCCGGCGCGAAACCAAGAAAGATCGGCTTTTCTACTTGGAGACTGGCGAAACAGTTTTGGCTTCAACGCTGCCGGACGAGATTCGCCAGCGCCTTCGCGAGGACGATACCGACAGCCGATTGGTTGAGACAACAGAGGTCCAATGGTTCAAGCTGTGCGGCAACCAAATCTTAGAGAAAACCATTTGGCCGGGTGATTACATTCCGATTGTGCCGGTGTTGGCTGAAACCACGATCATTGACGGCGAGTTTGACTGCGTGGGCCATGTTCGGGCGATGTTGGACGCGCAACGCCAATACAACTACATGCGCAGCGCCGCGACCCAAGCCATCGGGTTGCAAACCAAGGTGCCGTTCGTCGGCCCGATTGAGGCGTTTTCGGGCGTCGAAACCTATTGGGAGAACGCCAACCGGGCGAATTACGCTTATATCCCGTATAACGGCACGGACAGCAACGGCCAGCCGATTGCGCCCCCTCAGCGCGCACCGTCGCCGATCATGCCGCAAGCCTATATCGAAGGCACGCAGGCCGCTGCGATGGATATGCAGATGGTGTCGGGGCAGTTTGAGGCCGCGATGGGCGAAGCGTCCAACGAGAGGTCCGGGGTCGCGATCCAGCAGCGGCAGATGGCCGGGGAACAAGGGGCGGACCATTTCAAGCAGGGCTTCGAGCAGGCGCTGCGGCTGACGGGCAAGATACTGCTAAACCTCATTCCCAAAGTGATGACGGCCAAGCGCGTTTTGACGATCATGGGTCAAGACGGCAAGGAAAGCCGGGTGGTTATTGACCCGAACGCGCCTCAGTCACACCAGACGCAAGAAAACGAAAAAACCAACCAGGCGCAACAGATTTTCAATCCGAACGTGGGCAAATACTCGGTCGAGGCCGAGGTCGGACCGTCTTTCCTCACGCGCCGTCAGCAGGCGTTCGAGGCCCTGATGGACGTGATTAAACAGGCCCCTGAATGGGCGGGGGTGGTTGGCGATCTTCTGATGAAAAACGCGCCGTTCCCCACCGCTGATGAGATGGCCGAGCGGTTGCGCCGCATGGTGCCCCCGCAGGCCCTCGGAGGGCCATCGCCGCAAGAAGTCGAGCTGCAGCAACAGAACGCAAAACTGCACCAGACATTGCAGGAGATGGTCACGGATGCAGCCGAGGCGCGCATTCGCAGCCAATCGGTGCAGCAGCAGAAGCGGATTGATGCCTACAAGGCCGAAACTGACCGCATGGAAAGCCTCAAGGACATCGACCCGGCTGCGCTGCGTCCTTTAATTTTGCAGTTGGTTCACGAAGCGTTACATGATACAATGACCCAATCAGCGCCCCTTGTGACGGCTCTGCCCGATGGAACTCCCAATTTGCAGATGGCTACAGCCCCTGCGAATTGATCGACCGCTCGGCCCCGGATTGGGTCGTCCCGCGCCGATTATGGCGTAACCATCATTGAGTAAGATCATGTCACAAAATCTCCCCGACGCTCAAATTGAGACGCCGAACCCGGCTGACAACTCCGCGCTGGACCCAGCCGCCGCGCTGCCCGTTGACGCATCAACGCCGGATGCCAATCCACCGCCGCAAGGCGAGAACAAGCCGCAACAAACCCCCTGGTATCATCGCCGCATCCGAGAGGAAGCCGAGCGGCGCAGACAAGCCGAGGAAAGATTACGCGAACTCGAGGCCCAGATTGGTCAGCAAGGGTTTACCGAAACCGGCGACCGCCCGCAGCAAGCCCCGCAAGACTTCGACCGACTGATTGAGCAGCGTGCGGCACAAATTGCCGAACAGCGCCGCATTCAAGAAGCCGCATCGCGCGTTTATTCCGATGGCGTCAAGTCGTTTCCTGATTACCAGTCGGTTATCTATAACCTCACCAACACGATGGGCGAATCGGTAAATCGCCCTGAGTTTTTGGAGACGGTTTTTGATCTCCCGAATAGCGCGGCTGTTTTGCATCACCTTGGCACCGATTTGGACGCGGCACACGAAATCTTGTCGCTTCCCCCGCTTAAAATGGCCCGCAAGCTGGAGCGTTTGGCCGAAACGCTGGCAGCAGGACCGCGATCCACGCGCAACGCACTCAACGCCAATGCGCCCCCGGAGCCAATTCGCCCCGTGGGATCGTCCGGCTCATCCGCTGGACGCGATCCGACAAAAATGTCGGTGAAAGAATACGCAGATTGGCGCGCTGAGCAGCGGGCAAAAACAGGCCGCTGATCGCCCGATCAGCCACACTCACAAGATGGGGCCTTAGGCAAGCCCTTGGCAGCGTCGAGATGACGCCGCGTCCCTTAGATGGAGCCTACTATGTCTGGATCAGTAACGAATACCTGGCTCACGCCAGATATGGTCACAAAAATGGCCATTCCGCTTTTTGTCAACTCCAACGCCTTTTTGAAGAATATCGACCGGCAGTATTCCGATCAATTCGCCCGCGACGGCGCAAAGATCGGCGATAATCTGCGCATCCGGTTGCCGTCTGACTATAGCGTGTCGAGCGGTCCGGCGCTTGCTCCGCAGGCGATTACACAGGTCAACACCAACCTGACCGTGACCAACCAAGAGCACATCGATCTGGTCATCACCAGCGCCGACTACGCCTTGGACATGATGGAGTGGGAACACAATATCCTCAAACCGGCGATGAACCGGCTTGCGGGTAAGGTGGCCTCGGACATCATGTCGCTTGCCAACACGATCCCGAACGTGTCTCAAAACATCGTTTCGGGCGCTCTTGCTTCGCCTTCGACCCTGACTTACGCGACGGCAAAGGCCGTGTTGCTGCAAAACAGCACGCCGAACGCCGATCTGATGGCCATTATGGACCCGATTTCCATGGCGCGTGGTCAGCAGAACATCCAAGGGCTGTTCAACCCGACCGGGCGCGTCTCGGAAGCGTTTGACAGCGGCGAGGTTATCGGCCCGGCTCTCGGCATTTCGAAGTATATGAGCGATCAGCTTGTTCCGACCTACACCAGCGGCGGATCGGCAACGGCGGCGGATATGCCCACCGTCAACGGGGCGAACCAAACCGGCTCGGTGATTACGGTCACACCGGCAACGGGCGGCGCGAACATCAATGTTGGCGACGTGATTGTCTTCCCGGGCGTTCACCGCGTCAACCGCGTCACTCACACGGCTGCGGCGGACTTGCGCACTTTCGTTGTGACGGCGGCTTATATTGGTGGCACCGGGACCACCCTGAGCATCTACCCGGCGTTGACCCCGACGAATGGGGCCGATGTTCCGTTTGCGACCACCGACGTTTCGCCTGCTTCGGGCGCAGCGGTTGCGGTCGTGATCCCGGCTGCGACTGTCGTTCGAAAGAACTTCGTGATGCACCCCAAAGCCTTTACGCTGGCGACGGTCGATTTGCCGCTTTACGCCAAGGGCGTTGTCAGTGCGGCACGAGACAACTACGACGGTGTATCGTTCCGGTGCTTGCAAACCTACTACTCGCCGACCGATCAGCTCATCATGCGCCTTGACGTGCTGTATGGGTTTGCGGCCATCCGTCCTGAGTGGGCGGTAGTCGTGCCCGACGTGGAGTGATCCATGCTTGACGCGCGCCATCTTATCCTCGGCCCGGTTATTCCGGCGACTGAATACCGTTACCAAGAATATCCGAAATGGGTCACGGGTGCGGACGGCGTGCGGCTTGTGGTGAACAATGCGAACGAGGAAGTGGAGTTTCTGCGCATGAGCTTGGCTGGTGCGAAGGAACCTGACCAGGACATGAGGCCAGAAACCCCGCTTCCTCACCTTCAGCTTAACGGCGGCAAGAGGGCGCGGAAATGAGCGGCACCACGAGCACGATTGTCGGTGACCTGATTACCCAGGCGCTCAAAATGACCGGCGCTGTCCCGCAAGGCCAAACGCCGAGCGCGGAAGATAGCAACGACGCGCTGATTATCGCAAACCAAATGCTTGCCGCGTGGAACGCAAAACGCTGGGATGTTTACGGTCTCGTTGACGTGTCTGTGGTTGCCAGTGGAGCCATTTCCTACACAATCGGCACGGGCGCGGATTTCGACACCCCTCGCGTGGATCGCCTCGAAGCGGCTTACATGGTGCAGACGGTGCCGGGAACTGCCTATCCCGTCAGCTACCCGCTCGAACTGCTCAATGCTTACGAGGATTACGTGCGGATTGCGGTGAAAAATATCCCGTCCTTCGCGCAGTATTGCTTCTATGATGCGGCCTATCCGGTGGGGAATATCTATTTTTGGCCGGTCCCCTATTCGGACCAGTTTACCCTCCACGTGTTGGTCAAAGAGCCACTTGGGCAATTCGCCGGATTGTCGCAAGAGATTGCGCTCCCGCCCGATTACCTCGAAGCCGTGCTCTATAATCTGGTGGTGAGGCTCAAGCCGCTTTATGGAATGGCCCCCGACCAGACCGTGACGGGGCTCGCGAAATCGGCGCTCAACACCATTCAGAATAGCAACGCCCAAGTGCCGAGGATGCGGCTGGATAAGCGGCTGAGTGGCAGCGGGCGAACGTTCTATAACGCATTCTCGGACAACAATTAGTGACGCAGCTTCAACTGCTCACGGGCGCATACGAGACGCGATCCATCATCGCGGGCGCGCAACGGTGCGTGAACCTGTTCGGCGAGGTGCAGCACTTTGAGACGTTTGCTTATTTCCCGCAACCGACCGGGCCAAGCATGACGACCCACTACCCGACGCCGGGGCTTGTGCAGATGTTCGCGGGAAGCGGACCCGTCCGATGCCTCTATGCGGCCAGCAATGGGCAGCTTTTCGCGGTCATCGGCCAAACGGTTTACTATCTGCCTCCTGATTTTGTGGGAGTGGCGCTTGGCACGATTGACGCCGGGACTTCGATTGTCTCAATGGCCGACAATGGTTCAACGGTCGTGATCGTGGACGGGACAGTGAATGGCTATACCGTCACCCTCAACGGCCCAGCCGCTACACCAGGAAATGTAACGCCGTTGGTCGATCCGACCGGGCTGTTCGTGGGGGCGAATACGGTTGTGTTCGTCAATACCTATTTCGTGTTCAATGCCCCCGGCACGCCGCAGATGTATTGCAGCCTAAGCAATTCGACCACGTTCGATGCGCTGTATTTCGCCGATAAAGTGGGATTTGCCGATAACATCCAAGGCATCGCGGCGGTGCAGCAGCAGCTATGGCTGATGGGCACTCGCTCCACCGAAATTTGGTATGACTCCGGCCAAGCCGATTTTCCGTTTCAGCAAGTCTCCGGCGCTTTTATTTATCACGGCACATCGAGCGCGGCGACGATTGCGGTTTTTGACAGCAACGTGTTCTTTCTGAGCCGAGACAATGCAGGCCATGGCATCGTTCTCATGGGCAGCGGCAACTACCAAACCCAGCGGATCAGCACTCATGCGATTGAGTATCAGATTCAACAATACTCGACGATTGAGGATGCGATTGGCTTCATCTACCAGCACCAGGGGCATGTTTTCTATGTGCTCACATTCCCGTCAGGTGATGCGACGTGGGTTTATGACATGGCCACGAAATTATGGCATGAGTGGCTTTCAGCGGATAGCGACGGCAACTTGCACCGGCATCGCGTCCAATGCGCGGCCTACGCCTATGGAATGGTGGTCGGGGGCGACTGGGAGAACGGCATCGTTTATCGGATTTCGCAATCGGCCTACACCGACAATGGAACGCCGATCCAGCGCATCCGGTCATTTCCCCATCTCGTGCAGGATTTGAAGCGCGTTCGCTATTCGCGGTTCGTAGCTGATATTGAGTGCGGGTTGGGTAATCCCGCCGCCGATACCACGCTTGGGGATGCTCCGACGATCTATCTGCGCCTGAGCGATGATCGCGGGCGGACGTTTTCCAACCCGATCCCCTCGACCATGGGCGCACTTGGGCAGTATCGCATCATCGCGCAATGGCGGCGGCTCGGTGTGGCCCGTGATCGGATTTTCGAGGTGTTTTGGTCCTCTCCGGTGGAAACGGCGATGAACGGGGCATTTCTGGACGGGGAGCCGCTTGGGTCATGAGCGGCAAAACCGGCATTCCGACCCCAAGCACGCCGTTTCTGGACAGCACGGGCAATGTCGCGTTGATCTGGCGGCAGTTTTTGGTTGCCATCCTCAACCGCACTGGCGGCGCTACAGCGACCGCCAACGCGCTCTTGAACGGTAATTCCAACCAACAATTCGCCGTACAGACCGCAGACCAGCCGACAAGCGCCGTCCCGTTGGCGCAATATCGCAGCCAGCCGGGCCAAGCCCCAAGCGCAATCAGTGTCGGTGCATCGCCCTGGACATTCCAAGCGGCGAGCAACGGTTTTTTAGTCATCGACGGCGGCACGGTTTCCAACGTGGAATATCAGCGAGCGGGAGTGCAAGCCCAGATCGGCAACCCGCCCGAACTTATCCCGATGCGGGCAAACGATTTGGTGGTCGTCACCTATTCCGCTGCTCCGTCCGCTGTCTGGTTTCCGAACTGATGGAAATCCGATCCGAGCTATGGTCGGCGATGCGCGGGGAGATTAGGCCGCTCTGGGAGGCGCTGGGGGACGAGGCGGAGCAATCGGCGTGCACCCCCACCCCTTGCGTTGATATGGGCATCTACGACGCGGCTGACGCTGCTGACACGCTGATTTCTATTGCGGCGCGGGTCGAAAATAGGCTAGTAGGGTATTGGTTAGCGTTTTTGTTCTCCCATCCCCACCACGAGGGGAAATTGGTTGCGGCGGCGGATTTAGTCTATCTCGCGCCGGAACATCGAGGTGGATGGGGAATGATGCGGGCATTTCGGCTGCTCCGCGATGAGGCAAAACGACGCGGCGCAGCGGCTCTATATGCGAACTCGCCCATTGGGCGCGACTTGGGATCGATTTTCCGGCGCTGCGATCTCGCGCCAGTCGAAACTCAATACGCGGTGTGGTTCTGATGGGATTTGTAGCGCAATTACTCGGCGGCGGAGCGGCCCGACACGCGGCAAACGTCGCAAATGTGCGGGCGCAATTCATGGCCCAGCAGCAGCAGCAAGCCGGGCAAACGATGTATAACAACATCACCGGGCAGGGCCGCGCGCTTAATTCCGAACTGATAGCGCAAGGCGGTCAAGCCTATAATCAACTGACCGGCCTCATTCCGAGCGTGACTTCGCCGTTTCAGCCGATGATCCAGGCCGGGCAGGCGGCCGCGTCCCAATATCAACAGGATTTGCCGCAACTCACCAATCAATATGCCCCCACGATGGCGCAATTATCGGCAACTCCCGGCTATCAATTCGCGTTGCAACAAGGGCTGGAAAGCACTCAAAATGCGGCGGCGGCACGGGGATTGGGCGTGTCGGGCGCGTCGCTCAAGGCGGCAGGCAATTACGCGACGGGCCTAGCGCAGCAGACCTACGCGCAGGACGCGGGGATTTATCAGCAAGGGCAGCAGATCGCGGCGAATAATCTGCTCAATGGCATGAGCCAAGGCACATCAGCGGCGAACGCATCCGGGAGCCTTGCCAGCGGATTGCAGCAGGCAGCGACGGGCGCGCAGCAATCCTACAATCAAGGCGCGGCCAGCATCGATCAGAACGCCCTCACGACCGGCGCGGCTGACTACCTTAATCAATTCAATTCGGGGGCGAGCACGTCCCTTGCGGGCAACCAGCAGGCGGTTGCGGGCCAGATCGCGTATAACAACGCGCTTGCGAGCGGCATCAACATCATCGCCAACGGCATCAATCAAGGGGTCGGGCTTCTCAACGGCGGCGCGTCCAGCGCGGGCCAAGCGGCCTCGTCTGGTAGCGGCACGCTGGCAGGAAACGCGATCAATAACACTTTCGGCAGTTCATCGGGCGGCGGCACGCTGTTTGGCAACGCGATCAATAACATTTTTGCCCCCGCTCCGACTGCGTATGGCCAAGCTGGTAATGTGTATGGCCAGAATAACGCGCTTCAGGCCGGGGGAATTTACTGATGCCCACATCATCACCCATGGATACCGGCGCGGTCATCAATCCATCGATTTTGTCGAATTGGAAGCCTGACATTCAAATACCGAATGTCATCGGGGCGCTTCAGGGGGGCGCGCAACTTCAAGCGCAGCGGCTCGCAAACCAGAAATTGCTTGCGCAACGGGCGGTCGGGCAAGACTACCAAGCGAGCATCAATCCGCTTACCGGACAACCAAGTTTGCAAGGCTTCGGGCAGCGGCTCGCCAAGGACCCGAACGCGGCGTTTGACGCGCAGGCTGGGATGCAAAACACGCTTGCGAACGCAACGCAGGCGCTTCATCTTCATCTGCAAAAAACGCAGGCGGCGGCGGATATTGCGGGTGATGCTTACGCCCAAATGGTAAAAGACCCAGCCAATGCCCGTAAGATTGGTCGGACTGCCATTGTTGATGGCATGAACGCGGGGTTATATAGTTCGCAAGAGGCCACCTCTCAAATCGCTCAGTTACCAAGCGATCCGCAGGATTTATTGCAGCATTTCGGTCAAGCGGCGGGACAACTTCAGAGCGTTGCCTCAAACCTGAAAGACTTCGTCGGTAGTCCTTCTGTCATCAACACCGGGTCACAGCAAATCATGGGCCGCATCAATCCGTTGACCGGGGCATTTGTTCCGGCAAATGC
>VFSW01014447.1_pt1 | contig 10911 bp, 6 predicted proteins | sample 5358111 | NCBI WGS metagenome assembly VFSW01 (sample SAMN11554181, study PRJNA540505) | mine drainage metagenome | isolation source: sediment from site ElyBrook_90M | place: USA: Ely Copper Mine, Vershire, VT | collected 2017
GTCGTCCGGGCGATCTGGTTTCCCGGCTCCATCGGGGTCGCGTCGTCCGGCAGTTCGGCGCTGGGATCGGTGACCGGGGTGCTCGCCCTGGCGGGCGACAAGCTCCGGTTCCTGGCCTGGAACGATTCCCTGGGGGCTTTCGAAGTGCAGCGGACGATCGCGGTCCTTTCGGCCGCGAAGGTCCGCATCGGCCGCTTCGGGTCGACCGAAATGCTGGTGGTCGAATCGTGGAACCTGTCCTACGACTCCTTCGAGCTCATGCGCAAAGGCCAGTTCATCTCGGATCCGCCGACCACCCGGGCGCTCTATCAAAGGATCCGGGAGCTGCGGGCGAAGCATCCCCAGCCCGACTTCTAGGGCGCCGCCGCGGCTCTAGCCTCTCTTTTCCGACTCCACCCAGCGCACCGCCTCCCGGATCAGAGCGGTCCCGTTCTCGAGAGAGAATTTGCGTTTGATGTGTTCGCAATGGGCCTGGACGGTCTTGAGGCTGACGTGGAGCCGCTCGGCGATCTGACGGTTTTCGTGCCCGAGGCCGATCAGGCCGAAAACTTCGAGCTCGCGATCGGTCAGTTGCTCGACGGACGGCGCCGTTGCAACCTGGTTCCGGCCGGCGACCCGTTGGGCGATCAGCATGGCCAGGGTTTCGCTGACGTAAACCTTTCCCTGCAGGACTTGGCGAACGGCTTCGATGATCTTGCCCGTTATCTCCCGCTTCATGACGTAGCCGAGCGCCCCCGCCCGCAGCGCCCGTTCTGCGTAGTACGCCTCGTCGTGCATCGAGAGCACGAGCACGTAGGGGCGCGGGGTGAGCGCCTGCACCTGCTTGATCAGCTCCAGGCCGGACTTGCCGCCGAGTGAGAGGTCGATCACGGCAATTTCCGGATTCAGCCGGATGATCTCCGCCAGGGCGGCGCGGGGGTCCGTCGCCTGGCCGCAGACGCAGAGATCCTCCTGCTGGGCGATGAAATTGCCCAGCCACTCGAGCACGAACGGGTGGTCGTCGACGATGAAAACCCTGCGCCGCGCGGGGGATCCGTCGGCTGGCGGCGGGCTCATGGCGGCGGGGCGGCGGCGATCCGCCCGCAAGAGACGACCGTTCCGCCTCCCGGCGGCGCGCCGACGGCGAACTGAGCGCCGATCAGGGCCGCCCGATGGGCCATGATGCGCAGGCCCAGCCCCTCTGCGCGGGCGCCCGCCGGCGGCAAGCCGCGTCCGTTGTCGCTGACGCGGAGCGAGATTCCGCCCTCGTCCGCGGCGAGGACTATGTCCACGCGGCTGGCCCCGCTGTGGCGGGCGGCGTTGCGCAGCGCCTCCTGCGCGATGTGGTAGACGTGACTGGCGGTGCCGTTCCCTTCCAGGTTGATTTCGTCCTCGCACGTGAACACGCAGGCGAGGCGGAAGCGATCCTGCGCCGAGGCAGCCAGCTCGGAGAGGGCCGCCACCAGCGCGTCCGGCTCGACCTCGGCGCCGAGGAGCCCTTTGGCCAGCTCGCGGGTCTGGTCGATCGCGCGCTCGATGAACGCGACCGCCTTGCGGGCTTCGGCCGCCTCGGCGGGGTGGAAGGACTCCAGGCGGTTCGCCAGCATTTGCACGGCCAGGGCCGTGCCGGTGAGGTGTTGGCCCAATCCATCGTGCAAGTCATGGCCGATGCTCCGGCGTTCGCGCTCGCCGATTTCGAGCACTGCCCGCTCGAGCCGCTTGCGCTCGGCGATCTCCTCGGTCAACGCGGCTGTCCGCTCCCGCACCCGGTCCTCCAGCTCGCGCTGATTGGCGAGCAGCCGCGCGTAGGCGGACTTCAGGGCCGTGAGAAGCCAAACCACGAGCAGATAGGTGACCCAGACGATCAGGGCGTTCCACCAGGGCGCCAGACGGTTGGCAAAATGCGCTCCGCCCGCGATGTCGCCGGCGAGCGAAACGGCCACGCTGATCGCGGCGGCCGCCGCTCCCGCGGTCCCTCCCAGCGTCACGACCGCGATCGCGACCGGGAAGAGGTAGAAGACGAGAAAGGAGACCTCAAAGGGGGCGCGGTAGTCGAAGACGCCGATGACGGCCATCAGGGTCACCACCACCAGGGCCCAAAACGGGCGCGAACGCTTTCGCGCCGATCCCAGAACGACCGTGGGCCACGCCAATGACGGGCCGTTCGGATCGAACGCCTCCGGCTGGGAACGTCGGGTCATGGTGGAGGGTGCGAGCACTCCCTGGGTTCAGCGCGGCCGACACCGTCATGCTTGCGGCCGGAATTATGCCTACAGCATCCCAGGGGCCGACACAAGATTTGAAGCGGCCGGCTCCCGCCAAGTCCAAGGGCGCGAGCGCTAGGATCGCGCCCTAGTGCAGAAACGGGCCGCGCCCAATGGCAACGTGAGCCTTGGCTCGGTATAGTCCGGGGACTGCCTGACGATGCCACCCCCAAACCTTCGACCTGGAGACAGTCAACGGATTGAAGCGGGCAGCGATCGCGGGGATCGGCTCCAGGTCGGCAGCCCCGTCGGTCCTGAGGCGCGGGCTTCAGTGACGAGGTTTGGACCCGCCGCCGCGGCTGCAATTTTTGGCCTGGCTCTTCTCTCCTCCGGCTTCAGCCAGACCTCGGACGCCATTGGACGCCCAGGGTCGGGGGTGGCGCCCGCGGCCGTTCAATCCGGAGCCGCGGTGGACTTGGAGCCGAGCCAATTGGACTCGATCAAGATCGCGCCTGTGGGCACTTATGCCTTCGCGATCGAGAAGGAGGAGTTGGGAAGTGTGAGCTTCGGCGAAGACCCGGCCACCGTCCAGGCCGAGTCCGCCCTGATCGGCGCCGCGGCAACCTACGAACTAAACCGTCGGGAACTGGCGCGGGTCAGGGCGCTCGGCCCGGCCAACGGGGTGGCGGAGAAGGAATTGGAGCAGGCGGCCGCGGATGAAGAGTCCGCCGCCGCCGCGCTCAAGGCCGCCCGGGCCGCTGGCCGCGCCCTTGGCAGGACGGACGCCGAGATCGACCGGATGGTCGCGGCGGGGAAGATCGAATCCGCGCCGGCCCCGGCGCGGTGGGTTCTGGCCGAGGTCCTGGAGAGCGACTGTGCGCTCATTCGGGTGGGACAGCCGGTCAAGGTCAAGGTGCCGGCCTATCCGAACCGGGTGTTCACCGGCCGGGTGTCCCGGATCTATGCGACGCTCGACCCCGCCCTTCACCGCCTGCCGGTCCGCTGCAGGGTTGGCGATCCCAGGCATGAGCTGCGGCCGGGAATGCTCGCCAGCGTCGCGATCGAGGTCCACCCGCCGGTGGTGTCTGTCGCCTTGCCGGCCGATGGCGTCGTCCGGGAGGGCGATGGGACGATGACGGCCTGGGTGACCGCCGACCGCCGGCGCTTCACGCAGCGGGTCGTCACGACGGGGCTGCGGGAGAATGGGCGGGTTCAGATCCTGGCCGGGTTGAAGGTTGGGGAGCTGGCCGTGACCGACGGGGCGATCTTCCTCGACAATATGCTGCAGGCGCCGACGGGCGATTAGCCGGGGCTCCCCTCGTCCCGCCAGCGGCCTGCCATGCTCAATCCGACCATCGCCTTCTGCCTCAGCCGCCGGGCCATCGTCGTATTCGGCCTACTGCTGTTTGCCGGCGCGGGGTTCGTCGCATTCCGCAACCTCGACATCGAGGCCTACCCGAATCCCACGCCGGTCATCCTGGAAATCACCGCGCAGGCGCCGGGCCAGTCGGCGGGCGAGATGGAGCGCTATTACACCATTCCCATCGAGAACGGGCTCTATGCCGTGCCCGGCGTCGACGTCATCCGCTCCACTTCCTTTTACGGCCTGTCTTTTGTCCGGGTCGTCTTCAAGTACGGGGTGGATTACCATTCCGCCTACGCGCAGACGGCGATCGCGCTGCAGCAGAATGTCAGCCTGCCGGGAGGGGTCGCCCCCAACATCCAGCAGAACAGCGGCACCGGGGAGATCCTGCGCTACCAGGTGGTCGGGCCGAAGCACTTCGGACTGGCCAACCTCCGCACCGTCCAGGACTGGATCGTGAAGCGCAGGCTCCTGCAGGTCCATGGGATTGTCGCGGTCAACAGCTGGGGCGGTCCGACCAAGGAATTCGAGGTGGAGGTGAATCCGCGGAAAATGGAGGCCGACAACGTCACCCTGCCCCAGATCCTGACCGCCCTGGGCAATGCCAACACCAACGTGGGCGGGCGCGAGATCCGCCTGGGCCAGCAATCGATCGACATCCGCGGCATCGGTCTTATCAACGACGGCGGCGACGACGACCTGACCCAGGGCGACAAGGTCGCCGATATCGGAAACGTCGTCCTGGCCGAACAGAACGGCGTGCCCGTGCAGGTGAAGGATGTCGCCAGGGTAAAGGTCGGCAACGTGCCGCGGCTGGGCATCGCCGGCCGGGACCGGGACGACGACATCGTCTTCGGAATCGTGGTCATGGGGCGCACTTATGAAACCGGCCAGGTGCTGCCGGAACTGAAGGCGGCGATCGCGACGATGAACCGCGACGGCAGCCTTCCGGCGGGGGTCAAGGTCGTCACCTATTACGACCGGGGCTCCCTGATCTCGGTCACCACCCACACGGTGCTGCACAACCTGGTTTTCGGCTGCCTGCTGATCTTTCTGATCCAGTGGGTTTTCCTCGGCGATCTGCGCAGCGCCATCATCGTCGGGCTGAATATCCCGTTTGCGCTGATCTTTGCCGTCATCCTGCTGGTGGTCCGGGGCGAAAGCGCGAACCTGCTTTCGCTCGGCGCGGTGGACTTCGGAATCATCGTCGATTCGGCGGTCATCCTGGTCGAGAATATCTTCTGCAACTTCCAAAAGCCGGAGGAGGAAAGGCGGGGCCTGCTCCAGCGCCTGGCGCGAGGCTTTTGGGGGCCGGACCCCACACAGGCCGCCGACCCCACCCAGCCGGTCCGCGGCTGGACGGATCGTCTGCGGCTGATTCTGGTCAGCGCGATGCAGGTGAACAAGGCGGTGCTCTTCTCCGTCCTGATCATCGTTGCGGCATTCGTGCCGCTGTTCACGATGCAGGGAGTCGAGGGCGCGATCTTCGGCCCGATGGCGCGGACCTACGCCTACGCGCTGACCGGAGCCCTGATCGCCACCTTCACCGTCACGCCGGTGCTGGCGTCGCTGCTGCTTCCCGAACGCGTCAGCGAGACCGAGACCATCGTCGTCCGCGGGCTGCACCGCCTTTACCGTCCGGCGCTGCGGTTCGCGCTGGCGCACCGCGGCCTCGTGGTCGGGGTCGGGCTCGCCTTCCTCGGAGCGGCGGCATTCTTCGGGTCCCGGCTGGGCAGCGAATTCCTTCCCCACCTGGACGAAGGCAACCTTTGGATCCGGGCGGAGCTGCCGATGACGACCTCGCTTCCCGACGGCGAGGCGGCCACGCGGACGATGCGGCTGACCCTGCTGAAGTATCCGGAGGTCGTCACGGTGGTTTCCCAGCATGGCCGGCCTGACGACGGCAGCGACGCCTCGCCGTTCTCCAATGTGGAGCTCTTCGTGCCGCTCAAGCCCTACGACCAATGGCCGAAGGGCATGACCAAGCCGAAACTGATCCGGCTGGTCCTGGCGGACTTCGAACGGCAATTGCCGGGCGTGAACTTCAACTTCTCGCAATACATCCAGGACAACATCGAAGAGGGGATTTCAGGCGTAAAAGGGGCCAACTCGGTCAAGATCATCGGCCCCAATCTTGAGACCTTGACGCGTCTGGCCGGGGAAGTCCGGGACCAGATGGCGCAGGTCCGCGGCGTCGCCGACCTCGGGATCTTCCCGGTCCTGGGCCAGCCGAACCTGGACATAACGGTGGATCGCAAGCGGGCCGCGCGCTACGGCCTGAACACCGGCGACGTCAACGCGGTCGTCCAGGCCGCGCTGGGTGGGACGGTCGCGACCACGGTCTTCGAGGGCGACCGGCAGTTTGCCGTCGCCGTCCGCTACCCCCGCAAATACCGCGATAGCATCGGGAAGGTCGGCGACATCAAGGTCGCCTGTCCGACCCCCGGGGGCGCGAATGCCTACCTACCGCTGCGCGAACTGGCGACCCTGTCGCTCGATACCGGCGCCTCCTGGATCTATCACGAAAGCGGCGAGCGCTTCATCCCGGTCAAGTTCAGCGTGCGGGGTCGGGACCTGGGCGGAACCGTGGCCGAGGCGCAGGCGCGCATCGCCAAATACGTGAAACTTCCGCCCGGCTACCGGATGAGCTGGTCGGGCGAATTCGGGGAGCTGCAGGCGGCCAAGAAGCGTCTGGAGGTCATCATTCCGGTCAGCCTGCTGCTCATACTCGGCTTGCGCTACAGCCGTTTCAATTCCCTGCGCGAATGCCTGCTGACCCTGACCGGAATTCCATTCACGGCCGCAGGCGGAGTCCTGGCGCTGTGCATCGGCGGCGTGAATTTCAGCATCTCGGCGGCGATCGGCTTCATTTCGCTCTTCGGCGTCTCGGTGATGATCGGCATCCTCTACGTAACCTACTACAATCAGGCGAAGCTGCGCGGCGGCTCGTCCGCCGATGCCATGTTTCGCGCAGCCTCCGCGCTGATGCGGCCGCTGCTGATGATGAGCCTCTCGGCCGGCATCGGCCTTTTGCCCGCCGCGGTCTCGACCGGCATCGGCAGCGAGGTGCAGCGGCCGCTGGCCACGGTGGTGGTGGGCGGCATGCTGATGGGGTCGTTCATGCTGCTCCTGGTCGTGCCGGCCCTGAAAATGGTCTTTCTTGGCCGGGACGACGAGCCGGCCGGGCGGCCGGCCTCGCCATGAGGGCGCGCCTCCTGCCGGTCGGCACCTGCGCCCGGCGCGCCGTCGCGATGCCGGTCCTGCTGCTCGTCGCGGGCTGCGCGGCCGGGCCGGACTTCAAGCCGCCGGCGGCCCCGAGCGCCGGCGGCTACACCGCCGCTCCGCTTCGGATTACGAGCGGCGCCCCGGAGATCGCCGGCGGCCAGGCACAGCGCTTCGTTCCCGGGCTCGACATTCCGGGCCAGTGGTGGACGTTGTTTCACTCCCGGCCGCTCGATCTTCTGATCGAGCGCTCGCTCGCGGCCAATCCCGACATCAGGGCGGCGCAGGCGGCCTTGGCGGTGGCGTGGGAAAATGTCCTGGCGCAGCGCGGCGCCTCCTATCCCGCGGTGGCGGGGGGCTTTTCCGCCAGCCGGCAGAAGACGGCGGCGGGACTATCGCCCACGCCCGACTCCGGCGCCTTGAATTTCAGCCTCTATACCCCGCAGGTGGCGGTCTCCTACGCTCCGGATATTTTCGGCCTGAACCGCCGCACGGCCGAGTCGTTCCAGGCGCAGGAGGAGCAGGCGCGTTTCGCGCTGGTGGCGGCGAGGATCGCCCTGAGCGCCAACGTGGCGGAAGCGGCGATCCAGGAAGCGTCCTTGCAGGCCCAGATCACCGCGACCCGCCGCCTGATCGCGCTCAATGGGGATGCGGTCGGGATCCTGCGCCGGCAGCGGGCCGACGGCTATGCGAGCAGGCTTGACGTCGCCGCCCAGGAGGCGCAGCTCCCCGGGGTCGCCGCCACCCTCTCGCCCCTGCTAAAGGAACGGGCGCAGCAGCGCGACCTCCTGGCCGCGCTGTCGGGCGGTTTCCCGAACCGGGAGGAGCCCGGCCAGATCGAGCTCTCGAGCCTGCAGCTGCCGCGGGAATTGCCCGTGAGCCTTCCGTCGCAGCTCGTGGAGCACCGTCCGGACGTGCGCCAGGCCGAGGAAAACCTGCACGCAGCAAGCGCGGAGATCGGCGTCGCGGCCGCGAACCGGCTGCCGAACTTCACCTTGACCGGCGATGTCGGGGCCCTGGCGCTGACGGTCGGCCGGATGTTCGCCTCCGGCGCGAGCATCTGGGGTTTGGGCGCCGGGGTCACCGAGCCGATTTTCCAGGGCGGCGCCTTGCGGCACAAAGAGCGCGTGGCCGAGGCGGCGTATGTCCTGGCCGCCGAACAATACCGCAGCACCGTCCTGGCCGCCTTCGAAAATGTCGCCGATACGCTGAACGCGCTGGTCGGGGACGCCGACGCGTTGAAGGCCGCCGCCGCCGCAGCCGCCGCCGACCGGGTGGTGCTCGAGGCCGCCCGGCGGCAGCTGGAAGGCGGCTATGGCACCAATTTGGCGGTGTTGAGCGCGGAGGAGTCGGACCAGCAGGCCGCGATCAGCGTGGCGCAGGCTCAGGCCAATCGTTATGCCGATACCGCTGCGCTCTTTCTGGCCCTGGGCGGCGGCTGGTGGAACGGCGGCCCGGACGCTGCCCGGGATCTTGCCGGCGCCGCGCCGCGCCCCCGCTGAGGGAATCGTTGTCATGCAAGGCTCCTCTTGCGATATCAATGGCGGGTCGGCGACCCGCAATGGGCGGCGCCGCTTGGTGGTAAGCGTCCACATTCCGAAATGCGCGGGCACGAGCTTCAGGCATATCCTGGACGGCATTTATGGCCCGCGGCTCTGGCACAACTATGGAACGATTTTTTCCCAGGATCAGGCTCGACCAGAGCTGATCCCCGTTCAGACGGAGATCATTCACGGGCATTTCCTCGCGGATGCCTTCGACGCGCTGTTTCCCGGCCGCCAGCTGATCACCTGGGTCCGCCACCCGGTGGAGCGGCTCGTCTCAAGATACCGCCATTGCCTCGGTTCGCCCGACTTGCGCGACGATTGCTGCCGGGCGCTGCACGAGGGGAAGCTGAGCCTTCGCCAGTTCGCCGATCTCGAATGGATGCGCAACGAGGCCACGCGCTACCGAGCGAACAAGCCGGTCGGCGATTTTGCATTCGTCGGGATTGCTGAGCAGTTCGAGGAGAGCCTGCGGCACTATTGCCGGATTTTCGGATTCGGGAACGGGTTCAAAATACCGCGGATAAACGTCAACCCGCTGCGCACCGCCGATCGTTACGATCTTTCGCCGGCCGACTACGTCTACATCCTCGAACGCAATGCGGCCGATCTCGATTGGTACCTGCGGGCCGTGGAGCGTCTTGCCAGCTATCCGGCGCCCAGCCCTTGAGTGGCGGAGGCTGCGCGATCGTCCCGGCGGGCCCGGACTGGTGGGAATGTCTTGCCAGCCTGAGGGGCGGACCCCGGCTCAGGGCGTCGCGGGCCGGGCCGGAGCCGGCTCGAGCTTGTCGTACCAGCGGAACTTGAGGAAGAGCGAGGTCGCCGCCAGGGTCGCGAGGCTGCCGAAGATCCACGGCCAGTCGCGCAGGACGGCGTAGATGGCGAGGGTGACCATGCTGAGCTGCCAGACGATGCCGACAGCGACGTTGGCGCAGTCGCGGCCGAAGTCGCGGTTGGGGACGAATGCCGGGTCGGCCTGGACGACTTTGGCGCGGATCGGACCCCACGCGCCCCAGGGGTTCACCGTCCGGTAGAATTGCATCAGGACGGCGTCGTCCTCCGCCGGGCTGAGGAAGGTCCCGGCGATGCTGCCGACGACCGAGAGGACGAGGATGACCGGGAAGGTGTAGAGCAGGTTGATCGGGTGGCCGACGATCCGCTCGGTCGCCACCGGCGCGATCATGGCGCCGAGGATGCCCGCGACCATGCCCCAGAAGTAGCCGTAGCCGTTGAACCGCCACCAATACCACTTGAGGACGTTGGCGACCACAAAACCGCTGTAGAGCGAGCCGACCAGCCACATCATCACATCGGTGATCCGGGAGGCGAGCAGGCCGAAGACGATGCCGACGGCGAGCACGGCGAGGGAGGCGAGGCGGCTGAGCGCGACCTCGCGCCGGCCGCCCGGGTGGGGGTTGATGAAGCGCTTGTAGACGTCGTTGACCAGGTAGGCCGGGGCGGCGTTGAGCGTGGCGGCGAAGTTCGACATGAACGCGGCCATGAGCCCGGCCAGGAGGAACCCGACGACCCCCGTCGGCACGTACTGGCTGAGGACGATGGGCAGGAGCTCCTCGAAGTCCGGCCTGGCCATGGCCCGGAGCTGGGGCAGGCAGAACCCGAGCGCCAGCGCGGTGATCCCGGCGATCATCAGGTAGCGCGGGAAGTACAGCACGACGTTGACCCAGCCGTTCATCAGGCAGGCCTCGCGCGGGTTCCGGGTCGCCAGGATCCGCTGCAGGTCGTAATTCGGCGCCGGACCGGCCAGGCTGGCGAGGATGCCCTTGCAGAGCATCATGCCGAAGATGACGGTGAAGAGGTCGTTGCCGTCCTGGCGCAGGGCGAGGTTGGCCGAGTCGAGGATGCCGGTCCAGTCGAGGTGCAGGTGCCAGCCGAAGAACGGGCTCATCCAGCCGGCGGGCACGGAGCGGGCGATCATGGCCGGCGACACCTTCACGATCGCGATCACGCCGATGATGACGGCGGTCACCGTGAGGATGGCGAATTGGGTCACTTCGGTGATGACGACGCTGATCATGCCGCCCTTGATCGCGTAGAGGGAGGTCAGGCCGAGGAAGATGAGGGCGTAGATGTTCGCGTCGCTGAATATCCCGGGCGCCTGGCCGGTGAAGCGCCAGGGGAGCATGACGACCGCGAATTCCCCGATCCCCCGGAAGGCGTAGGCCAGGAGCCCGACCACGTTGACCAGGGCGAAGACGACGACGCTGAGGTGGGCCAGGTTCGCGCCGGTGTCGCTGCCGAACCGCGTCCGCATCCACTCCGCGCCGGTCAGCACGTTGGAGCGGCGTACCCAGCCGCTCAGGAACATCATCAGGAAGATCTGGTTGAACGTCGGCCAGAGCCAGGGCAGCCAGATGCTTTTCAGGCCGTATAGGAAAAGGACGTACACCAGCCACATGGTGCCGCTGATATCGAACATGCCGGAGGCGTCGGAAATGCCGAGCACGTACCAGGGCAGCGACTTGTCGCCGAGAAAGTAGGAATCGAGGGAGCGGACGCCGCGCCGGGAGGCCCAGAGCCCGAGCGCGGTGACGACGAGGCAATAGGCTACGATGATGGCGACATCGAGGGTATGCAGATG
>VFSW01014448.1_pt1 | contig 10911 bp, 14 predicted proteins | sample 5358111 | NCBI WGS metagenome assembly VFSW01 (sample SAMN11554181, study PRJNA540505) | mine drainage metagenome | isolation source: sediment from site ElyBrook_90M | place: USA: Ely Copper Mine, Vershire, VT | collected 2017
ACGCCCACCCTTGCGCGAACGCGACCACCCATCCCACAATCCAGAGCGCGAACATGAGCGCGGGCACGGCGAGAATCGCGCGATCGCGCGGGCGATCCGACGCCACGAGCGACGCGCCGAATTGTCCGAGTGCGAGAATGGAGAGGGCGAGCAAGAACAGGCGCGCGGGAAAAAGCCATGGTCCCCACAGGATGTCGAGCCCGTGATCGTGGACGAGGTGAAACATTTCCAACCACTCGACTACGCTTTGAAGAAACGCGTAAGCGGCGAGGAATCCAAGCGATGCGGCTAGAGCACTGCGCGGAAGACTGGCGCGCCGCCATTCGATGAGAATGGTAAGACCCATCGCAAAGAAGGCAAGCCAGTAAAAGAAAAAGACGAGGATGACATTGCCTCCTAGATTGGGAAGCCAGGAGGTAGCCACATCTTCAAGCTAATCCATGTTTGGATGCAAACAGCGCGGTTTGTTCGCTTGCCGTAGATGCTTTAAGCAATCCGCCCCGCCAAGTAATCGATCAGGTCTATCTTGGTGACGACGCCGACGGGAGACTGATCCTCTAGCACAACGGCGATTTTACTCGCGCTGAAAATCTCGGGCAGCGTTTCCAACGCGGTAGGCTCGCTGATGATCGCAGCGGCGTCCTGCGAAACAACGTCGGCAATCGTCACGCCTTTCTCACGTTCGGACAACAGCAAATGCTGGAGCAAATCCACTGCCGACAAGACGCCATCAAGCGCGAGAAAACTGTTTTGCAGATACCCTAGCATTCCCCGCGCGCTTTCAGTTCTTCGAGCGCGGCTTTCATTTCGGGATCGAGCTGGGCGCGCTTTTCCATTTCCGCGCGGACCGCTTCCTTAGGGAACAGATAACGATTCCAAAGAGTTGCCTCGCGCTGCACCGCGTCGCGACTTCGCCCTTCATCCAAGAGTTTTTTGCTCAATCCCTCCAGCGCTTGATGGTGTCCGCACCTGCAGTTCTTTTCTTCGTTTCGACTTGGCTGGGACCAGTCACAGCAGGGCAGCTGCAGATCCAGCGACTCGAATGCGTCGGCGTAACCTGCCTCAACTTTGAAATCCTGATTCCACTGCATCAACGTGTTGTAGCCTGTGTCGGTGAATGCTATGCCGTAATCCGTCGTTTGGCCTTCGCGAGGAACGATCTCATCCTGTACACGGGCGAGTACGGCACGCGCTTTGATCAATGCTGGACTAGGTGTCGCGGTAACTGCGTCCGCAGATTCAACGGGAGTTGAGCTTGATACTGGGGTAGAGAGGGCAACGACAATTGAAACGAATTGTGGAATGAGAACGACCAGCGCAATGATCGAAGCGACGATAATCGAGAGCGAGATGATCGTCACCCAGTTCGTTCGTGAGCGGCTTGGCACATCAACCTCCTCAGGAAACCGTTATGCTCTCTAGGTTATCACGTCTTTTCGCAGGATACAACCGCCAGATGGCGTGCAGGTGGATAGGCCGTTTGGCGCATCCTTATTGGCCGGTCTGCTTTTCAAGGTAACGCTCTAGTACCTGCAAATTCATCGCGGCACCCGCGCGCACAAAAGTAGTACGTCGTCCCGTTAAATTCCAATGTTGCCACCGCCTTCTCACGCTCGACGGTCATACCACAAACCGGATCGGTCGCCATGGAGACGATCTCCTTGAACTGTCCATCCTCCAACCACAGCACGCGGTCGGCGATGTCTTTGATGCGCTGGTCGTGCGAGACGATGACGACGCTGCGCCCTTGCTCTTTCGCGATCTGCCGCAGCAGGCGCATGATCTCGTGTCCGATCTTGGAATCGAGATTTGCCGTCGGTTCGTCCGCGAGAATCAGCGCGGGGTCGTTGACGAGCGCGCGGGCAATCGCGACGCGCTGCTTTTCGCCGCCCGAAAGTTTCTCCGGCAAGAAATTCAATCGCCCGCCGAGTCCCAAGCCGGTGAGAATCGTCGTCGCCTTTTTACGCGCCGCGCCATTCCGCAAGCCCGTGAGTTCCGCGACGATGGCGACGGTTTCGAGCGCGGTGAGTGCGGAGAGCAGATTGAAATCTTGGAAGATGAAACCGAACTGCCGCAGTCGAATGTCGGGCAAACGATTTTCCGCGAGCGCGCTGATGACGGTGCCGTTCAGTTGAATCGTCCCTTCGGTCGGCTTGAGCAGCGCGCCAAGCATCGAGAGCAGCGTCGTCTTGCCCGAGCCCGACGGTCCCATAATCAAAACGATTTCGCCCGGCGCGACACCGAGCGAAACATCACGCACCGCAGCAACCTGGGTCGTGCCAGAGCCGTAGCGTTTGGTAACGTGCGTGACTTGAAGAGTGGCATCCATGTTCGATTCACTTTCTGCCACAGAACCACACGGAATTACACAGAAGAAATTTTCTTTTTCCGTGTGTTTCTGTGTGGTTCCGTGGCTAACATCATTTCCCGCGAAACACCATCGCCGGATCAAGCCCCGCGATTTGTCGGATCGGCAGGATCGCGGAGAGCGCGGCGATGATGAACGACACGCTGCCGGCTTGCACTAGCGCTTCGCCGCGCACGTCCAGCGCGAGTGAAAGACCCAAGCGCGGCACAAGCGCGGACAGGAGCAGCGTGAACGCAAGACCGAGCGCAAATCCGAGCGCAACGCTGATGAGTGCCTGACCGATCACCGCGCGATACAGATGGCTGTTGCGCGCCCCCAGCGCTTTGAGCACGCCGTACTCCGCGCGCCGCGCAAGCGTTGCAGTATAAACGGTCAGCGCCATCACCGCCAAGCCAATCATAAAGCCGACCAGGTTCATGATCGTGACGATGTCCGTACTCATGTCCTTGACCACCTGGCGTTCCTGAGTGGCAAACTGCTGCCGCGTCTGCGCGGTCACCTTGTCCACCTGCGCTTCAATCCGTGTGGCGATGGTTTCCGATGATTCACCTTCTTTCACTTTGACCAGCACAAAACTGACGATGCTCTCGCTCACCTGCAAGCGTCCCCAATCCTTTTTCGAGATGAACGCGACCGAGCCGCCCGTCGCCGAAGTGGTCCCCTCACTCAAACCCACGATGTTGAATTCCTCGCCAAGAATCTTGACCGTGTCGCCGATGCCCATGCCCGGCTTGTCCGCGATGCCTCGATCAATGATGATCTCTTTGCTCGCGGGAATTGCTTTGCCCGCGACGACGCGCCACGGTGCGCCGATAATGGGTTCGCTGGGCAACCCGATCACATACGCCGAATTGCGGTCTGCACCCATCTCGATGAAACTCGTCAGGTAGAGAATCGGCGTCACCGACTCGACTCCTGCGACGCTTTTCACGCGGCTCACGACCGATGATGGCAGTGTTGATGACGCCATGTGCATGTTCCGCACGTTTTCTTGCGATACCCAAATGTCCGCGCCCGCATTGTCAATGTACGCGGTGACCTGGCGTTCCACGCCCGCCATGATCGCGTCGAGCGCGAGGATGAGCATAAGCGCGAGCGCGACGCCGCCCGCCGAAATCACGAGCCGCACTTTGCTCTGAAAGAGATTGCGAAAGGCAAGTCGAAACATTGAAAAACCTGTTAATCCGCGAATAACGCGAATGAACGCGAACAAAAAGATTCGCGAAGATTCGCGAGATTCGCGGATTATTTTCTAAACACCTCAGCGGGCGCGAGACCGGCGACCACGCGCGCGGGGAAGAGCGCGGAGACGAGCGCCATCGCCACGCCCGCGCCGAGCGATTGGGCAACCGCCATCGGCTCATAGACGATCAGGAACTGCGGACGCAGTGTCATGATGAGTTGCGCCGCGCCGAACGCGAATGCGACGCCCAGCGCCGATCCCGCACCCGCGGCGATGAGCGCCTGGACCGTCACCACGCGGTAGAGCAATCCGTTCCGCGCGCCAATCGCTTTCAGCACGCCATACTCGCGCTGTCGCTCGACCGTTGCAGTATAGATCACCAAGCCGACGACAAGCGCGCCGACGAGAAACGCAATCGCAGCCATCAGTTGGATCGGTGCGCTAAAGAATTTGGTGAACAGTTTCAAATCGTTCGCAATCACCTCGGGCTTGGGTGTCGCTTGAATGCCTGACATCTCACGCAAACGCGCACGCAGCTCTTCGTCGCCGATCCGGTCGGATGGAGTGACGAGTAGAAAACTGGTTGCGCCAGGCGCGCGCCAAAGCATCTCGGCCGCGGTCTTGCGGATGAAGATGAAACTTGTCATCCAACTATTTGTTCCCTCCGACAGGCCGACAACGGTGAAATCGCGATCCATGATTTCCACCGTGTCCCCGAGCGCGATCTCATGCCGCTGCGCGAGGATCCGGTCGAAGACGACTTCTTTATCGCTGCGCGGCTCGCGTCCTACGCTCATCTGCCACGGACCGCCGCCGATCTGCGGATCGTAACCGACGAGGTACACGGGCTGCTTTTTCCCGTGCAGATCGAGGATGACGAACCGCGAAAGGATCGATACCACCTTCGCCGCGCCGCGCGCCTTGACGGAACTCGCGGCGCTCGCGGGGAGTTGCGACGAGACGCCAAGTAGATCGCTCACGCCATCCTGCGCAACGACGAGCGAGCCGGGCGCGTGATCGAGGTAGGCGGAGACTTGCGCGTACATCCCATTGAGAAATCCGTTGAGCAAGAGTATCAACATGACTGCGAGCGCGACGCCGCCGATGCTAAACGCCAATCGCGTTTTATCCTTGAATAGATTCCGCCACGCGATCTTCATCTCAATGCTCCCAATAATCTACCAACTCGATGTCTAACCGGCGAAGCTTGCACGCCCCGCCACTGGCGTTAGGATGCCGACGAGCTTCTGGATCGTCGTAGTCTTGCCCGCACCGTCAGAGCCGACCAAGCCAAGGATTTTCCCGCGCCGCACTGCGAGAGCAACCCCTCGCACCGCTTCCACTTTTTTCCAGCGACTACCGTACGTTTTCGTCAAGCCTTGAGCTGCGACTAGGATTTCATCCATTCGAGTTCAATCCACTAAATCCCCGGCAGGAATCGCCCGGTGTGTTTCATATACTCTCGATAGGAGTCGCCAAACTTTTCGATTAAGGTTGCCTCTTCCGCTCCGACCATCGTAAAGACGAGCATCCAATATATCAGTCCAATCAACGCAATGAACCAGTTTGCCGAGATGAGAGAGTAAGCCAGAGCGATTATCGCGAATGAGGTGTACATTGGGTGCCGCACCCACTGATACGGTCCGACGGTCACCAACGTCTGGCGCTATTGGATTACTCCCGGCACACTCCAGTTGTTGCCCAGAGTTCGGTGAACCCAACCGAGCCAGGTAATACTTATGATCCCCAGCCCCACTCCAATCCACCGCGCAATTGTAGGTACAGGCAGTGTCGCCCATAGCAGCCAGCTCGGCGTAAAGACATACACCAGCGGCGCAAGGACCCACAGCCAACCTATCGCCAAGGAGAGGGTGTACCAAGTTTTGCTGGCGCGGGTGGTAGTGGTTTTTTCATCCGACTTGGGAAACCCAAACGTAGCCCACCCGATCTGAGAGAACCGAACGAAAGCAAGCGCGAGCATCAACACAGCGACACTGATTCTGAAAGGCAATTCAGTATCCATAATGTCCTCCGGTACAGAATGAATCGAATCATAGTTCCCAATAATTCACCAACTCTATCTCGGCCATTTTTCGCAATTTCGGTTCGAGCCAATGTTTGCGGCGGCACTGCACCGCGACGAGAATCCGCGTCATTGGATCGCGTTCCGCGATCGCGGCGATATTCGTCAACATCTTTTCGTTCGTCTTCGTCCACGCCCGGCGACCCCTCTCTCCGCAAGTGTGTTCCTCAAGGTGGCAGATCAGTCCACGGGTGTGACTGACGAGCGCCGAATTCACACGGCGTGCGTCGTTTGCAGTTTTCTGAACCACCGCAAGCGCAGTATCGAGCATACGAATCAGCCCCGCGCTGGTTCCATCGCCCGCCGCGCGTAACTCGTCCGGCGAGCCCGCGCCGATGGGCACGATCACCGTATCGCTCCGCCGTGCGAGGGGAATCAGCGCCTCGCGCACTTCTATCGGCGCGCGCATCAAGTCGTCGCGCTCAAATTCGTCGCGTTCGATTTCGACGCCGAGCAAATCGGGTTGTGTCTGTATGACAATGCGCGCGAGTTCGGCAAGATCGTAGTGAATCGGTTGTCTATGAAGTTCGGCAAACGTTCCGAGGAGAGCGATTCGCGTTTTGTTCATTGCAGCCCCAGCACACATGTCGTCACGGTTTCCGTCCTCGATACAACGCGATCGTCCCAAACACATTCATGAACTGTTTCACGATTTGCACGTCGTGAAAGCCCGCGCGGCGAAACATATCGGGCAGCAGACCCTGGATGTTGTCCTCGGCTCTTTCGAGATGTCGCATCACCAAAGAAATCGCCCAAGCCAGAATGTTGTGCGGCTTGCCAAAATCAACGACCAGCAACTCCCCGCCAGATTTCAGAATCCGGAATGCTTCGGAGAACGCACGTTGTTTTTCATCCGTCGTCAAATGATGGATCACCAGACTAGAAAGCACGCGGTCGAATGAATCCTTGGAATACGGAAGCTGATATGCCATCCCCCGGTCGAACTGGATGTCCGCGCGCTGTTGCGCGGCTTTGGCGCGTGCAATCGCAAGCACATTGTTATCTCCGTCAATGCCGATGACTTGCGCGTCGGGATGCCTCTGCTTGACGAGTACGGTCAGCGTTCCCGTGCCGCAGCCGAGGTCGAGAACGCGGAAACCAGCCGCGATTTTTGCTTCCTCGATCAGACGCCGCTTGAACGTGAGCTCGCGCATGACCCAGCGCAGTAGCGGGTCATACAGTGGCGTCAAGAAACCAAATCGAAGTGCGGGAATGTATTTTTTGTCGTCGGTCATTGCGACTCTCCCTTTCGTTCCATTTTGAGGATAACACAACGCGTGCGGACGCGTACGCGTGGAATTACCTGTTTTGAAGGAATAACCTTGCGATGGTTCCTTCGACTTTGCCGCTTCGCGGCTCCGCTCAGGATGAACCTTCGCAAGGTTCTTACAGATTCTGCATCGCCCACAATGCGGCTTCCGTCCGCGATTTGACCTGCAATTCCCCGTAAACAGTCGCAAGGTGTCCTTCGACGGTCCGCACGCTCAGGTAGAGTTTTTGCGCGATATCCTTGTTGCTCAATCCCTCCGCGAGGAGTCCCAGCACCTCACGTTCGCGGTCAGTCAGCGGCTCGATGGACTGCTCACGCGGCACTCCGCGCGCGGCGAGCGACGCGGCGACCTTCTTTGTGATCGACGGCGGAAGGAAAGTCTCGCCGTGTGCGACCTGACGGATCGCGCTCAGCAATTCCTCAACCGAAGCGGTTTCTAAAACAATGCCTGCTACGCCTGCGTCGAGCCACGCGCGCGCAGCGTTAGGGTCGGAGAGCAGCGCGAGGAATCGAAAAGGGTGCGGCTGCGATCTGGCGTTACTCGCGTCCACGAGTGCGACGTTGAAATAGAATTTCGCCGCGCTGCGCGGATTGTCCAAATCGGCGACAACATGAATCTGCGGCTGCCCGCGCAGAACTGCTCCCAGTCCTGCGCGGACGAGAGTGCGCGGGCTGATGACCAGGACGCGGATCGCGGTACTCGCGCTTTCTCTTTCGATGAAGATCCCCCTTCGGATCTTAGCACATGTTACCGCTGCGTGGAATAGCCAATTGGCGTATTCAGCGACAAGCAATTTGGCGCGTCGCGTGGAAAACCCAAACGCCCTCTTTCCATGGCAACACGGAAAGGCACATATCGATGAAATCGTCATTGATTTGAAGAATCCGGCGCGTCGCAATAGCAATGGATCGATCCACGGCTAGATCCTCTCACTTGTAACGGGGCAAAAACCTTGTCCTTCTTGAATCTGACGCAGACCGACTACCGAATTCAATTCCCCTGCATTCCCCAGGATGTTTTGCCCAGTATACAAAATCCATTTGACACAGAACGTTAGTTCTAGTAGAATGAGGGTAGCTCTCACTCGATAGTTACTTCTTGGCAGACTTTATGAGCACAAGCCAATCGATGGCTAATCTCTCTGCAGAGGTACGTCCTCGGTGGATTCTTTTCAATCCGTCAGCCCCCTACTCCTAGTCGCTCTGTTGATATGCGTAGTAGGTCTGATACTCTGGTTCTTTAGTCGACGATCTAATGCAAGCAAGGGATCAGCTCACGGATCCAAGACCTTCAGTGTGCATATCGTCGACGAGACTTCACCGCGCCAATTCTCACAGCGGCGATGGCAGTGGGATACGCTCACACCCCGCGAGATGGAAGTGGCCCAACTTGCCGCACAAGGACAACGCAACTCCGAGATTGCTCGTGACCTTCACATTAGCAAGCCTACCGTCGAAACTCACCTCAAACACATTTACCGAAAACTCAATATCCGCTCGCGCACCGAACTCTCACACCTCATCCGCGATCTTGTGGATTAGTACATCCCTACCCCAAGATGTGGATACCCAATTCCAGGTAACGTCCCCGTACCGTTAGCCTCACCACAAAAATCACCACCGAATACCCAGTTTCAAGGATAGACGCACGCGCTGGTTTGTGTTATTTGTAAGAATACACGCCAGCGCGTTTTGTTTTGTCCGCGTTTGATGCACCATGAATCATCTTCGTGCGCGATTGAATTCAAGGGGATGTGTGAGTCTATCGGTTTCTCACTCAATCGGATCAGCAGATTCTTTCGATTCCTTCTTCGCGTGCGATGGGAAGATTGGTCTGCTTTACAGCGATTTCTCGTTGACGCGCCTCGCGCTCTACGGCATCACACTGATTACGACGGACGGGTATGCGATCTGGGTGCTCGATGGCGCGAATTCCTTCAATGCCCATACTATCGCACGGCTCGCTCGGCGATGGGGTTATGCGCCTGAACCGATCCTCGAACGAATCAAACTATCTCGTGCTTTTACGTGTTACCAGATGAAAGAACTCGTGACGCGACGACTCGCGAGCGTATTGGGACCACCCCGGGGAACTGCGATCTTCTGTCTTGGACTCCTGGAGACGTTCTACGATGAAGACGTTCCGCTGACCGATGCCGTTCGTATGGTCAAAATGATTTCGGCGACGTTCACTGCACTCGCACGACGCGGTTACACCGTCCTCATTACCGCACGTGAGCCGCGCGCAGAGCAGAGTGATCGCCTGGTGTTACTCGATCTGCTCAAAGCAACTGCGCAGCGGGTCGAGCGGATCCCCGCTCCTGCCGATAATCACGCTACGCCTGTGCAACAACCTTTACTTCTGACGGTGTGAGAGAAGGCGGGTGTAGATTATGGGTATCGTTGTGAATGCAATTTCCACAGGCAACGCAGAGGAATAAGGAAGCAGTATGGGACGCACGTTATCGTCATTCATGCAAGTGATCCTGGCTGAACAGGCATCGCTTGGGAAATTCAGACATGCCTTGCGCCGTGAAGACCAAGAGGCACTCGACGATCTCTTCCGGATGGCACATTACCACGCGGCGGAATCGGCATATGCATCGCACGCTTTGCCGTTTGAGGTGATGCTCCTCGCGATGCTGCTCGAAGAACACAAACTGGTCTTGCGCTTGCAAAAACAAATCGAACGTTCGGAGTCAAACAGTGAGAATGCTTGAGGGTTGGATCTTTGATGTTTATCCCGCCGGACGCGATATGGTCGTCTGGGTGATTGACGCCGACGGACGTGCGCATTGTTTGCGCGACACGTTCACGCCCGCGTTCTTTGTCGGCGGGAATCCACGTGACCTAGTCGCGGTCGCGGACACCCTGATCGATCAAGGCTGGAGTGTGAGGGTATCGCGCACTCAGCGCACCGAACTCTTCTCGGGACACGCGCTGGCCGTGCTGCAAGTCGAGGTCACGAATCTCAACCTATTCACGACTCTCTTCGAGCGGCTGACACGCGCCAAACCCAAGCTCAACTTTTACAACGGCGATATTTCGCTGCCGCAGCTGTATTTTTTCGAACGGAAGGCGTTTCCGCTTGCCTTTTGCCATTTCATGTTGGACGACGAGAACCGGATTATTGGAATCGAGGTGGACGATTCACCTTGGGCATTGGATTACAAACTCCCTCCGCTCAAACGGATGGTCATTCGATTGGACGGGGATGCCGTAAACCCAAATCATGGATACCGCGCGCCGCTCATTGTGGAAACTGAAGACGGCGACCACGAACTTAACGGCGACGATCCGCGCGAGATGTTGGAGACTCTGCGCGACCTACTCGTTCGGCACGATCCCGATTTGATTCTGAGTGACTGGGGTGATTCGTTCATTCTGCCACGTCTGCTCCAGATGTCGAAAAAGTACAACATTCCCTTGCCCTTCAATCGCGATCCATCCCGTCCGCCGCACTTCCGTCCGCCCGATTCCTACTTTTCTTACGGGCGCATCGTCTACAAAACAGCGTCCCAAGTTCTCTTTGGTCGCTGGCACATTGATCGGCATAATGCATTCCTCACCGACGACTATGGCTTGGAGGGTGCGTTCGAGATTGCGCGGTTAACGCAGATTCCTGTTCAGCGGGTAGTTCGAACGAGCACGGGCACAGGGATCAGTGCGATGGAGATTGCCACAGCATATCGGCGCGGCGTTCTCATCCCTTGGCAGAAACAGGAACCTGAAGCGTGGAAGTCGGGACTCGACCTGGTACGGAGCGACAAGGGTGGAATGGTGTATCAACCGGTGATGGGTCTGCACGAAGACGCCGCCGAGATTGATTTTGTCTCAATGTATCCCAGCATCATGGCGCGCTTCAACATCTCGCCTGAAACGGTCAACTGCAAGTGTTGTCACGACAACCGTGTGCCGGAGATCGGCTATTCCATTTGTCAAAAGCGACGTGGCTTGGTTCCCGAGACCGTCGCGCCGTTGATCCGCAAGCGCGTCGAGGACAAAAA
>VFSW01014449.1_pt1 | contig 10911 bp, 10 predicted proteins | sample 5358111 | NCBI WGS metagenome assembly VFSW01 (sample SAMN11554181, study PRJNA540505) | mine drainage metagenome | isolation source: sediment from site ElyBrook_90M | place: USA: Ely Copper Mine, Vershire, VT | collected 2017
GAACAAGATTCCAACCTGAATTAGTACGAATATCGCCGCGATGACAATACCGAACACAAGCGTTGCCAACAGACCCCATGCATCCGGCCTGCGGTTGTCGGATGACATAACGGTCATTTAATCATCCAATCTAGAAGGGTAAGGGTGTCTACACGTGAGTTACGACCACCAGATCCGGATCAGGCACGCCGTAATAACTAGAGAGGCCAGCATCCATTTCGAAATAGCCGCGATGCGCAGATCCTGCCGCGAAGGAACAGACGCCTGCGCAAGACAGGCGATGAAATAGACCCAAAGCCCCTCTGCAGCGTGCCAGCCTAGAGCAAGATTGAGCCGCCAGAGCACAAGTCCAAAAGCTATTGGCAATAGAAGCAGCGGGGCAAGTCCAATGAACATCCCGTTGTACCAGCGGATGTTCGTGCACTTGACACTTCCCAGCAATATTCCCTCACTTGTACGTTTCGGCAAGATGCGCAAGTCGGTTGGCTGTCCACGAAACAGAACGCCTATAACAAAATGTGAAAGTTCGTGAAAAAACGTTCCCGGAAACGCCGCCAGCGCAAATAGCCCCGCACGCCGACGCAGCAGACTGAGCAGCGTGAGACAACCGAGGAGCGAGAATGAATAGAAAATTCCCTCGCAAGAGGTCAGCGCTGCCCATGCCAACGAAAACGCACCAGTCATGAAATTATATCGGGAGTCCCAAGGTTACTGCGTGAATCGATGTGCCGAGATATTACATCTTACGGAATGCGGCCCGGTCAAGGAGGACAAGCCCGAAGCATTTGGTCCTTCGCGCCCTCCGCGATTTTTCGAAAGTGCTATGGATGTCAATCATGGTTCGTGCCGGATATTCCCGAGGCGAGCATGCGTGCGTCACACACCTGCCAGCGGGCGGCGTTTGAAGACAGCATGGCGCGTTTTGCCATGACGTAGCGGACGAGTTGCGGAAAGAACGCGAGAAACTGTGCCTCCAGCTCCTGATAATGCGCTTCCAGCTCGCGCCCGGCGCCCTCCAGACGGTTGGGCCGCCGCAGTCGTCGCGAAATGCCATTAAGCGCAGCATCCACTGCCCAGTGCTCCCGGTAAGAGGTCAACCAGTCATCCCGGGTCATGCGCGGCAGGACGTACTGCAGTCGTTCCGGAAAACCGTGTTGATGCAGGGCCAGCACCCTATAGGCCTCCTGGGTAAAATCAGCCAGAGAAACGGCGGCATAATTCGACCAATGCCGTGCAAGAAAATGGTCATAGAATACGTCGATCATTATGCCGGCGTAGCGCCGTCGTTCGGCACTTATGAGCGCGCGGCTGGACCGGACAATATCGTGATCATCAGTGTAACGATCTATGGCACGGTGCAGCAGTATCCCGTGAGAAATGTCCTGATTGTAGCGGTTAGTCAGCGGACCTTTGACGAAATCGCCAAGGAGTCCGCCGATCAGCGTCTCGGGGGTGTGGCTGGACAGCAACAGGTGTGCCAAATAATTCATAATCCCTCATCCCGGGCAAGTTTCGGGCCTGAGCTCCGTTAATTCAGACAACATGCGGGTGCGAGGCAAATAGGACGTGTGAAAGCTGCCCGCAGATCCAGGATCAGGGTATCAGACTAATAATGCGGGTAGCAGTGGAATAGAGATGCCAACCGATCATGGGGGCCAACGTCAGTGACAGGACACCCAGTGCAAGAAACAGGCGCGCGCGTTTACGTGCGGCGGCTCCAGTCAGTACGCGCGTGTCGCGCACCAGCTCCATTCCCTGGTAGGGATAACGCCTGCTTTCGAACGTCTTGCGACCAACATGGAGCAGCAGAAGACCAAGCACGACAGGCAGTATCGCACAGGTGCCTGCAAGGAAAATAAGGACTGAAACCACCGCGTGGCGTACCGAGTCGGGGTTTGCATTGACCGGGTCAACGAGATGAGCTAGATAGCGCGGCAGAACGGCGGCCACAATGAGTCCGACCAGTAGGATCGCAATACCGAAAATGAGCAGCTGATTACGTGTGACTCTGTTCGCTTTGACGATTGCTGGTTTTCTCATGAGCTGTTCCTGCCAGTCCCTAGTCCGCGATTTCGATGGCTGCAGGTTGCGAGCCTTTGGCGACTCGCGCCCGCAGCTGGTCGGGAACGCCATCTTCCTTATCTATCACGGATGCCAAGATGGGTGCCAAGGACGAGCATCAGCGTTGCCAGTATTCCCTAGAAACTCTATAGCAGGCCCAATCCAGTGGATCAAGCAATTACCGATGTTCCGCTTGCTCCACCAGCAGAATGGCGGGTACCCGAAGGCGTTGGGCGTGCCATGGTCGCGAAACGCCATTGCCGCGGCCACCTGCTATGCAAGGCTTTTCAGACGTCCAACATCAGCTTCCGTGGCTTGGTCATGCCTGCGATCTTGCAGGCCTGCTGGCCGTAGCCGTAGGGAAACAACCCGTAAAGATACTTCCGCGTTGCGTTGTCCTTGCCAATTTTTTCCGCCAGCGCCTTCAACAATACGCGCGCTTCGGGCACAGAGTGGTTTTCTTCAAAGTACTCACGCACGAAATTGACCACTTCCCAGCGCTCGCTGGTCATCTCGAGCACCTCATCGCGCGCGATCTTTTCCGCTATTGTCCGGTCCCAGAGTGACGGATCGAGCAGAAATCCCTCTTCATCGGTTTCCAGTGTCCTGCCATCAACTTCAATCGCCATTATCGTCCTCTTGTCGCCATTCCGGCGCAGGCCGTGAGCCGGTCCGATGTCTTTAACATGACACCTGCTGGCAATCCTGCTTGTCCCAAACGCGTCATGTACTGGATCGACCTCTTCCGATGGCACAAAGTATATGAATTGCGGGAGTCTTGTTCATTACCCAGAAGAGATATATTTCCGTGCTGGATCCGGTCTGTCGTGCCTGGATAGATTTCTAATCCGGAATCATGCGGATGATGTCCAAATCAAGAATATCGTTAGACTGCGCCCGTGTCATGCAGGCGGCGTATCTCTGGCTCAGCCTCGGTTAGATGCTCAAAACGGTGACTTCCTCCCGGGTAGGTAATTATCCTGCCACACCTTGCAAAAAACGCGGCAGCGATGCGGTAATCAAGAAGCTCATCGCCTTCATCCAACAGCACCAGCGTTGGCACCGCGGGATCACATCCGTCGACATGGAGTGTTCCTAGAACACGCACCTGCGCCTCTGTCAGCAGGTATTTTTCGCCCGTAGCTTCGTTATGGTTTCGGCCGACGCGCGCCAGCAAGTCCTGTTCTGGCCGCATTGCCGGATTGATCAGCACAATGGCGGCGTTGAGTTCGCGCGCAATATAGCGCGCATATAAGGCACCGAGCGAGCTTCCGGCAAGTACGAGCCGCAAATCATGCGGGTATTGTTCTCGTGCGCGCCCTATGTAGTTCCGCAGAAACTGAACTGCTTCTGCTGCGCGGTGTGCGGGATAGGTGGGCGAAAGTACTGGTACCGGGGCAAACATTCTGCGCAACGTTGATGCCTTGACTGAGCCGCCGCTGCTGTTGAATCCATGCAGGTATATGATCATCGATGCTCCGTGGGTTTGCGTCCGATGGGGAGGCGTTTCAGTCTTCTAAGGTGCCTCACAAAGGCCAATTCTGATACTTGAATCGATCACACACATGGTCCGGCTTAATGCCGAATACCCGGTCGGGCGCCCGGGTGGTGATCTCAGTCAATGATCGGGTCGCCGGAAAGAATCGCAATCGCGCAAGATGTCATTGACTGGATTAGTTGATTATTACATAGTTCACAAATGAAGCATTTGCGTCGTGCCTTTGGATCATTTTCCCAGGTCGAAGAAGGCGTATGTCGGGTTGCTAGCCGACTGCCGGGTCTGCCGAAGGAGCAGGTTGTACTGACCCGGCTGTACCGCCATATTGCCAAATCCCTGAGCGACATGGCCAACGAGGTCCTCAGGCCTTTCAATCTGAACGAGGTCAGTTTCTCGGCTCTGGTCATGGCCTTCGGTTCGGTTGACAACGCAATCAACCCGTCTCATCTCTGCGAAGTAACGGGGGAATCGCGCACGAATATGACGCGAATTATGGACGATCTGGAGGCAAGAGGCCTTGTCAAGCGATTCCCAAGTGCTGACGACCGACGGCGTGTCATATTGAGACTCACTCGAAAAGGCGAAAATCTTCTGAAGAAGATCGTACCCTTGATGTGGAAGAATCAGAAGAATATTTACGCGAATTTCAGGGTGGGCGAAATGAAGCGTTTGCAAGAACTGCTCAAAAAGCAGCTTGCCACAATCGAAGCGACATTAAAGCGAGATTTCTAAGACGATTTCTTCGTGCTGTGATGCGCGGGAGAAAGTGGGGGGCACACCTTCGTGAAACTAACAAGGCATCCAAATATCGCGGTGTTAAGTGCATTGGCCGGAGCCGCCATGGCCTGGTGCGCTGTTGGCCCGAATTTCCACGAACCTCCGGCTCCTAAGACGACGACCTACACGTCAGCCCCGCTGCTGTCCGAGACAGCAGCAACTCCGGGCGCTGGTGGTGCCGCCCAGCACTTCGTTGTGGGGCAGGACATTCCGGCCCAGTGGTGGACACTTTTTCACTCCGACGCCCTGAACCAGCTCATCCGCCAGGCATTGGCTGATAGTCCAACGCTCGCCGGAGCACGGGCAACGTTGCGTGAGGCTCAGGAGAATTTTCGTGCCCAGTTCGGAGCCGTGGTTTTCCAGGGCGTTGATGCCGGCGCCACGGCAACGCGCCAGCGGATCTCTGGTGCGGCATTCGGTCCGGCGGGACAGCCCAGTGTCTTCGACCTTTATAATGCATCGATCAAGGTGTCCTATGCCCTTGATTTTGCCGGCGGAGCACGTCGCGAACTGGAATCTTTGCGATCCACGGTCGACTACCAGAGATTCCAGCTTGAGGGAGCCTATCTGGCGTTGACTGCCAATATTGTCACCGCGGCTATACAAGAGGCCTCGTTGCGCGCGCGCATTCAGGCGACCGCCGAAATCCTCGCTTCGCAGGAGGAGCAGTTGAGCGTGGTAGATCGCCAGTATCAGCTCGGCGCAGTAGCACGGTCTGACGTGTTGGCGCAGCGCACGCAACTGGCGCAGACTCGCGCAACTATTCCGCCACTCAACAAGGCCTTGGCGCAGACCCGCCATTTGCTTGCGCTCCTTGCCGGCAAGCTGCCGAGCGAGCAGGCGATGCCGGAGTTTAGTCTTGACAGTTTGCAGTTGCCCGAAGTACTTCCCGTGAGCCTTCCGTCGTCGCTGGTCCGCCAAAGACCTGATGTGCGCGCTGCAGAGGAGATTTTGCACCAGGCGAGCGCACAAATTGGCGTGCGCACTGCAGCCATGTTCCCGCAGCTATCACTAAGCGGCAGTTACGGTTCAGAGACCGGTACGGCAAGCAAGCTGTTCAGCAGCGGGACAAGTGTGTGGGGCATAGGGGCAGGTTTGCTGCAGCCAATATTCCATGGTGGAGAACTTGCCGCCCAACGACGGGCCGCGATTGCCGCCTATGATCAGGCCAGCTCGCAATACCGGGAAACGGTTCTGCAGGCCTTCCAGAATGTTGCCGATGTGCTGCGAGCGCTCGATAGCGATGCTGAGTCGCTCAAGGCGCAGGCCGAGGCCGAATCTGCCGCGCACGATTTGCTCAGCCTAACAAAGACGCAGTTCAGACTGGGTGCCGTCAGTTATCTCTCCCTGCTGGACGCGCAGCGCCAATACCAGCAGGCGAGGATCAGCCTGGTTCAGGCGCAAGCGACACGGTATGCCGACACGGCGGCGCTGTTCCAGGCGCTGGGCGGCGGATGGTGGAATCGCACCTCTTCGAAGAATGCCGTAGCAGCCACCAAGGCCGATTAGGCAAAACGTCGCGATAACTCGAAGAACTCGAACGGAGATGTCATGATGGCGAAACGCATGGTGATCATGCTGGTGATTGTCGGCCTGTTGTTCGGAGGCATTTTCGGTTTTCTGGCCTTCAGGTCGTACATGATCAAGAAATATCTCGCTACCATGAAGGCGCCACCGGCGACTGTTACCGCAATAAAGGCGGCGGCCGAACCTTGGCAGCCACAGCTAAATGTGGTCGGTAATCTCCGCGCTGTGCGTGGCGTTGACGTGACAAGCGAAATTGCCGGCCTTGTGCGTGGGCTGCATTTCAAATCCGGTGATCAGGTCAGAGCGGGACAGCTGCTCGTTCAGTTGAATGCCGACGCTGACATCGCCCTGCTGCGCTCGCTGGAGGCAGCTGCCGAGCTGGCGCGAACGACCTATGCTCGAGACAAGGCGCAGTATGAAGCCCAGGCAATAAGCAAGGCCGCGCTTGACATCGCTCAGGCTGACCTGAAAAGTAAGCAAGCGCAGGTCGCGGAACAGGCTGCAATTGTCGACAAGAAGGCGATTCGGGCGCCCTTTGCCGGGCGGCTCGGAATCAGCACCATCAATCTCGGACAATATGTGAATCCTGGCGACAAGATCGTGACGCTGCAGTCGATTGATCCTGTTTTCGCCGATTTTTATGTGCCCCAGCAACAGCTCGCGCGAATCGCGCTCGGGCAAAAGACCATTGTCAGTGCAGACACATACCCGGGCCAAAAATTCGACGGCAAGATTACCGCCATTAACCCCAAGGTCGAGTCCGATTCGCGCAATGTTCTGGTCGAGGCCACGATTGCCAATCACAAGCACGAACTGCTGCCGGGAATGTACGCGTCCATTGAAGTCGAAGCTGGCGCAAAGCAGAAATTCCTGACGCTTCCGCAGACTGCTGTGGCATTCAACCCCTATGGTGACACGGTCTTTATCGTTGAGCAGAATGGCAAGGGAGCTGACGGAAAGCCGCTATTGACGGTCAAGCAGAACTTTATCACGGTTGGCGATACGCGGGGAGATCAAGTCGCCGTGCTTGACGGCATCAAGCAAGGCGATCTTGTCGTCACAAGCGGTCAGTTGAAGCTCAAGAATGGCAGTACGGTAATAATCAACAACCGGGTTCAGCCCAGTAATGATGCTGCGCCAAAGCCGGTAGACCAGTAACACAGGGGCACACGATGCGCTTTACGGATCTCTTCATTCACCGGCCAGTGCTTGCCACTGTTCTGAGCCTGTTGATCCTGGTGCTTGGGTTGCGGTCGGTCGGATTGCTGCCGGTGCGCCAGTTTCCCGAGACCCAGAATGCGGTTGTGACAGTATCCACCGCATACACCGGCGCAGATCCGGCGCTGGTCGCCGGGTTCATTACTACGCCGCTCGAAAACTCGATCGCGCAGGCAAACGGCATTGACTATCTCACCTCATCGAGCACGCAGAACGTCAGCACGATTCAGGCAAACCTGCGGCTCAACTACGACCCGAACAAGGCGTTGACTGAGATCAACACCAAGGTCAACGCCGTTCTCAATCAGCTCCCCCAGGGTTCACAGCAACCCGTGCTCACGGTCGACATCGGCGAAACCATAGATTCGATGTATATAGGTTTCTACAGCAAAGTTCTGCCGACGAACAAAATCACTGACTATCTGATCCGGGTGGTGCAGCCGAAGCTGCAGACGGTAGAAGGGGTCCAAACCGCAGAAATCCTCGGTAAACGCCAGTTCGCCATGCGGGCATGGCTCGACCCAAGAAAAATGGCGGCATACGGCATGACTGCAACCGATGTCAGCAATGCGCTCGCCGCCAATGATTTCATTTCCGCCGTCGGACGCACCCAGGGACAGATGGTCACGGTGAATCTCACCGCCGACACCGGCCTGCACTCCGTTGATGAGTTCCGGAATCTTGCGATCAAGTCAATCAATGGAGCAATTGTCAGGCTGGGTGATGTTGCCAATGTCACCCTCGGTTCGGAGGACTACGATACAGCCGTAGGCTTTGATGGCCAGACCGCCGTGTACATCGGAATCAAAGTCGCACCATCGGCCAATCTGCTTACCGTGATCAAAAACGTGCGTAACGCATTTCCGCCCATCGAACAGCAGTTACCGACAGGCCTCAATGGAAAAGTCGTCTACGATGCGACCAAGTATGTGAATAGTTCGATCGACGAGGTCGTTCGTACTCTGTTCGAAGCATTGCTGATCGTAACGGCGGTGGTCTTTCTGTTCCTAGGATCAATGCGTTCGGTCATTATTCCCACAATTGCAATACCACTCTCTCTTGTCGGGGCATTCTTCGTCATGCTCGTGCTCGGCTACACGATCAACCTGCTTACGCTTCTGGCGCTGGTACTTGCAATCGGGCTCGTAGTTGACGATGCGATCATCGTGGTCGAAAACGTGCATCGTCATATGGAAGGCGGCATGGCGCCGCTCGAGGCGGCGTTACAGGGCGCGCGGGAGCTGGGAGGTCCGATTCTTGCGATGACCGTAGTTCTGGTCGCGGTGTATGTCCCGATCGGCTTCATGGGAGGGCTCACCGGAGCGTTGTTCACCGAATTCGCCTTTACCTTGGTGGGAGCCGTGACAGTTTCCGCGATTGTTGCACTTACCCTGTCACCAATGATGTGTTCGCGCTTTCTGAGGGACTATAATGACGACAGCCAGCATCGCTTTGTAAAATTTGTCGACACCCAGTTCGAGCGGCTGCGCCTTTACTATCAGAGCCGCTTGCATGGATCGCTCAACTATCTGCCCGTGCTTGGTGTTTTTGCAGCCATCATCCTTGTCAGTATCTATTTTCTGTACACATCGTCAAAAAGCGAACTTGCGCCGCAGGAGGATCAGGGTGTCATTATCTCGCTGATTACCGGTGCGCCAACCGCAACGCTGCAGCAGACACAGCTGTACTCTCGCCAAGTGTACCGAATCTACTCTTCATTTCCTGAAACAGACCATGTGTTTCAGTTCGATGGTATCAGCGGACTCAACTCCGGGATCGCCGGTATGGTTCTAAAGCCCTGGGATGATCGGAAGCGGACTGCCGCCGATTTGCAGCCCATGGTGCAAAATGACCTCAACCAGATTGCCGGCGCACGGGCCGTGGCGTTTCAGCCCCCGCCGCTGCCTGGCGGCGGACGTGGTCTGCCAATGCAATTTGTAATAGAAACAACAGATTCGTTCGACCGCTTGAACGGCGTCGCGCAATCCCTGCTGGACAAGGCGCGCGCAAGCGGCATGTTCGTGTTTCTTGATAATGATCTCAAATTCGATAAGCCGCAGACAACAATCCAGATTGATCGCGACAAAGCAGCCCAGCTCGGATTCACGATGCGTGACATCGGTAATGCACTGGGATCCATGCTGGGGGGCGGCTACGTGAACTACTTCAGCCTGGCTGGGCGATCATACAAGGTAATTCCCCAGGTAATGCAGCGGGACCGGCTCAATGCGGACCAGCTCGAAAATTACTACATCAGAACGGCAAGCGGCGTCTCCGTCCCGATGTCTACTGTCGTGCATCTCGAAACGAGCGTCGTTCCCGAGTCGCTGAACCATTTTCAGCAGCTCAATTCTGCGACTATCTCGGGTGTCCCAACCCCCGGTATTACGCTTGGTCAGGCGCTTGCAACAATGAAAAGTCTGGCGCAAGAAGTGCTCCCGCAGGGTTACAGCATCGATTACGCCGGGCAGTCGCGCCAATTTGTCCAGGAAAGCAGCGCATTGATTGCTACCTTCTTTTTTGCCCTGGTTATCATTTTTCTTGCGCTCGCAGCCCAGTTCGAAAGCTTCCGCGACCCGCTGATCGTGCTTGTAAGCGTGCCGATGTCAATCTGCGGTGCGATGATCTTTATTGCCCTTGGTGTCCATGGCGCAAGTCTGAACATCTATACCGAGGTTGGGCTAGTGACACTGATTGGTCTCATCAGCAAGCACGGAATCCTGATCGTGCAGTTCGCCAACGACCTTCAGCGCGAAGGCAAGAGCAAACGTGATGCGATTGAGGAGGCAGCTGGCATCCGTTTGCGGCCCATTCTTATGACGACAGCGGCAATGGTTTTGGGCGTGCTTCCACTGGTCACTGCCTCCGGCGCAGGCGCAGTGGGCCGGTTCAATATGGGTCTTGTCATTTCCACGGGAATCGCGATCGGTACGCTGTTTACGCTGTTTGTAGTGCCAGCAATGTATATGTTTCTTGCCACTGAGCGCGCCCTTCAGGGCAAGAAGGACGCGGTTTCCCGGATAGAACCCGATCAGGCTTGACGCTACGCGCAGCTGATTTTCCCATATCGGTTGCAACCAACCAATTCAGCGACATCCATCGCGCAGCCGGGTGCGGGGCCGCTTGTCCGGAATTTTCACGCGAATATCGTGAGCCAGGAGTCCGTCCCCACACCTGGCCGCCATAGATCCTATACTCATGAGACTCACCCAGACCGGACTCTGAAGGACGCACCAGGATGGCGCCGGATATTCTCAAGCGGCTCAGACAGGCCACTAAGGAAAGACGTTGCGCCATCCTGCGTTACGATGGCCAACAGCAGATCCGCGTAGTCGATCCGCACGTTATCTACACCGACCAGGCGGGAAATGTGCTGGTCGTGTGCCTCCAGACCCGCGGCCACACGGATCCCGGCGTGACCTACCCGTCCTGGCAAACATTCCATTTGCGCAAGATAGAATCGGTGTTTCTGCTCGACATCAGTTTTGAGGTGCGTCTCAGCGAGGGATTCGTGCCGGACAAACCAGAATACCACCATGGTCTTATTGCCATCGCTACGAGCGCAAGCTCCGCGATCCACTACAAGCGCCGCGGGACGTCTGCAAACATACTGCTGTACCAGGCACGCGGGTGGCTGTGGGAGGTCGGGTCGGCGATCGACCGAGTCCTGTCTGACCGCCACCACGGTCCGCGCGACCGCTGATGCTACGGATTGTATCTGCTTACTCCTTTCGTGCCTGTTCCACTGCCCAGACTGCGGCTTCGACTCGCGAACGCACATTAAGCTTCTTCAATACGTGCTTCACGTGCACTTTGACTGTCCCTTCGGT
>VFSW01014450.1_pt1 | contig 10911 bp, 3 predicted proteins | sample 5358111 | NCBI WGS metagenome assembly VFSW01 (sample SAMN11554181, study PRJNA540505) | mine drainage metagenome | isolation source: sediment from site ElyBrook_90M | place: USA: Ely Copper Mine, Vershire, VT | collected 2017
TGCGTGTGTGATCGGGTATCTTTTCCTGGGCATCTCGGCTCTCACTCAAGGGGATATATTCCCGTTTTTCGCTTATTCATTCCTCGCGGTTATTGTTGTAAATTTCGCCATTTCCCGCCGAATCCCATACAATATCCAGGCTCTATTCCTCATTGTGGCAATTTATGGCTCCGGTGTGTATTCCTACATGGCCGCCGGTCTGATGGGTGACGGAAAACTGTATATGCTCGGATTTACAATTTTGACTGGGGTTCTGTTTGGCCTGGTGCCGGGCATCATCTCACTGGTTTTGAGTGTAGTTACAACGGCAGTATTTGGTTTTGGAATGGTGGGTGGTTTCATTCCAGTGCCACCAGCAAACTGGATGGCCGCTTCAACCAATCCAACAAGCTGGTTGACTGCATCTGTGTTCCTGGGGGCACTGGGAGTCCTGACCACTATTTCGCTGACGGTTTTAGTGACCAGCCTTCAATATTCCTTAAAGAAAGAACAAAGCGTCACGAAAGAAGTAATCAATCAAAAGGAGTCACTGGAAAAAGCGGTCAAGAGCGCCACATATGATGTAGAAAGGCGTATCAGCCAGATTAGAACTGCTGCGGATATTTCTCGGTTCATCAGCAGTCAGTTAGATTCCCGAACGTTGCTCAAGGCTGTTGCCGAGCAAATTAAGCTGCAATTCAACCTTTATTACGTTGGTATATTTCTGGTTGATGAAAATCAATTTGCTGTATTGAGATTTGGTACTGGAGATGCCGGTCAAAGTATGGTGGATGCAGGGCACCGACTGCAAGTTGGCGGTTCCTCTATGATCGGATGGTGTATTGCAAACCAAAAATCAAGGATCGCTCTCGACGTTGGTAAGGAGGCTGTCCGGTTCAGTAACCCTTATTTACCCGATACCCACTCTGAATTGGCTTTGCCAATCGTCAGCCACGGCGAATCTCTTGGTGCCCTGACCATTCAATCAAAGCAGGTGAATGCCTTCGATGAAAACGACATTCGCATTCTGCAAGGGGTTACAGACAGCCTGGCAATCTCAATTGAAAACACAAAATTACTGGAACGCATGCAGCAAAACCTGGAGGAAATTCGGTCATTAAACCGTACCTATTTATTGCAGGGTTGGTCTGATGCATTGGCAATCAATGGTGAAATCAGCTATACCTTTGAGAATGAGATGCGGACCAACCAACCAGCCAATAACCAGGTCCAAATTCCGCTGACCCTGCGCGACCAAACAATTGGTCAAATCACATTAGAAATCGAACAAAAGGAATTTTCACCGGAAGACCTTGAATTTATTGAGGCAATTTCTGTTCAAACCGCCCTCGCTCTTGAAAATGCCCGCCTGATCGATGAAACTCAACGCAAAGCTCTTCAGGAAGCAACGGTCAACCGATTGTCAGCCGAATTTTCCCGTGGCCTGAATATCGATGAAATCATCTCGGCAGCAATGCGGGAGATCAGTCAATTGCCTTCAATTTCTGAAGTGTCCATCTTCCTTGGAACACCTGAACCGGCCGTATTCCCTGAAAATAACGGCCACAATCTGGAGAGTGCAGCATGACTTTATCTTCTGAAAGCACTCAAATTTCCTCCCAGTCCGACATTAAAATTGGCGAACTTCCCGTTCGTAAAACCGTCATGAAACCGGTGCTATGGTTAATGTGTGTGCTTACATTGGCCGGGGCGATTGGCACCCTGATTGCCAATTTACATACCGGGTATTGGTTCCTTGTCTTTCTGGCGATCGTATTATTAATTTGGACATTATCCTCTACATTTATCCGGAACGTTCCATATCATGCTCAAGCCATTGGAATGCTCGCAGTCCTTTACCTTTATTCGCTTTACGCCCTGGTCTCTGTCGATCCTGTGTTGGACGGCAAAATCCTTTTGGGGGGATTCATCGTCGCGGTCTTCTTATTCGAAGGGGTGCGCGCTGGTTTGTATGCCGGTGTTTTGGCCGGTGTAACCGTTCTGGTGAATAGTGGCCTCAGCTATTCGAGCCAATTCAATGTTTCACCCGATACTGCCTCTGCCAACCTGGTCGGCCTTATAACTTCAACTGTATTTTTCGTGATTTCTGACATTGCCATTACAGCCATTACTGGCTTATTCGTCAGGTATCTGGAAAACGAATTTGGGCGTCAGGTTCTCGACCGTGCCAATCTCATTGCCAGAGTTAATCAACTTGATTCGTCTCTGCAGAAAGTCAGTGCCGATTATCGAAGAAGCGAGGAAGTAACAGACGCGCTGGACCTGTTCAACCAACAGTTTACCGAGGATATTTCGCCCGACAGCACACTTCAAAAAGCCATCAACGGCTTAAGAAACCTCTTCGGGCTTTATTTCATCGGTGCCTTTGAAAAAGATGAAAAAGGTGAATATGCCGTTCTTAAGGCCGGCACCGGCCAGGAAGGGACAATCCTGCTTTCACGCAATTTTCGACAGAAATTAAGTGATATGGGTATCGTAAGTCACTGCTTCAGCCAGGCGGAAATGCAGCTATCTTCCAATATCCGCGATGACCTGAATTTCCTTCAAAACCCACTCCTTCCCTCTACCTTATCGGAATTAGCCCTGCCTATGATCTATGCCGATAAAGTGATTGGTGTGATTGATTTTCAAAGCAGCAAGGTTAACGGCTTCTCACCTGAAGAAATTAAATTATTACGTGCTCTCACCGATCAAATTGCGGTTTCTTTTCAAAAGGCGCAAATAAGTCAGCAGCTCAAAAAGGTCCAAAGTGAATTTGAAATTACTTACAGGCAATTCACCCAAAGATCCTGGAGAACACATTTACGGCAGGCAAAACGTAAGTTTTCATATCGCTATCGCGGCAGCCTGGTTGAAAAGGAAGCACCTCAATCCGAAGAATTATTCAAGGCAATCAATGAGGATAAATCAGTTATAGTGCATGGCCAGGCATTGGCAGCCGATTCTGAGCAGTTGACTTCACTGGCAGTACCGATCAGGCTGCGCGGCCAGGTAATCGGGGCAATGGATCTTAAACTTGGCACTGGCCAAATTCCCAGTGATCTCGAACCTTTGATTGAAACGATCTGCAACCGTCTTGCCGTTGCACTGGAAAATGCGCGTTTGATTGAAGAAATTCAAACGAAGGCCGATCGCGAACACCGGGTCAGCGAAATCAGCAACAAGATCCGGTCTTCACCGAACGTCGATCAAGTGCTGCGGACGGCCGCAGCTCAAATCGGTCAAACTTTAGGTGCAAGTGAAGTAATGATTCATTTACATTCTGACCAGTAATCCTGGAGATTTTATGACTGCGAAAATTCCCAAGCAGCAAATGACTGAATCCACGATCAGCCCTGGCGCCACAGGCACATCACCTGATGGGGCGAAATTGACATCCAGATTATTCCTGGCTTCTTTCATCGGCCTGGGGCTGCTCAGCGTCTGGTACACCGTACTGGCAATTCAAAACAATCAATGGCAGCTATGGACTATTATGGCTGTTACATGGATGGCATTTGCTTTGGTTGGCTCGACCTTCATTGATCTCATCAGAAGCGTTTCGCTGCGGGCTTCGATTGTCATGGGGGTCGTGTCAGGTTCATTCATCGTGGTCTCGGTTCTTGTCCAAAATTCAGGCCTCCTGGTCAGCCCTTTTATTGTCGCTTACGCAATTCTGATTGCTTCAACCTCACTGCCGGAATCCCGTAGTGGGCGCGCCATTACAATTGGAATTGGGCTGGCCTTACTCGCATCATTCGCCAATGTGCTTGCGGATCAGGTACAAATTCAATCTGTAGAAATCCAAATCGCATTGGGTGCTGCCCTCGTAATTCTGCTCCTCGGTTTTGGATACCTTCTCTATAGACGAATTTTCTCCCTGTCCATGCGTACCAAATTGACAACAGCCGGACTGGTGGTTGGCTTGATCCCAATCTTCGTTGTATCGATCTTCCAGGCTGGTTTCATGTCAAATTCCATCACCAATACCACCAACCAGTCGTTGCAATATGCTGCACATCAAATTGCCAATAAAATTGATGATTTTTTCTCGAATACTGGCTCTGCAGTAACCCGCGACTCAACCCTGTCTTCCCTGGGCACATACCTGAGCCTTCCACCTGAAAGCCGGTCAGGCAGCCCCCAGGAAGCAAATTTGCGTATCACCATTGAATCTCTGCAACAACGCTCGCAAAATAACCTCGACTCATATGCTCTGCTGGATTCTCGAGGTTACAACGTTTTCGATACCAACCCAACAGGAGTTGGCCGGTTTGAGACTTTTAACGATTATTTCCAGGTTCCATTGACCTCTGGAAATTTGTACATTTCCGATGTAATTTTTGACCCGACGACGAATGGGAAATATATCTATTTCAGCCGCCCAATTCTACAGGGTTTCCAAAAAATCGTCGGTGTCCTCCGGGCAAGGTTTAACGCCCAGGAGTTACAGCGCCTGGTCAGTAATGAAGCCGGATTGATCGGCACCAACTCATATCCAATATTATTAGATGAAAACCTTGTTCGCATGGCCGATTCATTGACTCCATTGAATCTCTACAAGAGCATTGTTCCTCTTTCTGACAAGGTGATTCAGCAGCTTCAGGATAAAAAGCGGCTGCCATTTATACCCGTGGATCAGTTGTCAACCAGATGGTTTGACCTTGCGCAAAGCCTCAATAGCGCGAACCCCCAGAGTTTTTTCACCACGACGATCCCCCTGGCCAATCCCATTCAAGTCAGTGCCGTCACCGTTAAGCTAAATTCCAAGCCATGGAGCATCGTTTACGTTCAGGAAGAGGCAATCCTGGCAGATCTGCAGAAACAACAGAATCGCCTGACATTATTAATTGCAACTATCATTGCTGGCGTCATCGGTGTGGTTGCAACCTTTGGCACCCGCCTTATTACGCTGCCAATTTTAAACCTGACCGAAAACGCTGAAAAAATCACTGCCGGCGATTTGAATATCACAGTCCCCATTTTTGATCGCGACGAGATCGGCAAGCTGGCAACCGGCTTCAATGTGATGACTACACGCCTTCGCACATTAATTGGCGACCTGGAAGAGCGTGTGAGAGCCAGAACTTTTGAGCTCGAAATCCAGAATAAATCACTGCGAAACCGCACCCAACAGATTCAAACAATATCTGAAGTTGCCCGCAATATTGCAGCTGCTCAGGACCTTGAGAAATTGTTATCACAGGTTGCCCAGCTGGTCAGCGAACGGTTTGGTTTCTACCATGTGGGTATTTTCCTCGTTGATGAAGCCAAAGAGTTTGCCGAGCTCCGGGCCGCAAACAGCGAAGGCGGCAAACGCATGCTTGCCAGGCAGCATAAATTGAGGGTTGGGCAGGTTGGTATTGTGGGCTTTGTCACTTCAACCGGCAAACCACGTATTGCATTAGATGTTGGTGAAGACTCGGTTCACTTTAAGAACCCCGATCTGCCCCTCACCCGTTCTGAAATGGCCCTCCCTTTACAGGGAGGTGGAGCAGTGATCGGCGCCCTCGACGTTCAAAGCGAACGCACCAATGCTTTTTCGCAGGAAGATATCGAACTCTTTACAACATTGGCCGACCAGGTAGCAATCGCAATCGTCAACAGCCGCCTGTATCAGGAAACGCTGCAAGCGCTCGAAGATTCACAGCAGATCCATCGCCAGTATCTGCGCGAGGAATGGACAAAATTAACCAATGACCTGCCCATAATTGGATACGATTATTCGCCAAAAGGCTTAATGCCACTGTATTCCGGCTCGGTTGATGAAAACGATAAAACACTTCAACCCGGAAAAGTACAGACAGTTAAACTGGTTGAAAATGATAAGCAGATCTCTGTATTAAAAGTCCCCATCACTCTGCGTGGTGAGATAATCGGCACGATTGACCTAAAGGATGAAACTGGTGAAGATTGGGACGAAGGATCAATTTCAACTGCCGAAGCTGTCGCCGACCAGATCAGCCAGGCACTTGAAAACGCCCGCCTTTTCGAACAGACACAGCGCAGGGCTGATCGCGAACGGAAAGTTTTGGAAATCACTAGCCGTATTCGTTCAACAACCGATCCCGAAGCAATGATTAAAATCGCCACAGCCGAACTGCAAAACGCGCTGAATGCTCGAGCAAGGTTTATCAATCCTCCTATCGACGAATTAAATGATAAGTTGCGAAAAGGTGGAAATGGTTTTCACCACAACGTAGAAATTCCTGAATCGAATGATCCAGAGTAGATCGAGGATGCACATGGACTATCGAATTGCTATTGCGAATGAAAAAGGCGGCGTTGCGAAAACAACAACCACTTTATCGATTGGAGCAGTCCTGGCAGAAACAGGAAATAAGACCCTCTTGATCGATCTGGATCCTCAGGCAAACCTCAGCCTGGCTATTGGCCTGGAACCGGGGAAAATCCAAAAATCAAGCGCCAGTTTACTTCTTGAGGCTAATACTTCGGCAACGGTGATCAAGAACACCTCGATGCCCGATCTTGATATCATAGGCGCTAACAGCGAAACAGGCATGGCAGAACGCTTTCTACCTGGAAAACCTGGGTACGAATCGGTTTTACAAAAGAATTTAAATAACCTCTCATCAAATTACGACTTCGTATTGATTGATTGCCCTCCATTCCTGGGTGCAGTCACACTGAATGCCCTCGTCGCTGCCGATTTATTGATCATCCCAACTCAAGCAGAATTTTTCTCAATATATGCATTGCGAAATTTGATGAGCCTGGTTCGGCGAATTCGAACCCAATATAACTCACAGCTCACTTATCGCCTTTTATTAACGATGGTTGACCGCCGTAACCGGACGCACCGTACGATGAGCGAGCAGCTGCGCACTTCTTTCAACAGCGGTGTGCTGCAAACCGTCATCGAAACCGACACAAAGCTGCGTGAATGTCCGATTGCAGGAATTCCAATTATCCAATACGCACCGAAAAGCCGCAGTTCCCTTCAGTATCGCTCACTGGCACAGGAGATTCTTGAATATGTCAAAGAAACAACTCAACAACCGGCTTGACAGCCTGTTTGCTGGCTTTGAGGAAAAAGAACCACCCCAGCCCATTGAGACCAAGGAAAGTGTCAAAAGCTGGAATTGGAGCGCGAATGCTGAGGGTAAATATATCGACTGCAGCCCAGAAGTGGTCGATTGCCTGGGATATCCCTCCTCAAGTTTTCTGAACCGCTCCTTCTTTACTCAAGCGGTATCTCCAGATTGCTCAAGCGAGCTACGCGCTGTTCTTAACGACAATTCATTTCCCATCGAGACTGAAATTAAATTCATCTCGAAATCTCGTGAGCTGGTAACGATTCGTTCGACAATTTTTGCCTCTTTCGATGAAAATGGTGTTCGGTCCGGCTATCACGGGATCAACATGGAAATTGACCGGCAGCCTCTGGCACACAAACAAATAGAGGAAAAGCTCGTTACGCTTAAAGCGGATGGTGCCAGTCCTAAGAAATCCATTTCTGGAAACGGCCATTTACCAGAAGCTGCTTTCATCGAATCAGATGAAAAAAACAGCATCCCCACCCTATACAAAACTCCGATTCCGCTCACTTCTTCGACGACTGCATTAACTGCGCCCATTCAGATTGGCGGAAAAACGGAAGCTCTGCTTGAGGTGCTGGGCGATAACCCGGGTCGTAAGTGGTCCGAGGATGAACGCCTGCTGGTTGATGAAGTGGCAAGGCAGCTCAGCCTGGCAATTGAAAATGCGAGACTGTACCAGGACATTCGGAAAGCACTGGCCTCACTGGAAACTCGTGAACGGTACCAGGCGAACATCGCCAGGGCCGTTGCGATCCTGTCTGAACTGGGAACTTCAGCTTTGCCCGATTTTCTGGATGCTTTGGGCCAGGCTACCCTATGCGATAAAATAACGTTCGTCGAATACTTTGCCAAAGAAAGCACCACCTGGAAACCAAAGGAAGATTGGATCAATCCGGCAAGCGACCCCATCTTGAAGAGAAACCTTTGGAAGATCAATGTATCGTCGATGCCCAATTGGAAGAAGCAGCTTTCCGAAATAGGCTGGGCCACCGGAACAGTGATCGATGCTCCCGTCCCCGAGCGGGATTACCTGAAAGAAAACAACGTTGGGGCCACCCTATTGCTGGCCTTAACATATGCTGGAGCAGAAGAACCTGGTTTTATTGCTTTTGACCGAATCAATTCAAAACAGCCCTGGCAATCAGAAGAAATTAGCCTTTTACGGGTTGCCGTCGATGCATTTTCTAACACGAATGCCAGGCAAGATCTGCTGGTCCGCCTGCAAATATCCTTGAAAGAAACTGAAAACCTGTATAACACCAGCCACCGTTTGGCCATGGCCACCGAACTGGATGACATGGTCTCAGTCATCATGACTGGTATTCAGCCACACATCTTCAATCGAGCGAGCCTGATTCTGTTCGAAACAGATAACCAGGGCAAGCTGAGCAAAATCAAGGTAAGTGCAAATTGGTACAGCGGAAAAGGCACACCGCCACCTGCTGTTGGTTCTGAATACCCCGTAAACGTGTTTTATCGGCTTTTTCAAAATTCGTCCCCGCAGTTTTACGATGACATCTTTGAAGCGCAAATGGATTCATCGCTGCGAGACATCCTCTCTCAACAAAACGCTCGTTCCGCAGCTATATTGCCCTTATGGGCCAACAAGAGGCAGACCGGTGTGTTCCTGTCATTATCTGACGAACGACAGCACCTGGTTGCTGTGGAAATGCGCAGTTATCCTCCTCTGGTTGACCAGATGGCAACCGCCATTGAGAACCTTGACCTGTTCGTTCAGACCCAAAAAGCCCTTTCTGAAACCGAGGCCCTCTACCAGGTCAGTAACCGGATTGCACAGGCGACTGATATTTCCGAGCTGGTACGGTTAGTTGCCCAAAAACTGCTGCCCAAGAACGCCGAAGCAGGCAGCATTTTCCTGGCCAATTACAGTGCTGAAGATAAATTAACGGATCTGGAAATGGCCGGATTTATGACTTCGGATGGGCATTACCAGCCCGCAGAAATCAAGATTCCGATAATGGCAATGCCTTTTGTCACGCGGTTGACGTCGGAAATCGAGATCATATCCGATGTTTATAAATCAAATCTTGATTCCGTTTCGCAGAAGACCCTTCAGCAGTTAAATATCAATGCTGCCTGCATCGTTCCCCTGCGCAGTGCGGGACGCCTGGTTGGCCTGCTGATGGCGTCATCCCGAAACATTACCGAATTTGATCCGGATGAAGCCCATTTCTTGCAGGTGGCAGGCAGCGGTATTGCTGTGGCATTGGAAAGGCAGAGGTTGTTGAGCGAGGCGGAAAGACGTGCCCTGGAACTACAAACAGCCGCCGAAATCGCTCGCGATACAACAAGCACCCTGTCACTGGACACTCTGTTACAACGAATCATTTCCCTGCTGATCAGCCAGTTCAATTTCTATCATGCTGCGATTTACCTTCTCGACGACCAGGCGAAAAATGCTGTAATCCGTGAGGCAAACGGCGATTCAGGCCAGTTGATGATGAAACAGGGATATAAACTGGCTTCAGGCAGTCGTTCGGCGGTCGGCACGGTAATTTCCAACGGTAAGCCTTCGATTTATAATGATGTCACCCAAAATCCATACTTCCTGGCGCATCCCTTACTTCCCGATACGCGCTCGGAAATGGCACTCCCCTTGAAATTAGGTGAACGCATTATTGGCGCACTGGATATTCAATCGAAACAACTAAATGCATTTTCTCCCGACGATGTTTCTATTCTCCAAATCCTGGCCGACCAGATCGCCGTAGCCATTGAAAACGCCCGTTCTTACGAGTTGTCCCAAAAAGCGCTGAAAGATATGCAAGAGGTTGACCGCCTCAAGAGCCAATTCCTGGCAAACATGAGCCACGAGCTGCGCACTCCTTTGAACTCCATCATCGGTTTCTCTCGGGTGATCTTGAAAGGCATCGATGGCCCGATCAACGACACCCAGCAGCAAGATCTTTCGGCAATCTATAATTCCGGTCAGCACCTGTTAGCGCTGATCACCGATATTCTCGACCTCTCCAAAATCGAGGCCGGCAAGATGGAGCTAAATTTCACGGATATCAATCTTCCCGACCTGATCAACTCCGTAATGTCTACTGCCGTTGGGTTGGTAAAAGACAAGCCAATCCGCCTGATACAGGCCGTTCCACCAGATTTGCCAATCATCCGTGCAGATGCCCCCCGTGTACGTCAGGTCATCATCAACTTCATTTCGAACGCAGCCAAATTCACAGAATCTGGCAGCATCACGATTGAAGCATCCGTTGTTGACAGCCCTCACCGGAAGAAAGAAATTTTGGTCGAAGTCATCGATACCGGGTTGGGTATCGCTGCTGAGGACCAATCAAAGCTGTTCCAGCCATTTTCGCAGGTGGATGACTCAGCCACCCGTAAAACCGGCGGAACAGGCCTTGGCCTATCCATTTCACGCTCCTTGATCGAGATGCACGGAGGAAGAATTGGCCTGCTGCGCAGTGAAGTAGGAAAGGGCAGCACTTTCTTCTTCTCACTGCCTCTAAAAGAGGAAATCCCGGCAATATATAATGAAATTCCGGTAGCTGCTGATAACGTTATCCTCTCAATTGATGACGATCAACAGGTGGTCAATCTTTACGAACGTTACTTAAGGCCATATGGTTTCAAGGTGGTACCACTGACTGAACCGAAGGAGGCTGTTTCGATTGCCAGGCAGCTTAAGCCATTTGCAATCACTTTGGATGTCATGATGCCCGAAAAAGATGGCTGGCAGGTGCTTCAAGATTTAAAGAATGATCCGCAAACCCGCGAAATTCCGATCATTGTTTGCAGCATTTTGGAAGATGAAGAGAAAGGATTCAGCCTTGGGGCCGCAGATTACCTCGTAAAGCCCTTCCTCCAGGAAGAGATGCTCAGCACCATC
>VFSW01014451.1_pt1 | contig 10911 bp, 6 predicted proteins | sample 5358111 | NCBI WGS metagenome assembly VFSW01 (sample SAMN11554181, study PRJNA540505) | mine drainage metagenome | isolation source: sediment from site ElyBrook_90M | place: USA: Ely Copper Mine, Vershire, VT | collected 2017
TAAAAGGTTTGGAATTGATTTATAGTGTTTAAAATGTCGATCCGACAGGCATAAACAAAAAAACCAAGAAATCTTTTAACGAAAAATTGGCAGAATAAGAATTTTTGTTGGCCATTGCGTATTATTTACACTTTGAAAATGTGAATATTAATGTGTAAAATTTACACGTTTTATAAACTAAAACAACGATTGCACCATGAGACGTCTACGATTCCTTGTGAGAACGGGGGTATTCTGCCTGCTGATACTCCTGTGGATGCCCGCTTTTACCCAAAACCGTGAGATAACCGGTAAAATTACTGACTCCACCGGAGTCCCGATAACAGGCGCATCCATTATCCTCGATGGTTCTGCCAAAGGTACTACCACAGATGCCTTCGGTGTTTTTCGGCTTACTGTCCGCCCACAGGACAAGATGCTGGTGGTTACGGCCGTCGGCTATGGCACCCGGCGGGTTCCTATCAGCGCCGGAATTTTTAATGTCTCTCTTTCCTCCCTTAACGCCAATTTGAATGAAGTAGTCGTGATCGGCTATGGCACCCAGCAAAAGAAAGACCTGACCGGCTCTATTTCCGTGGTCGGCACCAAAGACTTCCAGCAAGGCGCCATCACCAGCCCGGATCAGTTGATAGCCGGCAAGGTAGCAGGAGTCACGGTGACCAGTAACGGCGGTGAACCGGGATCTTCCGCCACGATCCGCATTCGCGGTCTATCCTCGCTAAATTCCAATAACGCGCCGCTGATTGTTCTCGATGGCGTGGAATTGCCTGCGCTGAACGCCACTAATACAACGTCGGGAACATCCGACCCAGCCTCTTCCGTAGCGGGGGTCTCCAATCCGCTTGACCTTCTGACCCCCGATGATATCGAAAGCGTCACCATCCTCAAAGATGCTTCCGCAGCAGCTATCTACGGATCGCGCGCGTCCGCAGGCGTCATCATCATAACGACTAAAAAAGGAAAGGGCGGCCAACCGGTATTCAACGCCAATTCTATGAATACGGTTGGTACGATAGCCAAGGAAGTGCCGGTCCTTAGCGCCGCCCAGGTCAGGAACTACGTTACCGCTTCCGGTGACACGACGTTCACCGATAAGCTTGGTTCGGCCAACACGAACTGGCAAAAAGTGATCTTCCAGACTGCGATCACCACCAATGACAACCTCAGCATGTCCGGTACGACAGCCAAGACGCCCTATCGGATTTCGCTCGGCTACCACGACGAGCAGGGTATACTCAAGACGGATTACCTCCAACGCGGAACTTTCGGTATCCACCTTTCTCCGCACTTGCTGAACGATAACCTTAAGATCGAGTTGAACCTCAATGGAACCCTGACCAAATCACGCTTCGCAAACCAGGGCGCAATTGGCTCTGCCCTTAATTTCGATCCCACTCAATCACCATATGAAAAGGGCAGCCCCTTCGGCGGTTATTTCGAATGGGTGACTCCGTCAACCGGCCTCCTCAACCCTCTGGCGACCCGCAACCCACTGGCTCAACTCGAACAGGACTATAATATCGGCTATTCCGCCAATAGCGTTGGCAACCTGCATGCCGACTATGCCCTGCCCTTCATACCGGGCTTGCATGCGATCGCCAACCTCGCCTACGACGTGACCGGCGGTCATGGCAGTCAGACGGTACCGGCTGATGCAGCCCAGGATTATTTAAATTCTCCCGGCCCCGGCTACTTCAGCAAATACAAGCAGAACAATACCTACGTGCTCGAGGAATACAGCCTGAACTACAATAAGGACGTTCCTTCGATTAAAAGCAACTTCAACATCCTCGGGCTGTGGAGCTATGCCAATAACCTGATCACCCCATATAATTACGCCAACTTCGATAGCAAGGGCGACACCATCAGCGGCTCGGCGCCGCTCTATCCCACTTCACCGGCTGAAAATACCCTGATCTCCTATGTCGGCAGGGTCATCTATACCTACGACCAGAAATATATTCTAACCGCCGCTATCCGAGATGACGGATCTTCCCGGTTCGCTCCGCAAAATCGCTGGGGCGTCTTCCCAGCCATATCAGCCGCATGGCGCATCAGCAGGGAAGAATTCCTGAAAAACGTCAATTGGCTGAACGAACTGAAGATCAGGGCGAGCTACGGCGTTACCGGTAACCAGGACGGCCTCTCGGATTATAATTATATCCCCAGCTACTCATTGAGCGGCAACAGCTCGCTCTACCGGCTGGGACAGAGATTCTATAACATGTATACGCCTGCCGCATACGATCCCGCTTTCAAATGGGAACAGACCACGTCTACCAATGTGGGCGTCGACTTCGGATTGTTCAATAACCGGATTTCGGGCAGCATCGATTATTATAATAAGAATATCTCCAACCTGTTCAATTCAGTCTTCATCCCGGTAGGCTCAAATTTCACGAATGAGATGACCATCAATATCGGCACGATGCAGGACCAGGGCGTCGAGCTGAACCTGAACGCTACCCCGATCCAGGGCAAGCACTTTTCCTGGAGCCTGAACTATAACTTCACATATAACAAAAATAAGATCACCAAGCTGACGAACGGCAGCGAAAGCAATTTTATCGGAGAGCAGGTCGGCGGCATCAGCGGCGGTACCGGCAACACCATCCAGATCCAGAGCGTCGGCCATGAGGCCAACAGCTTCTTCGTCCTGCAGCAGGTCTATAACAAGAACGGCCAGCCCATCGAAGGCGCTTATGTTGACCAGAACCGAGACGGCACGATCAGTTCGACCAGCGATGCATACCGCTTTAAATCACCCTTTGCGCCCGTTATGATGGGCTTCAGCAGTACTTTCACCTATGATCGGTGGAGCCTCACCGTTGTCGCCAGGTCCGACATAGGAAACTATGTTTATAATAACGAGGCAGCGGCCAACGGCGCCACTGAATATATTATGAACCCCCTGGGTTTCATCGGGAATGCGCAAGCCAGCGTCAATAAAACACATTTTTACTCCCCGCAGTATTTCTCCGATTACTACGTGGAAAACGCCTCCTTCCTTAAGTTGGATAACGTCGGCCTGGCATACAATGTCGGTAAGCTCGGCCCACGGACCAACCTGCGGATCAGCGCCTACTGTCAGAATGTGGCGGTGATCACCCATTACACAGGTATTGACCCTGAAGTCTACAGCGGAATCGATAACAATCTCTATCCGAGACCTCGAAACTTCACCCTTGGAGCCAGCCTGAATTTCTAATTAATGTTGAATACTCATCATAAAAAGCGTTTGATTATGAAACCCTCTTTTCTCACGATTACAAGCCTGGTGACGATGGCTGCCATAAGCCTGGTCTCCTGTTCCAAAGAACTGAACCGGCAGCCGCCAAATACCACTACCGCCGCGATTGTCTTCAATTCGGACTCCGGCGCCAAAGAGGCATTGGCCAAGGTATACGGCGCCTATGCCGTGACGAGCAGTACCGTACCCGTCAACTCATACCTTGGTGGGATCGACGCCGGTACCTCCGACTTCATCCGCATGCTGTTCTATGCGGACGAATTCACCACTGATGAGGCAGTCTGCGCCTGGAACGACCCCGGTGTTCCCGATTTGCATAACATGAGCTGGACCTCCAGTGACCTGATCCTGGAAGGTCTCTATGCCCGCTGCATCTACCAGATCACCGTCGCCAACTCCTTCATCCAGCAGGCCTCTGCAGTTAAATTTACCGGCACGTCTGCCACCGACCTCGCCCACTACGTGGCCGAGGCCCGCTTCCTCCGTGCGTTTCAGTATTGGGAGATGATGGACCTTTTCGGTAATTCCCCCTTCATCACGGATAAACAGGAGATCGGTTCCACACCCACCTACATCACCCGGGCGAACCTATACGCTTATGTCGTATCCGAACTGAGAAACCTCGACAGCACCAATGCGATGGTGGCCCCCAGGCAAAATGATTTCGGCCGTGCCGACCAAGCCTGCGTCTGGGCTCTGTTGGCAAGGGTTTACCTCAATGCGCAGGTCTATACCGGCACCGCGGACTGGACATATGCCATCACCTATTCCTCCAAGGTCATCGGGGCCGGCTATCAGCTCCTGGCAAAATATCAGAACCTTTTCCTGGCCGACAACGGTACAGCAGCCAATACTGAGCAGATCCTGTCCATCGCCTATGACGGCAATAGCACCCAGAACTACGGAGGCACCACCTTTATTATCAACGCCGAGATCGGCGGCTCCATGTCCCCTGCGGCTTATGGCGTCCCCGGCGGCGGCTGGGGCGGCAACCGGGTGACGGCCAGTATCGCCAGTCTCTATCCCGACCTGACAGGCACCACTGACCACAGGTCGCTGTTCTATACCAGCGGCCAGACCGAAGCGATTGCGAGCATCGGCACCTTCACCGACGGCTACCCGAACATCAAATTCCAGAACGTCACCTCGACCGGTGCTACACCCGCAGGCGCCAGCACATATGCCACCACCTGCTTTCCGCTGTTCCGCCTGGCCGAACAATACCTGATCTATGCCGAAGCGACCCTCCAGGGCGGCTCCGGAGGATCTATGACGCTCGCCCTCCAATATTTCAACGACCTGCGGCAGCGGGCCTATGGTAACACGAATGGCAACGTGTCCAGCATCGCGCTTCAGGATATCCTCAACGAAAGGGGTCGTGAATTGGTGTGGGAATGCTTCCGCCGCACGGACCTCATTCGTTTCGGCTACTTCACCTCCCAGAGCTATCTCTGGCCCTGGAAAGGAGGCGTCTCAAACGGTACCGGTGTTGACAGCCATTATAACATCTTCCCGCTGTCCGCGACGGACCTCAATGCCAACACAAACCTGAAACAAAACCCGGGATATTAATAACGAACGATTAAAGCAGATATATGAAAAAGTCCCTCCATAAATTAACATATATAGCACTCGCAGGACTCGCCTCCCTGGCATCCTGCAACAAACAGCAGGCGATTGTGACTTTCGAAGGCGGAACAGCACCGGTCCTGACTGCCACAACGACGGATTCGATCCCGCTGCCGCTAAGTGACACAACAGCCACTGCTGTGACTTTCAGCTGGACCAATCCCAACTACCAGTACAGCGACGGGATCAGCTCGATGGATGTGACCTATTATCTCGAATTCGATACGACTACAAGTTTCAATAGCTCCATCATGGCCACAGTGGGTCTTAGCTCTTCCCTTAGACAAACCTATAGCGTTGCGCAGCTGAATGCAATAGTGGCGAACCAAATGGGGCTGTCGACCGGTAACCCGCACACGCTCGACGTCAGGGTGGAGTCATTTCTTCAACCCTTCACGTCCACTTCCGCACCTGTAGGCGTTCTCAACTCAAGCCCACTCACTTATACGGTTATCCCCTATATGCCGCCTCCCGCCGTTAAGCCGCCGCCGAACGATTCCCTCTATATCGTCGGCGCCGCAGTAGTGGCGGATAATTGGGCCAATCCCATACCAGCAGCCGATGTGGCGTCGGAAGCATTCACTGAGCTCAGCCCGACCCACTATCAGATCACGATTGCCCTGGCAGGTGGTGCCGAATACAAACTGATCTGCCAGAATGGGTCCTGGACCAATCAGTGGAGTGTGGCTAGCACCGATACTGAACCGAACGGCGGCGCCTTTATATTTAACGGAGCTAACTGTATCACCCCTACCTCAAGTGGAACCTATAGGATCGACGTCAACTTCCAGTCCGGTATTTTTACAGTCACCGCTCAATAACTACGATTATGAGAAATTATTCAAAATATATTTTATCCGGCGTCCTGCTGACAGTGGTCCTGACGTCGTGCTCTAAAATGAAAAATCAATACTTCGGAAACGGCACAATGCCTGTTTTTACCGCTTCAACGTCGACGATCGCCGTGACATCCACCGATTCTCTTACGAATGTAATAGCATTCTCTTGGACCAATCCGCACTATGCGACGGATTCTGCCACAGAGCAATATATAATCGAGATGGATTCTGCCGGGCATGGCTTCGCGCAGCCTTTCACTATCACCGTGACCGGCGCTTTGTCTGATTCAGTGACAGCCAAGACGCTTAATAACGCTGTGCTGGGTCTGGGCGGCACCTATAGAGTGCCTTATACTACTGAAGTGCGTCTCGTTTCCTCTTATGGTAACAACAACGAACAGTTCGTATCCAATACGCTCGCATTGACAATAACTCCTTATGTCGTGCCACCCAAAGTCAAGCTGCCCACCGGTTCGCTCTACCTGGTCGGAAGCGCCACCGCAGGTGGCTGGAACAACCCGGTTCCGGTACCTTCACAGGTATTCGAGAAGGTCGATTCCGTCGACTATGCAGGTGTGTTTAAGTTGAGCGCAGGAGGGCAATTCCTGATATTACCGGTTAATGGCGATTGGACGAACAAGTTTGCTACCGCTGACAACAGCGAGACAGGAACCGGGGGCGCTTTTGCTTACAATGCCAGCAATAATTTCACCGGACCCGCTGCAGCAGGCTGGTACACAATCTGGTTGAATTTTCAGACCGGCAGTTTCTCTATCGCGGCTGCTGCCGACTCCGTACCGGATAGCCTGTTCATGGTTGGAAGCGCTACTGCAGATGCCTGGAATAATCCTGTGCCTGAACCTTCCCAAGTCTTTAGCCGGATCAATTCCTCCCAGATTAGCCTATCTGCACCGTTGTCAGCCGCTGGTCAGTTACTATTCCTGCCTGTCAATGGCAGTTGGACAAATAAGTATGCTACCAGTGATGCCAGCGAGACTGGGGTAGGTGGAACTTTTGGTTATAACGCGAGTAGCAATTTCACCGGTCCGACCAATGCCGGGACATATACTATATTGGTGGATTTTGTAGCGGATAAGTTTACCATATCCTCGCAATAGAGCAGGAATAACAGGGAGACCGCCTTTTTGAGGCGAATGAAAATTAACTGTGGCACTATGAAACGTTTGTGCATCCTTATAGCGCTCCTGGGTTTCTTGCATGTGGCAAGAGCCCAGGAGCTTACTTCTAATCCGGCCTTTCCGGTGGATACCAATACTGTCACCATCACGGTCAACTGTACACTGGGCAACCAGGGGCTGTTGAATGCCGGCGGTACAGGCGTCTATGCATACATGGGCCTGATCACCGATTCCAGTACAAGTTCCTCGGACTGGCGGCATGTACCGGCTGCCTGCCAATGGGGTACGGCCAATCCCGCCGTTGCGGCAACCTACCTCGGGAATGATCGATACTCGTTCACCATCCCCAATATCCGCGCTTATTTCGGCGTGCCGGCCGTGGAGGTCATCTACAAAATCGCCATCTTATTCTGGGGCGATAACGGCAACCTGGCCCAACGCAATGCTGACGCCAGCAATATGTATGTCCCGATATATACCACCTCCCTGGCCGGTCAGTTTACCTTGCCCCCTTTTCAACCTACCTATACGCCTATTCCGCAGCCACTCAGTGAATCCATCGGAGATACGATTCCGGTAAAGTTTGTAACCAACAAGACGGCCACGATCAACCTCTATGTCAACGGCGTTTCCGTCGCCAACGCTGCATCGGCGGATTCCCTGCCATTCACTGTGCACGTAGCTTCAGCGGGGACAACGCAAATCATCGCCACAGCTACCAATGGGATCACCAGCGTAGCCGACACCTTCAGCTTCTATGCCGGCGGTGCAGTCAATATTGCCCCCCTGCCGGCAGGAGCCCAGGAAGGCATCAATTACCTCCCGGGGGATACATCTGTCCTGTTGGTGTTGAACGCTCCCCTCAAACACAAGATTGTCGTGGTTGGCGACTTCAACAACTGGACCCAGCAGTTAGCCTACCAGATGAACGAGACGCCGGACAGCAATTTCTTCTGGCTGAAGATCAATGGTCTTACGTCGGGGACGGAATATGCCTACCAGTATGTCATCGATGATACGCTGCAGCTCGCCGACTACAATACGGAGAAGGTCCTCGATGCCAATGTCGATCCATCCATCCCGGGCCCGACCTACCCTAATCTCAAGACCTTTCCTTCCCAGGCCGCAGGTACCCTGGCCAGTGTTATCCAGACAGGTCAGACAGCCTATAACTGGCAGGTGACGAACTTCGAGCGCCCGGCCAAAGCCAATCTGCGGATATATGAGTTGTGGCTCGCCGATTTCACCACTGCCGGCAACTGGCAGGGCCTTATCGATACCTTGAGTTACCTGAAAAACCTCGGGATCAACGCCGTCGAGATCGAACCGTTCTCCAACTTCGAAGGCGCCGTCAGCTGGGGCTATAACCCTAATTTTTATTTCGCGCCTGATAAGGTCTATGGCACTGCTACCATGGTCAAACAGTTCATAGACGCCTGCCACGGGATGGGCATGGCGGTCATCATGGACATGGTCATGAATCATTCTTTCGGCAGCTCACCCATGGTCCGGATGTACTGGAATAATGCCCTCCAGGTACCTGCATCCAACAGCCCCTGGTTCAACCAGTATCCCACTCATGCGTATAATGTGGGCTATCAGTTCAATCACGAAAGCCCGTATACTATCGATTTCACCCATCGGGTAATCAACTACTGGCTGACCAATTATCATATCGACGGCTATCGCTGGGACCTTGCCAAAGGCTTTACCCAAACCAATACCTGTGATGCGACGGGGAACAATTGCAATGTCACTGCCTGGGGCAATTATGATGCGGGCAGGGTGGCCACCTGGGACACCATCTATAACCAGATGCAGGCCTCCTCTTCCGGCAGCTATTGCATCCTCGAAATGTTCGCCGACAATAGCGAACAGCAGGTGGAGGCCAATTATGGCATGATGCTGTGGGGTGAAGACCTGAATACCAATTACAACCAGGCAACCATGGGCTACAGCACTCCTGCCCCGTCCGGCGCCACCTGGGACCTGACCGGCACTATCTATGCTTCCCTCGGGGGATGGAATAACCCCGGCCTGGTCGTATACCAGGAAAGCCATGATGACGAACGGTTGATGTATAACAATGAGCAGCACGGCAACAGTAGCGGCGGTTATAGCATAAAGGATACCGCAACCGGTCTGGCGCGCGACGCTATGTCTACCGCCTTCTGGGCCCTGGCGCCGGGTCCCAAAATGCTGACAGAGTTTGGCGAATTGGGGTTCGACTATTCGGTCAACTGGTGCCCCGGCGATACGGTCAACACAGCCGGACTGTGCCGCACCGATCCCAAGCCGATCCGCTGGGATTACCTGCAGGATACTTCCCGTAAAAAGCTGCATGACGTCTATGCAAAGCTGCTGGCGCTGCATGCCGCTTACCCGGCCCTGGCTACCGGTCAAACTACGTATTCGCTGACCAAAAACGTTAAATATTTAGCGGTGAAGACCGATACGCTGAGCGTCATGGTCGTGGGCAATTTCGATGTGGTGACGGCTGCAGATTCCATTACCTTCCCAGGCGCCGGCGTCTGGCATGACTATCTTTCCACCGATTCCATCATAGCCACCGGTTCTACCCAGGCAGTGTCGCTGATGCCCGGCGAATACCATGTCTTTATCAGGAATAACCTGACCGCCGTCGATACCACCACTGATACGACTTCCACGACATCGACGACGCCGCCGACGAATTCCCCGGGACTAAAGATCTATGCCAACCCGGTGTCCTTCGCCAATAGTACTGTCATCACCTATCAGTTGCCGTATGCTTCCAACAGCAGCCTGGTCATATACTCCATTAGCGGTCAGCGAATGGCCTCGATCTACCTGGGGAACCAGTCTGCGGGCTCCTATACGCTTCGGCCGGGCCAACTGATGGATCCGTACCTGCTGCCAAATGGTTACTATGTGATGGAGCTTATTACCGACGCCGGAAATGCCCACCTGTCTTTTGTGGTGATGCATATGTAGGCGCTTATTGCACCTCTTTCTGGTGATCGATGATGAATTGAATGATCTCCTCCAGCGGAGTGTTGATCCGGCTCAGCGCGTCATTGATGTCATCCCGGCTGACCTGCGCCGCAAAGGACGGCGTCCTGAGTTTCTTCATAATGCTTTTCACATCCATTCCTTCATAGCGGGTTGGCCGGATCAGGGCCGCGGCATGGATAAAGCCCGACAGCTCGTCGAAGACATAGATCATTTTGTCCATCCTCGTCTCCGGCTCTACGCCGAAATATTTGGGGCCATGCGAGGCAATGCAATGGATGATGTCCGGATCGGTATGCAGCGACTCCAGGTGTTCGATGATAATCCGGCAATGAGCGTCGGGATGCTTCTCCCAGTCGGCATCGTGTAACAGCCCGGACAGCTCCCATTTAAGGGCAGTCCGTTCATCCGCGCCTTCCCGTTCCAGCGCCCACGCTTTCATTACCGCCCCGACCTGCTTCATGTGCAGCCGCAGGCGTTCATTCGGCACCCATTCCGCCAGCAGGGCATGAGCTTCTTCAAGGGTTGGCAGGTTGTCTTGATTGGCCGGATCACCGAAAGTGCTGCGGCCGAGCGCGAGGATGGGGGAGGTCATGCAGATATTTTTCGTGAAGTTATTGGTTCGGATGCAAATTATCAGGCCTTTCCGAAACCCATGCAAATTTTTTATTGTAAATCAACCACTTACAATGCCCTCTAACAAAATACCCCCCATTTTTCTTGGAACATCACCTCTCTTCATCCTACCTTTGCACTCCTTTCAAAAGCAGGCCCCGGCCCGCTGACTGAAAGCCAAAATCATTTTACCGCCGTTGGGATAGCAACGGCTTCACGCAAAAAAGCAAGACAATGAGCAAATTACATTTCACCACCAAACATGCGAACGAGGCTACCGTGCAACGCGACTGGTATGTTGTAGACGGTACTAATCAAACCGTTGGACGCGTGTGTTCCAAAATTGCCGCCATTCTCCGGGGTAAAAACAAAGCCTATTACACCCCGCACGTAGAGTGCGGTGACTTCATCGTGTTTATCAACGCCGATAAGGTCAAATTTACAGGGG
>VFSW01014452.1_pt1 | contig 10910 bp, 8 predicted proteins | sample 5358111 | NCBI WGS metagenome assembly VFSW01 (sample SAMN11554181, study PRJNA540505) | mine drainage metagenome | isolation source: sediment from site ElyBrook_90M | place: USA: Ely Copper Mine, Vershire, VT | collected 2017
GCCCTCGCCAATGCCGCCGTCCGTATCCTCTGCGGCTCCTCCCACTCCCCCTTTCGCGACCGCAATGGCGACGATTGGTCCTCCGACCGTTACTTCACCGGCGGCGCTCCCGCCGACACCCCCATCCAGGTCCTTTATCGCAGCCGCGAATGGAGCCTCTTCCTCTCTTCCCGCCGCGGCGATTTCTCCTACGACATCCCTCTCAAACCCGGCGTCTACGAACTCCGCCTCTATTTCGCCGACACTTCCTTCACCCCCGGCATCGCGATGGATGGCGGCGAATCCACCCGGTTCTTCAACGTTTCCATGAATGGCGCTCCGCTCCTCCGCGACTTCGACATCATCGCCGACTCCGGCCCCAGCACCGCCGACATCAAGGTCTTCAAGGACGTCCAACCCGCCCCCGATGGCTTTCTCCACCTTCGCTTCTCCCGCGAAGTCTCCGAACCGCTCCTCAACGCCATCGAAATCCGCCCCGGAACCCCACACCGCCTCCGCCCCATAAGAATCGTCGCCCATGACGTCCGCTATGTCGACCGTTCCGGCGCCGTCTGGTCGCCCGATGACTATTTCCAGTACGGCCGTCTCATCGCCCGCACGGGCATCGTCGCGGAAACCCCCGACCCCGAGCTGTACAGTTGGGAGCGCTACGGCCATTTCTCCTACGCCATTCCCGTCGCACAAGGCAGCTACACCGTCTCGCTCCACTTCGCCGAGAGTTTCTTCGGTTCGCACGGCCCCGGTGACAATGGCGCCGGCCAGCGCGTCTTCGACGTCTTTCTCAACGGCTCCGCCCTGCTCCGCAACTTCGACATGTTCGCCGAAGCCGGCTTCCGCCACGCCGTCGTCAAAACCTTCCACGGCGTCCGCGCCAACCCCCAGGGCAAGCTCCTCTTCTCCTTCGTCCCCTCTAAAAACTACGCCTCCCTCTCCGCCATCGAAGCCTTCGACGAGTCCGAATAGGCGCAAAGGGGGCGCGTGCCGATCCGCCTCCCCTTTTGCCGATCCCCCGCGTCGCAAATGCTAAGCTAAGCGAGTGCCGGAACCCCCGGCGCGGAGCGTGCCGATGAGTACTCCCAACCCGCCCACCATCGTCTGTCTCGCCAGTTACGAGAAAGGCCACGATTTCCTGCGCGAGTGCAAACGCCAAGGCTGCCGCGTCTTCCTCCTCACCTCGCTCAGCCTGAAGGACAAGGCGCAATGGCCCGTCGAAAGCATCGACGAAATCTTCTACATGCAGGACGACAACAAGAAATGGGATCGGTCCGGCACCCTGCTCGGCATCAGCTATCTCGCCCGTACCCAAACCATCGACCGCGTCGTTCCCCTCGACGACTTCGATCTCGAAATGGCCGCCGCCATCCGTGAGCATCTGCGCCTCCCCGGCATGGGCGAGACCACCACCCGCTTCTTCCGCGACAAGCTCGCCATGCGCATGAAAGCCCGCGAGGCCGGTCTCAACATCCCCGAATTCGTTCACGTCTTGAACTATTCCCGCATCGCCGATTTCATGCGCGATGTCCCTCCGCCCTGGGTCCTCAAGCCGCGTCTCCTCGCCGGCGCCATTGGCATCAAAAGAGTAAACAGCGCCGACGAAGCCTGGGACCACATCCATTCCCTCGGCGACGAGCAGTCCTTTTATCTGCTGGAGCGCTACATCCCCGGCGATATCTTCCACGTCGATTCCATCGTCTCGGAAAACGAAATCGTCTTCTCCCTCGCCAGCGGCTACGGCGCGCCTCCGCTCGACGTTTCGCACGGCGGCGGTGTCTTCAACACCCGCGTCCTGGAGCGCGGCTCCGAACTCGAACAGGCGCTTCTCGAAAAAAATCGCCGCGTGCTCTCCGGCCTCGGCCTGCTGCGCGGAATCGCCCACGCCGAATTCATTCATGGCCGCGCCGACGGCAAAATCTATTTCCTCGAAACGGCCGCCCGCGTCGGCGGCGCCCACATTGCCGACCTCGTCGAAGCCGCCTCCGGCGTCAACCTCTGGGCCGAATGGGCCAAAGTCGAAATCGCCGGCGGCGATGGATCCTATCAAGCCCCTCCCTCGCGCCAGGACTACGCCGGCCTCCTCGTCTCCCTCGCCAAACAGGAATGGCCCGACACATCCTCCTTCAGCGATCCCGAAATCGTCTGGCGCATGAACAAGGAGCGCCACATCGGATTGATCGTCCGTTCTTCCTCCATCGCCCGCGTCAACCAATTGCTCGACGATTACGTCCGCCGCGTTCAAACCGATTTCCTGACCTCGGCTCCGGCCAAAGAGCGCCCTACCGACTAACGATGCCAAAACATAATCAGAATCATTTGTTCCGACTCACGACACTGACGTTACTGACCACCGCCGCCGCATTCGCCCAAGCGGCAGCGCCGCCCGCTGCCGCGAAATCCGCCGCGGACGAAAAATTCCCCGCGCCCGAAGCCGTCGAAAAGATCTCAAAAACCCAACATTCCTTCGACGCCGCGGGCCAAAAGTTCTCCTACACCGCCCTCGCCGGCACTCTGCTCTTAAAGAAGGAAGAAGGCAAACCTCGCGCCAGCGTCTTCTTCGTCTCCTACACTCGTGACAATGCCGGTGACGCATCCAAACGCCCCGTCACCTTCATATTCAATGGCGGCCCCGGTTCCTCCTCCGTCTGGCTGCACATGGGCGCGTTCGGCCCCAAGCGCGTCGAAATGGGCCCGGACGGAACACAGCCCACGCCCCCTTATTCCCTCGTGTAAAACAACTATTCGCTGCTTCCCTTCACCGACATGGTCTTCATCGTTCCGGTCAGCACCGGCTTCAGCCGCCCCGCCCCCGGCGCCGACCCGCAACAGTTCCATGGCCTGGAAGGCGATCTCGAATCGGTCTCCGATTTTATCCGCCTTTACCTCACCCGCTACGAACGCTGGAGCTCGCCCAAGTTTCTCGCCGGCGAAAGCTACGGTACCACCCGCGCCTCCGCCCTCTCGCTCTACTTGCTCCGAAACCACGGCATCTATCTCAACGGCATCACCCTCATCTCCTCCGTCCTCAATTTCGAGACCATCGAGTTCAATTCCGGCAACGATCTCCCCTATATTCTTTTCCTGCCCAGCTTCACCGCCTCCGCCTGGTATCACAAAAAACTCCCCGCCGATCTCGCCGGCGATCTGTCCAAGGCCGTCGAGGAGTCCCGCCAGTTCGCCGCCGGCGAGTACACCCTCGCTCTCATGAAAGGCGATAAGCTCACCGCTGCGGAGCGCAAGGAGATCGCCAACAAACTCGCCCGCTTCACCGGACTCCCCGAAAAGTACATCCTCCTTTCCAACCTCCGCGTCTCCGACTTCCAATTCTTCGGCGAGCTTCTTCACGACGAAGGCCGCTCCATCGGCCGTTACGATAGCCGCCTCATCGGCATCCCCGCCGACCCCGCCGCCCGCGGCTTCGATTACGATCCCAGCTATGCTTCCGTCCAAGGCGCGTACACCGGCATGTTCAACGCCTACGTTCATTCCGAGCTGAAATTCGACAGCGACCTTCCCTATGAAATCCTCACCGGCCGCGTCCACCCGTGGAGCTTCAAGGAATTCGAAAACCGCTACGTCGACGTTTCCTCGCGCTTGCGCGAAGCCATCACCGAAAACCCAAGCTTGAAAGTGCTCTCGATGAACGGCTATTACGATCTCGCCACTCCGTTCTTCGCCACCGAATACACGGTGCATCACATGGGCCTCGATCCCTCGCTCGCAGGAAACGTTTCCTTCTTCTATTGCGGCGCCGGCCATATGATCTACACCAACATATCCTGCCTCGATAAAATGCACGGCGCCATGTCCGAGTTTTACGGCGTCCGCTAAGAGCATCGCGTGAAAAAACTCGCCATCGCCGCGCTCATCTGCATTCTGGCCGGAGTCCTCGCCTATCGCACCGTCCCGCGCTTCCGCCTCTTCACGCTGGCGCTCACCGGCCACAGCCCCGTTTGCCCGCTCGACATGGCCGTCCGCGCGCACTCGAACATCGAAGACCAAATCGCCATCAAGGACCGCATCCTCGCCGCCAGTCGCCTCGTTCGTACCGACGGCGCGCTGGAGCTTTGGGACACGCCCAATGGCCAATATTGGATTCCCACGGGTAGCCGCTACGTGCTCCCCTTCAACCTCGCCGAAATGGAGCGCCACGTTTATGGCTCCGGCGAGCATTTCATCCATCCTGGCGATATCGTCCTCGATTGCGGCGCGAGCGACGGCGACTTCACCCGCCAGGCCCTCGCCGCCGGAGCCAAGCTCGTCGTCGCCATCGAACTCGCGCCGAAAAATATCGAATGCCTGCGCCGCAACCTCGCCCAGCCCATTGCCGAGGGCCGGGCCATCGTGTATCCGAAGGGCGTCTGGGACAAAAACGATACGCTCCCGTTGAGCGTCGACGAGGAAAACTTCGCCGCCAACACCGTCGTGCTCCATCCCGAAAACGCGCACGCCGCCGGCGGCGCGCCGCTCACCACCATCGACAAAATCGCCTTTGAATTGAAACTTCCCCGCGGCTATTTCATCAAGAGGGACGTCGAAGGCGCCGAGACGAAGGCGCTCTCGGGCGCGCGCGACACCATCGCTCGCTTCCATCCCCGCCTCTCAATCGCCACCGAACACGGCCCGCGCGACGAGCTGACCATTCCCCCCGCCGTTCGCGAACGTTGGAGCGGCTATCGGATGGAGTGTGGCCCGTGTCTCGAAGAGCACGGCCACATCCGCCCGGACACGCTCTATTTTTATTGACTCACTCTCTGGAGACCACTTGAACGACTATCTTTTGTCCATATTGCTCGGCATCGTCGAAGGCGTCACCGAATTCCTCCCGGTAAGTTCCACGGCGCACCTGCGTATCGCCGAAGCGCTGCTCGGCATGGACTTGAGCAACGGCTATTGGAAGATGTTCTCCATCGTCATTCAATTCGGCCCCATCCTTTGCCTACCGATCTATTTTCGAAAGCATATCGCCGCGCTGATCTCCACCTTCCCCAACGGCGCGCGCGGGGATCGCACCATCGTCACCCATCCTCTTTCGCTCACCATGATCGCCTTCGTCGTCACCGCCGGCCCGTCTTATTTGCTGGCCAAGATCATCGGCAAGCATCTCGAAAGCCTCACCATCATGGCGACCTCGCTCATCGTAGGCGGAATTGTCATGTGGATCGTCGATGCGATCTATTCCAATCGCGGCAAGACCACCAATATGGACGAAATGTCGCTTCCGCAAGCGGTATGGATCGGCCTGTGCCAGATACTTTCCGCCGTTTTTCCCGGTACCTCGCGCTCCATGTCCACCATCGCCGCCGGGCAGTTGGCGGGCATGTCGCGCCCGGCCGCGCTTGAGTTTTCCTTCTTCCTCTCCATGCCCACGATGTTCGTCGCCACTTCGTATGAACTGCTGAAATCGATTCGCCACGGCAGCGATCCATCCGAGGCGGTGGACATGGATTCCCACGGCTGGGTGTTGCTCGCCATCGGCACCGTCATCTCCTTCGTCGTCGCCTACGCCGTCGTCGCCTGGTTCATGGATTGGGTCCGAAGCCGCGGCTTCGTGCCCTTCGCCATTTACCGCATCCTGCTCGGCGCGGCCGTTTTCTATTTCGTCGTGAACAACGCCCGCTAACCAACCCTGGCGCGTTATAAACTGAGAGCCGGTCCCGCTATGAAAAAATCCGCCGCCCGCCTCCTGCTGCTCGCCCTCCCCGTTCTCGCCTTCGCCCAGACGAAAAAGATCCTCGTGCCCGGCATCCCGGCCGATTGGATCGAAAAGATCGAAGCCGCCGTTCCCGGCGCGAAGCTCGTGCCGGTGCAGGAGCAGGACATCGAGAAACAAATCGGAGACGCCGACGCCATCGTCGGCGGCGTCACACGGGATCAACTCGCCGTCGCCCAGAAATTGAAATGGGTGCAAACGATGAGCGCCGGCGTCGACGACGTCCTGTTCCCGGCGCTCGTTTCGAGCAACGTCACCGTCACCAACATGCGCATCGTCTATGGGCCGGAGATCGCCGATCACGCCTTCGCGTTCCTCCTCGCCCTCACGCGCAAGTTGAACCTGACCATTCCGGCGCAAAAGAACGAAGAATGGCATGCCGACCGTTCCGGCATGACGGAGTTGAAGGGCAAAACCGCCGTCATTATCGGCGTCGGCGGAATCGGCCGCCAGATCGCGCAGCGCGCCTTCGGCTTCGGTATGAACGTGATTGGCGTCGATATTCAGGACTACCCTCCCGACGTTCTCGTCCCACGTTATGTCCATCCGGACCAACTGGACGAAGTGCTTCCGTTGGCCGACGTGGTGTTTGTTTCGGTGCCGCTGACCGCGAAGAGCGAAGGCATGATGGGCGGCAAGCAGTTTGAGGAGATGAAAAAGGGTTCGTACTTCATTGCCGTCTCGCGCGGAAAAGTCTACAGCATGGACGGCCTGGTGAAAGCGCTCGACGAGCAGCGGTTGGCGGGCGCCGGAGTCGATGTCACCAATCCCGAGCCTCTGCCAAAAGGCCATCCGCTTTGGAAATTCCCGAACGCCATCATCACCCCGCACCAGGCAAACGGGTCCGACAAACTCGCCGGAAGGCAGTTCGACATTTTGAAGGAAAACGTCCGGCGGTTCGTCGCGGGTGAGCCGCTGCTGAACGTCGTGAACAAGCAAGCCGGTTTCTAAAACCCTATGATGCGCCGCGCCGCGCTTCTGGTCTTCGTACTGCTGCCGTCGCTCGTTGCGGCGGACCTTGAAATCTCGCGGCCTGCGCGCCCGTGGGAGTTCGCCGACGCGGTCGGCCCGAAGGCGGCGTGGCTCGGTGCGGAAGACGGCACGTTCGAGGCCTTCGTTTATCCGCTGAAGATCCTCAAGAATTTGCGCCTGCGGTTCATCGTCGATGGGCGTGTCATGCCCGCCGCTTCGCTGAGCCGCCGCATTGTCTCGACGCCAGGCGTTTACACCGTCGTTTACACGGGCGACGAATTTCAAGTCCGCGAAACGCTTACCGCTTCTGTCTCCGCCCCCGTGGCGCTCATACGTCTGGAAATCACCGCGTACCAGCCGCTGCGCGTCGACGCGGAATTCGTTCCCGATTTTCAGCTCATGTGGCCCGCGGCGATCGGTTCCTCTTACGACGAGTGGAACGCCCAGGAGCGCGCGTTTTTCTTCGGCGCGGACGGCCATCCTTTCGCGGCCGTTTTCGGATCGCCCACCGCGGCGCTCGCCTCGCGCGATTACCTCACCGATTATCATTCCGAGCGCACGGACCGCATCACGCTCGGTACCGTGAAAGGCCGGGGCAGTCTGGTGTTGGCCGTGGCCGGCTCGGTAAAAAGCCGCGAAGAAGCGTTGGCCGCGTATCGGGCCGTGTTGTCCGCCCCCGGCGACGTCATCGCCGCGAGCGGGAAATTCTACGACGCGTATCTCAGCCAGGGCGTGCAGGTCGATCTGCCGGACGCCGATCTGCAGCGGGCCTACGATTGGTCGCGCGTCTCCATGCGCGAAGGCCTCGTCGATAATCCTCTGCTTGGACGAGGGCTCGTGGCCGGATACGGTCCATCGAAGGGCGTCTACCGTCCCGGATACGCCTGGTTCTTTGGACGCGATTCGTTTTGGACTTCGTTCGCGCTGAATTCGGCGGGCGATTTCGAAACCTCGCGCGCTGCCATCGAATTCGTCGCCAAGTTTCAGCGGGACGACGGCAAAATGCCGCACGAGATTTCGCAAAGCGCGAGCCTGATCGATTGGTTCCACGAGTATCCTTACGGTTACGCGTCGGCCGATTCAACGCCGCTGTTTGCGATCGCCGTGGCCGAATACGCGGCGTCGAGCGGCGACGTCGCGTTCGCCCGCGAGCAATGGCCCCGTTTGAAGAAGGCGCTCGCGTTCATGCGGTCCACGCTCGACGAGGACGGCTTCCCGAAGAACCTCAACGTCGGCACGGGTTGGGTGGAGGGCGGACCGCTGTTGCCGGTGCGGGTGGAACTTTACCTGGCCGCTTGTTACGTCGAGTCGCTGAGTTCGCTGGCTTGGATCGCCGCCACGCTCGGCGAAGCGGATCTGTCGAAACAGGTCAATGGCGAATACCGCGAGAAGCGGGCGAAGCTCGAACAGCGGTTTTGGCTTCCGCAATCGCAGGGCTACGCCTTCGCTATGGGAACGGACGGCAAGCCCGTCGATCAGCCGAGCGTTCTTGCGACGGTGCCGATGTGGTTCGACGTTCTCGACGAGGGGCATTCGCAGGAGATGATCGAACGCCTTGCCGCGGAGGATCACGCGAGCGATTGGGGGATGCGGATTCTTTCTTCGCGGAGTTCGCTGTACGATCCTTCCGGGTATCATTTTGGATCCGTGTGGCCGCTGTTTACCGGATGGGCTTCGGTGGGCGAGTACGTGGAGCACGAGGCCGCGCCGGCGCTCGCCAACCTTCGCGCCAACGCGTGGCTGGCGCTGGACGGAGCGGGTGGGAACACCACCGAGGTTCTTTCCGGCGCAACGTATTCGCCGTTGTCGACCGCCTCGCCGCATCAGACGTGGTCGGCGGCGATGGTGGTTTCGCCGCTCCTGCGCGGGCTGTTCGGTTTGAACGTCGACGCCGTGAAGCGCCGGATCACGCTCGAGCCGCATCTTCCGGCCGATTGGTCCCGCGCCGCGGTGAAGAACGTGAAGCTCGGCGGCGGTGCGGTGAATTTCGTGATCGAGCGGGACGATCGTACGTTGAAGCTTATGGTCGTCAACTCGGGCGCGGCGTTCGAACTTTCGTTCGCGCCCGCTTATGCCCCTTCCGCCAAGATCACCTCCGCGACTTTGAACGGAAAGAAACTGACCTGGACCAACGAGAAACATGGGATCGATTGGCATCCGCGTTTCGCGGTATCGATTCCGCCGGGCGATTCGACGATCGTTCTCGATCAGAGCGGAACGTTTGGTTATTCGATTCCGTTCACTCCGCCGCAACTTGGAGAGGCGAGCGCCGCATTGAAGATTCTTTCCGAGCGTTGGCCGGCCGATCCCAATGAATTGACGTTGACAGTGGAAGGGCGGCGCGGCCGGACGTACAGGATCGATTTGCACGGGAGCTCGCGTCCGGCGAATTCGATCGAGGTGTCCATTCCGGCGGGCGATGGGGCGAGCTACGCGACGCAGACGGTCGCGATCCGGCTGCATTAAAGGCCGGCTTTTTTCCAAAGCCCGGCGACGCGTTGGCGAACGTCTTCGTTCATGCGGATCACGTCGGGCCAGGGGCGCATGAAGCCTTCCTCCTTCCATTTCCGCGTGGCGTCGACGCCCATTTTCGAACCAACGTTGGACAAACGGCTTGCGTGGTCGAGCGAATCGATGGGGCCCATCACGAACTCGATGTCGCGTTGCGGGTCGATGTTATTCAGGGCGCGCCACGCCACTTCGCCGACGTTTTGAACGTCCACATCCTCGTCGACGACGACGATCACTTTGCTGAACATCGCTTGGCCGAGGCCCCAAATGGCGTGCATCACCTTGCGGGCGTGCAGCGGATAGGACTTGCGCATCGAGACGAGGATCAGGTTATGGAAGACGCCCTCGGCGGGCATGCAGATGTCGCGGATTTCGGGAAGCTGCAGGCGCATCAGCGGCAGGAAGATGCGCTCGATGGCTTTGCCCATGTAGAAATCCTCCATGGGCGGAGGGCCGACGATGGTGGTGGCGTAGATGGGATCTTTGCGGTGGGTGATGCAGGCGATGTGAAAAACGGGGTAATCGTCTTCGAGCGAGTAATAGCCGGTGTGGTCGCCGAAAGGGCCTTCGCGGCGCTGCTCGCCGAGTTCGACATAGCCTTCGAGGACGATTTCGGCGTTGGCGGGCACTTCGATGTCGCAGGTTTCGCACTTCACCATTTCGACGGGCTTGCCGCGGAGGAAGCCGGCGATCATCATTTCGTCGAGGTCGGGCGGGAGCGGCAGGATGGCCGAATACATGGTGGCGGGGTCGGCTCCGATGGCGACGGCGACGGGCATTTTGGCTGGCTTGCCTTCGGCGAGGAGGCGGCGGTAATGCTCGGCCCCTTGTTTGTGCGTCTGCCAATGCATGCCGGTGGTTTGGCCGTCGTAGACCTGCATGCGGTACATGCCGCAGTTTCGCTTGCCCGTGTCGGGGTTCTTGGTGAACACCATGGGCAGCGTGATGAAGCGACCGCCGTCCTGAGGCCAGCAATGGAGAATGGGGAAGCGATCGAGCGAGAAGCCGTCTTTGAGGATCACTTCCTTGCACGGGGCGTTCGAAACGATCTTGGGGAAGAACGCGCCGACCTCGGCAAGCTTTGGAAGCATCTTGAGCTTCCCGATGATACCTTCGGGCATGCGCATTTCCAGGTAATCGGAGATGCGGCGGGCGACCTCCTCGACCGAATCCACTTCGAGGGCGATCTCCATGCGGCGCATGCCGGCGAAGGCGTTGATGAGGACGGGAACCGAGGAGCCTTTGGGCTTTTCAAAGAGCAGGGCGGGGCCGTTCGATTTGACGGAGCGGTCGGCGAATTCGGTGATTTCGAGATAGGGATCGACTTCGAAAGGAATGCGTTTCAGCTCGCCTTTCTTTTCGAGGGCGCGGATAAAATCGCGGAGGTCGCTGTAGGCCATGGAGTAGGGGAATCCTGCTTTCACTATGATGGATGACGGAACGAGATGACAAATCGAACGGCGTTGATTACCGGCGCGAGCCGGGGTATTGGACGGGCGTGCGCGCTGGCGTTGGCGGGCGCGGGGGTGAGAGTGGCGCTGGCGGCGCGCAATATGGAAGCGCTGGAGAAATTGGCGGAGGAACTGCGCGCGGAGGGAAGGGATGCGTTCGCGGTAGAGATGGATTTGGCGAGCGCGGAATCGATTCGCGAGGCGATGGCGAAGGCGGCGAAAGAGTTCGGACGCATCGATATTTTGGTGAACAACGCGGGCATCACCAA
>VFSW01014453.1_pt1 | contig 10910 bp, 5 predicted proteins | sample 5358111 | NCBI WGS metagenome assembly VFSW01 (sample SAMN11554181, study PRJNA540505) | mine drainage metagenome | isolation source: sediment from site ElyBrook_90M | place: USA: Ely Copper Mine, Vershire, VT | collected 2017
CGTATGGTGGAATGGGTGCGCATACGAGATGGAGAAGTTGTTTTGGGTGGCATCATAGACGTGGAAACTTCGGGTGCTGGAGTAAGCTGTCGCGAGGTGAAGGCCCCAGTTGGGTGTTGGGTTGAAGTCGACCGTGCCAGCCGGCCGTACATCCTGCGCATTGCCAGAAGCTGTTCCGACGACCCGCCATGCCCGGAGATCCTCGATCACGGCTCTGACATCCAGACGCTCGGAGAACCGGTGATCGAGTCCCAGATAGGAAGATGTGTAGTAATCCTCGAAATTCACCGGAGAGAACTTCTGATCATTCATGCCCCACCCAGTTACCAGCGCAGTCTTTCCCCAAGGGGCGCCAACCCGAAAATCGAGCGCACCGGTCAGCGCCCGCGAATGGAGATTACTCTCTGTGAAGGGCCCGGCTTCCCGGATGACATATCCGCTAAAAGACACGGCATTAAAAACGGCGCTCGACGATATATAGGCAAACATGCGGAACAGGTTCTGGTTCATCGCCAAAGGCGACTCGGAATCGCGGCGGATAGTCGCCTGGACGCCGCTGTTGAACGTGAGCACGTTGCTCCCTAGATTCACCGTCGGGTTCAAACCGATATTCAACGTGTGGTCAGTAGTGTTGCGGTTCACGATCGAGTTCGTGCTGGGGACCGAGATCTGCCCGCGGGAATTCCGTATCTGGTAAAACCCGCTGGGAGTGGGGATGCGGCCCAGATGCAGATGGAATGCGCTGGTCCATTGCGTCTCTATGGATGAGCGGGGCGGCGGAAGAAGGGCGGTATCGTTGCTTGGAACTGCAAAGGAGGCATCCAGCTTGGAGTCCAAAACATAGACCGTCGTATCTTCAAAAATTGGATCGACTGAAAAGTCCGACAGCAGGCTTAGGTTGGGAGTTACTCTCAATCCTTCGTCCGCACCTGCCTGCAGCAAAGCCTCCTGGGCTGTCTGATCTTCGCCTTCCGCGTTGGACGCCTGGGCAAAGGAAGTGAGCGCCTCCGCGCTGTGATGTTGCTGGCGAAGGACGTTGGCCTGTGCAAGCAGGTACTGATAGTCATTGGAGCTGCCCGCCGTGGCGCTGACCGCTGCAAGCTCGGCCTCCGCTCTAACGGTATCTCCCAGTGCCAGATAGTTATTGGCAAGTCCAATGCGGACCTCTGCAGCGGGTGCGCCCGCGGCTTTTGCGCGCTGGAGGTAGGTCTGTGAAAGTTGGTAATCATGCAGGGTCCGAAATACGTCTGCGGCCGCGATGAACTGGCTGCCCGTAGGTGGGACGGTCTCTCCTGCTTCAGCCTCCATCAGGGCCAAGGCAATCTGTCTCTCTGCATCTTCTGAATGACCCTGTTGCGCCTGAACCTGCGCGATTGCCAGACGAGTGCTTACACGATCGCTACCTGGTATCTCCAGCGCCTGCCGAAAGCGCTCCATGGCGGCTTGCTGGTCCCCGAGAGTACCCAGCGCTTCTCCGGTAGAGATGAGAGTTTCACTCAGCACTCCTGGCTGCGAACGAACTGCCCCATCGGGTGCAGGCCGGGCATGCTCCTCGGCTAGTTGGACGTAGTGCAGTGTTTGATCTCGATCCTGCAGATTCGCATAGGACCGTGCAATCAATGCATAGATATCCGCGTTCTCTGGAGAATCTTCCTTTGCGATTTCGAGCTCGCCAATCGCATCGTGATATCGCCGCTCTGCGAAGAATGTGTTCCCCAGCCCCAGGTGGAGCGCGCCATCATCCGGAGTGAACTTCAAGGCATCCTTGTATTCTTCGGCTGCTTTGTTGAGCATGCCCTCTCGCCCATAGGCGGTGGCACGAATCAGGTGGACATCTCGTGAATCACCAAGAGCCAGCTCCGCCAGCTCTGCTTGGCGCAGGGCAGCCTGCGGTTTATGCAGATCAAGGTTTGCGTAGGCCAGCCCCAGATGTGCCTCACCATTGTCCGGCTCTCTTTTGAGGGCCGCGTCAAAGTCTTCTGCGGCCGCCTCGGGTTGGTGCAGGTCGTTCAGCATGTATCCGCGGTTTACGTACGCGGTAGTCACATTGGGATCCCGCTTCAGAGCTTCAGAAAAGTCGCTCCGAGCCTGTTCCAAGAGCCCCTGATGCTTGTGGACATAGCCTTCGAGCAGCGGAATGTCTGGCTCATTTGGGAAGACGGTGAGGTACTTCGATGTCAGGGTAAGCAGTTCGTCATACTGTGCGAGATGGAGAAGATCATAAGCGAGATAGACAACCACATCTCGGTCTCCAGGCAGTACCTTGATGGCCTTCCAGCCTACTGCAGCAGACGCCTGATACTGGCCCTTGAAACTCAGGTATCTTTCCTTTTCCCGCAATATTTGAGGATTCTGTTGCATTCCGCTCGTCACCCGGCTCAGCCACGTTGCGGCCAGATCGAGGTCATGTCCCTCGATTGCTGCATTCATTCCACCTGCAAGGATGAGGGGCTTCCGGGAATCCAGAGCATAGCCCTTGCTGTAGGCAACCTGAGCCTTTGTGAATTCATGCTGAGCGGTGTAAAGATCTCCAAGCGCGAGATATGGAACGTACAGCGAAGGCTCGGCTTCTGCAAGGCGCAGAAAGTACGCCTCTGCGTCCTTGTCGTTCCCCACTGCATGTGCAGCGTAGCCGAGAGAGGTGAGAGCGAACCGGTTGGCAGGGTCAGTTGCGAGGATCTGCTTATAGACGCCGATCGCGTCGTTCGTGCGCCCAAGTTTCATAAGGATGTCCCCGTGGAGCTGCAGGCTATTGCGATCATGGGGGTCGAGCGCGAGATCTTCCTTGATGGCTGCAAGCGCACCGTTGAGGTCTCCGGCATTCATCTCGATCAGTGCTCTAAGGTGCAGGTACTGCCCTTTAGCGGCCGCGTGTTCATCCAGCCTGCTGATTTCGGCTTGCGCTATCTGGAGCTGACGAGTGGAATCACCATCGTTCGCCATGTCCCGGTACAGTTCCATTAAGTCCATGTGTAGCTGTATGCCATAGAGTGGACCCTCGGAGGGACTTGAGGGCAGGGAAGCTAAGGCTGCGGTGAACTCTATGACGGCATCCTGGTCGCGTTCCTGTAACCTTGCAATCTCTCCGCGGATTGCGTGCAGCCGATAATGGCCTGCATCGATTGCGGCGGCGCGGCTGAGAAATGGCTTCGCCGTCTCGATGGAACCGACCGCCACCTCGGCTTGAGCCGCAGCGAACTGCAAGTTCAGGTCCTTGGGGTCGGCATTGGCGGCCTGCACGTACAGCCTTGCGGAATCATCTGCCTTGCCGTCGAGCTGATAGGTGTATGCGAGCTCGGCAATCACGTCGGGCTTGGGATTAAGAATTGACTTGAGAGCGGCAATCGCCTCGGGATAACTCCCAACCTCGCGATAATATCCCGCCAAAGTGCGCTGCACGTCCGGGTTGTTGGGATCTCGGCCTTTCGCCAATTTGAGATAACGGTCTGCCAAATCCATCTGCTTCAGGTGCTGGTATGAGAGCGCCATCAGCAATTCCGACCGTGCGCCGGGTTGTATCCGCTCTGCTCTTCCAAGCCAATCGAGTGCCTCTGTGTAGTCCGCCGATCTCATGTACAGATCTCCGAGTAGCAAGGCATCGTCCCTACGCCTCGGGTCAGACGAGACTACCTGCTTGAGGAGACGCTCGGCATCTTCGGTTCGGCCCATTACGCTATAGGTCTGTGCAAGGCCAGAGAGCCCCTCCAGTGAGGACGGACTAAGGCGTAGACCACGAGAGTAGGAATCCACCGAGAGCGACTGCTTTCCATCGAGTCGAGCCGCATAGCCCAGCAGAAACCATAACTGCGGATCATTTGGAGTCGCTTGTGCGGCTCGTTGGGCATACTCAAGCGCGAGGACATGGTCTCCATGCTGCAGAGCTTGTTCTGCGGCGCGCGCAAGACGTGCATTTTGAATATTGGACCCCCAGCCGAGCGGTTGATCCGAAGGCTTGCTCTGTCCTGTTTGAGTCAGAGAGCCTGCAGGCGTCCCAGGCCCGACGTCGTACGTCTGTGCCTCAACGACGCAGGCGGATGCGACGATCGCGGACACCAATGCAAAAGTCCAGAATCCAAGTCTTGCAATCACAGGGCACCAACGCAAAGTCATGTTTAGCGGCTCGATTTGGACAGGCTTACAAAGAGGTGGCATTCGTTCTTTTGGTAGCCTTCCAAAGGGAATTGCACGGCCGGTAGTTCTATGCTGCTACGCATAGGGCGCCTTGCAACAGGCTGAGGCGGCTTGTCGGCGAAATGCCGAGGAGGACATCAGAGATGCCAGGAATTCCCGTAGAGAGGCGGTCGTAGTGTGAAGATGAACTCATAGGCGATCTCCATAGAGAGACTTGCCTAGTCAACCCTACGCTCTCGGCCCGATTAAGCCTGTGCAATATTGACCTTGACCAGCACGTCCGATCAGAGCTGGTTGCATGTGTACGACTGCGCAGGGAGGCGCAGATCATGGCTCCGGAAGCGACCGCAAAGCTATCGATCCAAGTGGAAACTCATCAACGGACCCGCAGCGCCAACCGGTGCAGTCTTGAGGAGCAGGTTTCTCCATTTCTCCATTAGAGAAGTGTTGATCGTTTCGCAGTCCTGGCTTTGCTGCGAGGAGGATCGAGGAGCTTGGGCCTGGATGTATTCTCCTCAGGCAACTCATCTCGAAGGACTACGTTGAGCAGGGATGTGTGAACGCGGATGCGGCCGTTGTAGCCGTCGTATTCAATGTATCCGAGCGCCCTGAAGCGATTCATGAAGAAGCTGATGCGCGAGCGAGTGGCACCGATCATTTCCGCGAGAGTCTCCTGCGTGACCAACGGAATCAGCGTTTCAGGAGTACCCGGTCCTCCATACTCGGCCATGATGAGCAGTATGCGCGCCAGTCGTCTTTCGCTTGAATTGAAGAGTTGATCGACGAGGTCGGCCTGGGTTCGAATGCCGCGCGTCAGAATGAATTGCATGAAGTAGTCAGAGAATACGTGCTCTTCATGAAGCACGCGGAGCATTTCGTCGCTCTCGATCCTGGTCGCCACACATACTGTAATTGCCGAGGCCGTGGAGAATCGACGTGCCTCCGCCCCTGCCATGGACTCTTCGCCAAAAAAATCGCCTTTAGCCAACAACGTGACTGTGGCTTCCTTTCCTTTCTTGGAGACGACGGTAAGCTTTGCCCGCCCGCTCTGGATATAGAACACGGAGTCCGCCGGTCCCCCTTGAGCGAAGAAAGACTCCTTTGCCTTGCGACGAATGATAGATCGCCCTGTCCCTACGGTCTTCAGAAAGACGTTGCTATCGAAGGACTTCTCTGTCGCTTCAGTCATCACAAGGGGCTTCCTTCCGAGTGCAGAATAGAAGCGCATGAGCCATAATCAGGCGGATTGAGGTGGCTAAGGATCCAAAACTCACTCCAGAGTGCACCATCTCTGTACTCTCTCACACAATCTCATAGTCAAAGCAGAAGACCTGAGCACTTTAGCTCCATCCTTGCGAATACCTGCACCAGACGAGGGTGTTATGAGGACGACACCCATCTCAGCGCGGTGACGGTCAAAGAGCACAGGGCTCGAAGCGTTGGCGCGATGAAGTCAAAGTTCACGATCTTCCCGAGTGCAGCGGCACGACGCATGAACGAGGCCTCGATTCAAGGCTCGCAGGATCGAAGTGCGTTGTCCTCAACGCGAGAGGGAATGAGATGGCCCGCGATACGACTTGGTAAACGTAGCGATTTTCAATCGAGCCTGTTCCTTTTTGGCCAGATTCGGAACTAACTTACTGAGACACTTACTTCATTGGTGAGCGTTCACACAGAGACCGTGGGGGAAACATGACGGGCACAAACGCAATGATGCTTATCACCTGCGACAAGCATTGGATTCGTTCTGCCGTGGCGCATGGCATCGCACGGCTCTGTCATCGCACGGAATCTGAAGCGGACGGCGTCACGTAGCAGTTCAGATGAGGGAGACACTGCCAAACATGCGTCTGGCTTACTTGAAAACATGCCCGGCGCGAGTGGATTCGCAGAAGGCAACGCAAAGACGACAAATCAGCATGACCCGTCTAGAAATACGCATCTGATCTTTCAAAATCAGATGATGCACAGAAGGGGTAAGGCCATGAGATAAGAACCTCATGGGGTGAAGGTGTCTGTGTTGATCATTGTTTTCAAGAACATTCATGTCGCGAGGTAACAGTGCAGACAGTTAAGTCCATCCGCTCATCAGCACAGCCGATACCGATGGGTCTCGTTCTGATGGCGGTTGTCGTGGTTCACCTGCCACTCCTGCTAATGAAGTTGCCTCTGAAATCTTACGATACTAACTTTCATATTTTCTTTGCTTCTCATTACGTTCACCACTGGTTCAATCCGTGGAATGCAAAGTGGTATGCGGGCTTTTCCCAGGCCACATATCCGCCCCTCCCGCAGCAGTGGGTCGCATTGGTATCTCGGTTCCTTGGTTTAGACATGGCATATATGGCAGTGCAGCTTGCGGCCATGCTGCTCCTCGTGGTGGGAGTCTATCGATTTTCCCTGCTCTGGGTCAGTCCGCGCGCTGCATCGATTGCTGCCTTGGCAAGCGTCTTTCTCGGCTCGGAGAGTTTCCTTGTGTACTCTGCCGGGCAGTTGGGCACCACATGCGCGGCGCCGATTTATTTGAACGCACTTCCTTTTCTCTTCGAGTGGATTCGTCACGGGAAATTGCGATCGTTTCTCAAAGGAAGCGTGCTGTTCACTGCCGCGGCTGCTGCTCACCATGCAACATTGCTGTTTGGATCCTTCCTCTTTGCGCTGCCCGTCCTGGTGCTGGCGCTTCTTGATCGTCAGGATGGTGAGCGCACCTCAACACCGGACTTCGTGAGGCGTACCATCGCAATCGCCCTGGTGGTGGGTGCAGCGATCGCCATCGTGCTGCTTCCTTTCTGGATCGCGTTGATTCACTACCCCGTCACACAGACTCCTATCCCGCACCCCAGCCGGGCAAATTACATATTGAGCCCGCAGTGGGGTCTCAACTACTTCATCGTTCCCTACGGCGCTTTAGTCCTTGCTCTTCCCTTTATCTTTCTGCGGGGATCCACCGTTGTTCGTCTCCGTCCCTTGCTGCTTGGCTTCTGGGTGGCATTTCTGCTGGGACTTGGGGGAACAACTCCTGTGGGCCATCTGCTTCTGGGCCGCGCCTTTGATGTGCTGACCATGGAGCGATTCAGCTATTGGGCGACGCTGCTTGCCCTCCCGTTTGTGGGGCTCCTGGCCATGGAGCTGTTTGATCGATATCGCATGTGGGCCATTGTTGGTTTAACCACGCTGGCAGCCTGCACTTGTGCCCTGGCAGTGGGGTGGGCTACCTATCGGCCTGCGGACGCGGAGGATTTCAAGGTCGATACTGTCGCATCCTGGCTCAATCGCGACGGCCACGATCAGTATCGCTACGTCACCCTCGGATTCGGCAATAAGATTGCCCGGCTGGCCATGATGACGGATGCCAGCAGTGTGGATGGCGAGTGGAATTCAGGGCGCATGCTGCCGGAGCTGACTCGCTATGGCGCGGGCGCACTCACCAGTTCGAAATACTTCGGCAAGCCCGGCCTCGACGCACTGCGCGCGATGCTCACTCACGCAGACCACTACGGACTGAAGTGGGTTTTTGTGAGGGATCATTTCTATGATCCCCTCTTATCCTTTGCCGGCTGGCGTCCCGTGGACGGTCTTGAAGACAACACGATTACCGTGTGGAGCAAGGATGGAGTGCCGCCGGCGATGCCGTTGAACGCACCCCAAATGCCTCCCCACTGGCAAGGCCTGATGTGGGGCATTCTCCCCTTCGGCAGCAGCATCCTGGCGATCCTTGTGATCTTGATTCCCGATAGAAAACGCTACGAACGTCAGATGGACCGAGTCCAAGCCACCGACGAGAGTCTCGAGCAAGAGAGGCTGATTTCGTGACAAAGGGGCACACTATCGCCGCATTCCTGGGAGCTACGACCCTTGCGCTCGTAGCCATTGGCACAGTGTGGCCTGTGCCGTCCGCGGTTGCCTATGCCGGCGGCCAGAGCCTGCGCAGCTCTCCTTCAAATCCGGAAGCAGCAGTTGGCAACCTTGGCAATGACATCCGCGACCAAGCTTGGGAAAAGGCGTATGCCAGTCTCGCCAACAAGGCGCAATTTACTGAACCTGAATTTGTGCATGACCTGAAAGGATACGCCCCAAGCCTTCTTACGTATGCGACTTTGGATAGCTTTGAAGTGCTGCCGCTCCATGCCTCCGCCAATGAGGCAACGGTTGATCTCAAATTGCACTGGTCTACCGTCGTGGGCGCTTCGGTGACCACGCGCGATGTGCAGGTGGTAAGAGACGGAGACCGATGGGAGCCGGAATGGCCCAGCGTCAAAGAAACGACCGTGCCGCCGCAGGTCATCCCAGTCAATTATCTGCGGTGGGATGTGATTTATCGCGGCGCAGCGGATGACTGGGGCGCGCAGGATGTGGAATCGCCTCATGTTCGCATAGTGGACATGCACCCCGTCGAGCGAGCAGAAGGGGTGGTGATTCTTGGAGAACTGCTGAACGAAGATGTCGTCCCTGCTTACGTATCGGTTACCGCAACCTTGGTGTCAAAGAATCATTCCCCGATCGCAACCGAGGGAAGCTTTGACAAGATCTCCCATCTTCTTCTGCCAAAGCAGGTCACCCCGTTTCTCATCCGGTTTCCCAATGTGCAGTTGTCCGATATTGCCAGCATCCGTATGACGCCTTGGTCGTCCCTTATTGCAGCCTCGGCAGACCCCGTGATCGAAATCGAAGACGAGAAACTGAATGCGGCTCCGGATGCCTCAGTGACGGGGCAGTTGGCAAACCAAAGCGGGCAGATCGTGAACGTCGCTCACGTCCTCACAGCCTTCTACGATAAGACTGGTCAAGTCGTCTGGGTTGCAGACCAGTACGTCGATCAAGCGCTCTTGCCACAGATTCCGGTTCCGTTTCTAATCCATATCCCCGAGGACCTTGCAAGGAGCGTAAGTAGCCAGCGTACGGTCGTTGCAACATACAGTTTCGAGGGGGCCCAATGAAGCCCGGAATGTTGCCCTTGCTGAGCGGTCTGGCAGTCGCCACAATGCAGTTGGCTCTGGCACAAGACGTGCGCATGACCCTACCCAACGTTGTCGAGGCTGGAAGTCCGTTCTCGATTCAGAGCAGCGGACGCGGCAAAGCAACACTGTACGTCGTAGGTCCGGGACAAGTGTTGAGACGCGATGTGCAACTGGGAGAGATGACGAATTTTCCGACGGGCTCCCTCACGAATGCTGGCCACTATCTGGCTGTTCTTGCATCCTCGTCCTCCACTACAAACGGCACATTTGACGTGGTGCCCTCAAATCAGCCGGCGGAGCTGAACTTTCTTGCGAAACCTTCCCGGCTTCCAGTCGATCTGCCAGGTGGTATCACTGGTGCCGTCTATGTGTTCGATGCTTATCACAATCTGATCGGCACGCCCACACCTGTCACTTTCGAACTGTCGAGTCCAGGCGGCGATGTGCAGAAGCGCATTGTGATCACCCATGATGGTGTTGCCTGGACCGCAGTGAACTCTACGGCCCTTGCTGGCACCGATCGATTCATTGCGCGAAGTGGAGATGTTTCGATTGCGCGAGTGGTAGGCCAGGTTCCGGGTGATCCGTGCGGATTGAAGATGAACGCTCGGCAATCAGGTCAGCAGCTTCAGTTAACCACAGATGCGGTTCGCGACTGCAGGGGCAACGCCGTACCGGACGGGACGATCGTCACCTTCACCGAGAGTTACCATGGGACTCTTTCGACCGTCGATGTACCCATCAAACGCGGAATTGCAGAGGTGCAAATGCCCCTCCAGAGCGGAGCTGTGATTTCTGTTGCCAGCGGCGTTGTCCTGGGGAATCAGATTGGCGGGGGCAGGTGATGATGTTGAAATCGATCCTCATTCTTTCGGTAGTATTCACCACCGCATCCAACTGTGGGGCAGCACAGGCCTTAGTGCATGTCCAACCAGCACATCTGCAGGGCCCAAGGCCGCTACAAGAGCAAACCGGGACAGCGGCGATCCGTGACTATATGCAATCCTGGCTAAGTCTCAGGGCTGCTCTCGAACAGAATCACGCGGAACTCCTCTCTCCGGATTTCGTTGGAACAGCGAAAGAGAAACTTACAGGCACGATTCAGAAGCAAACTGCGCTAGGAATTCGCACCCGCTATGTGGATCGCGAACACGATCTTCAAATTGTCTTCTACTCTCCGGAGGGCCTTTCCATCGAGATTTTGGACAGGGTCCAATACGATATGCAGGTCATCGACCAGAACAAGGTGATAGCCACACAGCGAATGAGCGCACGCTATCTCGTCGTCCTGCCCCCCGCGGAAGTTCGCTGGAGAGTGCGGGTCTTCCAGGCATCCCCGAATTGATGCCTTGTGTAGCGGACCATAGTGCGATTAAGAGTCTTTCATGAACGCGACAGGATTCAGAAATCAGGAGCCGAATATGATCTCAGTGGTCGTCCCAATCTATAACGAAGAGGAACTGATTACGCGATTCCATGAGGCGGTAGCAAGTGCTATGGACACCGCTCGAACGCAATGGGAGGTCGTGTATATCAACGACGGTTCCACCGACTCTTCTCTGGAATTGCTCAGAGGATTGCAACATCTGGACCCACGCGTGGTAGTGGTGGAGCTGTCGCGCAATTGGGGCCACATGGGCGCAATCTCAGCCGGCCTCAAGACTGCACACGGTGCGGCGGTGATCCTTATGGACGGCGACTTCCAAGACCCACCAGATGTTTTGCCTGAACTAATTGACGCGTGGCGAGACGGGGCTGAGGTCGTCGTCGCGGTAAGAAGGAGTCGTCAGGAGCGGCGCAAGATACTGGCCAAGCTCTTCC
>VFSW01014454.1_pt1 | contig 10910 bp, 17 predicted proteins | sample 5358111 | NCBI WGS metagenome assembly VFSW01 (sample SAMN11554181, study PRJNA540505) | mine drainage metagenome | isolation source: sediment from site ElyBrook_90M | place: USA: Ely Copper Mine, Vershire, VT | collected 2017
GCCTACGAGCTGTACGAAGCGCACCATCGGGTGCAATGCCTGGGCCATGGCAATCCGTGCTCCAAGCTCAAGCCGTGGACGCACAACTTCGCCCGCGAGTTCAAGTTCGGGTTGACATCATGAATGCTAACTGCGGAGCCATCGGCCACAGTGCCGATGGCAAGTGCCCCAACTGCGGCAACGAGTTGGTAGGCGAGTGGCCCGGCAAAGCAGCCATGGCCCCCTTTGCCAGCTGGCCGCGCGATCCTGCGAACGGCCGTCTGCTGTGCGCTCCAGCGCACCCCATGCCCAAGGGCGCACCGGGCCAGTGGTCGCACACTAACGTCAAGGGTGACGACGGCGGCAGCGACTACGTGGACTACAAGAAGTGCGTGGACTGCGGGCATCGTTGGGGCGAGGAGCTGCCTGAGTGAAACCCCTGACTATCAACCACATCACGGCTGTGTCTGTGAGGCGTACTAATCGGTGGCATCCGGCCGGCATCCATCAGTGGAGCATTTCCGACTGGTGCGTGGCATGGGTCGGCGAAGTTGGCGAAGCCTGCAACATCGTCAAGAAGCTCAACCGACTGCGCGACAAGATGCCCGGCAACGGCTCAATCAGCAGCGCCAAGCTAAAAGCGCGGCTCGCCGAGGAGCTGGCCGACGCCGTTCTGTATCAGGTGCTAGTCGCAGCCTCGCACGGTATCGATCTGGAAAAGGCAGTGCGCGACAAGTTCAACAAGGTAAGCATCAAACAGGGATTCCCCGACAGACTATGAACCTACACAGCAAACGCTCGCCGTCCGACTCGCCCCGTTGGATGGTATGCCACGGCTCCATCGTCTATTCCAAGGCTGACGGCGGCGCCTCGATCTATGCCGATGAAGGCAGCGCAGCGCACGGCCTGTGCGCGCGGTGCCTGGAATCCGGCAAGGATGCCAGCGAGTTCATAGGCGAGACGCTTTCAGTCAACGGCAACAAATTCCTCGTGGATGAGGACTTTGCTGCCAACTGTCAGATGTACATTGACGACGTGCGCGAGCGCGCAGCCGGCGGCTATGTACTGGTGGAGCAGCGCGTGGATCTGTCGCCGTGGCTGGGCTACGAGCCGTGTGAAGTCTGCAAGGGCACCGGCAAATTGAAAGCCGGCGTGCTGACTGCCAAGTGCAAGCCGTGCAAGGGTACTGGCATCGTGCGCCAAGGTGGCACCAGTGACGCGGTGATCTACCATGAAGCCAGCCGCACGCTGATCGTTGAGGATCTGAAGTTCGGGCGCGGTGAACAGGTCTGGGCCAGCTTCGAGCGCGTGGGCCTGAGCGGCACCAAGCGCCATATCAATCAGCAGCTGGGCCACTACGCGCTGGGGTCGCTGGCACTGGTAGAGCTGCTGGGACCTGTGGAAAAGGTGCTCGTGGTCATCAATCAGCCGCGCATCAACCACGTGGATGAATTCGAGATATCGATCTCTGACCTTATGGAGTTCGGCGAGGAGGCCAAGTACGCCGTGTCCGAGGGCGATCAGGCCATCAAGGTATTCGAGCTGCATGGCGAGGACTCGGCCGACTTTCAGATGTACCTCACGCCAGAAGAAAAGGCGTGCCGCTGGTGCCCGAAGTCTGGAGCCTGCAAGAAGCAAGCGGCCAAGATCCAGGACGACACCCGATCGGACTTCGAGACGATTGCAGAACAGCCACCGCTGGCACCTAGCACCAACGATGCGCTGAGCCGTGCGTGGGTCGCCATGCCGTTCATCCAGGCTTGGGTCTCGGCCGTGTCCGCTGAAGTGCATCGGCGCGTGGCGGCCGGCGTACAGCTGCTGGGCGTGGATGGCCTGCCGTTGAAGTTTGTGGGGGGCAAGCAGGGCGACCGCAAATGGACCGACGAGGCCCTGGCGACAGAGGCGCTGCTGGGCCAGCTGGGCGAGGGCGCCTATCAGCCGCGCAAGATATTGACCGCCAGCGCCGCTGCGAAAAAGCTGGACAAGAAGAAAACCCAAGAGCTGTGGAACGACGTGTTCCTGCCGCTGATCAAGCGTGCCAGCGGGCGCCCGACTCTGGTCAACGGCAGCGACCCACGGCAGCCGTATGACAACAGCGCGACCGCTGACGAGTTTGAGGAGATTGGCGTTGAGGAGTGAGGATGAGCGACCGAAGTGCCGCAACGGCACCAAGGAGCGACCCTGTGGGAACCATCAGGTACTGGGCCACATAATGTGCGATCGATGTCGAGTTGAATGTGGCGGCTACGTGCGCTACATTCGCCTACCCGCTTTGCCAGAAGCGGAAAACAGCAAACAGTAACAGGCAACGGAGAACAGCAAATGGCAGAGAAGAGAGACCCGATCAAGATGCTCGTGCGCGACTGCCGCATGGCATTCCCCGCGCTCTGGGAGCCCTACGAGAACAGCTACGGCATCCGAGCCATCATCCCCAAGAATCATCCGCAGATTCCTGAGCTGAAGAAGCTCATGATGAAGGCGGCCATTGAGAAATGGGGTCCCACCAAAGGCCCAGCCAACTACAAGGCGCTCGAAGCGTCGGACAAGCTGTGCCTCCACAACGGTGACTCGAAGGCCGAATACGATGGCTTCGAGGGCAACCTGTTCATTGCGGCCAACAACAAGAACCGACCGAGCACGTGGGATGGCCAGCGCAACCCCGTGGCAGAAGAGGACGGCGTTCTGTACAGCGGCTGCTACATCAATGCCTCCATCGAAATCTGGTGCCAGGACAACAAGCAGTACGGCAAGCGTATCAACGCTTCGCTGCGCGGCGTGCAGTTCTTGCGCAAGGGCGATGCCTTCAGCGGCGGTGCCAAAGCGGCCGAGGCTGACGAGTTCGATGAAATCGACGCACCGGATGAAGCCGGCGGCGATGAGGATTTGATGGGTTAACCAGCTTCGGCCCGGCGCGTGTGCCACATCTGCTGACCCCCTCAGTGTTGTGGATAAGATCCTCGCGCCGGGCCGGACTTTTCTACGGAGACTATCGTGGCAATGTTCACCGATTCGATTGAAGGCAACCTTGGCATCATCCAGGAGCTGCTAGGTGGCCTGCCACCGTCAGAGCGCGGCAACGCCAAGCGCGCCGCAGTGATCGTTGAGAAAGCGGTCATGTCCATTCAGAAGGACTTCCGAGGCAGCCCGGCCGCCGGCTTGGGTATGGCCTATGCGATCTACTTGGTGGCGCAACGGCTGGTGCAGAGCGATGGCGAAGGCGAGCGCGAGAGTCTGATTCACCTACTGTCATGACCGAGCGCATGGACAATCCGATCCTGGAGCAAGTCCTACAGCTTCCAGCCAGCGCCGGCCGCGTCACGGCCATGTGCTCGTGGCGCGATACGATTCTGCTGAGCACCGAGGATGGTCGCGTGTGGCAGATGTCTCAAGACTTCTACACCGCCAACTTCCGCCTGAGTGACAAGCCGCAGCTGTGAAAGCAATCCGCCGGCTCTGGTTTGACTGCGAGACGCGCAGTCGGTTTCCGATCCGGCACGGAACAATCCGCTATTCCAAAGATGTCCAGATAACGGTCGCGGCGTGGTGCATCGAGTACATCGATGGCACGTTCGGCCCGATCGTAATCGTTGACTGCATGAAGGCCGGCTTTCTGGCGAAGCTCCAGCCGCTGATCATTGCCGCAGGACTCGCGCAGGAAATCTGGGCACACAACGCCGAGTTCGATCGCATCCAGCTGGAGACGACGAGCTGGTGGCCCACGAAGAAGGCCCCACTATCCAAGTGGCGCTGCACGATGGCGCTGGCGCGGTTGCACGGCCTGCCGGGCGCACTCGATAAGCTGTGCGTGATCTTCAAGCTGCCGCCGTCACAGTCCAAGGGCAGCAACGGCAAGGATCTGATCCAGTTCTTCTGTGTGCCCGACAAGAAGGGCAACTTCCGCGAGCCGGCCGACCATCCGAAGCTGTGGGCAGAGTTCCTAGCCTATGGCGGCCAGGACGTGACTGCGATGATCGAGGTCTGGCGCAAGACCCCGAAGTGGAATGCGACTCCGCGCATGTGGTCGTTCTGGCACGTGGACCAGAAGATGAACGCGCGTGGCGTAGCGGTCGATCTGAAGCTCGCCGAGGCTATTATCCGCGACACCACGAAGGCGAAGCGGCGCATGGCCAAGCGCACAGCGGAGATATCGTTAGGGCTGCATGACCTGGAATCAACCACACAGTTGAAGCGCCTCAAGGCGTACATGGCCGACTTCGGTGTGGATCTACCCGATATGGCGGCCGACACCATTGAACGGAGACTCGAAGATGAATCGCTGCCTGAGCACATTAAAGAGCTGCTGCGCATTCGCCAACAGGCTTCTAAGGCGTCAACTGCGAAGTGCCAGCGTGCTGTCAATCAGCACGTGGCGGGACGACTGTACAACCTACTGGTGTTCTGCGGAGCTATGCGAACTGGGCGCTGGGCCGGTCGTACACTACAGCCTCAGAATTTTCCGCGACCGAAGTTCAAGCCGTGGGAAATCAATCTCGCCATTGAAATGTTCTACCTTGAGGCGATTGAGCTGCATGACCCAGACAACATTCTCGGACTCGCGTCGAGCTGTCTGCGCGGTCTCATCATCGCTGCCAAGGGCCGGAAACTTGTAACGTCGGATCTGAAGAATATCGAAGGCCGCTACATGGCCTGGATTGCCGGCGAGGAGTGGAAGCTGGAGGCGTTCCGTGCTTTCGATCGCGGCGAGGGTCCTGATCTGTACAAGGTCAGCTACGCGCGCCCGTTCGGCATCGATCCCAACGACATTGCGGATGAAGGTGATGACCGCCGGCAGATTGGCACGGCCATGGAGCGGGCGCTGCAATACTCCGGTGGCGTGGGTGCCTTCTGCGCCATGGCCGAGACCTACCACTTGAACCTGGAGAAGATGGCTGGCCCGGCATGGGCGACCATACCAGATGATAAGAAGGGCGAGGCCACGGCGCTGTGGCACAAGGCCCTGAAGCGCCGCCGTACCTACGGCTTGACCGAGCGGGTTTGGGTAGTCTGTCAGGCCCTCGTGCTCATGTGGCGCGAGGCGCACCCGGCCATCTGTGCCTTCTGGAAGAACCTGGAGGTTGCCCGTAAAGCTGCTGTCTACAATCCGGGCAAGGTCTACAAGGTCGGCAAGCACATAACGGTCGATCGCCGGGGCAACTGGCTGCGCTTCCGCCTGCCTAGCGGAAGGTATCTGTGCTACCCCGCACCGCGCCAAAACGACGACGGCGCATCGTTCATGGGCGTGAGCCCGTACACGAAGCAATGGGGCCGAATTTCCACGTATTCCGGTAAGGATGCCGAGAACATCACACAGGGCGGCGCAGCGGACGTTATCATGGACGGCTTGCTTGCTGCCGAGGAAGCAGGATACCATCCGGTACTCAGCGTCCATGACGAAGCTATAACGGAGCCCCCTGATGACGAGCGCTACGGGGACGAGCAACTTTCACGACTACTTGTCGAGTCGTCACCGTGGGCCGCTGGATTACCTCTTGCGGCAAAGGGAGACACTGCTTACCGCTATGGCAAACATTGAACGGTGCAAATCGCCGCCGATGTGGATCATGGCGTCGCCCGACATGAAGGCCGCTCTGGAAGCGGACATGCAGCGCACCAGCCTGTACCAGAATGCCGAGGGCGGCCAGTCGTACAGCGGCATGAAGGTGGCGGGCGTGCCGATATTTTTTGACGACGATCTGGCGCCGGGGAAGATGTTCTACTCCACGGTCGCTGATCCGACGAAGTGGCCCAAGCTGTCATGGGGCAGCTACCACGATGGTTTTGGAATGACAGATATCGAAAAAGAGGAGACCCACATGAGCGACGTGACTGCAACTGCGCAGATGTTGCGCGACATCGAGAGCCGCCTGCGTGCCGAGCAGGAACGGTCGATCTTTGATCTGATGGTTTACGGCAAGGACCGGCGCAATCCGTTCCACTTCGGTGACTTCATGCGCCAGAACACGGCGCAGGTAGTCAAGCCGGGTGGCACGGTCAAGGTTGATGGTGTCGAGTACATCGTCAAGGGCGTGAAGCCGGCCGCGAAGGTCAAGCCGGTGCCGGTGCCGAAGAAGGACTACAACACGCTGGGCGTGCGGTTCTTGTCCGGCCCGAATCTGGAAAAGGTGTATACCTACCGCTACAAGAAGGGCGCGCGGTTGCATCTGGGCCAGGAGATTGTCGTGCCGACGACTCGTGACGGTAAGACCCTGAATACTTGCGCGATCGTGGTGGAGCTGCACAAGACTCCGCAGGACGACAAGCCGGTGCCGAACGGTTACGGCTACGTGACCGGCACGGTGCAGGCGCTGTGAGCACTGAGCGCGTGATGGGGTTCATGGTAGATGAAGTCTACCAAGCGCGCCGTGAACGTGATCAGGCCACACGCACCTGTGTCGAGCTGAATGAGCGACTTGCCCAGGCCAACAAGGATGTGGCCGAAGCTGACGAGAAGATCGCTGCGCAGGACTCGCACCGCATGGTGCTGGAATCGCGCATCCGATCGATGACCCCGGAGAAACAGTTCCGGGTCGTGTACCCGGTGCAACGCCGGGGCCGCACGGTGCTAAAGACACTCACTGCACTCAGCACGTTGAGCGTCGCCGGCAAGACAACCATCACGGTTGCGCTGCCGAAGTGAATGGAGGCCGCCCGATCCGCGAATTGGGAAAGGGCGGCGTCCAGTCCTATTTGATGGAGTTAGTTGAAGCTGCCGGCGGCATGCCAGAGCACTTCGCTACTCCGGGCAAGGTCGGGCCGCCAGACCTGATCATCACGTGGCCCTACGCCAACATCCACTTCGCCGAGACCAAGACCAAAGACGGCAAGCTGGAGCCGTGGCAGATACGCGATCACGAGCGACGGCGTAAACTCGGTTGCATCGTAGTGGTCATCTGGACCAAGGACCAAGCCGAGTTCTATGTTCACGCCATGCCCCACGAGCACGTCAATCCGCACATGTGGCGCCGAGCCATGGACAAGTTGAAAGGCGCGCAGTGAAGCCGCTGATCCTGAAGCCGCCGCAGCACCCGATGGTGGACTTTCTGCGCGCCACGCTGCGCTGCGCACTGTGGGCTGGCATGGGCATGGGCAAGTCGTCCGCGACTCTGTTCCTGCTAGCGCTGCTGAAGCTGCTGGGCGAGATTGAGCCCGGCCCTATCCTTGTGATCGGCCCGATGCGCGTGGCCCGCGACACATGGCCCGATGAAGTGGCGAAGTGGGAGCAGTTCAAGCACCTTCGCATCACGCCGTTGACCGGCTGTACTCCCACGGAGCGGCTGTCACGCCTCAAGCGCCGGTCCGATATTTTCACCATCAGCTACGAGCTGCTGCCGTGGCTAGTGGAGCACTTCGAGGCCCGGTGGCCTTTCCGTACAGTCGTCGCCGATGAAGCGGATCGGCTCAAGGGTTTCCGCACCAAGCAAGGTGGCCAGCGCGCACAGCAGATTGCCCGCGTGGCGCACAACCTGTGCAAGCGGTGGATCGAGTTGACTGGCACGCCGAGCCCGAACGGGTTGAAGGATCTGTGGGGCCAGATGTGGTACATCGATCGCGGCGCGCGGCTGGGCACCACGTACACCGCATTCCTGGAGCGCTGGTTCAAGCCGTCGTGGTCCGGTCGCGGCATCGAGCCCATGCCGCATGCCGAGCGCGAGATTCACGCGGCCTTGGCCGATGTATGTCTCACCATCGATCCGAAGGACTGGTACGACATCGAGGAGCCGCTGATCACACCGATCAAGGTGAAGCTGCCGCCGGCCGCGCGGAAAATCTACAAACAGCTAGAGAAGGACATGTATGCCAGCCTCGCATCAGGGACCGGCGTCGAAGTTTTTAACGCTGCGGCGCTTACGAATAAATGCCTTCAACTTGCGAACGGGGCGGTCTACACGACATACCCGCAGTGGGAGGCCGTTCATGATGCGAAGCTGGAGGCGATCGAAAGCGTCATGGCCGAGGCCGGCGGGATGCCAGTTCTCTGTGCTTACAGTTTCAAATCTGATCTGGCAAGATTGCGTGCAGCATTCCCGAAGGCGGTGGCGCTGTCAGAGACCCGAGGGATGGCCGCGTTCAAAGCCGGCGACTCGCCGCTGGGTCTCGCGCACCCCGCCTCTATGGGGCATGGTATCGATGGACTCCAGTACGTCACAAATAAGCTGGCTCGATTCGGCCACGACTGGAACCACGGCACCCGCATCCAGATGTTGGAGCGCATCGGGCCAATGCGCCAGCTTCAGGCAGGGTTTGAGCGGCTGGTGTTCGGCTATGACATCATCGCCGAGGACACGCTAGACGAAGATGTGATTGCGGCCCACGTGTACAAGCGAGGCGTCCAGGACGCGCTGTTGCGCGCGATGCGGCGGCCGAGGTAGGATGCAGTCAGGTCCGCGCCATGGGAATACCACCTTCAGGGCCTCGAATCGGTCAGCACGGCGGCAAGGCTGGCCACACGTCTCCAGGCAGGGCTATTGACCATGGCTGCGATCGGACCGATCAAGAAGGGCGCGATGCACCGGGACCTGGGTCTGAAGGCCGATGCGCCGATCACTCAGGCGGATATCCGCACCGAGGCCAAGAAAGGGCCGAAAGGTGCGAAGCGCGCCAACTTCGCCCGGATGGCCAAGCGGCACTTCAAACCGCTCGGCGACGAGTTCTAGGTGCAGATCGTCTCTCAGGCCCAGCGGGGAGCGATGTACGCCGCCAAGGAGGGCCATAGCACCTTGGGCATACCGCAGAGCGTCGGGAAGGACTTCGTGGCAGCAGGCCCTGTCAGCGGGCGCCTACCGAAGCATAAGACCCCGGCCAAGAAGCCGGCGGCAAACTCCAAGCCGCTCGGCGACGAATTCAATTAAGTTAAATGAAAGACGGCCATACCAAGTTGGTCTAGGCCGTGTTCGGATCGCCGAGGAACAGGGCCTGTTCAGCAGTCCGGCGCCGCAGCAAGCCGGCGGACTCGACCCCGTGGATATGGTCCCACTTGAGGAATTCCTGAGCCGCCTGCGCCGCATGGCCATTGTTCAGGAGCTGCACCAAGGTCGAATGGGCCTCGGAACCCACCCCCACGTTGAACGTGAAGCTCACCAGGGCGTCGAACTGGTTCTGAGTCATCAGGACATCGACGGTACGCATTACGCCTGCCACGGCCCCAGCGGTGTCCCGCTGGAACCATTGCTCGGCCCGGGCGCTGTCGCAGGTAGTCCCCTCCACCACGTCGGCGCCAGTGTGCCCCCCTCCACAGGTCCAGATCCCATCATCGCCCTTGTAGGCAGTGAAGGCCAGGGTCTCGAAACCCTTGATCAGATCCTCACCCGTTTGGGATAGCTTCATGGCCTACTTCTTCCGGCTGACCGCCCAGGCCCGCAGCCCGGTCGCGATCGAGATTACCAGAGCCAGGAACTGTAGGTAAGGGATCGCATGCAGAATGAAGCTCGTAGCGCAGCTTCCCCCGCTCACGCAGGCCCAGATCGTAGTTGCTTTCACGTTATTTTCGATCCTGTCGATCATGGTGGACAAGGGTACGTTCATCGAGACTGGAATTCTGTCAGCGTTGCTCCTACTTGGTCTGCGCTCGCTGCAAGAGCTGCGAGCATGGGACCGATATCTGGGCCTGCTGCCCCCGGCCCACCGCCAGAATTTCCTTCAGGCAGTTGCTGAAGGCCAGCGGAGGAGGCGCCGGCTGGAGCATTTCCGGCGTTGGCGCTGCCGGCTTGGGGCAATCCGCTACGGATCGGGTTTGGACCGATGCACAGCCGCACAGGCTGCACAGGGTTAAGAGCAAGAGCATCGATAGCCGCTTTGGTCTTTGCATAATTCGACTCCGCTGTGGTGGCTCGCTTCTGGAGCTGCGCCGTTTGGGCGTCAGCTGCGGCCTGCACCTTGGCACTCGACTTGGCATCGGCTGCCTGCTGGGCCGCAAGGCAGCTAGCATATACCTGATGGTGCCAATACAGAACTGTGCCGCCGCTGCCCAGCGCCACGACGCCTATGGCGATCAGTTCCATCATGCCTTGCGAGAGCCCGGTCCACTTTAAGACCATTGCGATCAGACTACTCATGGTGCTCATCCTTGTCGGTGTTCTGGATTGATCCGGTGTCCGCGTAGAACTTAAAGGCCGCTACGAAGAGGCCAGTGAAAAGGCCAACGAGCGCTACATCTTCGGGCGTGACCGGCCGAGTCAGGTGCAGCGCCCAGTTGGCCACGTGCCATGTCGTGTGCAACAGCCACACAACCACCAGCCGAGGAATCAGCCGGTAGTTGTTGATGTGGGATGCGACGCGATCCATGCGATTCATAGATCACGTGTTGGTGATGGCCGAAACCAAGTACCACTGGGTAGTGACGCCTTGGAAGATGCTGGATGGCGGCACGCCGCGCAACGGCAGACGCTCATTGGCATTCAGCCGTGAGCCCGTGGTCACCGTGGCCAGCGCGCCATTGCCCTGCGGGTTCTGGTTCGCATTGCCGTTGCCGGCGACGCTGACCAGCACGTTGCAGATGCCATCGGCCGAAATCTCCACAAACCGGGTGAGCGGGTTGAGAGGATTCGACACGTTGACAATGGACGTGACCAGGATCACGAAGCCTGAGCCAGTACCACCGATCGTGGCCGCCGCAGCAGACAGTGAGTCGGCCGCCGTGTACGCCTTGCCAGGGTTCACCAAAGTGACAGCGGTCACGGCGCCGCCGGCAACGGTGATATTGGCCGTGGCGCCTGAGCCGGTGCCGCCGGTCAGCGGGACATTGTTGTACTGCCCCGCCGTGTAGAGGGTTCCCGGCGTGATCGCGCCGAGCACACCAATGCCGCCCGTGGTGCCGGCGGTATTGATGACCTGACTCGCCAGTGGCGGCTCTGCTGGAGCGCCACCCTGATCCCCCTGCACGTTCGATGCAAGGCCGGCGTACTCGTTGATGTAGACTTTTGCTGTCATGGGAA
>VFSW01014455.1_pt1 | contig 10909 bp, 10 predicted proteins | sample 5358111 | NCBI WGS metagenome assembly VFSW01 (sample SAMN11554181, study PRJNA540505) | mine drainage metagenome | isolation source: sediment from site ElyBrook_90M | place: USA: Ely Copper Mine, Vershire, VT | collected 2017
GATTCGAACCTAAGCTCTCCAACAAACTCAGCAGTTTAGGAGGCGCGAATGGCACATCAAACCTCTAGAGCTCTACAAAAACAAGCAACTCCACGTTCTATTGGACGCTTAATGGACGCTGATTTCTCTGGGCTAATATTCTCTTTTCGTAGCGATAAGCCGCTAGTTGCAAGTACGTTCAAAACACTGGAGAACGGGTAGCGTGAACGGGTGATTGATGTTCTTCCGAGTCTTCGCCAAAGTGCGCGCAACATTTCTGTGCGGTTAGTCGCGAACTGAAAACACAGCACGGTTGCGACGGCGTCATTTCGTCATGGCCTCGATGATGCTTTGCGGAGCCATGGTTGGAATGATTCTGGTCAGCTTGTAATCGGCCGCATCGAGCAGAGCACGAAACTCAGCTTTGGTGCGTTCGCGTCCTCCGGTCATCGCCAGCATATTCAGATCAAGAAGCTTACTGAAAGACATCGCGTCCGTGTCTGGTACAACCATGTCGACAATCAATACCCTTCCCTTGTCTGCCATAGCCTGACGGCAATTTCTAAGGATTCTGATTGCACGAGGGTCATCCCAGTCATGGATCACGCCACATAAAAGGTAGGCGTCTGCTCCTTGTGGAACCGAAGTGAAGAAGTCCCCGGTAATGTATGAGCAGCGCCTGCTCCCTGCATCGTTGCCAAGGCCTGGCTTTGCTCTCTCGATCGTCGATGCTGTATCGAAAACTGTACCCGTGATGTCCGGAGTAAACTGAACAATCTTCTCAAGGAGCTTACCTTGGCCTCCTCCGACGTCGACGACCGAAGAGATTTCCGCGAAATCGTAAGCCATCAGAACCGCGTAGGCCAACATTGAGGACACGTTCGCCATACCCTGATAAAACGCATCCGCAGAATCGACGTTTTGTTGCAGGTAGTCGAATAAACCTGCTCCGAACACACTGTTAAAGGCCGGAGATCCAGTCTGGACGCTATGCAGAAGGTTCCCGCACGCCTGGTAGTGAATTTCACCGATCGTGATCACCATCGCCCTGAGAGATCCATGAACCTCGGTCTGAAGGCACTCCGCCACCCGGGAGAGAGCAAAGCGACCTCTGCCGAGGTGCGAGAAGATCCCCACGCTTGATAAAGCGCGCATCAGACGGAAAAGCGACGGGGAGTCTGAGCCGGTTGAAGCGGCTAATGCGACACACGACTGAGGACCGTCTCTCAGCAAGTCGGCAATGCCTAGTTTCGCTGCGACGTAAATCGCCTGCGATAGCCAGTAAGCCGTTGCCATTTCGAATAGAGCGGGAGGGGAGGGATTCTCTTCTGTCCTTTTTGCGATTCCTATCGGAAGGAGTCGACTGTTCAAGAACTGCTTGATCTCGGTCCAGACGCCCTTTCTGCTTACTAGACGCAGAATCTGTAGCAGCCGCCAAGGACCCAACCGTCGAGCTACCATCTGAGTAGCGCGACCTCCGCAGCCATTCCCGGTCCTAGCGCGATCATCACTCCCCAGTCTCCTGGCTGCGGATCTCCGGTACGCACGACCTCCTCCAAAACAAACATGACTGTCGGGGAGGACATGTTTCCGTAATTCCGCAATACGGCTCTGGAGAAACGCAACTGGGCATCTGACATGCCGAAGTGCTTTTGCACGTTGTCGATCACCCTGCGTCCACCCGGATGAACAACCCAGAAGCCAATGCGAGATCTCGAAAGTCCATGGCGCTGCAGCAATTGCTGGAGTGCCGCTTCGATCATGGGGCCAGCGAGGTGTTGAACCGAAGCTCCTAGCACGATTCGCAGCTTTCCTTCGCGATGTTGAAGCCCAACCTCCTCGATCTGCTCCGTATCGATGAAAGTCTCGAAGTCGATGATTTGTGGATACCTGTGATTGGCTTGCCGCTCGGCGGCAAGCAAGATGGCCGCGGCGCCATCGGCGCAAATCGCGTTACCGACAACTGTTTCGAGGGTGTTATCGACGTAGTAGCAAGCGGAACAGATCTCAACCGCTAGCATTAACGCTTGGCGGCCCGGATTTGCGCGAACGAAATCGACTGCCCGTTGCATCGTGGGAAGGGCACCCGCACATCCAAGGCCGACGATCGACGCTCGCTGCAGGTTGTGGATGAAGCCCATGTGCGCGATGAGGCGGCTACCTACATCCGGACACACGTAGCCGGTGCAGGTGCAGACTGCGAGGAAATCGACATCCTGCACGGTAGTTCCGGCTGCCTTCAAACAGTTCAGAATCGCGCGGCAACCTGTTTTCATGGCGCCGCGCAGATAGCGCTGATTCAGCTGATCCGAGCTTTCTCCGCGATTCAGAGTGCCTTCCAGATAAAAATGGCGATGATCGATATCGCTATTCAGGAAGATCTTGCGGATGCGCTCGCCTTGGTAACCCGCAGCATGAAAGCTTTGCTCTTGGGTGAGCCTAACAAGTGGGTTTGCTGTTCCGATACCGAGGATCCGAGGATGGTTCACGGGTCCCCAGCCAATTCATGCGAAGCATCAGTTTCTCCGTCCTGATGCACAGCGTCGAGTTCCGCCGCGAGCTGAGACTTGAAGCTGCGGCTGGCCTCTTCGAACTGAGCTTTAGCCCGCGCCACGTGTCCCAACAATGTGTGCAGCTGCTTCGGACCCAATACCAGCAGTCCGAGCATGAGTATGAACAGGATTTCGGTACCCAAACCCACGATTCACCTCTTGGTTATGCTTTGGTCGTCGGCGACGGTGGTTGTGATGCTGCCCGGCTTTTCTTCGTCAGTTTTCATGGCTGCCTTGAAGCCGCGGATGCCCTCTCCGATTCCTTTGCCAAGTTCCGGTAGTTTTTTGGGGCCGAACACGAGCAGGGCAATTCCGAAAATCACCAGCAGATGCATGGGTTGAAACAGTCCTTCAAACATACAGCCTCCTTAATCGAGAATCTCAAAGTCGCCTTACGAAAATGCAGGCGCTGCAACCGGTGGACTGTTTGCAGCGCCCACTGCATCGGGGGAGGACTTACAACACTTAAAGGCCGCGCCGAACCGAATCAGCTTCGACAGCGAGCTTGTTTACCAGGTTAAAGAACGCCGGCGATTGACCAAGGAACAAGAGGTCATCCGTGAAAGCCTTGATTGTGGCCACGGCTCCCCCTTCTTTCGTCGAAGTGGGTCGAATCACAGAGCAGTCAGGCAGATTCTTGCTGATGAATTCGCAAGGCTCAGGCAAAATCAGGTTCGTCTGGTCGAGTTCTGAGTTGAGAGCGTTGAGATCTGGGAACGTGAGACCAGTTTCCGGATCGACCACACCGGCCAAAGGCTGAGCAACCGCATTGCCGGCCTTGTCATGCCACAGCCCGAAGTGGTCGATCTCGACTCCACCAATGCTCACCAGGATTCTCAGAACTTCGGGGTCGGTCGCCTTGAAGATCAGCGTAGGATACAAGCTCGCCCCGCCTTGCTCGATGAACGCAAAGTGAAATCCAGCCGTATTGGCGATGGCCTGCATGCGGGACTCTTGCGGCGTCGTTGGGGGAACCGGTTGGCTCTGGTTCGGAGGGGTGTCGCTGTCGTTCAGCGGAATGGCGGGCTGATCCTTAATTGTGAATGGTCCCTCGAGATTCACTCCGAAGTCAGGATTCTTGGTACTTCGATAACGGGTATACCAACTGAGGTCAACGTTGAGCTTCAGCAGGTTTGTCAGTCTTCCGATATCTTTAGCGCCGGTCGCTTGACTGCTGGGCAAGGTGCGGAAAGCATCGAGATCGACCGGTTCTTCTCCCTTGGAGATCAAGTAGGCGTTCAGGAATGCAGCGTGGCTCAATTCATCGTCCGTGTTGTCCGCAATGTACTGAGCCATATCGCCATCAAGATTGCTGAGCGCAGCGATGTAGGCTGGATTGCCTCCTTGAACGCCACCCAGTTCGTTGTATTGCTGCCATAGATCAGCTTCGATCAGTTCTGCTGCCGCCGCGAACCGCAGAAGTGCAACATCCCCTTTGGAGAGCTTGCCCGTGCTTCGTGTAGTTTCCGCGTTGGCCCGGGTTCCCAATATCGCGCTGGCCGATAACGTTGCTCCTGCAACGCCCAGTCCCTTGAGGAATGAACGTCTCTTGACTACACCTTGCCAATGACGCTGAACATCATCTGTCGAAGACTGGTTGGCTTCGGATGGATTTGTCTCGGACACCACGGTCGATAGAGAATTCTTTTCTTTCATTTTACGCTCCGATTCCTTTTCCTGTGATTTTTGTTGCGGTGGTACTGTGCGTTAGACCGTGTTGGCGTATCCCAAGATGCGTCAGGAATGTCATTTGATTGTCAACTCTTTGATAAGTTCCGCATAACAGCATCTCGGTCACGGTTAGACATGAGGTGTTCCTGCTTCTCCTTTCTTCTGCTCTTACCTCTACAGATACAACTCTGCTGGTCACTACTTATTCCACAGTAACTCGGCACTTTCTGGCGGGGATCTGGTTCAAGAGTGGAACTACTTTATAGCGGTTTGTGCGTCACGCGGATAAGGAGGCGACCCCCAGGGAAGTCGCCTCCTTCGCTTGCGCGCCGGCTAAAAGACAAACTTCGCTTGCAGTTCGATTACCCTTGGCGACGCGTCCGCGCCCAGACCAGAACCATAGATGGTCGTCGGTTGACTGATCGTCTGAGTAATCTGTCCGAACTGGCCGCTGTCTGCGTTTGTGTTTGGGAAAGCAAAGTTCGGGTGATTGAAGAGGTTGAAGAACCTTGCGCCTACCGAGAACTGAGCCTTCTCCCACTTCGGCATAGCGAAAGACTTCTCTACATCGAAGTCCGTGTCGAAATAACCAGGACCCCGAAACTGGTTTCGGCGTTGAGTGCCGAAATCATTTGTCGGATCCACGAAATTGGCCGTGTTGTAGCAGTGATTTGGCTGCCCGTTCACGAGCTGCGCAGCCGATGCACCGCAGTTAATGTTAGGCGAACCCACGACGTTGGCGAGGACCGCGGTGGTGGTGGCAGGGCTTGTGCTTCCGAACAAGCTCCCCTGTAGTGCGGCTGTTTCGTTACTGCTCCAGATCGAGTACGGGAATCCGGTGTGTTTGAAAATCGTTCCCGAGAGCGTCCAGCCCTTCACCAGTGCATTCGGACCTCGGGCCGTCAGGTGACGGAGGGCATCACTCCAGACGTAATTCATTACGAACGACTGCCGGATATCGTAGTCAGCATTTCCATAGTTGAGTTGCCGGATATTGAATGGATTCAGCGGCGTGACGACGTCGACGTTGCCGTTGCTATTCAAGCCGAAGGGATTCAACGAGCTATTCGAGATTTCATCCAGGGCGTGACTATAGGTATAGGACGCCTGGAACTGAAAACCGCCATTAAATGTGTGCGCTGCTGTCAGCGTGATGCCGTTATAGTTTGAGTTGCCGGAGTTTTGCGTCTGGGCAACGACTCCAAATCGCGGGTCAGAAATGGTCGTCGGCAGACCGCCGAACGTGGAGCCCGTTGGGCTGAAGGCGTTTAGAGCTGGATTCGTGATCTCTTCATGTTCACCGTGATTGCCCACGTATTTGGCGCTCACCGTCGTGTGCCAGCCTAAAGCCTGCTGTACCTCAAGGTCCCACTCGTCATAACGCGGAATCTGCACTTTGCCCGGGTTAAAGAAATTGAAGGCCGGAACCGCCCCGCCGTTGGCAAAATTGGCGCGAAAAGCGGCATTGGCAGCCGTCGCTTGCCCATTCAGGCTTCCCGCGGCTGCGGGGGAGAGTGCACCATTGAAAAGCACAAACGAAGGATCGTTCGGTGCGTTGGTCAGGATGTCATCAATTCCACCGGTAGGAATAGCATCACTAAAGATGCCGAACCCACCGCGGACCACAGTGTTCTTGGCTGCTCCGAAGGGCGACCATGCGAAGCCCACCTTGGGCTGATAAACGACAGACGTTACCGAGGGAAATGCGGTTTTCAATCCCGTCGTTAGGGCCTGATTCACCGGCGCCGTCGGATTCAGGTTCTGAAACGGTCCTGACAGGCTTTGGAAGCAATTGGTTTGGCACACTGGATTCGACAAGTGGTCAAATCGCATGCTGAGTGTCAACTTCAAGTTGGGAGTGACTTTGAACTCGTCGGATGCATACCATCCAAGCTGGTAGAGCGCGATCGGCACATTCGTGTTGAGAGGAAAGTTCTGAGCTACCAGATTACCTATGCTCGTGTTGCCTGGCGCGACGCCTCCAAATGCGAAGTCGTTCAGCGAGACTTCCTCGGCGAATGGAATTATCCCGGTGAAGTTATGGTCGCTCACATCGTCACGACGGAAGTTCACTCCGAACCGCAGACCGTGCCTTCCATGAGTCCAACTAAAGTCGTCGACTATTCCGTACTGGGTGACAGACCGGCCTTGCGGGAAGGCGGTACCATCATTGTTCAGAGGGAATAGAGAGCTGTCGCCGAGGAAGACCGTCTGCGGAAGAGTCTGGAATTCGGCAGTGGGGTTTGTCATGGTAAAGAGCGCGCTGTACCACTGCAGTGATGCGATGAAGTTATTCACTTTGTTGTTGCCGAATGTGTGGGTTTCGCTCAACTGGCTTTGCCACTCCGGCTGCGCACTCTGAGCATCGAAAGCGGGGCTTAGAGGGTCGGTGTAGGTTGCCTGCTGACCGCTCTCGTGTTGCACACGAACAAACAACTTGTCGTTGTTGCCGATGCTTTGATCGTACCGGCCCACAATCAGGTAATCATTGGTGGCTTGCGACGTTCCGCCCTGGAGTTGGGTAGCACACGGATTTCCCACCCCGAATGCGATTCCCGCCAGGCTAGTGACGTTCGAACAGCCCCCGCCAGCGAGAGTGTTCTGGGAGCGGGCAGCACCCGGCGTCGCGTTCCAAACTCCGAACAGTTGGTTGTAGAACGGCACCGAGGAAGGACTGACGCTGTTTAAGTTGGCGACTACCGCATTTTCAAATTGTTGAGTCGGAAGATTCACCGAAAAGAGCGACGGAATCACCAGGCGGATGCCTTCGTAGTCGACAAAGAAGAACGATTTGTCCTTCTTGATTGGTCCACCGAATGAAGTCGCATACTGATTCGCGTTCACAAACGGCCGGGGGGCGACATCGCTCCCAGCAATAGCATTGGCCTGATTCCGGAAATAGTTGTTGGAGTTGAGGGCTCGGCCGTTCCACCAGTATTCCGCGTTGCCATGAAAGGAATTAGTGCCGGACTTCGAAACGTAATTAATATTTGCTCCAGCGAGTCCGCCAAATTGCCCGCTGTAGCCATTAGTCACTACGCTGGTCTCCTGCACATCGTTCAGCCCGAGCGTCAGGTTGGTCGCGCCGCTGTTGTTGATGTTGAAGTAGGGATCGTTGTCATTGGCCCCGTCATACGTGAACACGTTGGAGTTCGACGGCAAACCGAAGAACTCATAGTTACCGCCGCCAAACACCGAACCCCCGGTCGTGTTCATCACGACCCCAGGCGCCGTCAAGGCAACAGCGCTCAGGTCATTTCCCGGATTCGGCAAGAGGGCAATTTGCTGGGCGCTGAAGTTTGTCTGAAGATTCGCGTCCTCAGTTTGCACGCCTGTCACCTCATCGGTTACGTCCACGGACTGGATTTGCGCCGAGAGAGTCAGTTGCAGGTTCACTGTAGTGCTGGCCCCGAGCGTGACCGTTACAGTTTTGAGGACCCTCTGAAAGCCGGCGACATGCGTTGACACCGAATAGTTCCCCGGCTGCAGGAGAGAGAAATTGTAAGATCCTTGCCCATTGGTTGTCGCGGAAGTCGAACTGCCCGTATCCACATTCTTTAATGTGATAAGCGCGCCGGGGACGACGGCCGCTGTTGGATCTGTAACAACTCCGGCAACGTCTCCCGTTGTTGAAGTCTGTGCGCCGACGCTGACGGCCGCCATCAATACAACCAGTAGCAATAGCAAGTGTGTTTGCACGAAGGTATTCGACCGCTGCTGCCGATCACAGTCTTTCATCTTTTTGCTCCACGTCTTTTGGCGTTTGATTTTGCTCCAACTAGGTGAGAACGTCTTAGGCCCAGTTTTATTCCCCACTCAGATAGAAATAGTTCTCTCTGACATACAAGGCTCTTGGGACGACTCGTCGCAGATAGATGCTTCAGTAGCGGCAACCAAGAGCGATAGGAGGGTTGTTCAGTCGGGCTAGGGGCTAAGAGACCTGGCTTGCTGACGACGGGCTCCCACCAGCCACGCCACGCCGATACTGATGGCGTAGAGCGCCATCATCGGGGCCGCGAAAAGACACATGTTCAGGATGTCGGCGGTGGGCGTGATGATGGCTGCCACAATGAAGATGATAAGGACGGAATAGCGAACATTCCGCCACATCCATCCCGCCGTAATCACTCGCATCAAAGCCAGGAAGAACACTAAGATCGGCATTTCGAACATCAGCCCAAGACCAATGATGATGGTGGCAAACAGCTTCGTATACTCTCCAATCGTAATCATGGGCTGGAAGCGTTCGCCGTAACCGATCAGAAAGTCCAGGGAGGCCGGATAAACCATCTTGTAGCCGAACAGTCCACCGGCGAGAAATAGGCCAACCGTACTGATTAAAAAAGGAAGAACATACCGCCTCTCAGCGCGGTACAGTCCGGGAGCGATAAACAACCAGCATTGATAAAACACAAATGGCGAAGCGGCAAATAGTCCAAGAACAAGGGCCACCATCAGATAGAGATTAAAGGGCTCCGTCGGATTTAAGTACACCAAGCGCCCTACGATGTTATGGTGCCGTAACGCTTGAATGATCGGTTGCTGCATTAAGCCGAACAGCCGGTCCGCGAACGACCAGCACAGAAGAAATCCGACTAGTATTCCAAGAATTGAAAAGATGATCCGTCTCCTCAATTCTTCCAAGTGGGCCAGGAAAGGCATGGCGCGCTCATGCAGGGGCAGTACAGAAGCGGTAACGTTAGCCATGCAGGGACCCTCCGTGTTGCTGATCCTGTGGCCCTGTGTCGCCGTTTGTAGACCACGTGCATCGCTCAACAGGCTTCGGATGGCGCAACTCTGCGTCGTGCATTAGATCAGACGAAGGCTTGTCGCTGAATGATGCGGATTCGTCTTTGCATGCGAAACAGAAGGCGATGAGCAGTATTGCGACCAGTCCTGTGAGACTGTATGACATCAGTTCCAGCATTTACGTCAACTCCCCTCATCTCGCCTACCCGCTTCGGTTGCTTGCTGTTGAGACGGTCGGCACACCCAAAGACGTTGCGGCGGTACCGCTGTTGGAATTAGTGCAAGGGCGCACCAAGAGTGCGCCCTTGTCACGGTTGGGTCCTTAGTTAACGGTGACACTGACAGGCACGCTATGGCTTAACGCACCGGATGTACCCGTGAGTGTTACAGATGTTTGAGATGAGGCGGGTGCTTTGGAATTGCTGCCGCCGCATCCGAGAGTGAATAGTGAAGCGAAAAGCAACAATCCCAGCACGCTGATGCCCACGAAATGTTTGCGGGTGAGCGGTCTCCGCTTGCGAGTGGTTATCAGCGTTCCAAGAAGCCCCAATCCAGGCATCAGAACGGCCAGGCCGGGATAGCCTCCAGTCGGAGGCATTGACGCCGCTGCTACAGTCAAGGTTGAGGACGCTGCGCTCGATCCCGGAGTGATCGTTGAAGGACTCACAGAACAGGTCAAACCTGTGGGTGCCAAACAGGTAAGTGAAATCTGACTGTTGAATCCGCCAACCGCGCTAGCGCTGATCATTAGGGTGGTCGAACCACCGGCCATGACTGTCGCACTTGGTGCCGAAAGGCTTAGCGAGAAATCGGGACCCGCGACCGCGGCCGCAGGAACGAGGCTCGCGAACACAGCTGTGGTGCTTCCTCCGGTGGGGAAGTTAGGTTGGTTCGAGCCGCCTGCAGTCAGGTATAGAGTCCCGGGATCTCCGGAGGTGCCGCCTCCGCCAAACACCATATCCCACAAGCCAGGATTCACCAGCACCTTGTTGGAAGAGTCGCTGAGCTGGCCGAGAAACTTTCCGGTCGTATCGAACGCGTTGATGACACCGTCACCGAAGTTTCCCACCAGAATCGCGCTGGGGAATTCTCCGAAAGTGGCCGGCGCTGACACAACGCTCCAAGGCGCGTTGAGTTTCCCACCCGCAGCGACAAAAGTGCTCACGAAATTGCCATTTGTGTCGAAGATATCAACCTGCCCCATACCGGCGCCGGGCTGAGCGTCGTGCTTGGCACCATCCTGCATGGCATAGGCGACGAAGATCTGGTTTCCGATGACGTGGATGCCATGGGGAGCGAAGCCCGCAGGAAGCTTTGGATCGGCGAACGAGCCGCCCAATGAAGTGAGGTTAAAATTGCGATCGAGAACGTCAATTTTTCCGCTGTTGAAATTCGCCGCCAACAGAAACGTGCTGTTGAGCGACGCCAGACCTTTATAGACCGCGCCACTGGCGGAGTTATCGAAAGTCACGGCAGCTGTGTTGCTTGTGCCAGTCCAGCTCGCGATGAGGCCATCCTCAGTGTCAAAAATGAACTGCCCGCCATTGAAATAAGCGCCGTTCCCGTTCGACACATTGCCGGTGGGACAGCCGGGGCTGCAATTACCGTTCGGATTGTGCGTTGCCCCAGGGATCGTGACAACGAGGCCGACATCTTTGTTGCCCAGGTTGTCATAGAGAGTGGAAGTGCCGCTGTTATTGTTGGCGATCCAGAAGTCTTGCCCAGGAAGAATAGAGATCCCCCAGGGGTTCAACAGTTGAGGATCTGTGGTCTTGGCCAAGCCGGCAGTATTGGAGACCAGATTGGTCTGCGAATAGCCAGCCTGCTGAGCCAGCAATCCCGAGGGAATTGCTAACGTCATCAGCAGTCCGATTAACGAGATTGCTTTTTTCATTGTGTCCTCCAAGAGATATGAGTGTTGGATTTGTGCGACTCTGAATCTGAATAATGGTTCGTTG
>VFSW01014457.1_pt1 | contig 10908 bp, 10 predicted proteins | sample 5358111 | NCBI WGS metagenome assembly VFSW01 (sample SAMN11554181, study PRJNA540505) | mine drainage metagenome | isolation source: sediment from site ElyBrook_90M | place: USA: Ely Copper Mine, Vershire, VT | collected 2017
GGGTGGGTTAGGGCATGGATTTCGACCAACTGCATACGTTCCGCGAGATCGTCCGGCTGAAGAGCTTCTCCAAAGCGGCCCAGACGTGTTACCGGACCCAGCCGGCCATCAGCGCGCAGGTGCGCCAGATCGAGCAGGAGTTGAATACCGCGCTGTTCGAGCGCTTCGGCAGCCGCATCTCGCTGACCACCGCCGGCAAGATCTTCGCCGATTACGCCGCGCAGATGCTGGACCTGCTGCGGCAGGCCAAGGACACCATCAGCGAACTCGAGCGCAACCCGCGCGGGGAACTGGTGATCGCGGCCAACGAGGCTACCTGTATCTACGTGCTGCCGCGGGTGTTCGCGGAGTACCAGAACCTGTTTCCGGCGGTGCAACTCCAGGTGGACCGCTCCTACGGCTCGCGGGTGATGGAAGCGGTGCTCGAAAACGTCGCGGACTTCGGCTTGACGCAGTTGCCGGTGGAGGAGAAGCGGCTGCAGGTGGTGCACATCCACCGCGACGAGATCCGGCTGATCGTGCCGGCGCGCCATCCGCTGGCCGAGCACCAGGCCGTGTACGCCGCCGACCTGCTGGAATTCCAGTTGCTGCTGCCCAAATCGGGGACCACGCGCGCGCGCTTGAACACCTGGTTCGAACTGGTGGAGGACGACCTGCGCGTCTCCATGGAGCTGGATTCGACCGAGATGTTGAAGCGCTTCGTCATGGCGGGTCTGGGTATTGCGTTCCTGGCGGTTTCGAATTGCCGCGACGAGATCGCGGCCGGCAAGCTGCGCTCGATTCCGCTGGCGCCCGAACCCATGATCCGGCGGGTGGGGCTGATCTACCGCAAGGACAAGGCCCTTTCCAAAGCCGCGCTGGGCTTCATCCAGGTGGTGCTGGACAACCTGGGCGACCAGCAGGTGGAACACGCCAAGCGGCCCAAGGCAATGGTGGGATGATGAACTGCCGGCGCTGCGGGAAGCCATTACCGGCCGGCGGAGCAGCCTGTCCGCATTGCGGCGAGGCGCGGGCGGCGCGCTCGGGGGTGATGAAGAGCGCCACCATCCTGATCTCGTCGGGTGAGACGGAAGCGGTCTACCGCTCGGTGAAGGAAGTGCCGGCGCCGCTGCGGCGCAAGCTGCTGAGGTCCACCAACGGGCTGAATTCGGCGACCATCCTGATCGCGGACCGGCGCGGCCGGGACGAAATCGCGCGCGCCATCCGCAATCTTCCAGCCAGCTTGCAGCGGCGGTTTTTGAAGCCGTTCCGCGAGGATCCCCAGAACGCCGTGGCCGCGTTTTTCGAGCGGCCCCAGGTGAAGGCGGCCCTCGCCTGGCTGCTGGGCGCCGGGAGCATGCTGTTGATCTGGTTCACGTTTACGCATCGCTGGTAAGCCGGTTTAGAACGGCCGTAAACAGCTTGCCGCAATGGGGAGCCGCCTTGCGTACCAGGTCAGGCGCGATCAACTCCAGCAACTTCGGCGCGTGCCTGGTCTTGTGGTACCGTCCCTTCCTGGTGTCCTTGGTGGCGTCCTTCAAGCCATCGATCAGGTCCTGCTTCGGAATCTCCTCGACCCTTGGGTTGCGACTCAGCGCATCTCTGCGAAAACCCTGCCCGTAATAGCGTCCCATGGCGTCCTTGTCGGCATGAAACCAGGCTTCCATCGTCTGCACCATCCAGAAGGTCGAATCCTCTTTGCCCCCCGAGTTAAACGGTCCCTCGCTGTCCCGCAGCAGGATGTTCCAGGCTGACGGGTGCTTCCTGTTAGCGATGGCGAAGTCGCGATCGGGCGTCCCGCCCGTCGCGACGAGTGAGACCGTCCACTGAGCCTTCCTCGCTTGTTCCTTGATCTGTCTGAAGAACGCATCAAATCCGGGCCTAAGGCTGGCGTCGCCTTCGAAGTAGATCCGGACTTCGCCGGGCATCTACGACCGGCCTCCGCCGATCTCGCCCTTCCGCCAAAGCTGGCCGAGAGTATAGTGCTCCAGCCACTCGTCCAATTGATCCGCCGAGAGCCGCTGGAATTGCGTGCCGTTGTCGAAGCCGCGCTCGCAGACCAGCACCGACTCCGGCCGGCTGGTAAGCGCGTCGACCAGCGCCTCGGAGTGCGTGGTAATGACGATCTGGGTGCGCTCCGACGCCTCGGACAGTAGTTCGGCAACCAGGCGCAGCGCGTCGGGATGCAGCCCCAGTTCCGGCTCTTCGATGCAGATCAATGGCGCCGGCTTGGGGTGGAACAGCACCGCGAGAAGGCAGAGGAACTTCAATGTCCCGTCGGACATGCGAGCGCCGGAAAGCATCTCCGACAGACCGGCCTCCCGCAGAAACGGCCGTGCCAGCCCCTCGCCGACCCTCATTTTCACATCCTCGAAGCGGTCACAAAACCTCTTGAGATACTCACTGATGCGGTCGTGTACTCCCAGGAAATCCAGTTCGTGGAGCACCAGCGCCAGATTGTCTGCCCCGTCCCACAGCGAATCCTTCGGCACCGAAGTGGAGATCCCGGACCTGGCTTGTGACCCCGAACCGGTTCTGAATTCCCGGAAGATCCTGATCTGTTCGAAGTAGTTACCGGTCCCGGTGATGGGGGTGTCGTCGGCTGGATTCTTGAAGCGGGAGAGAACCGATTCCGTCAGGGGCATCCCAACGGCGTTTCGCGACAAGGACTGCGGCGACCGCGTGTTGAACTCCGTGCGACCAGCCGCGCGCTCGAAGTATGGCTCGGCGCCGTCGTTCTCCAGGCTTTCGTCCAGGATATTGAACCCACCGGCGTCCTCCGAGAACCGCAGGCGGTACCGCAGATTCTGGTGAGGTGGAAGGAGCAGCTCACATTCGATGGCCGCGACCGGAGAAGACACGCGATCGCCGAGCCAAAGCCACTGCCGCACGCCCCCGCCGCGGAGAATCTGACCTTCGATGCCCGTCGGCGCCGCCTGCAACAGGCCGATGGCCTCGATCAGATTGCTCTTCCCGACGGCGTTCGGACCGATCAGCACGTTGAGCGGGCCGAGTTCCACCGTGCTGTCGTTGAAGGAAAGGATCTTCTTCAGCGTGAGCCGTTTGATGAGCATTCGATTCGCTACCCATCTTACGCCATCGGGCGCCGGAGCGCGTGCGTCACGGGCCGATGGGACCGGCCGGCGAAGTCGAGTTGCTTCCTCGGATCTTAAATCTTGAACGCCACCGCGGGACCACGGGTCTCGGTCTTGCGGGCGTCTTCCACGTCGCGGATCACATCCGCCAGGGTGGTGCTGTCCAGGATCTGCGCCACCGCGTCACGCACGCGGCGCATCACGATGCGGGTGCCGCAGGTGTTCTCGTCCCGGCACTCCTCGCAGCGGCGATAGTTGGTTTCGCGGGCGCAAGGCAGCGGCGCCAGCGGGCCTTCGATCATGCGGATGACCGAGCCTACGGTGACACTTTCGGGCGGGCTGCTCAGCTCATATCCGCCCGCGCGGCCCTTCTTACTGGCGACCACGCCGCGATTGCGCAGTTCCAGAAGAATCGCCTGCAGGAACTTCAGCGGGATGGACTCCTCGGCGGCGATGTTGTGCACCAGAATGGGACCCTCGCCGTAATGCCGGCTGAGCGAGTAGAGAGCCTCCAGGGCGTACTTGGTCTTCTTGGAGATCGTTCGCAAAAGGCCCTCGAAACCACTAGCATAGCCGGAGCGGGGCGATTTTGTATAGCCTGTTACTCTGAATAGACTTCCGTGCCACGTTCACGCGCCAGCAACTGGCTCCTGCTGATGGCGGCCGCCTTCCTGTTCTCCACGGGCGGCGCGGCCATCAAGGCGATCTCCATGACGCCCTGGCAGATCGCCAGCTTCCGCTCGGGAATCGCGGCGCTGGCGCTGGCGGTGCTGGTCCCGGACGGCCGGCGGCACTGGCGCTGGGCGCTGGTCCCCGTGGCCGCGGCGTATGCCGCCACGCTGGTCTCATTCACCCTGGCCACCCGGCTGACCACCTCGGCGAACGCCATCTACCTGCAGTCGACGGCCCCCTTGTATCTGCTGCTGATCGGTCCGCTGCTGCTCAAGGAGCCGCTCAGCCGATCCGACGTGCTGTTCCTGGGGGCGGTGGCCGGGGGCCTGCTGCTGTGCGTCGGATCCGCGCAGCCGGCGGTGGCCACGGCTCCCGATCCGCGCACGGGGAACCTGATGGGAGCGGTCTCCGGGATGACCTGGGCGTTCACGGTCTCCGGCTTGCGCTGGCTCGGGCGGCGGGAGGGCGCGGGGAACGCCGCCACCGCCACCGTGGTGCTCGGAAACCTGATGGCGTGCCTGGCGACGCTGCCGAAGGCCTGGCCCCCGCCGCACGCCGGCTGGCTGAACATCGGTGTGCTCTTCTATCTGGGCATATTCCAGATCGGGCTGGCGTACCTGTTCGTGACGCGCGCCATACGGCACGTGCCGGCCTTCGAGGCGACCACCGTGCTGCTGCTGGAGCCGGCCCTGAACCCGGTGTGGGTGTGGCTGGTGCAGCACGAGAAGCCGGCCGCCCGATCCATCGCCGGCGGCGCGCTGATTCTGTCGGCGACGGTGCTGAATGCCTGGTGGCAGAACCGGCGCGGGCCGGCGGGCCCCCCTTGACGCGCCGGCCCGATCCCGCCCATCCGCGCTGGCTGGTATGCTTTCCTAGATGAAGATCAGCTTTCTCCTGGCCTGGATGACACTGTGGGCTTGCGCGGCGCCGGCCGCGGATCCGCCCCCGCTGCGTGGATATTCGCCGGAAGCCGCCCGCGCCGAGCGCGATTGGGAGACAACGTTCCGCTCGCTGCCCAGTACCCAAAACCTGCACGACTACATGCAGCGGCTCTCCGCCCGCCCGCACCACGTGGGATCGCCCTACGACAAGGACAACGCTGAATGGATCCTGGCGAAGTTCAAAGAGTGGGGCCTCGACGCGCACATCGAAACTTTCGAGGTGCTGTTCCCGACGCCCAAGACGCGCGTGCTGGAACTGACCGCGCCGGGCCACTTCACCGCCAGGCTGGCCGAACCGGCGGAAGCGGCCGACCCCACCTCCGGCCAGCACGACGAGCAACTGCCCACCTACAACGCCTATTCCATCGACGGCGACGTGACCGCGCCGCTGGTGTACGTGAACTATGGCGTGCCGGCCGATTACGACGATCTGGACCGCCTGGGCATCTCCGTGAAGGGCGCCATCGTGATCGCGCGCTACGGCGGCTCGTGGCGCGGCATCAAGCCCAAGGTGGCCGCGGAGCACGGCGCCATCGGCTGTATCATCTACTCCGATCCCCGGGAAGACGGCTATTTTCAGGGCGACGTGTTCTCCCAGGGACCCTACCGCAACCGGGACGGCGTGCAGCGCGGCAGCGTGATGGACATGCCCATCTATCCGGGCGATCCGCTGACACCCGGCGTGGGCGCGACGGAAAAGGCCAAGCGCCTGGCCATCAAGGACGCCCAGACCCTGACTAAGATCCCGGTGCTGCCCATCTCCTACGGCGACGCCCGGCCGCTGCTCGAAGCGCTCACCGGGCCGGTGGCGCCGCCGGCCTGGCGGGGCGCGCTGCCGATCACCTATCACGTCGGCCCCGGCCCGGCGCGCGTGCATCTGAAACTCGAATTCAACTGGGACATGCGCAAGATCTATGACGTGGTGGCGCGTATTCCCGGCTCGCCGTACGAGGATGAGTGGATCGTGCGCGGCAACCATCACGACGCCTGGGTGAACGGCGCGGAGGATCCCGTCTCGGGCACGGTAGCGCTGATGGAAGAAGCGCGGGCGTTCTCCGAACTGCTGAAACGGGGCTGGAAGCCCAAACGGACCATCCTCTATTGCGTGTGGGACGGCGAAGAGGAGGGCCTGCTGGGCTCCACCGAGTGGGCCGAAGAGCACGACGCGGAATTGCGGCGCCACGTCGCCCTGTACATCAACTCCGACAGCAACGGCCGCGGCTTCCTGGGCATGGCGGGGTCGCATTCGCTGGAGAAATTCATCAACGGGGTGGCGCGCGACGTCGAAGATCCGGAGAAGAAGATGTCGCTATGGAAGCGCGATGAACTCGCGCGCATCGCGCGCGCGGCGGCGGCGGAGCGCGGCGAGGCGCGGCGCCGCGCCGACCTGCGCATCGGCGCGCTGGGCTCGGGCTCCGATTACACGGTCTTTCTCGACCACCTGGGCATCGCCTCCATGAACCTGGGCTTCGGCGGCGAAGACGGCGGCGGCATCTACCACTCCATCTACGACGATTTCTATTGGTACACGCATTTCTCCGACGGCGATTTCGTCTACGGCCGCGCGCTGGCGCAGACCGCCGGCACGGCCATGATGCGCTTCGCCGGCGCCGGCCTGCTGCCCTACGACTTCGTGAACTTCGCGGAAACCGTGAAGCGCTACGCCGACGAGGTGCAGAAACTCTGGAAGAGCGAGAGCGACGACATCCGCGAGCGCAACCTGGAGATCCAGGAAGGCGTCTTTGCGGCCACCTCCGATCCGCAAAAGCCGATGCTGCCGCCGCCCGCGCAGGAGCCTCCGCCGTTCCTGAACTTCGCGCCGATCGAGAACGGCCTGGCCGCGCTGACGCGCAGCGCCGAGCGCTACGACAAGGCCGCCGGGAAGGCCCCCCTGGATAAGCCGGGCCTCGCGGCGGTGAACCAAAAGCTGATTCAGGCCGAACGGGCGCTGACCCTGCCGGACGGCCTGCCCGGACGCCCCTGGTTCGAGCACCAGATCTACGCGCCCGGACTCTACACCGGCTACGGCGTCAAGACCCTGCCGGGCGTGCGGGAAGCCATCGAACAGAAGAACTGGAAGGAAGCCGACCAGCAGATCGCGCGGCTGGGGAAGGTATTGGAGAAGGAAGCGGCGCTGATCGACGAGGCCGCCGCGGGGCTGGAGTAAAACTCTATAGACCAGGACCCCCGTGCCACGCTATTTCACAACGGCTCGATGACTTCCTGCTCTGAGTCACGACTCACCCGTGGGATTCGGAAGCTGCCCGCCAATACGGGCGGACCTGGGCGGCACTCGGCGCGCACGCCCTGGCGCTGGGAGCGATACTGGTCACCAAAGATCAAGCCTTCGGGCGCATCGGAGGACTGAAGACCGAGAACCGGGCTAACTAAAAGCCGTCAATACCAGCCGATGGGCTGCTCGTTCAGGTTGACGTAGACCTGCTTGGTCTCGAGATACTCTTCCATGCCCCACGGCCCTAACTCGCGGCCGAAGCCGGATTGCTTGTAGCCGCCCCAGGGCGCCTCCACGTAAGTCGGCTGCATGTGATTGACCCAGACAATACCCGCGCGCAGGGCCTTCACCACGCGGAAGGCGCGGAAGATATCGCGGGACCAGACCGCCGCCGCCAGGCCGTAGGGCGAGTCGTTGGCGATGCCGATGGCGCCGGCTTCGCCGTCAAAGGGGATCACCGAGGCCACCGGCCCGAAGATCTCCTCGCGCGCGATACGGGCGCTGTTGTCCACGCCGGCGAAGATGGTCGGCTCCACATAGTAACCGCGCGCGAACCCCGCCGGGCGGCCGCCTCCCGCCGCCAGCCGGGCTTCCGACTTGCCGATCTCCTGATACTGGCGCACGCGGTCGTATTGCTCCTTACTCACCAGCGGCCCCATCTTGGTTTCGCGGTCGAGCGGCGCGCCCAGGCGGATGCGCTTGGACTTCTCCACCAAGGCCTCGACGAACTTACTGTAAATGGCCCTTTCCACCAGGATGCGGCTGCCCGCGGAGCATACTTCGCCCTGGTTGATGAAGACGCCGAACAGGGCGCCGTCGATGGCCGCTTCGAAATCGGCGTCGGCGAAGAAGATGTTGGGGGACTTGCCACCCAACTCGAGGGTCACACGCTTGACCGTATCGGCCGCGCTCTTCACGATCGACTTACCCACCGCGGCGCTGCCGGTGAAGGCGATCTTATTCACCCCGGGATGCGCCACCAGGGGCGCGCCGGCGGTCTCGCCGAAGCCGGTCACGATATTGACCACGCCCGGCGGGAAGCCGATCTCGCCGAACCAGTCCGCGATTTCGAGCGCGGTCAGCGGCGTCTGCTCGGCGGGCTTCAGCACGCAGGTGCAGCCCGCGGCCAGCGCGGGGGCCAGCTTCCAGGCGGCCATCAGCAGCGGATAGTTCCACGGGATGATCTGCCCCGCCACGCCCACCGGCTCGCGCAGGGTGAAGCTGAGGGCATTGTCCGGCACGGGGTTGACCTGGCCCATGACCTTGTTGGCCATGCCGGCGTAGTATTCGAAACAGGTGGCCGTATCGTTGATGTCGAACTCGGCTTCGACGATGGGCTTGCCGGAATTGCGCGACTCCATCTCAGCCAGCGCCGGGGCCTGCGCGCGGATCCGGCCGGCCAGGTTGTAGAGCAGCCGGCCACGCTCCTGCGCGGTGGTCCGCGGCCATGGCCCGGATTCGAAGGCGGCCACGGCCGCCTGCACGGCGCGATCCACGTCGCCGGCGTCGGAATCGGGGACCTCCGCGACGATCTCTTCGGTCGAGGGATCGTAGACCGGAAGCCAGGCGCCGCGCCGGCTCTCCACGCGCTCGCCGTCGATCAACATCCGGTTACGGGTCATGCCGGTTGCAACTCCGCTTTCCAGGCGTCCAGAATGGCCGCCGTGGCCGTGGCGCCGAAGCGCGTGCAACCCGCGGCATAGACCTCTTTGGCCTTCTCCAGGGTGCGCACGCCGCCGGCGGCTTTCAGCCCAACGCTCTCGGGCAAATGGGCGCGCATCAGGCGGAGATCCTCCAGAGTATAGCCGGACGGCGCGAAGCCGGTGGAAGTCTTGGCGAAATCGACGCCCGCGCGCCCGCAGATGCGGCAGGCCACGATTTTCAACTCGTCGGTCAGGTAGGCATTCTCGAAAATCACTTTGAGCAGCGCGCCTTCCCGGTGGCAGGCATCGGCCATCTGCAACACCTCGGTCTCGACATACTGAAACTGGCGGGAGCGCAGCATGGCGATGTTCAGCACCATGTCGATCTCGCGCGCGCCCCGGCGGAGCACGTCGCGCGCTTCGTAGAGCTTGACCGCCGTGGTGCTGGAACCATGCGGAAATCCCGCCACGCTGCCCACCTTGACGGAACTGCCCTGCATCTCGCGCACGGCCAACTCGATATCGCAAGGGCGCACGCTGACGCTGGCCACGCCGTACTGGCGGGCCAGGCGGCAACCGGCGGCGGCATCTTCGCCGGTCAGCTCCGGCCGCACCAGGGAATGATCGATCATTTTGGCCAGGTCCGAATAGCCGGCCAGAGGAGGCCGCGCCAGGTCCGTTTGCGGAAGCATGGCCGGCCTTACTTTCTGCGGCGCACGGGGGCCGCGGCGCCGCAGGTCAACCCCAGGTTCTTCACCTGGCTGCGCGCCCTGCCGGCGAGGTCGTTGGAGGGGAAGCGCTTCACCAGCTCGCAGAACTCCTGCTTGCCCTGCGTCCGCTTTCCCAGCTTCACCAGGGTGACGCCCTTCATGTAGAGGGCGTCGGGGGTTTTGTTGTTATCCGGGTATTTTTCCAGGACCATATCGAACTCCGCCAAGGCGTCGTCGAGTTGGGCCTGGTTGAGGTGGATCTCGGCGATGTAGTATTGGGCGTTGGGCGCCAGGTCGGTGTTGCCGTAGTACTTGAGGTAGTCGCCGAATTCCTGCAAGGCGAGATCGGGCTTGCCGCCGCTGCGGTCGCGCATGGCGTTGGCGTACAGGGTGGAGGCGGGGACCGGCGGCATGGAAGCGCTCGCGCCCGAGCCCGCGCCGGCCGGTCCCGGTGCGGAGCCCGGCGCGGCTGCCGGCGGAGCGGCGGCCGGCGTCTGGATAGTGCGGACCGCGTTGCCGATATCCACCATCTGCTGCTGCAGCTTGCCGACCTGACTCGAGATGTCGGACACGGTTTCCCGCAGCGTGCCGAACTCGGTGGTCATGGAATCCATCTTGGCCCCCAGGTCGACCACCGTGGTCACGACCTTGCTCTGCTGATCCTTAGTGGTTTGCTGAAGGCTGCTTTGCAACAGGGCCACGGAGGTGTTGGCTTTGTTGGCGGCGTCCAGCGCCTGTTGCACCAGCACCTGTATGGCGGACAGTTTTTCATCCTGGGAGCGTTGCAGGGAGCGGAGCTGTTCCTGCAAAAGGGCCACATCCCGCTGCAATTCCACGATTTCCTTGCTGGCGGCGAAGCTCAGGGAAGGACAGATCAAAAGGGCCGGCAGCCACGCGCGGCGAAAGGTCATAGGATCTCCTCATGAGCGGGACGGCGCGGCCGCCCCGCCAGTTGCGGAGGGCCGGGATGGCCCGGCCCTTACCTGATTTTACTGCCCCGCGGAGAAGTGTGCGAGGCGGTTTTTCTGCCAGCACGTCTCGTCGTGGTCGGTGCACTGCGGACGTTCCTTGCCGTAGCTGATGGTTTTCAGCTTGTCGCCGGGAACCCCCAACTGGGTGAGGAAGTCCTTGGCGGCGGCGGCGCGGCGGTCGCCCAGGGCCAGGTTGTATTCGGCCGACCCGCGCTCGTCGCAATGACCCTCGATGGTGATGGTGGCGTCGGGGAAGCTGGAGAAGATGGCCTTCAGCGCGTCGGCGTCCTTGGTAAGGGCGGCGCGTGCATCCTCGCGGACATCGTTCTTGTCGTAGTCAAAGTAGGCGTCCGTAACGCTGCCGGAGAGCATCTGCTCCAGGGTCGGCTTGGGCGCGGCGGGCGGCGGCGGCGGCGGCGGCGGTTCGGTCACGTTGACGGTGGCCGTAGCGGTCTTGGCGCCGCCCGGACCGTTGGCCGTCAGGGTGTAGGTGGTGGAAGCTCCGGGGAACACCCGGCGGCTGCCGGAGGACTGCACCGTGCCGATGCTGTTGTCGATGGCAACGCTGGTGGCGTCGCTGACGGTCCAGTTCAAAGTGGACGACTGACCGCGTTCGATCGAGGACGGCTCAGCCGTGAATGCGGTGATGCTCGGCGCCGCGGGC
>VFSW01014458.1_pt1 | contig 10908 bp, 9 predicted proteins | sample 5358111 | NCBI WGS metagenome assembly VFSW01 (sample SAMN11554181, study PRJNA540505) | mine drainage metagenome | isolation source: sediment from site ElyBrook_90M | place: USA: Ely Copper Mine, Vershire, VT | collected 2017
CGCGCCGGGCGCCCCGCGCCAGCCCGCGGGGGGCGGCGGGGTCCCCGGCGCGCGGGGGGCCCCGGCGCGCGCGCGCCTCCTTCCAGTCCCCGCGGCCGTAGGCCAGGCGCGCGAGGTTGTCGGCCGCGTCGTAGAGCCGGGGGTCGAGCGCCAGCGCGGCCTGAAGCTCGCGCTCGCCGGCGTCCGTCCGGCCCTCGCGCAGGAAGGCCCGGCCGAGGCCGTCGAGCGCCTTGGCGGAGACCGGGTGGCCGGCGGGGGGGGCGCGTTTGCCGCCCGCGGCGCCGCGCCAAGCGGCGCCGCGCGCGGCCGCGCGGGAGCCGAGCCAGAGCAGCGCAAGCGCCAGGCCCGCGCGCGCGGCGGCGGCGCGCTTTATTTCGGCGGCCGCGAACAGCGCGCCGGCGCCGGCGGCGAGGCCCAGCGCGGGGAGGTACAGGAAGCGCTGGGCGCCGAGCGTGTCGAGCGCGATGAGCAGGTGGCTCGTGGGCAGAAGGAACAGGCACGGGCCGATCAGCCAGAAGCCCCAGGCCCGGCGCCGGGCGAGGGCGCGGAGGGCGGCGGCGAAGAGGACGGCGAGGCCGAGCAGGGCCGCCCACGCGGCGGGATCGTCCGGGCGCGCGTCGGGGATCAGGGGACGCGCGAAGTCCGCGCACAGCCCGACGCCGAGGACGGCGGGCCGGGCGTAATGCCAGACCCAGAATTTCGAAAGCGTCAGCAGGCGCTCAAGCGTCGAGACGCCGGAAAAATAAGGGACGCCGCCGCGGGCGATCCCGGGAAGGAGCAGGGCGCGGCCGAGCAGGACGAGCGCCGCGGCCGCGCCGAGGCCCGCGTACACGGGCCGCCGCTCGCGCGCCCACGGGAGCGCTCCCGCGAAGGTCCAGTCGGCCAGCGCGAGAAAAAGCGGAAACAGCAGGGCGTGCTCCTTGGACAGCGAGCCCGCGAGGTAGACGAGCGTTCCCGCGGCGACGCGCCGCGGCGAGGATTTCTCCGGAAGGCCGAGGATCAGCCAGGCTCCCAGGACCGACAGCGCGGCCAGCTGCTCGGAGCGGCTGGTCAGGTAGGCCACGACCTCGGCGGAGACGGGCAGGACCGCGAAGACCAGCGCGCCCGCGGCCGCCGCGCGCGCGCCGAGGCGGCGGCGCAGGGCCTCGAGCACGAGCAGGCTCGCGGCGACGTGGAGCAGCAGGTTGACCGCGTGGAACGGCAGGGGCGCGAAGCCGGTCGTCAGGCGCTGGAGCAGAAAGGTCAGGCTCAGGACCGGTCGCCACTCGTGGACGGGCGTTTGGCTCCCCATCACCGGCTGCACGTAGCCCGACAGGAGGAGCCGGCCCGCCGCGGGCCAGCCCGCGCGCAGCAAGGGATGCTCGAGGATGAGCCAGCGGTCGTCGCGCGGCCAGCCGCGCGAGAACAGGGTGACGCCGAAGGCGGCCAAGGCCGCGGCGGCGACCGCCGCGCGGGCGCGGAGGGGGGGCTCAGCGCGGCTCATACACCGCCGCCCTCTCGGAGGGTTCCTCGTGGACCTTGCGGAACAGGCGCGCGTCGTCGAGGAAGGCCTGCGCGCGCTCGACGCCGCGGCGGATGTCCGAGCCCGCGTCCTGCGCGAGGCCGTAATCGAGGCCGTCGACGCGCAGGACGAAGGTCGCGCGCTCGGCCTTCAGCGCCGCCGCGAACGCCGCGGCGTCGGGCCGATCCGGAAGGGGAACGTTGGGCAGGCCGCTCAGATAGCCGTCGCGGACGCTCTCGACGCTGGCCAGCAGAGCCGGGCGCGGGCGCGCGGCCAGCCACGCGTAGGTGCGCGCAAGCTCGGCCGCCGCCCCCGGGCCGGGCCGGCCCCGGCGCGGCCGCGCCGGGGCGCCGAGCGGGAGCGCAACCAGAACCGCGAGCGCGGGCTTGGCCGCGCGGCCGAAGCCCTCGGCCGCGGCCCAGATCAGGAGCGGCAGGAGCGTGAGCAGGTACCGTTCGTACTGCCAGCCCCACACCGCGAGCAGCAGGACGGTTCCGATCAGCGCCCAGGCCGCGGGATCGTCGCCCCGGCGGCGCAGGGCGCGGACGAGGCCGCGCAGGGCCGCGGCGGCAAGCAGCCCGCCGGACAGAAAGGCGAGCGTTCCGCCGGCGCGCGACGGCGGAAGGAAGCAGCCGCCCCATTCCCCGAGGTACCAGCGCGCGTTCGTCGCGGCCACCGAAAACGGCTTGAGCGCCGAGCGTCCGGCGTAGGTCGCGGGCAGGAGCGCGAACTTGGCCACGGTGCCGGTCTTCGCGCGGCTCCACGCGACCCAGAGGGCGGCGGCGGCGGCGGGCGGCGCGGCCGCGAGCGCGAGCTCGCGCCGGCGCCCGGCGCGCAGGAACGGGGCCAGGGCGCCGGGCAGGACCGCGAGGCCCGCGGTGCGCAAGGACAGCAGGGCCGCGGCCCAAGCGCCGGTCCGCGCCGCGCGTCCGGATTCGGCGGCGGCGAGAAGCGCGAGCAGGACGAGGACGTACGGGACCTCGGACATCACGGAGCCGGACTGCGAGAGCACGAGGGGCGAGGACGCGAACAGGGCGGCGCCGAGCAGGGCCGTGGTCTCGTCGGCGCGGCGGCGCAGCCAGGCCCACAGCGCGGCGGGCGCGGCGGCGAGCAGGAGCGCGGCGAAGGCCTGGAAGAGGCCGGGGCGCTCGGTGAACAGCGCGAGGGGCGCGAGCAGAACGGGCCAGCCGGGGTTGACGATCGTCAGCGCCGGGCAGCCCGGCGTCGTCAGCAGGCAGTAGCGCCCCGAGGCCAGCGCGCGCGCGCCGATGAGATACAGCGCGTCGTCCTGCTGCCGGGCGAAGTACTGCGCCGGCGCGAACGCCAGCACCAGCAAGGCGCACGCGGCGAGGACGGCGGCGGAACGCGGGGGGAGCGGGAGGCGCTGGGCGTTCAAAAAATGGCGGAAAGGCAGGGATTCGAACCCTGGAGGGCTGTTAACCCTACACGATTTCCAGTCGTGCGCCTTCGACCACTCGGCCACCTTTCCTTCGCCGGAATTATAGCGCATTTCGCGCGCCGAAGGAGCGTCGACGCGGCGATCCGCTCGGCTTGACAGGCTCTCGACTCCAGCCTATCCTAGCCGCGATGAGTCGACGAACCCTGACTTATGCGGCCGCGGCGCTTCTCCTGGCGCTGGTCGCCGCCTGGCTTGCGCGTCCGCGCGAGCGGACGCCGGTCGTTCTTCATCTTTTTCCGCCGGACGAAACAGCCCGCCCTCCGGACGCGAAGCCCGCCCCCCGGAAGGGCGGCGCGTCGAAAGGCGCGGGCCTGGTCGCCCCGAGGCTCTTGAACATGGACGAGCTTCAATCCCGCATCCGGAAGTACTACCCGGAGGCCGAGCGCAAGGCGGGCAAAGAGGGTCGGGTGACGATGGCGTTTGTCGTCGGCGCCGACGGCTCGATCCGAGACATCCGGGTCCAGGCCTCCGGAGGCGCGGATTTCGACGCGGCGGCCGAAAAAGCGGTCCGGGCGATGCGGTTTTCTCCCGCGCGGAAGGCGGGCGCGCCCGCGGCCGTCGAGATCAGCGAGAGGATCGACTTCCAGTACGACGGCAAATAATCGGTCAAGCCGGCCTTCCGGCTCCGCTTCCGCGCCTGGGCACTTGTGTTGCGTAAAGAGAAAATATGGCGATCGTCAGAAGGGTCTGCGCCTGGTGCAGCGGGGCGATGGGGACCGTCGAGGGGGACTTCCTCGCGAAGCATCCCGTCACGCACGGGATATGCCCGAACTGCGCGCGCCTCATCGCTCAAAGGCTGGGGCTGAGCACTTTCTCGGAGTTCCTGGACGGCCTCGGGGTCCCGGTCCTGCTGATGGACGAGGACCTGCGCGTGCTGACGGCAAACCGCCTGGCCAAGGAGGCGCTCGGCAAGGATCTTCCTCACATCCTGGGCTACAAGGGCGGGGACGTGATCGAGTGCCGGAACGCGAAGCTTCCCGGAGGCTGCGGCCAGACGGTGCATTGCCGCGGCTGCGTGATCCGCAACTCCGTGAACAAGACGCGCCTGACGGGCGAGTCCTGCGTGAAGGTTCCTGCCTATCCCGACGTCCAGCTGGGAGCGGAACGCAAGACGCTGAGCCTGAAGATCACGACCGAGAAGGTCGGCGCGTGCGTGCTGCTCCGGATCGACGAGATCCGCGCGTCGTCGGGGCGCTGACGCCGGGGTAGGTCTTAAGGCCCGCGTCCTTCTAGGTCCTGCGCCTCAGGACGGCCGCCGGAAATCCCGCTATCCTAGGGAGGATGCGCACAGTCCGAACGAACGAGGTCCCCATGTCCCGAGCCCTGATCGCCGCCCTCCTGATCGCCGCCGCCGCGTCCGCGGCCCGCGCCCAAGTCGCCGCGTGCGCGGCCAACCCCGAGCTCGACGCGAAGTCCTTCGCTCTCTGGATCACCGACAAGACCAATCCCGACGAGGTCCCCTGCGCGGCGATGCTGGCTCAGGTCTCCTGCGTCCCGTCCGACGGGGCCGAGACCCGCTCGTTTGTCAGCGCCGACGGCCGCTACGGCGCCGCGTACCGCATCGCCTCCGACGGCGGGGTCACGATCACGCTTGAGCTTTCCGGAGCGGCCGGCGTCGGCCGCGGCGCCGCGGTCTTGGCGACCTACCCGTACCAGCGCGCGCTCTATCGCGGCGTCGGCGTGGACAACCTGCAGATTTTCGACGACGCCGCGCAGACCACGAAAGCCATCGGCAACGTGATGCTGATTCCCGCGGACGCCTTGACCGACAACGGCAAGGCGATGTGCCCCGCGCCGTAGCGCGGCCCGAAGCCGCCCGTCAGGCTTTGGCGGCCTTGAGCGCGGCTTCCAGGATGTCGAGCCCCTTCTTAAGCTCCGCGTCGGGGATCGTCAGCGGCATCAAGGTGCGGATCACGTTGTCCTGCGGCCCGGCCTTGATCGCGACGAGCCCGCCGTCCTCGCACGCGTGAAGGATGTCCTTCACCTTCGCCGCGGCCAGGGGCGCCTTGGTCTTCTTGTCCGCGACCAGCTCGATGGCGCGCATCGCGCCGAGCCCGCGTGAGTCGCCCACGATCGGGAGCTTCTCCTGCCAGAGGTCGAAGCGGGCCTTCACCGTCGCGCCGATCTTGACCGCGCGCGCGACGAGGTTTTCGTCCTTGAAGATGTCGAAAACGGCCAGCGCCGCCGCGCAGGACATCGGGTTGCCGCCGTAGGTGCCGCCGACCGCGCCGGTCGCCACCGAGTCCATGATCTCGGCCTTGCCGACCACGCCCGACAGCGGCATGCCCGCGGCCAGGGACTTGCCCACGACCACGAGATCGGGGGCGATGCCGTCGTGCTCCATGGCGAACATCTTGCCCGTGCGTCCGAAGCCGCATTGGACCTCGTCGATGATGAGCACGATCCCGTGCTTGTCGCAGACCTGGCGCAGGCCCTTCAGGAAGCCCGCGCTCGGGGCCACGAAGCCGCCCTCGCCCTGCACCGGCTCGATGACGATCGCCGCCACGTCCTCGGGGGCGATCTCGCCGACGAAGAGCTTGTTGAGCTCGTCGAGCGCGTACTCCGTCAGGCGCTCCGGGGGAACGCCCACCGGCGGCCGGTAGGGATTGGGGAAGCGCGCGTGGTAGATCTCGGCGGGAAACGGTCCCAGCCCCTGCTTGAGAGGCTTGTACTTGCCGTCGAGGGTCAGGCAGAGCAAGGTCCGGCCGTGGAAGGCGTTGTCGAAGGCGATGACGCCGCGCCGCTTCGTGTACGCCCGCGCGAACTTGACCGCGTTCTCGATGGCCTCGGAGCCGCTGTTGAGGAGGAGGGCCTTCTTGGCGCCGGTTCCCGGAATCGCCTCGATCAGCTTCCGGCAGACTTCCATGTAGCCCGGATAGGCCGTGACGTGGAAGCTCGTGTGAAGCAGCTTGCCCGCCTGCTCCCGGAGCGCGGAGACCACCTTCGGGTGGCAGTGGCCGACGTTGATCGTCCCGATCCCGCCCGCGAAATCGATGTAGGACTTCCCGTCCACGTCCCAGAGCGTCGAGTTCTGCGCCCGCTCGACGACGACGGACGTGTACGCCGCCGTTCCCGTCGAGACCAGTTTGCTGCGCTCGGCCCAGAGAGCCGCGGACTTGGAAAGATCGGTGATTTTAGCCATGAACGGATTATAGCAAGCGTGCGCCGTCTAAGCTCGTCGGGGCGCCGGCATCATCGCGGGCATTTTCCAGATCACCCCGTCGTAGGCGTAGTGGAGGAAGGCCACCAAAGTGTTGAGGATGATCCAGGCCCGGGCGTGGCCCGAGGTCACGACCAGGCCCAAGGTCGCGACGGAGAGGACGAAGACCGTCAAAGTGCTCGCCCAATGCCGGAAGAGAGGGGCCGCGCGCCACGACTCCGCCTTGTCCGCGCGGGGCCGCACCGACCAGACGACCACCGAGAAATACTCGACCGCGTGGAACACCCCGTTCGTCATCGAGACCGCCATCGCCCAAACCGCGAGCGAAAGGTGGCAGAAGACGATCATCGCGCCGTAGTGGAGGCACACGCTGGCGAGGTGGCAGTATTTGCCCGCCAGCCTTCGGTCGAAGCCGCGGGCCTCGCGGACCAGCAGGGCCGCCGGCGCGAGCAGGATCAGCGCGTCGTAGCGCCCCGTCGTCAGGCTGAAGCGCGCGAACAGTTCGGTTCCGATCTGGCCGGCCGCGTAGTCCGCCAGCCCCAGGCTCAGCGTCCGCCAGAACGCGTAGAACGCCAGCAGGCGCAGGGCGTTCGTTTCCCAGCGCCCCGTCGTGATCTTTTCCGGCTGGGCGCGGATCGCGTAGATGCGGGAGACGCCCGCGTGCTGGGCGACGATGTGCCAGAGGTTCCAGAGATATTGGACCAGCACGAGCAGCGCGACGCTTCGCGTCCAGCCCCACAGCCCGAAGAAGAGGAGCAGCGTCAGTCCCGTCGCGACCGCGAGCTTCGCGCCCATGCGCGCCAGCCGCTCCTTGTCCGCCGCGACCAGGCCCAGAGTGATCCAGCGGTGCGGCGTGCTGATGAGATAAAGCGCGTACACCGCCGAGAGCTTCACCCCGATGAGAACGCCGCTGCGGTCCAGCCAGACGAAAAAGAGCGCGAGCAGCGGCCAAGTCCAGTTGGCGAGGAAGAGGATGTCGGGCGCGGGCCCGAGCAGCCAGGCGCGGCCGGGATTCGCTTCCATGGGGGGATTATATATCCTATTTTCTCAGCGATGGATCCGAAACGCCGACGCGCGGACCTGGCCTTCCTCGCGCTCGCGATCGGCGGGGCGACCTTGGCCCTTCTGGGCCCCGCCGTCCTCCGCGGCGAAGGCCTGCTTCCCGTCGGCCTGCTCTGGCGCGTTCCGCCGTGGAACGCCGTTCTCCCGCCCGGTCCCGGCAACGGCCTCCTCTCCGACCAGCTGTTCAACTTCTGGCCCTGGCGCTTGTTCCTGCGCTCCGAGCTGCTGCACGGCCGCTTCCCGCTGTGGAATCCCCTGAGCGCGGCCGGCGTTCCGTTCGCGGGCTGCGTCCAGGCCGCCCCGTTCTTTCCGACGACCTTGCTCCTCGCCGTCCTGTCGCCCGCGGCCTGGAGCGTCGCCGCCGCTTTCCTGAAGCTGTTCGCCGCGGGCTGGTTCACCGCCCTGCACGCCCGCCGCCTCGGAGCGGAGCGCGCGGGCGCGGCCTTGGCCGGCGTCGCCTTCGCCTTGTGCGGCTTCATGGTCGCCTGGCTGGGTCATCCGCACACCAACGCGGCCTGCCTCCTGCCGTTCCTGTTCTGGGCCCTCGGCCGGGCCTTCCAGCGCGGCGCCCCCCGCGACTGGGTTCCGGTCGCGGCCGCCGCCGGCTTGATCCTGCTCGGCGGCCATCCGCCGACGGCCCTGCACGTCTTGGCCGCGGGCGCGGCCTATGCTTTGTTCCTTGCCGCGCGCGCGCCGGCGGGGACGCGCCTTGCGCGGCTCGGCGCGGCGGCCCTGGCGGCGGTCGGGGGCGCGTGCCTGGCGGCGCCCGCGCTGCTGCCTTATTTCGAGTACCTGCGCCTGAGCTCGACGGGCGCGGCGTCCGCGGCGCTCGCGCGCTGGTCGGCCGCGCTCGAGCCGTGGACCCTGCTTCACCTGCTGATGCCGCTGGCCTCGGGCTCGCCCGGGCGCGGCGCGGAGATCCTGGGGCCCGCGGCCTTCGGCCTCACCCCCGGCAGCAATTTCCTGGAGCGCGCGGGCTGGGTCGGCCTTCCCGCGCTCGCCTTCGCCGTTCTCGCGCTCGCGCGGCGCCGGCGCGAGCCCGAGGTCCGCTTCCACGCGGCGCTCGCCCTGCTCGGACTCGCCGCGGCGTTCGGCGTTTGGCCCCTGCCCGGGCTGTGGCGTCATCTGCCCGGGTTCTCGTCGGCCAATCCGACGCGGCTTTTGCTGCTGTTCTGTTTCGGGGCGGCGACGCTCGCGGGCCTGGGCTGCCGGACCGAAGACCCGTCGGCATCCCGCCGGGAGCTTTCCTGGTTCGGGGCGGCGCTCGCGGCCGCGCTCCTGCTCGACGCCGCCGCGGTCGCGAGCGTGTGGCGCGGCCTCGGGCCGATGGAGCGAGGCTTCGCCGCCGGCCAGGCGGCCGCGTTCGTCCTGGAGGGCGGCGCGGCCCTGTGGCTGCTGGCGCGTCCCGGCGCGCGGCGCTGGGCGCCGCTCGCCGCCGCGCTGTTCCTGCTTCGCGCCGGCGCCGGCGTCAATCCTTCCGCGCCGGCCGCGCTCCTCTATCCGCGCACGCCGGGCATCAATGCGCTCGCCGCCGAGCAGGGCGAGGGCCGCGTGTTCGGGCTCGGCTGGGCGCTCGCGCCCGACGTCGGCGTCGCGCTGGGCCTCAACGACGCTCGCGGCCGCGACTTCACGAGCCTGCGCCGCTACGAGGAGGTCGTGACCGGCCGCGCCGGGGATTTCGATTTCTTCGAGGTGAGCTCCGCGGTTCCCGCGTTCCCGAGGCTGCTCGCGCTCTCGGCGCTGGCGGCGTCGCCGCGCCTGGCGGCCGCCGCGCCCAAGGACTGGACCCCCGTGTACGCCGGCGACCTGCTGGTGTTCCGCGCCCCGGTTCCGGGGCGGCGGGCCCTGTTCGTGCCGCGCGCGCAGAACGGAAAGTCGAAGGAGATACTCGAGCCCGGGCGCCCCGGGGGGGGCCCCCCCCCCGCGCGGGGCGCCCCCCCCCCCGGCGCCCCCCCCCCGCCGGCGGGGGCGAGCGGGACCGCGCGCATCCGGAGCGAAACTCCCGACGAGGTCGTCGTCGAGACCGACGCCTCGGGGCCGGGATGGCTGCTTCTGCTCGACAACTGGTACCCCGGCTGGCGAGTGGAGGTCGACGGCGCGCGCCGGACCCTGCGCCGCGCCGACTACAGCTTCCGCGCCGTCGAGGTCCCGGGAGGGAAGTCCGTCGTGCGCTTCATCTATGCGCCCTTTTCGTTCCGCCTCGGTCTTCTGCTCGCGGCGCTCTCGGCTCTGGCCCTCGCCGCGGCCTGGCGCCGGGCCTAGACCTCGACGGCGAGGCCTTCGCGCGCCGCGAAGACCTCGATTTTCGATCCGCGCGAGGCGGCGGTCTTCGCGCACTCCGCGACGAGCTTGTCCAGCGTCTCGTCGTCGTGCGCGGGGTCGTGGTGGAACAGCGCCAGGCGCCGGACGCCGGCCTTCGACGCGAGGTCGAACACGTCGTCGAAGGTGCTGTGGCCCCAGCCCTTCTTGATCAGGTACTCGGCCTCGGTGTACTGCGCCTCGCAGATCAGGAGATCCGAGCCTTCGACGAAGCGCGCGACCGCCGCGTCCTCCTTGTCCGAGAAGTCGCCCTTCGCGTTGAGCTTCGCGTAAGGCTCGTGGTCGCTGATGTAGGAGATCGTCCGGCCGTCGTGCTCGAAGCGGAAGCCGATCGTGATGCCGGGATGATTCAGATAGTGGTAGGAGACCTTCACCGGCCCGATCATGACCGGCGCGCTGAGCTCGACGAAGGCCGGCTTGGAGGCGACGGCCTGCAGCGGCACGGGGAAATCCGCCGAGGACATCTGGCCGGCCATCGCCTCGGCGAACGTGCGCGGGGTGGCGTGCACGCCGTTGACCGTGAAGCGGCTCGTCGGCAGGTACAGCGGCGCGAAGAAGGGGAAGCCCTGGATGTGGTCCCAATGCGTGTGGCCGATGAACAGCGAGCCCTCGACCGGGGCGCCGGCCGCTTCCTTTAAAAGCGAGATCCCGAGCTCGCGGATGCCGGTGCCCGCGTCGACGACGATCAGGCGGTCCGCCGCGCGGATCTCGACGCACGGCGTGTTGCCGCCGTAGCGCGCGGTGCGCGGCCCCGGAGCGGCGATCGAGCCGCGCACGCCCCAGAAGCGCGCCTTCACGCGCCCTCCGCGAGCAGGGCGGCGACGCGCGACTGGAACTCTTCGATCTCGAACGGCTTGACGATGTAGGCGTCGGCGCCCGTCTCCCCGACGGCCGTGTCCACGTCGTGCTGATAGGACTTCGACGAGCTGATCAGCACCTTCGTGCCCTTGAGCTCCGCGTCCTCGCGGATGCGGCGGCACACCTCGAAGCCGTGCAGGCGCGGCATGAGCAGGTCGAGCACGACGAGATCGGGGCGGAGGCTCCGGGCGAGGTCGAGGCCTTCCTGGCCGTCGCGCGCGGCCGAGACCTCGTACGCCGGGCGAAGCAGCGCGAGCATGAGGGAGCGCATGTCGTCGTCGTCGTCGACCACCAGTATTCGCTTCATCTCACCGCAGTTTAGCGCAAATGCTATTCTTGCGCCATGCCTTCCTTTTCGGATTGGCTGAAGGGCTCCTGGGGCGATTTCCGCCGCCGTTGGGCGGTCCTGCTCGCGGTCGCCGGCCTGGGCGGAAGCGCCGCGCTCCTCGCGGGCTTCTTGCCCTTCCTGCCCGCCGCGCTGGCGACGCTGTTCGGGTTCGGTCCGGCCTGGGCGGTGTGGGGGGGAGCGGCGGCCGTTTCTCGGCCGGG
>VFSW01014459.1_pt1 | contig 10906 bp, 7 predicted proteins | sample 5358111 | NCBI WGS metagenome assembly VFSW01 (sample SAMN11554181, study PRJNA540505) | mine drainage metagenome | isolation source: sediment from site ElyBrook_90M | place: USA: Ely Copper Mine, Vershire, VT | collected 2017
GCACCACGGCGGGCATTGGCTGCATCGAGTGCAAGGGCTGGGCGGCAGATGGGATCGTGCGTGAGATTGCGCCGCTGCAGGAGCGCCGTGCGGGATTTGCCGCGAAGCCTGCTGCGACATGGGAGATTCTGGACGCAGGCGCGAAGAAAGCGCGGCAACGTGCGGAGCAAACAATGGCCGCTGTACGCGAAGCGATGCAGCTTGCGCCCGGAGTCGATAGCGGAAGCAGGATGGGATGAGCGAAAAAAAAGATAAGGTCGAACAAGCGTCAGGGCCAAAGCCTGCTCTGCCGCAAGCAAACACTTCAGCGCAAACAGAAGACACGACCTATCCCTTTTCCGTCTCCGTCGGCCAGGGGTACGACGGCCCCATGGATCTGCTGCTCGATCTGATTCGCAAGCAGGACATCGACATTTACGACATTCCCATTGCGCGCATCACGGCGCAGTTTCTTTCGTATGTCGAAACGCTGAAGCAGGCCGATGTGGATACAGCGGGCGAGTTTATCTACATGGCCTCGCTGCTGATTCACATCAAGAGCAAGATGCTTTTGCCACGCGCCAACGACGGTACCAGTGACTCCGCGCAGGAAGACCCGCGCATGGAACTGGTGGAGCGTCTGCTGGAGCATGAGAAGTTTAAAAACGCGGCGCAGATGCTGCTGCAGAAACAGTTGATTGAAGAATCCAGTTGGAGCAATCCCAGCCTGCGCGAGTTTCAGGACGCGCCCGGCACAGAGCCAGAAATGGCTGCCGACACGGTCGATCTGGGGCGGGTCTTCCGCGAGATTCTGGAGCGCGCCCGCAAGCGCCCGGTGTTGAATGTCGACGAAGATGCTGTGACGGTCTCGCAGATGATCGACTACGTGCGCCGTCGCCTGATTACGGAAGACCGCCCGGTTCCCCTGCGACGGCTGTTGCATTCTCTGCGGTCAGAGCGTGCGTTGATCTGCACGTTTCTAGCACTGCTGGAACTGGTACGGTTGCAGGCAATTCTGCTGCGCCAGAACAGCACCTTCAGCGAGATTCTGATCAAAAAGCATGCCAATTTCGAATCGGTACAGACAGAGAGCCGCGACGACTGGCAATAGGAACAGCTATCCCCAGCCAGTTGGTATGCTGTACACACAGGGAAAACATGAGCATTCAGGCAAAAATTGAGGCCGTCATTTACGCGGCAGAAGAACCCGTGACGCTGGCACAACTGGCGTCCGTTTTTGAACGCGAAATTCTTGCCAGCCTCGAGCAGGCAGCCGAGTCTGCAGCGGAGGAATCGGCAGAAGAAGCAGCGCCGGTCGGGATAGAAGGTTCGTCGGAAGAAAACGTTGCTACCGAAGCCAGTGCCGATGCCGAACAGGCGAATCTGCCCATCGCCGAAATTACGGACGAAGCAAAGCAGGCACGGCAACGCGACAAAAAGGTACGCGCGACAGTTGAGCAGATTGTGCAGCAACTGATCGCCGATTACGCCAGCGACGAGCGCGGCATGGAGATTCGCGAGATTGCCGGCGGCTATCGCATGGCAACCAAGGCACAATATCACGATGGCGTGCGCAGTTTTATCAAGAAACTCAAGCCACCGATGAAGCTGTCATTGCAGGCGTTAGAAACGCTGGCCGTTGTGGCCTACAAACAGCCGGTCACTGCGCCCGAGATTAGCGAGATACGCGGCGTTGACTCCGGCGGCGTGCTGGGCAGCCTGATCGGGCGCAAGCTGATTGCGACGGCGGGACGCAAGCAGGTAATTGGTCGTCCGATTCTGTACAAGACGACAAAAGAATTTCTGCTGCGATTTGGGTTGAAGGACGTAAACGACCTGCCCAGTATTGAAGAGTTCGAAAAGATGGCCGCAGAGATGGCCGAAGCCGAGACCTCCGACGCTTCTTTGCGTGAGGAAAACGAATCGGATGAAAATGTAACCGCTACGGTTACAGATAACGCGAACGGACTGGAAGCGGGGGAATAGAACAATGATGACGCCACAGAATAAGCCCCTGAAGAAGGCAGCTACAAAAAAGACTGCAGCGAAAAAGACTGCACCGAAAAAACCAGCAGCCAAAAAACCAGCCGCAATGAACGCCGCGCCCGCTGCTGCCAAGGGCCGGCCGATCACGAGCAAGCTGAGCCGTACGGGACGAGCCAAGATTGAGTACGTAAGCCCAACGGACTCTGAGCAGAAACCCGCATATACCGCCGACATGGACGGCTTTGATGATGCCGGAGAAGACGGCAGCGAAGAATCGGACGCTGCATTCTCCGGTGGCGATTGGCAATCTGAAAATGTGCCGGAACTGGGTCTCTCCAGCGACTACGGCAGCAAGCGCACCGACGAATTCGATGCACCAGCGCGCGAGTACGCGGCGGAACCGCGCAACGAACAGCGCCTGCAGAAGATTCTGGCAGCGGCGGGCGTGGCCTCGCGGCGCAAGTCGGAGGAGATGATTACGCAAGGACGCGTGCAGGTCAACAAGGTCACCATCACAACGCTGGGGGCCAAGGCAGATCCGCAGCGGGACCATATCCGCGTGGATGGGAAAAAAATTCACGCTGCCGAGAGCCATCGCTACTTTGTGTTGAACAAGCCCAAGGGCTATGTGACCACGACGCACGATCCCCAGGGGCGCCCGACGGTGATGGATTTTTTCAAAAGGATTGGCCTGCGCCTTTACCCCGTAGGTCGGCTGGATTATTACAGCGAAGGCCTGCTGATTGTGACCAATGACGGCGCACTGGCGCAGAGTTTGACCCACGCATCCTCCAACGTAGCCAAGACCTACCTTGTGAAGGTGAGCGGCGCGCCGGATGAGGCCTCCATCCAAAAACTTCGGCAAGGCGTTTCTATTCCGCTGGGTCGGATGGGGTATGAAGAAGGACGAGTGAAAACCGCGCCAGCCCTGATCCGTCCCTTCCGCGAGGGCGACAATCCCTGGTTTGAAGTGACGATTACCGAAGGCCGCAACCGCCAGTTGCGCAAGATGTTTGAACAGGTCGGCCACTACGTGGAGAAGATTCGCCGCGTAGGATATGGGCCGCTGGAACTGGATGTTCCGCCCGGAGAGATGCGCGAACTAAACGTGAATGAAGTGCGCGCGCTGCAACTGGCCGCTGCCGGAAAAACGCAGCCGGCGCAGCGAATGCTGCGGCGCAAGCTGGAAGCGTATCCGAAATCGCGCGCCGGGACTCGCCGTCCAGGCAACTCCAACGTTTCAAAATCGAGACGTAGGACACCCTAGCCCTCTACCCAATCCGACTATACTTTGGATAGAAAACAGGAGGGGCGAATGGAAAAGGCGCCGTTTGGAGCGGGCTGCTTCTGGGGTGTGGAATTAACCCTGCAGCAGATGCCAGGTGTAATCGAAACTGCTGTCGGCTATGCGGGCGGCACGCGCGATAACCCCACCTACAAAGATGTCTGCACCGGAAACACAAATCACGCCGAAGTCGTCGAGCTCACCTTCGACCCCGCAAAGATCAGTTACGAACAATTGCTGGATGCTTTTTTCACTCTGCACGATCCAACGCAGAAAGATCGACAAGGCCCGGACTGGGGCACGCAGTATCGGTCGGTCATCTTCTACCATTCCCCCGAACAGCAGCAGACGGCGCAGGCCGTGATTGACCGACTGACGAAGGCTGGAAAATTTTCAAAGCCAATTGTGACGCAGGTAGTTCCGGCGCAGACATTCTGGCTGGCCGAGGAATACCACCAGAAATATCTGGAGAAGCGCGGGATGCGGTCGTGCCACATCTAGCGGGACAAAAGAGTTAAGCTTTTTTCTCTTCGTGATACTCCTGCTCGGTATTGATGTTCCAGATATTTGCCTTGCCTGTTGTTCCCTTCAGAATGTTGTCGACGGCCTCCATGGCTGTAAGCATGGAGTGATCTTGATTATTGTATTTATGCATGCCGTTACGTCCGACCAGATATAGATTCTCAAACTGATCCGTAAACTGCTGCAGTACAGGAAACTGGTCGTACGCGCCAAAGTACGCGGGATAGGTTTTTGGCACGCGCACAACGTGGCCGTCCAAAACATCACTAGCGGCCAGCATCCCGATTTTGGCCATCTCCGCGACCGCAAACTTCTGGATCTCCGTGTCGGACATCTTCCATAGTTCGTCTGTGTCGTTGCAAAAATACTCCAGACCAATCCAGACCTTGGTGGGGTCGGCGACCATCCACGGACTCCAGTTATTGAAGATCTGCAGGCGTCCAACTTGTACATCTGGCTCCTGAATATAAATCCATGTATCGCGCAACATGCTGCCGTCTGGCTCCGTAACCAGCAGGCGATTCACCAGCAAACCAACGGTAATAAAGTCGCGATAGATGAGGCCTTCACTGACGGCCATGACCTCTTCGGGCACCGGGCATTGCAGGCCACGAATCAGATGCCGAATCGGCATGGTGGAGATAACGGCGTCGGCGGCGAAGGTGTGCAACTCGCCCGCAGCGTCTGTTGCTGTGACCTGCGTGATCTGGTTGCCTTCCACATTCAACTGCGTGACGCGCATATTCTTGTGCAGTTCACCGCCTCGCTCCGTGACCAGCGCAGCAACGTGCTCCCAGAGCTGGCCGGGGCCGAACTTCGGATAAAGAAACCGCTCGATCAGTGATGTCTCAGTATTTTTTTGACTGACATCGCCGGTGTTTTTTTTCTCTTTTGAAAATGCCTGCTGAATAAAATGCCGCAGAGCGCTGGTCAGCGAAAGGCCTTTGATGCGTTGCGCGCCCCACTCCGCACTGATCTCGCGAGGATGTATGCCCCAGACTTTCTCTGTGTACGACTCAAAAAATAAACCATACAACACTTTGCCAAAGCGATTGACGACAAAATCTTCCAACGATTTTTCTGGCTTGCGCGGCGAAAATTTTGCTGACAGATAGCTGAAGCCAACCTTGCAGGTACGGATGGGCCCAAGGCCACGAAGTGTTTCCCCTGTGAGCTTGATGGGGTAATCAAAAAACTGGCGCAGAAAATAGATGCGACTCTTGCGCGGGCGGACCAGCATAACCAGATCATCATCGGCGCTGGCGGCATTGGCGCTGGTTGGAATCGCGCGCTGCTTATTTTGATAGCTGATGGATGCGGCTTCCGTACCTTCCTCAGGTGCGGCGGGCATTAACGCAAGCCACCACTCCATGACGCGGTCGGACTTGGAAAAAAAACGATGGCCGCCGATATCCATGCGGTTGCCTTTATAGCGTATCGTGCGTGAGATGCCACCAATCTCATCGCTGGCTTCAAGGATGATGGGGTGAACATGGGAGCGGCGGAGCAACTCCAGACTGGCGGTAAGGCCAGCCGGACCGGCACCGAGGACGATAACTGTTTTCTTCATTTTTTAGGGCCATGACCAGCATAGCGGAAATTGTCGAGAAGTCGCGCGATGAAAGCTCAGATTTTGGTGCGGACAACGGATCATAAATTTCGGTATGGGAAGATGCCACACCGAAGAAAGCACCGTAGGGGCTGGGATGCTCGCGACGACCTCATCCAAGCGCTACGGGAGCGGCCAAGGGAGAGGAAACGGGTCCGGGACCTCGAGCGACTACGCGGCATGGCGGTAGCGATGGTGGTGGTGGGCCACTACGTGCATCACCCTGCGCTGCGTTTCTTTGGCCCGCAATGGGGGTGGGTGGGAGTTAATTTATTTTTTGTGCTGTCTGGATTTTTGATTACAAATATTCTGCTGAACACACGCCAGGCAGTCGTAGCGCTCAAGACATTTTATGCGCGACGCGCATTGCGAATTTTTCCGCTCTACTATCTCGTCTTGACGATTTATTTTGTTGCCTCGGCGTGTGTGGCAAGACCCCAGCCGTGGCATACGGTGGCGGTGTATGTATTTTTCCTGCAGGCGATTGTGCCGCCGTGGGTGACACATCTGCAGATTGTTCCGCACCCCGCGTGGGTGGTGATGGGCTTCTCCGTGCTGTGGACTCTGTCGGTGGAAGAGCTGTTTTATCTGCTGTGGGCTCCCATCGTGCTGAGAGCGCGTGCGCATCGCAAATGGCTGATGGGCCTGCTGGCGGGAATTTTACTGCTGGCCCCAGCGGTGCGATTTTTCTCTCCTGATCCGCGCTGGATTCAAGAAGCATTCTGGGGACAGATGGATTCCATCGCCGCAGGAGCGATGCTTGCAATGTTGTGGATGCATCATGCCGACAAGATGCGGCGGTGGGCGCAGGCGCGGACCGTCTATTTGCTCGCTGGCTCTGCGTCTTTGGTGGGCGGGATGATCTGGATCGATCTAGCTACAGGCATCCCCACGAAAACGTACTTGCAACTGCGAATCTTTGACACGGCTGCATATAGCCTGCTGTGGGCGGCGTGGCTATTGTTGTTGTGGGTTGTGCTGGCGACCAGCGGCGGCGGGCACGCCTTGGCGCGGTTGTTACGGCATCGCGTGCTGGTCTGGCTGGGCGCGATCAGCTATTGCCTTTATCTGGTTCACTACCCGATCTATCTTTTCTGGCGAGGCTATCTGCCACATAGCTTGGCGCTGGTGGTCGCGCTGGCGACATCGCTCGCCGTGGCGACATTGAGTTGGCGCTGGCTGGAGACGCCGATTGCAGCTAGGAAGCAGAAAAGATTTCCTGAGAGGCAAGAACAGATTTCGCTGCCTTGAGACTCCCGGATTTTCTTCCCACCCCTTCGCAAATACAAATACGTGGAGGATGGGGCAGCCGGGATTCGCCGTCCAGGCAACTCTACGTTCGCCTGGGACTGCGGAATGAAACGAGCACTTGGTACACTGAAGACTGACCTTCTCTCCAAAGAAAGATTTTTCCATTGCCCCCCATTCTCAACGCACAGAACCTCTCCATCCGGTTTGGAGCGCAGCCATTATTTCGCAACGTGTCGTTCACGGTTTCTGAAGGCGACCGCATCGGACTGATCGGGCCGAATGGCTCCGGCAAGTCGACGCTGATCGGCATTCTTGCGGGCAGAATCGATCCCGACGCGGGGCAGGTGGCGCTACGTAAAATGGCGCGCGTCAGTTTTGTAGCGCAGGAGTCGGAGTTTACTCCGGGAAAAAATTTACGCGATGTCATGATCGAATCGCTGCGCAGCATCAAGGCCCCCGAATCTTTGTGGGAGGCGCGCATCGCCGAAACACTGGGGCGCAGCGGGGTTGAAAATTTTGAGCAGGAGGCGGCGACGCTCTCCGGCGGCTGGCGCAAGCGGCTGGCGATTGCGGCGGCGATGGTGGAGCATCCCGACGTGTTGCTGCTGGACGAACCAACGAATCATTTGGATTTAGCCGGGATCAAGTGGCTGGAGCAATTGCTGAATCAGGCATCGTTTGCGTGCGTCTTTGTGAGCCACGACCGTTATTTTCTCGAAAACGTAGCGCTGGAAATGGTGGAGCTGAATCGCAGCTATCCGGATGGCTCATTCCGCGTGCGCGGCAAGTACAGCGAGTTTCTGGAGAAGAAGGAAGCCTTTTTGCTGGCGCAGAACAAGCAGCAGGAGGCGCTGGCCAATCGCGTACATACAGAAGTTGAATGGCTGCGGCGCGGGCCAAAAGCGAGGACAACAAAATCGAAGGCCCGCATTGACAGCGCCAACGCGATGATTGGCGAACTGGCGGGAATGAAGTCTCGCTCGCGCACGGCGAATGCAGGCATTGAATTTTCTGCGAGTGAGCGGCAGACGAAACGGCTGGTCGAGATGGAAGGCGTGACCTACGGCTTTGGCGAGCGCACGCTGTTTCAAAATTTGAATTTTATTATTACTGCAGGAATGCGCGTGGGATTAGTCGGCGCGAATGGCAGCGGCAAAACCTCCCTGCTGCGATTGCTGCTGGGCGAGAGCAAGCCGAAGGCGGGAACCATCCGCAAAGCCGATGCTTTGCGCGTGGTGTATCTGGATCAGACGCGCGAGCTGGATGACTCGTTGAGCTTGCGCCGCGCGCTGGCACCAGACAGCGATTCCGTTGTCTATCGCGGCACGGTGGTGCACGTAGCCAGCTGGGCTTCAAAGTTTCTCTTTACCAGCGAACAGTTGAATCAGCCGGTCAAGAATCTTTCTGGCGGTGAGCGCGCGCGCGTGCTGATTGCGAAGCTGATGCTGCAGCCCGCAGATTTGCTGCTGCTGGATGAACCGACGAACGACTTGGATATTCCCACACTGGAGATTCTGGAAGAAAGCCTGCTGGAATATCCGGGCGCATTGGTGCTGATTACGCATGATCGCTACATGCTGGATCGCGTCTCTACAATTGTGCTGGGACTGGATGGCGCAGGCGAAGCCGAGCGCTTTGCCGATTACTCGCAGTGGGACGCATGGCAGACCGAGCAGCAAGATATGAATGAACAGAAGGAAGCGCACGCGGCTGCGAGCACTGCGGGTGCGACGGCAAGCACCGCAGTGCCAGGAAAGAAAGCGGGCAAGTCGAAGCTCTCCTATCTGGAAGCGCGCGAGTTTGCTGCGATCGAAGAAAAAGTAGCGGCGGCGGAAGAGGTGCTCCACGAGGCGCGCATGGCGCTCGAAGACCCTGCAATTGCAAGCGACGGCGCGCGCTTATTGGCCGCCAATACTGCGATGGATCAAGCGCAGGACACGGTGGATCATCTGTACGCACGATGGGCCGAGTTAACGGGAAAAAACAGCTAATAGCTGTTAGCTGCTAGCCGTCAGCTGCAACCCATCCCAGTATCACTTGTTCGTCATGACAATAAATTTTTTCGCACGAAAAATTTATTGTCATTGAGCATTTGCGCCTGATATACAGGGGGTATCCATCTAAATCACACTGGCTCGCCTTTTGCGACATACCCGTGCAGATCGTCGTGGAAATTCTGCTCCTGTTAAGGATCCCCCCTCCCGTGCGCAACTTGAAGATTTCTCTTATCCTTCTATTCTTAGCTGCGATGATTTCTCCCTGTGTGGCGCTTACGAAGATGGACTGGCAGACGCCTACACCGGAAGAGCTGAGCATGAAGAGCTATGCAGCGGTACCAGGCGCGGTGGCAATTGTGCTCGACTATAAAGAGAGCGACGATGACAATACGCATGTGACCGACATCTACAAGCGCATCAAGATATTGAGCGAGGATGGAAAGAAGTACGGAGATGTCACGATTCCGTATGCGGGAAGGTTGGAAACGATCCAGGGGTTTAGCGGAAGGACTATCCACAGCGATGGAAGCATTGTGCCCTACCAGGGAAAAACGCTAAGCCAGACAGTGGTGAAGGAAAAGGGCTGGAACTACAACAAAAAAATATACGCGATGCCAGATGTGCAAGTGGGCAGCATCATCGAATTTCGCTACTCGGTGATTTATGGAGACAACAGCGTGTATGCGCCGCAGTGGTACGTGCAATCGGAACTGTTCACGCTGAAGGCGCACTATCGTTTCGTTCCCCTCTATATATCTGGACGCGATTTGAGCGTGGTGGATAGCCACGGGCAAGGCATGAATCATGTCACTTTCTCCGCCGCATTGCCGGAAGGGGAGAAGCCCGTTGAAAAACAGGAACCGGTGAGTGCCGCCGAGCATGAGTTGAATTCTGGGTCGCCGACACGGGCAACATGGGTGCTGGATTTGACGGACATGCCTGCCTTGCCCAAGGCATCGCAACTGCCACCGATCAAAGCAATGGAATACAGAGTGCTGTTTTATTATTCTTCGTCGCAAAAGGAGGAGGACTTCTGGAAAAAGGAAGGCCCCTTCTGGTCCAAAGATGTTAATAACTTTGCCAACCCAGGCGCAGAAGTACGATTGGCAGCCAAAAATTTGGCAACGGGCAGCGACGATCAGAATCTGCGCGCAATATATACCGCGGTCGTGCAACTGCAAAACACAAATTTTCTACAATCCGGGGACGTGTCGGCAGCGGAGGATAAAAGTCCCGCGAAGAACTCCGACGATGTATGGACAAGGAAACGAGGCACGGCGAACCAACTGACGGGGCTGTTTGTAGCCATGGCTCGCGCAGCAGGAATGAAGGCCTACGTGGTTGGAGTAACCCCGCGCGATGAAGATTTTTTCCAAAAATATTATTTAAGTTTCGACCAGTTGGCAGATGAAATTGCGATTGTCACAGTCGATGGCAAGGAACAATATTTCGATCCAGGTTCGTTGTACTGTCCGTATGGGATGCTGGCGTGGAAACATAGCTCCGCCGGCGGGTTGCGCCAGATGGAGAAAGGGACGGAGATCATTGAAACGCCGCCGGTCGGCTATAAGGACAACCAATCCCAGCGAACGGCAAAGCTGTGGCTGGCCCAAGACGGTTCGATTCGCGGCACGGTACAACTGGTATATCGCGGACAGCCTGCATTGGAGTTGCGCGAGCAGACGGCGGACAAGGACCTTGCTGGAGCCACTAAATTTTTTGAGGATATGCTGACCGATATTTTGCCTGGAGGAAGCAACGTACGGTTAACCGATCTCTCCAGTTGGAAGGACGGCGAACAGCCGCTGGTGCTGGAGTACTGGGTTCACGGGCCGTACGCGACGGGACAAGGCAAGCATCTGCTGGTGCCACCGCAGCTGTTTGTCATCAACAAAAAACAGGAGTTTATTGCGGCTGCACGCAAGTATCCTGTTTACTTTCACTATCCATTCGTCACGTCCGACCAGGTGGAGTTAACTTTGCCCGATTCGGTGACTGTCGATGAACTGCCAAAGAATCAAGCGGCGGAAGACCCCACCGTGGGCCTGTATCGCACAACATTCGCGCAAGCAGGTAATAAAGTAACCTTCGGGCGAATCTTTGCGATGGCACAAATTTTTATCGATACCAAAAACTACGCCCCACTGCAGAAGTTCTATGGCGATGTCCATACCGATGACACCACGCCAGCCCTGATGCCGCCGCGGTTGGCGGAGGGGGCCCGGGGGGGAGCGAGTGGGTTGAAATGGGTCGGGTGTGGGGGTGGGGGGGGGGGGG
>VFSW01014460.1_pt1 | contig 10905 bp, 10 predicted proteins | sample 5358111 | NCBI WGS metagenome assembly VFSW01 (sample SAMN11554181, study PRJNA540505) | mine drainage metagenome | isolation source: sediment from site ElyBrook_90M | place: USA: Ely Copper Mine, Vershire, VT | collected 2017
ACTCAGAGCGATTCGCCATGGTTGCACTCCCTCCACCCCACCATCAGGGTGATACGGTGAAGCAACCACAACATCTGTGCAATTGTTCTCGACCTGCTCGATCATCTGAAGAAGGTTTTCGGGCCCATAGCTACAGTCTGCATCTATGGTGCATACCACATCACCTTTGGCGGAATGAAATGCGGTGCGAAAGGCTGCGCCTATTCCGCGGTTGACGTCGTGAGTATGTATCTCAAAGGTAGCGTCCGTTGGCGGCACTGTTGGCAGCAGAGTACTGGTTTCATCGGTACTTCCGTCATTCACCAGGATATAGTGCAACTCGTAGCGGTCGCTTAGAAGCGCATGAACACTCGCTAATCGTCTCCGAAGTATCTCTATCGATTCTTCCTCATTGCATAGTGGAATAACGATACACACATGGAAAGGTGACGTTCGAATCTCGGGCTCCATTGTCTGTATCCTCCATTGATCTTCATGACGATCATTCCGACTTAAGACACTAGCAATGCACGATCTTCGAGGAGTTAATACCATGAGTCGCATTGCGGGTATCTACTACTAACGCCGCCGCATCGACGATTGCCGGGTAGTCATAGTCAGAATGGTCTGTCACGATGAGGACGCAGTCATACTCTGGAATTTTATCGAGAGACGTGCACTTCATCTGGAGATCATAGTGCCGTCCATGTCCTACCACTGGAAAGTACGGGTCGTTGTAATCAACAAGGGCCTGTTCTTTTCTGAGGAGCTCAATAATCTCGAGCGAAGGAGATTCGCGAAGATCATCCACATCTCGTTTGTATGCAATGCCCAATACCAGAACACGCGCGCCATTGAGTGACTTACGTTGCATATTCAACGCTTCCGAAACGGACTGGACGACAAACCTAGGCATCGCTTCATTGATCTCGCCGGCTAATTCAATGAAGCGGGTGTGGAAGTCCGACTCACGAGCTTTCCAGCTCAGGTAGAAAGGATCGATCGGAATACAGTGCCCACCGAGTCCAGGTCCGGGGTAGAACGCCTGGAATCCGAAGGGCTTCGTAGAAGCTGCCTCAATAACCTCCCATATATTGATACCCATCCGTAATGAAAGGAGTTTAAGTTCATTGACGAGTGCGATATTGACACAGCGATAGATGTTCTCCAACAACTTCGTCATCTCAGCTGCCTGCGTCGAAGAGACATTGACCGTCTGGCTGAAAATGCTTCCGTAAAGGGCCGCGGCTAGCTTGCTTGCCACCGGATCATGACCACCAACGACCTTAGGAATATCACAACGAGCAACGGTATTGTTTCCAGGGTCCTCTCGCTCCGGCGAGAACGCAACAAAGAACACATTGTCATCGGCCGTATGCTCTTTGCTCATGGCAGTTAAGCCACGCGTATTACCCTCGTTCAGGATTGGAATAAGTACTTCCTCGGTTGTGCCAGGATATGAAGTGCTCTCTAGAACAATCAGTTGATTCGCACATACCCAAGGCGCTATCGCCTCCGCAGTCTTCCTGATAAAGCTCAGATCCGGCTCTCGGTGGGATGTCAACGGTGTGGGGACACAGAGTATGACCACATCCTGACTTGCTACTTCTTCGAATTTTGATGTCGCGCGAAATCCCCGCTCACGAGCCAACTGGATATCCGTTTCAGGGATGCGGAAGATATAGCTTAGGCCATTTTCCAGCTTAGCCACCTTGCCTTCATCGATATCGAAACCTTTTACAGCAAAGCCTGCTTCACAGAGAAGCAGGGACAAAGGGAGGCCGACGTATCCGAGTCCAATAACTCCAATCTTGGCAGTCTTGTCTTCAATCTTTTGGAGTTGCTTTTCGACGGAGGTGGAGAGGGTTGGTGTCTCAAGAGTTCTCATGCCACTCCCTGTAGCATCCACAATGCCAAAGGGTTGATGGATGCTTCATTGCGATATTTTTCATTGAAACAAACGTAGACGGAGAGTTTATTGGACCTAGTCGCTGCAAGCGAGTATGCAATACGTTGCATGTTTAGGCACATAATCGGTACGGGATTGCTTCACCCAGCGCCCAATCCATCAAAACTGAGGAACCGTATCTGAATAGTACGTTTGGTGAATGGATTGCTCTGTACTTGTTGAAGCGATAGTCCTATTCAACGAGGCTGGATTGCTCAGGGCTTAGACCAGTGGTAAAGGAGGGATAATGGCTCCGATTAAGGTAGGTGTCGTTGGACTCGGCGCATGGGGCTGGAACGTGGCGAGGTGCCTGTTCGAGTTGCCAGAATGTGAACTTGTAGCATGTAGCGATAGTGACGTGGAACGACGCTGCATGGCTGAACGAGCCTGGAATGTAAAGTGCGTCGAATCATTGGACGATCTGCTGCATATATATCCACAGATCACCGCTATTGTCATCAGTTCTCCAGCCATCACGCACTACACGCTAACGAAAAAAGCATTGTTAGCTGGAAGAGATGTTTTTGTGGAAAAGCCATTCACGCTTAACGTTGATGACGCAGAGGAACTGCTCCAGATAGCGAGAGAACATAAGCGCATATTAATGGTGGGGCATCTGCTTGAATATCACCCTGCAGTCAATCACATGCGTGAAGTCATCCGATCCGGTGAACTCGGAGATATTTATTACATCTATACGCAACGAGTGAATTTAGGTCGTATCCGAGGCGACGAGAATGCGCTTTGGAGTTTTGCGCCACACGATATCTCGCAAATTCTGTACCTTCTTGACGGTACTCCCGTAGATGTGAGCGCACGTGGTCAGAGTTTCATTCAGCGTGGTATCGAAGACGTTGTATTCCTCAGCCTCTACTTCAGCAATCGAATAATGGCCCATATACATATTTCATGGCTCGATCCACACAAGTTACGAAGCACAACCATTGTTGGCAGTAAGAAAATGATTGTATTTGACGATGCTGCGGCATCTGAGAAACTCCGTATCTACGATAGTTGCGCGCAAGGTTCACATACATCTTCTTATGGTGAGGCGATTCAGGTACGTTTTGGGGATATACATATACCTCGCATCTCAAATGCCGAGCCGTTGAAGATGGAGTTTCAACACTTCCTTGGGTGTGTGCTGAGTCGCATGCAGCCAAGAAGCGATGCGTGTGATGGGCTACAGGTTGTAAGAATTCTTGAAGCGGCACAGCGATCTCTCGATTTAGATGGGGTTCCTGTATCAATCAGAGCAATGGAGGCCGGTGTCAGATCACGGACACACGAGTCTACAAATCGTATTTGGAGTGCATTGCCAATCCGTACTACGGGTGTTGGATTGACTACGCTTGAGCAGTAAGACCTAAGGTATTCCGATGAAGCTCAGAGTGACTTTCCCCACTGCCGAGATTCTCGTCCTAGGCTCCGCCATCCTGGCGGCAGCAGGGCAACTAAGCATCAAGCTGGGGCTTGGGCATCATCTTACCCTGTGGACACGCACCCTATATTCTGTTCCGTTCCCTCTCACGTTGGGAGTTTTGAGTGGACTGGCAATCTATGGAACGGGAACCTTGCTGTGGGTCCTAGCCATCTCACGGCGAGAGATTAGCTACCTGTATCCGCTTGGGTCGCTTAACTACATTATTGCAGCCCTGTGCGGACATTTCATACTTAACGAACCACTATTGCTCGAACGTTGGATCGGTATCGGCATTATGAGTACGGGGATAGTACTTCTCACTTGTTCGGCCCCAAAGACTGCGGTGTCGTCATGCACCTAAGTAATGCGGCATACAGTCCATGGTTTCCGCTTGCAGGAAGTATTGTCATCAGTTCCTGTGCTCAGGTTGCGCTCAAGCATAGTGCTAACCTACGCAGGCCTAACTCACATATATTGGAACGTATCTTTTCGCCGTGGCTATTAGTATGGGCATTCAGCTTTATTGTCTCAACACTGTTATGGATAGTAGCCCTGAGAGAGCTTGATCTCTCCTATGCTTACCCTTTACTAGGATTCGGTTATGTCATTGTAACGGGTTTAGCAGCTTGGCTTTTGGGCGAAAGAGTGTCGAAGCTGCACTGGATTGCTGTGTTTATCATCGCAATCGGCGCAGCTTGTGTCGCGAGGAGTCTGTAAGGTGAATCCCAACAGCGAACGTCGCGCGCACATAGCCATCGTAGGTGGGGGCTTCACCGGTATGACGTGTGCACTCACGCTCCTTCAAGCTGGATATCACGTTACCGTGCTGGAATCAGCTTCGAATATTGGTGGGCTCGCAGTCACTCAGGACTTTGGAGCGTTCAAGTGGGACCGCTTTTATCACTGCATACTGACATCTGATACCACGCTGCTAAGATTGCTCCAATTCATTGGCCTAGGTGAAGAGTTACGCTGGACTTCGACCAATGTCGGGTTCTTCTCGCACGGACAACTGCACAGGATGACGAGTCCACGAGACCTTTTACGCTTCCCTCACCTATCTATATTTGACAAGCTGCGTCTTGGGCTGGCAACAGTTTACGCAGCACGTTTTTGTAATGGGAAAGGGCTTGAGCACATCAAGCTTGACGACTGGACAAGACGTCTCTTCGGAGATAGGGTCTACCGCGAGATATGGGAACCTCTCTTCTGCTGCAAACTTGGCGAGATGCGACATAAAGCGTGTGCAGCGTTTCTATGGGGAACGTTACGGCGTCTCTACTCCACACGAGAGAGTGGCCCATCTAAACAGGAGCACCTCGGCTATGTCCGCGGTGGATATGCAACCGTATTTGCTCGTATGGTTGAAAGGGTTAGAGAAGCGGGAGCAGAAGTTCGCACGAACAGTCGGATTCAGAATATCTGTACTGCGCAGAATAGATCAGGCAGTTCAGACTCGATGGTTGAACTATCAGGTGTCGCGGGGAGCGAGCAGTTTGACGGAGTCATCCTCACCGTACCAAATCAGGCTGTGGCCTCGTGCCTTTGTAGTCCACATGACGAGTATTTGATTCAACTGCGGCAGGTTCATTATCTTGGGCTCGTTTGCGTAGCCCTAGTACTTCGCAGGCAACTCAGCCCCTATTATGTAACAAACATAACGGAGAAAAGCTCCTTTACTGGAATCATTGAGATGACTAATCTCATCGATCGCGAAGTGGAAACAGCAGGCCTTCATCTTGTGTATCTTCCTCGCTACACCAACAGTGATGACCCGCTGTTTGCTGCCAGCGATATCGAAGTATGGCAATGTTTTGAGCCAGATTTGATGCGGATTCATCCTGATCTAAAACCTGAAGATATTGCGGACTACTTCGTGTTTAGAGAAAGAGCCGTTCAACCTGTGCCGACAATGGATTATTCGGCGATTCTTCCGCCAGTTCGCACACCTCTTCGTGGAGTTTACCTGGCAAATACCTCACAGATTCAGAACAATACGCTCAACAACAATGTGATGGCTGACATTGCCGATACCGCGTGTTCTGAACTAATGAAGGACATTGCGCCAATCCTTCATTCAGATGGTGATATGAACTACATCCATTCAACTAGAAACTCTAACCATAGCAATGTCACGACAGGAGCATCATGCTGAACTTAAGTTTCACTATCTTGGAAATACTTGCATTTCTCGAGAATCTTGTTTGGCAACACCCCTCATTGACGCTACTGCTATGTTCAATATGCTTTTTCATGTTCTCCGTCGTTCTTCAGAGATCCAGAACAAACAGTGGGATCATGACTACTCCTCGTACCTCCATAGCCTTCGGAAAGCCTGAGCGTGACCTGAGATGAGTTCCGAGAAGGACGCTTCCTCGCCTACTAACAATCCTCAGAGTGCACATCATTTTTTTGCGTATCACGAGTTTGGCGAAGGTAGTTCGCAGGATGTATATCAACTCACCCCCGCAGCCTTTCGTTCCCATTTAGTCCTGCTTAGACATGTCCATCTTAAGCAACAGATCAACGTGCAGATTACCTTTGATGACGCTCATGTATCACAGGTTGAGATTGCGGTCCCTCTCATGGAAGAGTTTGCGCTGCGTGGCATGTTTTTTGTTCCTGCTTCATGGGTAGGAGCCGGCCATCACAGATGTTCATGGGAGCAACTTCGCAGGCTTATCAAGAAGGGACATATTATTGGGTCACATGGCCTGACGCACGCACTCCTTACTAGCTTGAACACTACAGACATTACAACTGAGCTTGTCCGATCCAGAAGCATTCTCGAGGAGAATTTGGGAGTACCGGTGGATTCCATCTCGATGCCAGGTGGACGATGGAATAGGCAGATTGCTGCAGCCTGTTTCGACGCAGGATATCGAGAACTCTATACATCCGATCCGGTAGCTGCTGTTGTCTCCATCCCATACAGGGATGTTGATGCACGTAGGATTATTGGACGACTGGCTGTCAGACGTAACATGAGCATGACGACTTTGGAACACTATATCTCAGGGAGTTCCTTGATTTCTGCTCGACTACGTTGCGAGTATCAGGTCAAGCAGGCACTCAAGAATATTCTTGGCGATAGCTACTATCAGACGCTTTGGAGGCGAATGTTGCGGTCTCCAGTCAGCTCCCACGAACAGACCTAATTCTCTGGAGGGGTCTACGACATGCGCGTGCTACAGCTCATATCGAGCAACGGGTTTTATGGAGCAGAAGGCGTTATGGCTTCCCTGGCGTCAGGGCTGTCCTCGCTTGGATGCAAGGTAGACATTTGCCTTTTTGATCTTAAGAAGATGCCCGCTCGGGATCTTGAACGATTACACGACGTTAGCGGTGTCCCCATCCGAGATCTTCGTTGCACAACTGGATTCGATCTGAGAGCTCTACTTCGACTGGTTGATATGATTCGTGATATCGATGCCGAAGTCATACACTGCCATGGCTATAAATCAGACATCTATGGGGTCCTTGCAGCTCATATAGTTGGTTGCAAGGTTATCGCTACTTGCCACAACTGGTCCAACCGCTCGTCATCCCTACGCCGAAGTATGGCCGTTGATCTACGATTCTTGCGTCATTTCGACTCCGTTGTAGCTGTTTCGGAGAACGTGGCATCTATTCTGCGCAACGCTGGCCTCCCCATTTCAAAGTTACGACGGATCAATAATGGTATTGATATCAGAAGTTATGATTTCAACACTAGCCCTCTTCACAATGAGTCAAGTCCCGTCCTAGGAGTCGTTTCCCGTCTTGCTGAAGAAAAAGGAATAGACGTTCTTATTCGAGCATTGCCTCGCATCCTCGAGATACATCCAACTCTCATGTGCAGGGTAGTAGGCGATGGTCCTGAACGGGATAAACTCCTGGACCTTGCTGCATCCTTAGATATTACGCAGCATCTGCGGCTCGAGGGTTTTTGTTCGAACACTAGAAAGTTTCTAAAAACTTGCACGGTTATTGCATTGCCCTCTCGTACAGAAGGAATGCCTCTCGCGCTTCTAGAAGCAATGGCCTCTGGGAGGCCTGTAGTGGCTTCGTGTGTGGGAAGCATTCCTGACCTGCTCCTCGACGGTGCCGCCGGGATACTCGTACCACCTGATAACCCCGAAGCGCTCGCAGATGGCATATTGCACGTTCTCTCGGAAAGTGACTTGAGGAAGCAGATCACAGAGATGGCGTCCGAGCATGTCAGATTACACTTTGATGCCAGCCTGATGGCACGCAGTTATTACGACACGTACCGGGAACTAGTTTGTCTACCAGCAGATATTCCTGCCGCTCCGTGCTAGTGTGAGGTCGGCTATGGCTTCGTCTAATAACTCCAGCGGAAAGAATGGATTGTCCTGTGAGGGTACGTCAGACAGGAAGCGAAATGTCTGGCTTTACGACCCCTTCAGCTTTACGCCTTGGTATACGACTGCACTCGCTTTAGCGCTGAAGGAGAGCAAGACGGACGTCCGCCTCCTGTGCGGCTACCTCGTCCAGGAACCCGAATATTATAAGAGGGTTGGACTAGAGCCAGAAGTTGGGCTACGTGATCTCGCGTGGATACAGAACGTAGCACCTTCTTTTCTAAATCGACTTTTGCGTCTATCTCAGGCAGCTTCAAAGCGATACACCCTCATACGCGATCTGCAGGAGCACCGCACTGCGCCGCCAGACATTCTCCATCTTCAACAGCTTCCAATGCTTGATCATGGGTTCCGTTCTGATTTCAAGCTGATTGACGCAGCCAAACGAGCAGGAGTCCCTGTCGTACATACTGTGCACAACGTCCTACCGCATAATCACGGTGAACATGCTCGGAACATTTATGCTGAACTGTATGCGCGGGCTGACCATCTGATATGCCACTCCAGCTATGCCTCCCAAAGGCTCATACGTGAATTTGGCATTCCGCTGCATAAACTTACGGTAATTCCTCATGGACCGCTATTTGCTCCTGAACATTTTCCATCTAAGCAAGAGGTTATAGCCGCAAGAAAGCATCTTAACCTACCACTGGATCGCATTGTGGTTTTGTGGCAGGGAGTGTTGTCAGGATACAAGGGGCTGGATGTATTACTGGATGCGTGGAAATCTCAGGTAGATATGAGGAACTTTCCCGGCGCTGCACGTCCTCTGCTAGTGATTGCCGGATCAGGGCCAGCCCAACTGGAAGCAAATATACGTAAGGCAGCATCACATATCGGAGAAAGTGTATGTGCTGAACTGCGCTATATCCAAAGCGATGAATTATCTCTGTTTTATACAGCAGCCGACATTCTGGTCTATCCATACCGAGCAATCACTACGAGCGGTGCGCTGTTGACAGGTCTTAGTTATGGCAAGCCGATTATTGCCTCACGACTAGAGCCGTTTCAGGAATATCTGCACCATGGCGAGAATGCACTTCTCGTCGAAGCAGGTAATGTAGATGATCTCGGAGCCGCGTTGTCTGAGCTCATCTGCGCTATGGCTGCAATGAAGTCTCAGCTTAACGCAGACTATGAAAATAATACATTTCGCAAGCTTGCCAGTGGTGCTGCCACCAATTTAACACGGTACGTTGGGTGGTCTGAGATTGCCACAATGACGAACGCACTCTATGAACAGTTTGCAGAACGCCGCGATCGTATCAGGTAGATGGAGTGTGCAATATTCTGCATACATCAGTGGACACCTGGATGCGACCTAGTGATCAAGGGTTACACAGAATCACAATCAATTCGAGGGTTGCTGTTTGGTCAGCCAATTGCACTCCCATTAGCGGTTTCTGAAGGAGAGGACGTCAATGTGGAGGTCAACTATTGTGGCTTGGACGATCTGCTCCATGACATTTGGAAGCGACTTCCGAACGCCACGGAGCGAGCAGTTGCCCCCTCCGGAGACAGGGAGGCAGGCAGTTGTCAGCACCAGCATATCGCAGCCAACCCTTCCCTATACCGTCGGTAGTGGAGATATTCTTAGCATTTCCGTATGGAAAGAGAAAGAGCTGAGTCCTACGGTTATTGTTCGACCCGATGGCTTTATCTCCGTGCCGTTGATCGGTGAGTTGTCCGTACTCGGACAAACACCACTCGAGATTCAGGCCACACTACAAAAGCGGCTACAGTCAATGGTTATCAATCCTCGAGTGACAGTGACCGTCGTCGAAATTCATAGCCGTGTGGTTTACATCACCGGTGAAGTAGCGCGACCGGGAGCCTACCCACTCAGTGGATCTTTAGACGTACTCCAACTAATAGCCCAGGCTGGTGGATTTACTCAATTCGCGTCCCGAAAAAATATCCGCGTCGTGCGATCGAATGGATCAACTAACAGCGTTCCGTTTAATTATAAGAAGTTCATTCACGGGGTAGCCTCGCCCCAGAGAATTCTACTAGACCCAGGCGATACGGTAGTAGTTCCATGAATATTCTTATCAGGTTTGCTACCTTTCGAATGCCGTCGTTTGTTGCGACGTTAGCAATGAGCTTAATTCTCGTCTCGCACTCCAGTTGGGCTCAGTTACCTGGATCCGCAGTAACTCTCTTCCCCCCATTAACGCTACCTGGTCAGTATGTACTGACCATGCCATCAGTCTTGGATGTCGATCCTAAAGCTCTATATGTGGTGCCAAAGAGAGCAGGAGCATCCGAAATTGAGCCATCAGTAATTTCCGAAGAAAGGCCGCGACAGACGACCACCTCTTTATCCTTGGGTACAGGATATGACACCGCGGTTGACGACATACCTCATCTAGCCGGAGAAGTGATCCTTGCCGAGGGTTATTTCGGGATGAGACAGCACAAGCGTAGCTATGACATGCTCCTGCAACATGACGTTCAGCTCTCTGATTCACATGGAACCGGTGTGGGCCTGGAGCAATATCAGCTAACAAGTGCCTCGATTATTCCAACGGAGTATCGACGCACCATGTGGTCTGCACTACTTGAGAACGGATATGGTTCGGACTCTGCGCGGGTCGCTGGTAGTATCAGCCCGTCGTCATTGTCCAACTCATCATTGCCGGAGTTCAATATGGCAGATTTTGGCTTTGTCTCCGGCAATATCCTTACAGATCACGGTGTCCTGGGTCTTCAACATCGTCTGACGCGGTCACGGACCGCAGAGATACAGGGCGGAGCTTACTATCATCACTTCTTTGAGCTTGGGACATCGGACCAGCAGTACAGCTTGAGCGGTATGCTCAGTCAGCGTTGGACTGCAAACCAAACATTCGGGGCACAGGCAGAGGTCGTCCAGGAGCACTATACGACGCTTGATTGCACAAATGGCTCCATCAGCTTCAGGAGCACCTCGCAACTTACTGCGAACACGCATCTGGAAGGGGGTATCGGTCCAGTTTGGGGATCTTCATCCTGTGCTAGAACCTTTGAATATAGCATCTCCCTAACCTATCTCACACCAAATCAAACTTCCTACTATGTTGGGAGTGCGCGAGAACCTGCTAACGGCTTTGTCGACACTGCGACGTGGGAGGATTCTACGTTTGCAGGTCTCGCCATCGGGCATGCTCGTAGGCTAATGGGACGTATTGACGCGGGCTACTCACGGTACC
>VFSW01014461.1_pt1 | contig 10905 bp, 8 predicted proteins | sample 5358111 | NCBI WGS metagenome assembly VFSW01 (sample SAMN11554181, study PRJNA540505) | mine drainage metagenome | isolation source: sediment from site ElyBrook_90M | place: USA: Ely Copper Mine, Vershire, VT | collected 2017
CCGAGCCGCCGGGCGCAGTTGGAGATCGCGCTTGAGGAGGCACAGCGGGACCCGATCTACGCGAACCTGGGCCTGCCGCACCTGAGGGCCGGCGCGCGGGTGCCCAGCGACGTCCTCGAGCACATCCTCGGGCTCTACGCAGAGCTCCGGCGCCAGCAGGCGAAGCGGGCCGCGACGCCGGAGGAGGCAAGGGCGGCGAACGCCGGGCTGCGGGCGATGATGCGGGACCAGGACAACTATTTCGCCGAGATCGAGCGGGCCGCGGCCGCCGCGCTGGCACCGGCCGGCTACACCGCAGGCGCGCTCTCGCAGTCCATGCTGCTCTCGGTAGTCAGCTATCACGGCTTCTCGGTCCGCTACGTATCCGACGTGCCGCGATCGGCGCGATCGGTGACCGACCTGCGCAACCGCCGGATCTACCTGCGCCAGGAGTCGCTTGGCATGCACACCCCAAGGGCTGTGCTGCTGCAAACCCTGGGCCACTTCGTGCTCGGGCATCAGATCCCGGCCGACTTCGCCGATTTCCTCCGGCAGCGAGTCGAGGCGAACTACTTCGCCGCCGCGGTGCTGATGCCGGAACGGGCGGCGGTTGGCTTCCTCGCCGACGCGAAGGAGAGCCGGAACCTGTCGGTCGAGGACCTGCGGGACATCTTTTCGGTGTCGTATGAGATGGCGGCCCACCGGTTCACCAACCTGGCGAGCCATCATCTGGGCCTGCCGTGCCATTTCGTGAAGAACGACTCCAGTGGCATCATCTACAAGGCGTACGAGAACGATGGCGTGATCTTCCCCGCCGACGCTACCGGCGCGATCGAGGGGCAGCGGATGTGCCGGTACTGGGCCGGGCGGCAGATCTTCGCCGAGCCGGACCGGTTCACGCCCTTCTACCAGTACGCCGACACCCCGGCCGGGACCTTCTGGTGCGTGGCGGCCGTGGACGCAGGCAGCGAGCGGGGGTCGGCGATCACGTTCGGGGTGCGCTTCGACGACTCCCGCTGGTTCCGCGGCCGGGAGACCACCCGGCGCTCCGTTTCGACCTGCCCGGATCCGTCCTGCTGCCGGCGGCCGCCGGCCAAGCTGGCGGCGCGCTGGGACGGCATGGCGTGGCCGTCGGCACGGGCGCACTCGCACATTCTGTCGGCGATGCCCTCCGGAAGTTTTCCCGGCGTCGACGAGGCGGACATCTACACTTTCCTGGCCCGTCACGAGCAGGATTAGCCTGGCTTGCCGGGAACTGATAGGACAGTTATGTTACTGATCGGTAACTGACTGCACCGAGGAGCGGCATGAGCGAGGACGTAAGCCCGGGTCAGGTGAAGGCCAGCGCCGGCTTCTCTATGGATCTGTCTGACGATGTCCGGCAGATGCGCGAGTGGGTGCATGGCTTCGCGACCGAGGTGATCCGGCCCGCCGCCGCCGACTGGGACGAGCGCGAGGAGACCCCCTGGCCGATCATCGAGGAGGCCAGCCGGATCGGGCTCTACTCGCTCGACTTCTTCGCGCAGCAGTGGTTCGAGCCGAGCGGCCTGGGCACGCCGGTGGCCTTCGAGGAGCTGTTCTGGGGTGACGCCGGGATCGGCCTGTCGCTGGTCGGTTCCGGTCTGGCCGCGATCGCGGTCAGCGCGAACGGCACGCCGGAGCAGATCGGGGAGTGGTGCCCGCAGATGTTCGGCACGCCGGGGGATGTGAAGCTCGGCGCGTTCTGCTCCTCGGAGCCAGGTGCGGGCAGCGACGTCGGCGCGATCCGGACCCGGGCGGTCTACCAGCAGGCCACCGACGAGTGGGTACTGAACGGCACCAAGACCTGGGCGACCAACGGCGGCATCGCGGAGGTGCACGTCGTGGTCGCGTCCGTCGAGCCGGCGCTGGGCAGCCGGGGCCAGGCGACTTTCATCGTGCCGCCCGGCACGCCCGGGCTGTCGCAGGGGCAGAAGTTCCGCAAGCACGGCGTCCGGGCCTCACACACCGCCGAGGTAGTCCTTGACGAAGTGCGGATCCCCGGCCGGTGCCTGGTCGGCGGCAAGGAACGGCTCGACTCGCGGCTGGCCCGGCTGGCGGCCGGCGGCAGCGCGGGGGAGCAGGCCGCGATGCGGACGTTCGAGGCTTCCCGGCCGTCGGTGGCGGCGATGGCCGTCGGGGTGGCCCGGGCGGCGCTGGAGTACGCGCGGGACTACTCGCGGGAGCGGGAACAGTTCGGCCGGCCGATCGGGCAGAATCAGGCGGTCGCGTTCATGCTCGCCGACATGCAGGCCGCGGTCGACGCGGCCCGGCTGCTGACCTGGCGTGCGTCGTGGATGGCGCGGAATCAGCGCAAGTTCGAGCATGCGGAGGGGTCGATCTCGAAGCTGGTGGCGGGGGAGACGGCGGTGCGGGTCACCGAGCAGGCGATCCAGATCCTCGGCGGCAACGGCTACACCAGGGACTATCCGGTGGAGCGCTGGCACCGCGACGCCAAGATCTTCACGATCTTCGAGGGCACCTCGGAGATCCAGCGGATGATCATCGGCCGCGCGGTGACCGGCCTGGCAGTCCGGTAGTCCCTGCGGGCCAGGGCGGTTACCGCGATTCGGGCCGGTGGCTTGCTCAGTGGGTGTTGGTCGCCCAGATCGCGTGACCGCCGTTGTAGATCACCACGTTGCCGTCGTCCTGAATCTGGAGCCAGGCATCACTGCGGCAACAGGTGTTCGAGGCCCACACTGCCTTGTTGACGTAGTTGTAGATGACGAAATTCCCGTCGGCTTGCATGGCCGCGAAGGCGCCCTTGCCCACGGTGCTGCTTGCCCATAGGGCCTGATGACTCAGGTCGTCGTATACCACCAGGTTGCCGTCGCCCTGCATAACCAGCAGGACCGACAGGCTGATCAGGTAGTGCCACGCCTGCATGGTGATGGTGGGCTGATGTTCCTCCTGGGGCGGCCACACGGCTATGTACCAATTGCCGTCGTCCCATTGGAAGCATGCCTTCTGCCATCCGGCGGGCGGCACGGTTTTCTGCAGAGCTCGCTCACACGCCGCCAGCGATCCGAATGGACCATATATGCGACCGCCTGGCGGCGCTGGTGGCGCCGGCACTGCCGCCGCCACTGCCGCCACCGTCTGGCTGGTCGCAGCGACAGGCTGCGCGCTAGCCTGACCCAGGGATCCGATCCCGCCGAAGAAGGTGAAAATCGCGAAAGCAGCGGTGATCATTATGGTCAGCCGGCGCATGTGAGAAGTCATCGCTGGTCGCGGTCGCGGTCGTCTCATCGTCTTGGCCCTGCTCTTCCGGAATGTCCGCTCACGCGGCGCCCGAAGCACTAGCGCGAGCCTTCGGCGGAGGGCTGGCTTAACCGTCCGGCGACGTCAGCGCTTTAACACCCGAGTACCGACGGGAGTGTGGCCGATGTTAGGCGTTCGTCATAATATGCACTATATGCCCGCAGATGCGTTTCAGTGCGGTTTGAGGGGTGAATGCACCAGTAATGATATGTCTAACTTGCACTAGATCAGGAAGGTTGTCAATATCTCCAGCACTAGAATCTTCCACTCAACCAGTTATGCATCGGTATAGTGGCAGGTCAATGGTGTTAAATAGCAGAAAAAACTCCCTCAAATTTACATCCCCAGATCGTCGGCAAAGTCCGGAAGGTCTGGGCGGTTGTCTAGTCCGGCCGGGCATGATCTACGTGCTTAGTGACGAGGCAGCCGCCGGCCAGCGCGGAGCGGTCCACCTCGTCGAGCGTCGTGACAACGAGGTCGGCCCCTGCCCCGGCCAGCAGGTCGGCGTCGCCGGCCCGCGCGACGCCGATCGCGGCCATGTCGCCGGCCTTGGCGGCCTCGACCCCCGCGGCGGCGTCCTCGATGACCATCGCGGCGCGCGGCGCGACGCCGAGCTCCCGGGCCGCAGTCAGGAACATCTCGGGATCCGGCTTTCCGCGGGCGAAGTCCCGGCCCGAAACGTCGGCGTCGAAGAAGTCCAGCAGCGTCAGGCCCGGCCGCAACGACGCCGATGTGATCCCCTGCTCCCGGGCGGACGTGTCGAGCGCTATCTTGCGCAGGAACAGGTTCGCGTTCCTCGACGATGACGCCGCCGCGACCCGGATGCCGGCGTCCTTGACGGCGATGATGAACCGCAGGGCGTCGGGGTACGCGGTGAAGTCGCCTGCCTCGATCAGCCGCACCACCATCTCCTGCTTGCGGGCAGCGTATTCCGCGAGGCGCAGGTCATCGTCGTCGGGGACGCGGAAGTACTCCAGCGCCGCGCGCGCGCCGGCGAGGCGCGGCTTGCCCGATATCTGCTCCTGGTAGACGTGGGACGTGAACGCCGCCGGCGACCAGGTCGTCCGGTCGCGGATGCCGCTCCAATCCCCTTCCATCAGCTCGCGCAGCGACTCGCGCCACGCCTTCTCATGCGGCGAGTCGACAAGCACGCCATCGACATCGAAGATCGCTCCCTGGAACGCCGGCATGTGTCCTCCGGTCAGCCGCGGGCCTGCAGATGCCCGGCATGCCGGCCCGGCCTGAGCTCGAACGTGCACTGGTCGCCGGCGCGCAGCTCGCGGACCTCATCGCCGAACCCGACGCTGATCGGCCGCCGGACGCCCTCCCGATGGGCGGTCAGCGTCAGCTTCCCGTCGGTGAGCGTCACGAGGATCGGCGTCCCCCGGAACTGCATCGCGAACGATAGGCCGCCCAGCCGCGCGGGCAGCCGGGGGTCGAAGTGCAGGACACCGTCGCGGATCTCCGCGCCGGCGTAGCCGCGCTGGACGAGATCGAGCGTCCCGGATATCACGCCCATGTGGATGCCCTCCTTGGTGGTGCCGCCCTGGACGTCGCCGACGTCACTCTCCAGCGCGGCGAGGAACCGCTCCCACGAGCCCTCGACGTCCAGCCGCGCGAGCACGCCGCCGTGCGCGACGAAGCTCAGCGTGGAGCCGTGCGAGGTGCGCTCGTCGTAGTAGGCGATGTTCCTGCGCGCGGTGTCCGGACCGTAGGCGTAGCCCAGCCGCTCGAACAGCCGACGCAGCTCGCCGGGCGAGAACAGGAAGAACAGCATCACCAGGTCGGCCTGCTTGCCGGCCTTGTAGCGGTTGGGGTCGTCGCCCTCGGCGTGCAGGATCCGGTCGAGACGCTGGATATTCCCGTACTTGGCGCGGTAGGCGTCCCAGTCCAGCTCCCGCAGATGCTCGTACCCCTCGAACTGGCTGATGATCCCGTCTCCGTGAAACGGGACGAACATCCGGCGGCTCATGTCCGCCCACGTGCGCAGCTCCTCGTCGCCGAGGCCCAGCTTCCCCCGCAGCGCGTCGGCCCGCGTCGCGGGCAGGAGCGAAAGGACCTCCTGCGCGATGTCGCACAGCCACGCCACCATGACGTTGGTATAGGCGTTGTTGCGCAGGCCACCCACTGCGGCATCCGGGTACTTCTCGTGGAACTCGTCCGGCCCCATCACGCCGTGGATCTCATAGCGCTCGCGCTCGGGATTGAAGTGGGCGATCGAGGCCCAGAAGCGCGCGATCTCCAGCATCATCTCCGCGCCGTAGTCGCGCAGGAAGACCAGGTCATCGGTGGTCTGGAAGTAGTGCCAGATGTTGTAAAAGATCGCCGCGTTGACGTGCCGCTGGTTATGGCTGAGATCGGGCTCCCAGTGGCCCGAGAGCGGGTTGAGATGAACGCGCTGGGTCTCCTCCTTGCCCTCGCTGCCGCTCTGCCAGGGGAACATCGCGCCGCGCAGCCCTGCCTCGCGGGCCGCCGCGGACGCCTCGCCCAGGCGCCGGTAGCGGTACATCAGCAGACCCCTGGTGACCTCCGGCATGCGGTAGTTGAGAAACAGATACACGTAGAGCTCGTCCCAGAACACGTGCCCCCGGTAGGCCTCGCCGTTGAGACCGCGGGCCGGCACCCCGGCGTCCAGGTCGGCGGTGTGATGCGAGCAGACCTGAAGGATGTGGCAGATGTTCATCCGCAGCAGGAGCTGGACGCGGGCGTCGCCCGGCACGCGAACGTCGCACACCCGCCAGACCTCGTCCCAGGCCGACGCGTGCCTGGCGAGCGCCTCCGCGAAGCCGGTGTAGCGCCGCGCCGACGTCCCGGCCTTCGCCAGCGTGTCGCTGATCGCGGGGTCACGCGAGGTGAAGAAGGCCACCATCTTCTCGACCCGCACCGGGACACCCTGCCGGACATCGAACGCGAGCACCTGCTGGATGTAGTCATCCATCTGGTACAGGCTCCGGTCGACGGCGAGCGGCTCGTCGCGGCCATCGAGGACGCGGGTGCGCGCCGCCTGGCTGATGTACAGGTCGGACTGGCGCGTCTGTACCTTCAGCGCGATCACCTCGGGCCCGAACGTCCTCGGTGACACCGGGTCGAGGTGGCGGCTCTCGAGCTGCTCGTAGCGCGCGACCCCGCCGTTGGTCACCCGCCCGTCGAGGCCGGATACCACCTCCACCCGGCCTGACCAGTTCTCGGGTGTGAGCGTCCACTCGATGCCCGCGTGATGGAGGTCGGCCATGCTCACGAACCGGCGGCTGCGCAGGGCCGTCTCGCGGCCGGCCAGGTCACGGAAGCGCAGCTCGCGAATAACGGTCGCGGTGCGGATCTCGAACTCGTGGCGATAGCCGAGCAGCTCTACGTCGGCCAGCCGGATGGAATCCTCGCCTTCGATGCGCAGCTTGAGGACCAGCCAGTTGGGCAGGTTGACGAGATCCTCGTTGAGGACGGGCATGCCGCCGAGGATCGTCGTCTCGCGGTTGTAAACGCCGTGCCCGTATGTGCCCGGGTAATGCACGCCGTCGGCGTCCTCCCACTCCGCCGTGCCGCGCGTGCACAGGTAGCCGTTGCCCGTTGAGGTCAGCGCCTCGCGAAGCCCTTCCTCGGCAGGATCGAAACCCTCGTAGGTGAGCGAGAAGCCGTTCACCGAGCTGCTCTGGGCGAACCCTTGAGCGCTATTCGGCAGGCGATCCGTATTCGCAGCATCCGCAGCTCCCTGGCGTCGCGGGCGTCGGCGAATCGGGGACCGGGCCTTGCCAATTGCTCAATCGCGGCGACCTGCGCATCATAACTGGGACCCGCGAGGCGCGGCCCGGCAGATTCATCGCCCGCGGGCACTGGCGCCGTTCCGCCCGACCAGAGGCCACTTTTGGTGCGGTTCCGCTGCATCCAGCCACACCGGGCAGCAGCTATTTCAAGATCATGCCTGCCGGGTGCTGACGTGGCACAGCGGGTGACACCAGGCCGGTCGCCGTCCTCATCCCCGGAATCTAGCCACGCCGATGGCGTCACCGGATCCTGCAGAACCAGCGGGACATGCTACTGGCGACCCTGCTGCGCACCGGCACCGACGTCGTCATCTGCGCCATCGGCTTCCAGCTCACGACCCGGAAGGCCTTGGTGTACCCGCCGCTGACCGCCGGGGTCTATGCAGACGGTCTACCTGGTCTGAACAATGTCTGGTACCGGGGCGACACGTACGGGGGAAGGGGCTCGCTTCATGGACTACACCAGGGCTGAGGCCAAGCAGGCGGCGAGAGAGCGGTTCACCGGGCTGTGGGCGGCTATCACCACCCCATTCGACGCCGCCGGTGACGTGGACTACGCCGCCCTGAGTGCCGACCTGGACCGTCTCACCGGTGAGCTGCACGTCGGCGGGGTCTTCTGCTGTGGCGTGATGTCAGAGTTCTGGGCACTCACCGCGACGGAACGCCGGCGGCTGGTGTAGCTGGTGGTGGCGCAGACCCGGGGCAAATGCCCGGTGATCGCGCACACCGGCCACCACAGCGCGCGGGAGACGATCGAGCTGACCAAGCACGCCGAGGGCGCTGGTGCCGACTTCGCCGTCGTCATCAACCCCTACTACCCGCCAGCCTCAGACGAAGGGCTACTGGCCTGGGTCGAGCGCGTCTGCTCCAGCGTGGACATCGGGATGTGGCTGTTCGACACCGGCTATTCAGTGGTGAAGCTTCCTACTAGCCTGATCGACCGGCTAGCCGACGTCGACAACGTCTGCGGTATCAAGGTCGGCGGCGACCATGCGCGGTACCTGGAGATCCTGGCGCTGGCCGGGGACCGGATCCTGGTCACCGAGCCGAACGAGGGCACCTGGCTGGAGAACATGCGGGACCACGGCCAGCGGGTCTTCATGTCGTCGGCGGCGCCCTACCTCTACCAGACCCCTGGCCGGCACCCGATGCGCGAGTACACCGAGCTGGCGCTCGGCGGCGACCTGGCCGGCGCGGCGGAGGTGGCGGCCACTCTGGAGCCGGTGCGCTCGATAGCCGCCAGGTGGCTGGACGGGCACGTCCGCCGGGTTGACTCGATCGCCGCCATAAAGTCCTGGGCTGGCCTGCTCGGAATGTCCGGCGGCCCGGTCCGCGAGCCGCTCGTATCCCACACCGCCCGCCAGCGCGACGAACTCGCCGCCGAGCTAGCCAGCGCCGGTCTGCTCACCACCGCCCGATAGCCCTGGAAGACACGACTCGCCCGCGGCGGTCGATAGCACCAGCCTGACCGAAGGGTCCTGATCAGGCGGCCGAACGCCTCCTGGGTCGGTGAGCCGGGCGCCGCGCAGTAGACGATGATCCGCTGGCCGGCGTCGGGCAGGTGCAGTACCTGGCACTCGAATTAGAGTTCCAGAGTCATATCTGGCCCACCGCAGGCGGTGAGTCCAGCGGCCCGGATAACAGGACCATTCAGAAGGCTGCCCTGGCGCCGTGTCCGCACAATGCCAGGGAGCTCAGGGCCGCGCGAGCACCACCGCGATCAGCCGGCTCGCGTCGTGGTTGGCGGGCGAGTGGCTAGGCCGGGCTGTCTTACGTGACTAATCGGTCAAAGCATCTCTCATTCTTGGCAATCGGATAACAGTTTCAGGAAGGTCCCTTGACTAGCAAATGGGGCAGCTCCAGACTGTTGGGCGGCGAATCCCGGCGAACAGCGTGGCCGGATGGTCGCCGGAGTCAGGAGTGGTCAATGTCGACCGCTTGCCCCGAGTTGGCCAAAAGGGAGGCCCGCGTGGGTCGGACGATAACCGCGGCTGGGATAACAGTGCTAGCCCTGCTTTCAACCTCGCTAACGGTGGCGGCGACGTCAGCCGCGGCGGCTCAGCCGTCCCGCGTGCCCGCCGACGCCGCGACCCAGACGCTAGGATCCGCGATCTGGTACAGCACGACGGCGCCGATCGGCCTGCCCGCCCCGCTGGCCGCCGCCGCAAATCAGCGGAATCACTTCGGGCACATCTTCGGCCACCAGCAGCGCCCGCTGCACAGCGCGGCGATAAAGCCCGCGCTCACCGCTCCGGCCCCCAATGGCACGCCAGTGAGCACGTCGGCGGGGGGCGCGACTGGCTTCAATGGTGTCTCGCACTATGACCAGCTGCTGGCCGGGACCGGCGCCTACGCGAACACCCAGTTCACCCTGGAGCCACCGGACCAGGGCCTGTGCGTCGGCAACGGGTACGTGATCGAGCCCGTCAACACCGCTTTCGTCGTCTACAACACCCATGGAACCGCCCTGACCTCGGTTACCGTGCTGAACCAGTTCTTCAACCGGTCACCCGAGATCGACCTCACGACAACCGGGGACTTCCTCTCCGACCCCAAGTGCTACTACGACCCGATCGGCAAGCGCTGGATCCAGACCATCCTGGAGATCGACGCGCCGGGCAACTTCGGCGGCACGCCGGTGAATCGCACCCACGTGCTGATCGCGGTCAGCAAGACAGCCAACCCGACCGGATCCTGGAACCTGTACTCGCTCGACACCAGTGATGACGGACTGAACGGCACGCCCGCGCACACCGGCTGCCCGTGCCTGCCCGACCAGCCGCTGCTCGGGGCCAACGCCGACGGCATCTTCATCGCGACCAACGAGTTCCAGGACAACTCGAACTTCTACTTCAATGGCGCGCAGCTCTACGGGATCGGCCTCGCCGGGCTCGAGCGCGGCGTCGCGACCATCCCGGTGCCGCACCTGAACGTGGGCGACGTTTCGACCGGCGACCTCGGCCTGCCGTTCTGGGGGTCGGTGCAGCCATCGGAGTCGATCAGCCCGCAGCACGGCACCGAGCTGCTGATGACCGGCGGCCCGGAGGACATCTTCCAGAACAACGCGGTGCTGGACAACCGGATCGCGGTCTGGTCGCTTAGCGGCACCAAGTCGCTGAACAGCGTCAGCCCGAGCCTGTCGCTGCGGCACGTGGTGCTCACCAGCGAGACCTACGGACTGCCGATCAACACTGGCGCCACCCAGAAGCCGGGGCCAACCCCGCTGGGGACCGCCGTCAGCGGCTCGCTAGAGACCATCAACGCGAACGACTCCCGGATGAACCAGGTCGTCAACGTCGGCGGCGTGCTGTACGGCGGCGTCAACACCACGGTCGTCAACCCTGACAGCTCGACCGGGGTCGGCATCGCCTATTTCTCGGTAGCGGCCAGCGCGACCTCTGACGACCTGCACGCTCACCTCGCGCACCAGGGTTATGTGGCGGTGACCGGCGAGAACGTGCTGTTCCCGTCGATCGCGGTTAACGGATCCGGTGCCGGGGCGATGGCCTTCACGCTGAGCGGCCCGGATTACTACCCGAGCGCGGCCTACGTCCGGTTCGCCGGCGGGAAGACCTCTGGCCCGATCCACATCAGCGGAGCCGGAACCGGCCCCGAGGATGGCTTCACCGGGTACGCGGCCTTCGGCGGTAACGGGGTCTCCCGGTGGGGCGACTACTCTGCGGCCGTCGCGGTCGGGAACACGATCTGGATGGCCAACGAGTTCATCCCGAACACGCCGCGGAGCACTTACGCGAACTGGGGGACGTTCGTCAGCCGGATCTCCGCCTAGCTGATTTAGCACCCGGGTGGTTGGGGGGGGGGGGGGGGGCCGCCGCCCCCCCCGCCCCAGCACCAGAAGAGAGGAAGGCGGAGGGGCGGGGGCGGGGGG
>VFSW01014462.1_pt1 | contig 10905 bp, 9 predicted proteins | sample 5358111 | NCBI WGS metagenome assembly VFSW01 (sample SAMN11554181, study PRJNA540505) | mine drainage metagenome | isolation source: sediment from site ElyBrook_90M | place: USA: Ely Copper Mine, Vershire, VT | collected 2017
GCGCAAGACGAACAATCCACATGAAACACTCCCAACATCATCTACAAACAATCACACAAACAAAAAAATCCCAGAGAATAAAAATCTAGCGCAGTGGTATGCAGCAACTGGATGAGAGGATCGCCCTATGAGGATATAGCCAGGCAACATCATCCAGAGGGAATGGCAAGTTGCCATAGGATTTTATATTGAACCTCCATCCGGTCTTATCATCAATTTTCACGATTATTCTCTTGCACGTTCGGTCTGCTGATTTGAAAGGACTATGTAGGATTCCAGCTAGTTCTAAGGTGCTCGGCCAGGTTGGAACTCGATTCCGATAGAGCCAGTTTATGCCTTCCATCCTGGATATCTACGGCGTTTATGCCTTCCATCCTGGATATCTACGGCAATGAAGTGTAGGAAATCAGTTTCGCTCCGGCCCTTCTGGCCACGGTGAGCGGACGTATGCTCTGCTCGACTGCTGCCAATGCCTGTGCTCCCTCCAATAGAACAGCGATCTCCTCACCGATTATGGTAGGTTCAGCCATGCCCGCAGCCCTGGCAACCGATATAACTCTCTTGCGCAGCAGCGTCTTAGCCTCCTGGGCAATCTTACGAACTTCTGGGAGAGTTTCAGATAGCTCATTGACTGATTTGAGGAATGCACAGCCGCGAAACTCACCTTTCTTAATCGAAGCCTCCAGCCAATCAAAGAGGCCCAGCAGCACCGCCACAGAAGGTTGAGCGCCATCCAGCCAGGCATTCAGTGTGGACTCTCTGCGATCCAACCGAAATCGTAGGCATTCAAGAAGGATGGTTTCCTTCGAGCGGAAGTGCTGATAAACGGTCATCTTGGTAATTCCGGCTTGACGCGCAATGGCGTCAACCGTTACATCGCTGAAGGTTTCTCGGTAGAAGAGATCGGCAGCAGCCAAAATAATTTTTTGGCTGGTCGATGGCTGCGTATCCTTTGCCATCTCCTGAGTATACTTACTGGTTGGTATAGTAGCAAGATTTTTCATTAGATTTACCCAGAGCGTGAGAGTTTTTCATGAACATCCTTTGTTTAAGTCAGCAGCCTCAGCTTCTTTGGCACCCCTGAGAGCAGCGATAGCTAAGCAGCGCAAAAGGGCGTGACGCCGGCGCATTGTCACGCATGAGTGACGAAACCGTATGCAATGGAGTTTCAGATGCTTGTAGCGTATGGCAATGCCACAGCCAAAATTGCTTTCTCGCAGGCAAAGGTTCTGGAGGCGGCCAGCGTAACACGGAGGATTCGCCCGCTGTAGATAGCTCACCGTGCGCAGAAAATGCTTTATTGTTTCTTATGGCCCGTATCTCTCGACGAAATCTCATGCAGGGTGCAGTGGCGGCAGGCGCGTTGACGTGCACCACGCGTGGCTCATGGGCGGTTGACGACATGCCTAAGACAAGAAACTATCGCATCCGCCAATCTGTCAGCCGCTGGTGCTACGCGAAGACGCCCCTCGATGAGCTATGCGCATATTCAGCGCAAATCGGATTGAAAGCTATTGATCTGCTTCAGCCAGAGGAGTATGAGGTTCCGCGCCGTCACGGCCTGCTGTGCAGTATGGGTTATGCCGGCGGAGGCGAGATCGCTCACGGACTGAATCGAGTGGAAAACCATGCCGCGATTGAATTGGGATTCCGTCGCAACATCCCTCTTGCAGCAAAGGCGGGTGTTCCGAACGTCATCACGTTCTCGGGTAATCGTGCTGGAATGTCAGACGAGGAAGGCGCTCGCAATACGGTTGCCGGCCTGAATCGGCTGAAAAAGATTGCCGAGGACAACAACGTCACCATCTGCATGGAACTGCTCAACAGCAAGGTGAACCACAAGGACTACATGTGCGACCACACGGCATGGGGTGTGCAGGTGATGGAGGAGGTAAACTCTCCCCACGTAAAACTGCTGTATGACATCTACCATATGCAGATTATGGAAGGCGACTTGATTCGGACGATCCAGCAGAACATTCAGTGGCTGGGCCACTTCCATACCGGGGGAGTTCCTGGACGCCATGAACTGGACAACACGCAGGAAGTCCAATGGGATGGGGTGATGCGCGGCATTGTGGCCACGGGCTTCAACGGCTATGTGGCGCATGAATTTGTTCCCGTGCGCGACCCGTTTACGTCGCTTCGCCAGGCAGTGGACCTGTGTGATGTATAGAATGCAACTCAAGAGACGGTAAAAATCGTAGGCTAAGGCGCAGTCATCCCCTGGCAGTTCGAACTCAGAGCGCTTTGTAGTTAGTCCTTCTTGACGCGAAGCAGCGCCAGCGTTCCGGCCACCATGAACAGGGCTGCCAGGCTGAAGCTTAGTACGGGTGAGACCTCCGTCCACAGGATGCCTACTGCCGCGCTGGATATGAATTTTCCGGTACCGTTGACTGTACCGAGTGCGCCGTAACTCATTGCAAGTGTGTCCGCACGCACCATCTCAGCGGTCACCGTCGATTCCAACGTTTCCTGGATGGCGACATAGAGCCCTGCAACAAAAAAGATACCGCCCAGCAATACGACGCTATCGGTGCCAGACCAAAACGCCACGGCGGTAAGGATAGCCGTCAGTGCACCCAACACGTAGCCCGTAATGAGCACTGGCAGGTGACCGACCTGGTCAGCCAATGCACCAACAGGGAACGACACTGCGACCTGCACCACGTTGCGCCCGACATACAGTAGACCGGCAATCTGCGCTGCATGCACGACTCCCATGGAGGCGGTGAGCAGTTGTGTAGCTGCCAGGATAAGGAGGCTATGCGAGAAGTCACCGACACCGAAAATCCCAACTGCACCGAGATAGCGCTTGAATTGTGCCGGCAAGCCGCGTAGCGAGCCTAGAAAGTTGAGCGCAGGATTGGGTGAGTGCTCAGGGTCTTTGACGAGAGTGAGAAATGTCAGAACCGCCAAAATTCCTGGAATAAGGGACAACCAAAGCACGAAGCGAAATGGCCCGGCCGCATCGCCTCGATGCCACGTTTGCGCCCAGCCAAGCAGCGCCACACCAAGCAATGGGCCGATCACAGCCCCGATGGCATCCATCGCCCTGTGAAAACCGAAGGCCCGACCGCGTGTCTCAGGACTCACCGCCTGGGTCACGATCGCATCGCGCAGGGGGCCACGCAAGCCCTTACCGAACCACGAAGCGATCCGACCCAGCACCAGCATTGGCCAGCCCAATGCAAGTGCGAGGAAGGCCTGCCCCAGCGGCGTGAGGCCATAGCCTACTAACACCAGTAATTTGCGATGACCCAGCTTATCGGCGATGTAGCCCGATACCATCTTGGTGAAACTGGCGGTGGCGTCAGCGATGCCCTCGATGGTGCCCAGCACCGCAGCGTGCATCCCCAGCACGGCGAGAAAACCGGGTAGAAGGGCCGTAGTCGTTTCATAGCAGACATCGCCTAGAGCGCTGGTTAGGCCGGCGCCGGCCACCGTGCGATTGAGCCAGCGGTTGGCTTGAGCGGACAGCGCCGGCGCCACCGTTGCCTTAACTGGTTTAATGCGACCTGTTTCCCCTGAGTCGGCCATAGGGCATTTCCAGTGTTGCTGCAAGTTCAGGACCAAGCATTCCCGCACTTTGAGATGCAGCAGCAAAGCATGGGCATCCAAAATCCAGCCACACAATCAGGAATAATGGTCCAAGCTGGTTCTACGGCTATATTTCATAGTCGAGCTCCGCCGCTGTTTCCAGCAGGGGCATCAACCAGGCCACCAGTTCTTGATGCACGGGATGCGTAACGTAGGCATCCAGCGCGGCTGCGTCGCTGAACTTCATCACACCGCCATGGGTGAATCCCTGTGATCGCGGGGAAGCGTTCACGCTATAGCTGGTTTCAAGCAGGCCGGGAATGCGGCCCTGGAGGCCTCGAATTCTGGCCGCCGCCTCCAGCTTCTCTGCGACGCCCGCCTCTGGCTTCCACTTGAATAAAAACACATGCAGGACCATGTCCGTTTCACTTTCCTTGGCTGATGAAAAAGAGCTATGCCATCAGTGTTTCGATGTTTTTGTAGCTGACGCGCAGGCTTTCCATAGGTGGAATTATGGTCGAGTCCTGTTCCACGAACATGTACTTGATTCCTTGCCGTTCCGCCACCTGCAGAATCTGTTTCAGATCGAGTGTTCCGGTACCCACCTCAGTAAAGTGCTCGGCGGTCTCATTGAGCTGTTGGGTTGCGGGAAAGCCTGGCAGACGATCCTTCAGGTGCAGCAGGCGGATGCGGTCAGCGTGCCGCTCCAGCATCTTGACCGGGTTATGGCCCGCTTGCATGATCCAATAGCAGTCCATCTCGAATGAGACCAGCTTTGGGTCCGTCTCTGCCAGCAGCGTATCGTAGCCGGTCGTGTCGCCGAAATGCTGGAATTCATAGTTGTGGTTGTGGAAGGCAAAGCGCATGCCCATGTTCCGCGCTCGTTCACCCCACACGTTGAACTGGCCGGCTGCCTTCTTGAATCCATCCAGTGAGTTCCACATGGACTTTGGCAGCATGGGACAGACAATGTACTCCACGCCCAGTTCCCGGGCATAGTCGAGTTTGGCGCTTAGACCTTCATAGTTGAAGTGGCCGCTTGGCACCCTCAGGCCATGGTCTGCGATCATCTGCCGCAATTGCTTTGCCGGGTGCGTGTATATGTTCCAATATGTTTCCACTTCCTGGTAGCCGATGCTTTGAATCTGTGCCAGCACACTGGCTAAGTCCTTCTCCGCGAGATTTCGCACCGTGTAGAGCTGCACTCCCAGGGGCTTGCCGGCATGGGCAGCGTATGCAAAACGCCGTGCTGCAAACGCAAGCGAGGCAGCCGAGGAGCGCAGAAGAAATTCACGTCGTGTATGCATGCGGTTATTCCTGTGAGGGACTACCAGCTACGTGGTTGCGATGGATGTGGCCTGGTGAAGGGAGCACAGCAGGGTGACTTCACCGGTTGAAACTCCATGAATTCGACGCGAGTCCCATCAGGATCGTAAAGGTTAAGCTGGCGCTTTCCGTCGCGCCCCACCTGGTCGTGCTCACGTGAGGAGGGCTTCCAGCCACGCTGCTCCAGAGCTTGCAGTGTCTGGGCCACGCTGACCACTCCTGGAGCAAAGTGGTTCGCTACGCCCAGTTGGCCGCGCGATGGATCTGCTGGCATATTCAGCATGTATTCCAGCCAGTCACTCCCGTCCGGCACCTGCATTGCAACATAGTCCGTACTTCCGTCTTTCTGGCCGCCTTGCCAGTACAACCGGAATCCAAGTAGGTCTTTGTAGAAATGGTCTTCGGCTTCGCGGTTGCGGACAACAAAACCGGCATGAATAATGCGCGTGCCGAGCGGTTGCTGCGCTGATGCCGGTCTTTGTGGAGCGTTGCCATTCGGCTGTGTGAACCCGATGCGATTGCCCTCTGGGTCGCGTACCAGAAAGCTCCGGTTACCGTCCTTTTCGACGGTCACCGATGGAGGCACAGAGACTCCGTGGGAGCCAAGAAAGCTGCGCAAAGCCTCAGCGTCAGGCGTTGAAAACGCAACGATGTCCAGGCGATCGGCCAGGTCTGCTTTTGGTGCGGGAAGTAGTTCGACGTATTGCGAGTGGTTATCGTAAAAGCGCACACCGGGCCGCGGAGCTGCCGCAGGGACTTGCACCCAGCCGAGGAGGCCACCGTAGAACCTTTGCGACTTCGCGAGGTCGTCAGCGAAGAGGGTTAGATGAGAAATACCTGTGATGGCGGGTCGGGAAGCGGACTTTGCCTGGGCATGAGTTGCACAGGGGAGCAAGAGCAGCAGGGGAAACAACAATTGCATACGCCGCGGGTAAACTGCTGGTGAGCTCATCGGCTGGTCCTCAGATAAACCAGTCCGGTAATGAAAGCGCTCAAAATAACCCAGGCAAGCTGGTACCAATAGAAGAAAGGAAAGCCCCAGAGAGACGGCCCGCTTCTGGCATAGAGGAACGGGAACAGAAGCCCGGCATAAGGCAGTAGGAGCAGCATCTTCCAGGCATTGCCGCCTCCACTGCGTTTTGATTCCTCACTCATCGCCACACCTTTCTTGCAAGAGAGTGCCAGCCGGCAACTTCACATCATTCTTGGCGTCGCGCGCTGGCCTCGATTATTATCCCGGCAAGACTATCATGTTGGCTTTACGTGCGGCGAAATGCCTAGAAGCTGAAGACAGCTTGCAGATAGATGCGCCGCGCCGCTGCGTTTGTAGAGAAGATGCCTCCCGCTAGGGATGTGGATGTGTCAAATTGGGGCGAGGTAAGGTCTCCGACAGGGTTTGCCCGGTTGATGTCATTGAACACGTTCAGTGCCTGGGCACTGAAGTTGATGGTGTACTTGCGATTGACTGTGGGCGCACCTCCCGGGCCACCTGGGCCTCCGGGCGCCATGCCAAAGCGTCCACGTCCGCCGCCATGACCTCCGCCTCCAGGTCCACCTCCGGGGCCACCCCCGCCAGGGCCGCCACCCGCAGGCCTGTCAACCTTCGGCCCGAAACCAAAGGCCTTGGCAACCCGCAGGTTGAAGACAAAGCGGTTTGGTCCGCGCGCATAGTTGAACGGAACAAGTGTCTCACTCGGTGTTGGGTTCAGGTCGAAGTTGCCATACCGGGTGGACTTCACGTTCGTTGAGGTGGCAGTGGCAAACGCAGGGCGGTCGTTGAAAATGGAGTCGCCATTCAGATCCTGACCGGTGAAGAGGTTGAAGGGCGAACCTGAATTTACGATCAGGAATGGACTAAGGTTGATCTGGTGGGGAAGCGTGATGTTTCCAACCATAATGCCTCGGTTGCGTACATCGAAGTTTGCATTGCCATAGTCCTGGCTGAGGTTGTAGGAGTTGGAAGGGAACCCACCCAGGGTAGTGTCCGCTTTGGCAAAACTGACGATGTAAAAGCCGAACAGCGAAATATATCTGTTTGCCTGCATCCGTACGTTTGAGATGATCTGGTTCTGCTTGAAAATCCCTTCAGATGAATATTGGTACATATTCGTGTTGGTCCCGAAGGGGCGTACGCCACTGCTAGGATTCCCCGGAATGTAGGTGCCTGGCAGTGGCGCGTTGATGTTTTCTGTCAGGAACTGGTGTACGCCTCGTGAGTTCAGATACGTTACTGCGACGGTGGCAGTCCTGCTGATCGTCCGTTCCAGAGTTCCTCCCACCTGCATGGTGTAAGCAGCATGCAAATGTGGAGCAATGCTGTATATGGTGGGTGTGCTGGTAGCGGCTCCAGACAGGCTGGTTGGCCCCGTTGGGTAGAAGTCCGGGTTGGTGATGATGAACTGCTGCTGTGACCCTGCGGCCCCGTTCTGACGCTCTGCCTGCAGTACATTGCCCGCCGTGAACCGGTCAAAGAATATGCCATAGCCCGCGCGCAAGACAGTCTTGGGAGGCGTCTTGCCATTGCCCCCAATGCCCCATGCCATGGCGACGCGGGGCGCGAAGTCCGCCTTGTCATTGATGCCGCTCTGCGTCTCAAATCGCAAACCATAGCTCAAAGTAAAGTTTGGCTTTACCTTCCAGTCGTCCTCAGCGTAGAGACCCAGGTCGTCATAGAGCAACTTGGCCACGGGCGTTCCCTGGGTCACGCTGTATTGGCTCGCGCCTCCGCCATTGGCGCGAATCTGTTCTGGCGTCAGGCCGGCAGCAATACCTTTTTTAGTGATTTGATAGGCAACTATGCCGCTGTTGGTTATGCATCCAGCGGGAGCGTTCGCGGCTCCGCATTGCGAACTGAGTGCAGGGTTGCCTGGATTGTACGAGTTGGGGCCGAACACATAAGTGCCGTTGTAGTTGCCGGTGGAGTAATTGGATTCCCTTTGTGCGCGAAGCCTGCCGCCAAAGCGGATAAAGTTGTTCTTCAACGCGATGGAGGTGTAGTTTTGCACCTCATAGCGGTCCACAGCGTCGCGGGAAGTTCCTGAAGCGGCTCCGCCATCGCTGAACGCGCCACGGATGCTGACCAGGGGCGTGAAATTGGCTGGAATGGACTTGTCCCGGTTGCGCCCGTACTCGAAGCGCGTCTCATTGATGATTCTGTCGCTCAGTATTTGCGTGTCACCAATCTGCAACTCTGTCTCCGTGCTCTGGATATTGCTCGCTACGGACGGAAGCGTGCTCGCGAGAATGCCGGAGTTGGGATTGTTCAGGTTTGTGTACTGCACGCGGACGGTCAGAGTGTTCTTCTCTCCGATCTGCAAATCGATCCGGGGACTGTACTGGGTTCTTACCTGTGGATTCAAAATCCCCTGGGTGAAGGGGATGATATTGAAGTTGGAGTCCAGAATGGTTGTGTTAATGATGTTGTCATCCTGGATGTTGCGACGGCTGGCGTTCATGAAAAAAGAGGCATTCTTGCCAATCGGACCGCTCACGTAGCCGTTGTACTGGAGGTTGTAGTAGGTCGGAATTTGATTGGCGGGTGTGAATGGGTTGCCGGTATTGAATTGAGAAGCGTTGCCGCTCACCAGAAACTGCCCATGGTACTTGTCAGTGCCAGGCTTGGTGAGTATCTCAATGCGCCCATATCCCAGCTTGTCAAATTGCGCCGAAAAGGGGTTCTGATTGATGCGTATTTCGCGGATGGCCGACTTGGGGGGCAATTGTCCGCCTGTGAAACCATCGACGTAAATCTGGCCACCGTTTGGCCCGGCGGAAGGTCCGGCAAGCGCTTGCAGTTCGTTCGCCAGTTCATCGGGGTCGTCCGAAAGCGCCTCGAGGTCTTTGCCCTTGATCGTCATCGCGCTGGCGTTGTTATCCGGATTGGTGTCCAGCGTGGTGCTCTGGTCGGTTACGACCACCTGCTGGGTTTGCACCTCAATGTCCAGCTTTACGTCCTGGGTAAAGGATTGTGCGTGGCCAAGGACGAAACCCGTCTTGGTGAAAGGCGCAAATCCGGGCGCAGCTACGGTGAAGGTGTATGTGCCGGATGGAACCATACGCAGGACGTACCCTCCGTCCCCTCCCGACTGGGCAGAATATGTCGCCCCTGTAGCAGAGGTCAAGGTGACGGTGGCGCCCGGGATGACGGCGGCGGTCTGGTCTTCGACATGACCACGCACCACCGCTGTTGGCGCCTGCTGGGCTCGAGCGATGCCAAAAAAGAGCGCAAAAGACAGCAATAGTAAATACGAAATAATTCTCTTATTGAAAATAGCGATGCGCATCCTGACTCCGGTTTGAACTGCTGGTGGTTTAGGGTGGAACATCGTCAACTATTCTGTTGGCGCATCGCCGCCGAGGGTCCACGGTGAGAGCGACATGGGAGAGCTGTTCTTTGGAGTCGCAGCCAGTATCGGCTCGACGCCGCTCAATAGCGTAATGGCAGTAACGGTGTCAGGCGTTCCAGCGGCGCCCGGGGTGGCCACAATCATGACCGCATCGTTGGGTTTCAATTGCGCGATGGTGGTGGCAGGGGAGTGGGCGATCATTTGCGACAAACCGAGGCCGCCTCCCCGTTGCGGCCCACCTTCGTTTGCAGTCGGCATTGCGCCCGTGCCGTCCATCCTTCTGCCTGGGCGGTTGGCCGCATCCGCCATGTGGGCATCAGGAGCACCGGAGCCTGCTTCTCCGCCAGGCTTGCCGCTTGCGCCATGCACGCGCGCTGCGAGCATGTTCGCCATCTGCAGCGGAAGGGCATGCAGGTCTGAATTCGGCGTGACCTTCACCACGATCACTTTCTTTGTCACCAGGTCTTTCAACGTGATGGAACTAGCTGCGAGATCAATTTTGGAGATGGTTCCTGCAATATTGAGGAATGATCCACTCACGACTTCTTCAGCTTCAAGCGTGGTTCCATCGGCGTTTTTGTCGCCACGCGCGCGGAGTTGGTCGCCAGGTTTGATGTCTGTAAAAGTACCCGGCCTGGCATCCTCAAACTTCACGGAATCCGCAGCATACCGACGGAGAACGGTTTTGGGAGTGACATGAATCTGAAGCTTTACGGGGCCTTTCAAGCTGACAGTTGAGATGGTGACGGTGCTGGTGGCAGGGTCAACCGCGCTCACCAGTCCGCCGGTGCCGCGCTTCTGCCAGTCCAGCCTCTCCTGTTCCTGCTTCTGCTGGATGTCGCCCTGCTTCATTACGACTACGAGAGACGCAGTGATGGTTCCGGCAGTATCACCCGGAGTTCCGCGAACCAGCAGACGGTCACCCACTTCGATATCCTTCACCGTCACAGGCTGCGCAGTTTTCATGTCTGTGCTGCCCGCCGCGAGCCGCAGAATGCGAGAGGTATCGCCCACCTGCACCGAGAGCGGCTGCCCATTGTCGGGAACCAGCGTAAAGATGCTTCCCGAGATGGATTTCACGGTGCCGACTGCCCGCGAGGCTGAAGCCGGCGCAGCAGAAGGCGTCTGGGGGGAACCCTTCGTCGCCGCCATGGACTTCGACGGGCATGCCGCACAAAGAACGAATATGGCCACAACCAGCGCCGCATGGGCGCATCCACATGCTGACCGGCCCAGCGCGCGGCGCTGAACAGCCGACAGTTCACGTTGCTCTGTTGCCAATGGTTTATTTGCCGCTAGATGACACATGGCGCCGGCTCCCGAAGTCAGTATTTCATTTCTGAAAGTAGTGCTTACAGTTTTTTTAGTCATTGCCCAGCAGTCAGGGGTTGAAATCCCTGTGGCTCGCAGCAGAAAAAAGCTTGAATCGTTTGCGGCCATCGTCCGGCAAAGCGCAGACCTTGAATGGAATACGTTCAGGAGGTTGAAAAGTTTCCTTGGCGGCAGGGAAGTGTGTCACGGAAGTATCACGATGTGCAACCGTACTCTGGAGTGGGCAGGCGCGGAGTCTTTTCGGCATTCCTCGCATGCTCGCCCTGTCATCAAATTCATCAATACGCCACCTGCCGGAATGGCTTGATTTACAAGCAAAACAGCACTATACTTAGAAGGTTGTGGCTAGCATCAGGATGGC
>VFSW01014463.1_pt1 | contig 10905 bp, 14 predicted proteins | sample 5358111 | NCBI WGS metagenome assembly VFSW01 (sample SAMN11554181, study PRJNA540505) | mine drainage metagenome | isolation source: sediment from site ElyBrook_90M | place: USA: Ely Copper Mine, Vershire, VT | collected 2017
ACGCGCCCGCCGGCTCGACGAGCCGGGGGGCGCGTTCCACGCTGGTGAGAGCCGCCGCGAACTTCGTTCAGTGAGCGGACGTCTTCCAGAACGAGGCTTTGGTGGCGTCGGAGAGATGCTTCGGATCGAACAGTCCCGCCGGCGCCTGCTTGTCGTACTTCACGCTGGTTACGTCGATCTCGCTGCTGCCACCCGATTGCACGTCGCTCATCACGATTTTCATGATGGTGGGGATGTTGTCGATCGTCTTGATGTTCTCGAAGCGCTCCGATTTGAACGACTTGCCATCGAGGTCGTCCAAGTCGCGCTCGAGCGGCAGACCCGTATCGACGGCGACCCAGGTTATAGCTTTTGAGTAGTACGGATTGTTGGGCAGGGTCTCCTCCAGCTTATAGGCCTTCGTGCCGTTGTGAGTCTCGACGCCGTCGAGCTTCTCCTGGCCGCCGAACTTGACGAAGCTCAAGTCTTCATAGGTGAAGTCGGTCCCGAAAAACGGCTCGTAGCCAGCCAGCGGCGTGATTTCGCGCACGCGGCGAACCGCCGGCAGATAGGAATATTGAACGGGCAGTGCGCCGGGGCGCTGCTGGGCCAGGAAGGCGATGCCCTTGGCGTCCGTTGGTTTGAGCACCACGGTCAGCATCCAGTCGGCGTCGTTCACATGCGCGCGCGCCTGCGCGAGCGTCCATTGCGTGGCGAAGCCCTCGCTGCTGTTAACCTTCAAGATCATCACTCGCGCGCTGGGACGCGTGGGCTCCAGTGCCTGCTTCATGCGCTTGACGATTGAGGCCGCGTCAGGCTCCGCCGCCAACGCGCCGGCTCTGGTTGAAGGTGTGGAAATAAGCAGCAGAAGAATCGCGACGGTGAGAGTTGGAATGCGCCTCAAGATACTAGCCTCCTTGACATGAGAATTTTGGGATTTCATCGCATGACTGCTCGTCACGCCGAACGCAGGAACTCGATTAGCAAGCGGTTCACTTCGACCGGACGCTCCTGCTGTATCCAATGACCCGCGCCGGGGAGCAAAACCTTCTTCGCCAGGTTCGGCGCGTTGCTTTCGAGCGCCTGGTAGGCGTCGGCGTAGAATTCGATCACCGCATCCTTTTCGCCGGCCGCGAACAGCGTCGGCTGGCCCAGCTTCGCGCCGTCGAGGAACCCCGTCAGCTCCCAGGCGCGATCGATGTTGCGATACCAGTTGAGCCCACCACGAAACCCGGTGCGCTTGAACTCGGCGGTGAAGAAGTCGAGATCGGCCTCGCTGAGCCATGGCGGCAGGTTGCGCGGCACCACCACGCTATCGAGGAATTTCTCGTAGCGGCCGAACGCGTAACGCCATCGCTCGTTGGGCGCGGCGTCGCCCGAGAGCGAATAAAACGTCGCCAGCAGGCTCGCGCGCACGTCGCGCTCGAGCTCGCGCTCGGCAGTGCCTTCCTGCTGAAAATATTCCTGGTAGAAAATCCTGTCGCCGAACACCGCCTTGACGATCGCGCTGGGACGCATCGGCCCGCGCGGGATGTAAGGGACGCTCAACAAGCCGACCGCGCGGAAGAGATCCGGGCGCAGTTGCGCCGAGTACCATGCCACGGGCGCGCCCCAATCGTGCCCGACGATCGCGGCTGAGCGCTCCTGGAGCGCGTTCACGAGCCCGACGATGTCGCCGGCCAGGTGGAATATGCTGTACGCGTCGGCCGCCTCCGGGCGATCGGTCTGGCCGTAACCGCGCTGGTCGGGCGCCACCACGCGGAAGCCCGCCTCCGCGAGCGCCGCTATCTGATGGCGCCATGAATACCAGGATTCCGGAAACCCGTGGCACAGAACGACCAACGGACCCTTGCCGGCTTCGACGTAGTGCATCCGGATGCCGTTGGTCTCGACAAAATGAGGGCTTGGTGCGCTCATCGCGTCCGCGCTCCTTCTCTGCTTCAGTTGGGCAGCCAGGCCAAAGCGCGAATCTCGCCGAACTCGCGCCGCAGCTTTTCCCATGAAGCGCCGCCGTCGCGGCTGGCGTAGACGTAGCCATGCAGGCTGTTGGCGAGCACGAGGTCCGGATTCGCGGGATTGACGCCGAACCAGTACATCGTGGAGTTCGGCTCCACCTCAAGCGCGCATTTCTCCCAGGTCGCGCCGCCGTCGGTGGTGCGTTGGACCGCGCCGCGCTTGCCCGGGATGAAATCCCCGTTGGCGACGAAGATGACGTCGGGATTGCCGGGCTTCAGCGCCACGCCGCGGCAATAGGAGATGGTGTCGCGCTCGGCGAAGCGCGGGAAGCCGTGCAGCGACCAGCTCTCGCCTTAGTCGGCGCTGCTCCACAGGCCGTCGGGCGTGGTGGCGAGAATTTCCACCGGGTGGCCAAGTCTCACCGCCAGGCCATGAATGTCCTGGTTGAGCGGCTTGTCGCCAAGCGCCGGACAATGGCTCCAGGACTCGCCGCCGTCGCGGCTGCGGTACACGCCGTCGATCTCGACGCTCACCCAAATCGTGCGCGGGTCGCGCGGATCGAATACGACGTTGGTGACCTTGGGCGCTCCGGCGAGACACTTCTCGGCAATCGGGATCGCAAGCCTATCCCATCGCTTGCCGCCGTCGAGCGTGCGGAACACCGCGGGCGGCTTGGTGCCGGCATAGATGACCCCGGGATCCTGCGGATGGATGGCGACCGACCAGATCTGCATCCCGTCCATCGGCGAGGGCACCAGCTCAAAGCTCGCGCCGTTATCCGCGCTTCGATACAGGCCGGCTTCGGAGCCCGCGTAGACCTGATGCGGGTCGTGAGGCGAAAGCGCCAGCGCGCGAATCTGGACTTCACCGGGCTCGGCGTGAAACGGCAAATCCATCTTGCTCCGCCGCCAATGCTCGCCGCCATCGGTGCTGAACCACACGCCGGCGCCAACCGTGCCCACACAGATAGTGAATTGCTCAGCCATGGCTTTCACCTCGAGCGCCTCGTCCAGATCTCAGCAGACGCCACGCCGCGTCCGTCTCGCGCGGCATTACTCCTTGGCATTACTCCTTGGGCGGCTTCTGCCTGTCGAACTTGAGGCTCAACTGTGCGATGCCGGCTGCGACGTTGAGACCGTTCTGGCCTTCGATCGAGATCGGCTGCAGCGCGATCGATTTCTTGAACCCGCCGACCAGGGCGTTGGCGCCCGCACCGACTCCGAGCGCGACGCTGGCCGTGGCGCCACCGTAGTGGCCAGCCAGCGCACCTTCGCCCAGGTTGGTGGTCGGCGCGACGACCGCCCACAGGATGACGGCGGAGGAAAGATAGCCGATGTCGGCGCCAAACTTGGTAATCGACCCGGTATAGTACTCGGTGTAGTTCTTGTCCCGGGTGTAGGCGCACTTCACGGTCCGCGAAGAGCCGAAAACAAAGCCCCATCCGCTGGCGACGTGACAGGTAAGGTACCCCGCCCTCACCGTCGCCTTCGCGTCCGCGGCGTGAGCGGACGGCGTACACAACGCGATCGCCATCATAACCGCCACCGCGCTCAACAGGTTGCTGGTTCGTGACTTCATCTCGGCGCATCCTCCGTTCTGGTTTCGGGCGGCGCCGCCACTTGCCATCGTGCGCAAGGCCGATCCCGGTGTTCTCGACATATTAGTAGACGATACGCGAACGACTCGAAAATTCGCAAACTGAAATTCGCCGGCCGTGGAGGCGCACGTGGCGCCACAACCAAACCGCCGCTTGCGCCCTGCGGCGCCAGCTAAGTCGCCGTCACGACTTCGCAGATGGCAAAATCAGCGCCGTCCTCCTCGTTGCCCTGATGCACCGCGCGAAAGTCCGGCGAGCGCATGTAGCGCTTCAGCGCCGCGCGGTCGCTCCATCGCGTGACCAGCATAAAGGTCGGCTCGCGTCCGGTCGTGCGCAGGACCTCGAGCCCGAGAAATCCGTCGTGGGCGTCAACCAGGCGGGGCCGAGATCGGAATCGCGCGTCGATCCGAGCCGCCTCGGCAACGCCGACCCTGAACCTCGACACGGCAACGATCATGGCGTCTCTCCCTTGCGGCCGGCTTCGCCTCGAACGGTCCCGGCAATAGTCTCGGCGCGCGGGAGCGTGAAATGGAAGGTCGAGCCCCGCCCTACTTCCGACTCGACGCCAACCTTGCCGCCATGGGCTTCTACGATCTGGCGCGCGATCGCGAGTCCAAGGCCGGTGCTCTGCTCGCCGCCGGTCGGCCGCACGCTGGTTTTCTGGTAGAGGTGAAATAAATCCCCTATCTCCTGTGACGGAATTCCCTGGCCGTGGTCGCACACTTCGACCAGAACCTCGCCGCCTACCGCGGCGGCGCGCACGGTCACGCCGGTGGTGGGCTCCGAATACTTGACCGCATTGCTGATGAAATTCGTGAGCACCTGTTCCAGGCGAAGGGGATCGGCGTTTACCGCCGGCAGGCCGGGGGCGATTTCGGTTGCAAGCCGGATGTTCTTTCTGCGCGCCAGCAGCTGATTTGTTTCCACGGTCTTGCGAATCAAGGCGCCGAGATCGATCGATTTCATTTTCAACTCGAGACGGCCCGTTTCGATTAGCGTGAGGTCCAGCAGATCCGATACCAGCGCGAGCGCGGCGCGGCGGGTTCGCTCGATGATAGAGATGAATCGCAGTTGCTCCGGATCGAGGGTATCGCGGTCTTCGAGCAACAGTTCGACACTCGAGGTGATGGCGCCGAGCGAATTGCGTAGATCGTGCGCGACGATTGCAGCCTCCCGGCTGTGCTGCTCCAGACTCTTCAGCGCCATGCGCAGGGCGTTGGTCTCCTCGTTGTTGATACGGCTCAGATCCTCGTAGATGTCGCCCGCGTAGCCCTCGACAGCGCTGCCCACCAGCATCAGTTCGTCGCCGACGACAACGCCCGAGAAAGTCAGCAACTTCGGGTGACCGTTCAAGTCAACGGAAATTGGCATCTCGTAGACGGCGTCGACGCTCCCCAGGTCGTCGATCAGCGCTTTCGCACGGGCGTGATTGTCGACGTACGCGCAGGACCAGAATGGTTTTCCAAGTTGCAATGAGTCGGCAAGACCGATGCCGTCATTGACTATTGAAATGACTACTCCCTTCCGAGCGCATCGGAGCACCACTCCAGCGCGACGACTTGGCTCCATCGGCGTTCAGCCCTCCGCGCCAGCCGTCAGGCGATCGGCGGCCGTCAACGCGCTCTCGGCATCGCGCGCATACCCGTCCGCGCCGATATCGCGCCAGAGATCGGGCTCGCGGTTGAAGGCATGGCCGCCCACCATGACCCTAACGCCGCGAGTTTCCTGGCTTGCGTGCAGCGCGCGAACTAGCGCGGCTATCGCTTCGAGATGAAAGGTCATCGTCGCGGAGAGCCCTACCAGGGTGGGCCGACATTGCGCGACGTAGTCCACGAGCGCCGCAGCCGGCAGGTTGGCGCCCAGATGATAGGTGTCCCACCCTTCCATCTCGAAGACGTCGGCCACCATCCTCATCCCGAGCTCGTGGATCTCGCCGGGAGCGCAGGCCGTCACCAAAATTTGTCCGCGGTGGCGCTCGGAAAAGACGTGACTATATAGCCGCGACATGATCACCTGCGTCGCAGCGGTGCAATAGTGCTCCTGAGCGACACTTATCTTGTTATACTGCCACAAGCGGCCGACTTCGTATTGCGCGTCCTGGAACACGCGCAGCCAGAGCTCCTTGGCGTCCGTTCCGGAGCGGATGGCGTCCTGCACCAACCCGAGCGCCGCCTGCCGTTCGCCGCGCAGCAAAAAATCAAGGTAGCGCTTCGCGAGCCCGTCGGCCGCCAGCGTCTGCTCCGATTGAGACGCGCTCGCAGCGCGCGCTCCGCCGACGCCGGCCAAGCCTGCATCGAAGACTTTGCACGCCATGGCGACGCTCTCACCCGAGAGCGTTTCGACAAGCATCTCGCGCACGCACTTTAGGTTTTCGATCAGTTCTTCAGACGCAACGCCGCGCGCCGAAAGCACTTCGGCCACCCATCCGAGATAATTCTTGAATATTGTTGGGCGGCCGAAGCTGATCGCGTCGGCCAAATAGGACAGGTGAAACCTGGTGTCCTGAAGATACATCGCCCTGCCCCGCTCCCCATACTTAACGAGCAGGTCGGGCCGCCGCGCGTAGTCTCCGGCGACTGCCGCCTGAGCGATCATCTCAGCGACACTTCTGAGTTCGTTGACGACGCTTGAGTTCTCGTCCACTGGGCTCAGCGCCTCCTTTCGGCAGCGCGACCGTGGTTGTGGCAGGTCGTGCTATCCGGTTCGAGAACCGGACCCGCCGGATACGCGAGACCTTCATCCGCTTGGCTCTAAGACTTTTGCCCGAGATTCCGCGCTAGTCAACACAACCGCTCGCGCATCAGGTCGGCGATGGCCTCCCTTCGCTTGAGGTGCGTCCTGTCTTCCTTTTGCTCGGCGATCGTCACGTTTCCAGCGTGAATACCTCCTGAGCCTGGCTGACTTCGCGAAGCTGACCGCGCGCTCGAGATTGCGCGCGCCGTGCGCAAAAACCGCTGCGCGGACCGCCTTGAGAGCGGCGCGGCAAGGTTCGCCGGTGTGGTCGGTCACCCAGGTGATGGCGTTGATCGCGCCATTCGAGCAAACCATCGGCATCGCCACATAGTCAGTTCCATCTGCTGCCGCGGTACTGGCAGAACAGGGTAGTGCCTACGGCGCAGAATCCCCGCCACAATGGAATGCCCGCGGCGACGATGCGCCGGCACATCTCGTCATCGAACTCGCGCGTGCGCGTATGGTGCCCGCCCTCCTTGAGCATCCAGCGCACGACATCCCGCCAAGGATCCTGCGTGACATCCTGCGATTGCTCCTTCGCAGGGCGTCTCACGCATTCATATCTGACGATTTAAGTAACGCGGCGAATTGTTTGTGCAGCTTCCGCAGCTTCGGATCAATCACGATCTGGCAGTAGGGTGCGAGCGAATTGTTGCGATAGTATTCCTGATGATAGTTTTCGGCTTCGTAAAACGCGCTCAGCGGAAGTACTTCGGTCACGATCCGCTTGCCTGCCGCTTCGGAATTGTTTAGCTGTTCGATCAATGCTTCCGCACTCCGCCTTTGATCCTCTGTTGTATAAAAGATGACCGAACGGTATTCGGTTCCCACATCCGCGCCCGGCCGATTCAATCAAGTTGGATCGGTGGTCGCGAAAAACACCACCAGCAGATCTTTGAACGAGATCCGGGCAGGATCGTATTGGACCCGAGTAACTTCGGCATGCCCGGTCCGGCCGGTGCAGACTTGTTCGTAGGTCGGATTTGCGGTGGTCCCTCCCGCATATCCCGGCATCACGGACACCACACCCTTCAGTTGCCCGAACACCGCTTCGGTGCACCAGAAGCATCCTCCACCGAAGACCGCAATTTCCGTTTTTTGATCCATATCGACAACAATAACTCAACAATTTCGAATGTAAACGGGTAGAATCGGTCCGCGCCAGACACGCCTATGGACACCGGACGACTCGAAGCTTTTACCGACGGCGTAATCGCCATCATCATCACCATCATGGTGCTGGAGATGAAACCTCCGCGAGGCGCCAGTCTTGCCGCGCTGAGTGCCAGCACGCCGATGTTCCTGGCTTACGCGCTGAGCTACGTCAACGTCGGCATCTTCTGGAACAACCACCATCATATGTTGCACGCCACCGAACGCGTCGACGGCAAGGTGCTGTGGGCGAACCTGTTCCTGCTGTTCTGGATTTCGCTGATGCCATTCGCGATTCGTTGGATGGATGACGCTCATTTCACCGCCCTGCCGACCGCGGCCTACGGTGTGACGCTTGCGATGGCGTCGATCGGATACATCCTGTTGGAGTGGGCGATCGTCGCCTGCAATGGCGCGAGTTCGGCCCTGGCGCGTGCGGTCGGGAACGACTTGAAAAGCGGGCTGTCGCTGCTGGCGTACGCGGTCTCGATAGCGCTGGCCTTCGTACGTCCGTGGATCGCGATCACGCTGTACGTGATGGTCGCGCTGATGTGGCTGGTGCCCGACCGGCGCATCGAATCAGTTCTCAAAGATTGACCGTGCCTGCCCCGCGCCTGCGGTTCGCAAACTCCTATCGCGCCAGGTAGCCCCCATCCACGAGGAGCGGGCAGCCGGTCACGAACGACGCCTCGTCAGAGGCCAGAAACAGGATCGCGTTGGCAATCTCCTCGGGTTGAGCGTTGCGCCCGATCGGTTCCAGATGAGCCGCCTGGCGCCAAAACTCGGCCGCTTCCTCGACGGTGGCTCGTTTCAGGATGTTGGTTTCGACGTTTCCGGGACATACGCAGTTGACTCGAATGCCGTCCGCCGCGTACCGCGAGGCCAAAGACTTTGTGAGTTGGAGCGCGCCGGCTTTGGTGAGGTTGTAGGCGAAGGTACTCGCGCCTTCCATCTCCTGGCCGATGAAAGAGGAAATGGAAGCCAGGTTCACGATGGCTCCCTTCTTGCGCTTGAGCATGTGGGGAATGACGTGTTTGCAGCACAGGAACATGCTCTTCAGATTGATATCCATCAGACGGTCCCACTCTTCCACGCTCATGTCGGTGACGTCCTTGAGGAAATGGATGCCCGCATTGTTCACCAGGACATCGATCCGCCCGAACGCCGCCATCGCCTCCTCAGCCAGATGACGAGCGGTCTCTTCCCGGGCGATGTCGCCCACGACCACCCGGTTCTTGGCTTTACCCACTTGAGCCGAGACCGCATCCAGGCCCTTGGGATCGATATCGTTGAGCACGAGGAGCGCCCCCTCGCGGGCAAACATTGCGGCGGTCGCACGACCGATTCCGCTGCCGGCGCCGGTTACGATGGCAACTTTTTCGTGGAGCCGCATGGCAGGCCTCCCATTGGGAATAGTCAATGCAGCGTCGCGCAGATCGACCGAATGCGTCAAGCACGAATCGAAGCGCCGCGAAACTACATTGCCTTCGACGGCACGATCTCCAGCCGCAACCGTTCCGTTCCCCGAATCACCGTCAGTTCGGCTCGCGTGCCGATCTGCTCTTCGGACAACAACCTGTGCAGGTCGTCCACCGCGCCGACCGGACTGTCGCCGTAAGCGATGATGATATCGCGGGGCATCACTCCCGCCTTGTCCGCGGGACTTCCGGGTTCGACCGAGGTCACCATCACACCCGTCTCTCTGGCCAGGCGTGAGCAACGTACGAACCGCCGAGGCAGCGGCGCGGTCATCCCGGCCACGCCGGCATACGCGCGCACGATCCTGCCGTCCCGGATCAGCCGCGCCGCCACGTACTTCGCGGTGTTGATTCCGATCGCGAAGCAGATTCCCTGCGCGGGCAGAATTACCGCGGTGTTGACGCCGATGACCTCGCCCCGCGAATTCACCAGCGGCCCTCCGGAATTGCCGGGATTAAGCGCGGCGTCGGTCTGAATCACGTCGTCGATGAGCCGGCCCGATTGCGACCTCAACGAGCGTCCCAGTGCGCTCACCACCCCCGCGGTGACCGTGCATTGGAAGCCGTACGGACTGCCGATTGCGATCGCGAGTTGCCCCACGCGCAACCCGCTTGAGTCACCGAGCGTCGCCGCGGTCAGCGCCGATGCGCCGACCCGCACGACCGCGATATCACTGTGCGGGTCCGACCCGACGAGCGCGCCCTCAAGGCGCCGCCCGTCGAGCACGGTCACGCTGATACGATGCGCGTGCGCGACCACATGGCTGTTGGTCAGGACGAAACCGTCAGGCGTGAAAACGAAACCTGAACCGGTGCCAGCCGGCATCTCGTTGGCATCTTTTCGCTGAAAAACCTCGATATTTACCACCGCGGGGCTGACCCGTTGAGCCGCATTCGCGACCGCCTCCGAGTACGCATCCAGCAGTCCACTGTCGCGTCCCAAATCGCTGGCCGACCGCACGCCAGCGTTCGTCGATTCGTCCAGCACACGCTTTAAAACCGGCTTCATATTTGTCTTTGGCCTCTTGCTCCCAAATATAACCATCGCGTCAAGGGCCTTCTTCCGGATCATCCTGGGGAAACCCCTGGAAACGAGCGGGCCGGGAAAGAATTGCTCGCCGGCAAATGGATCAACCTGACAACTGTTGCAGTGCTGAGGCGGACCAAGGTCCGATATTGCCCAATGTACCCAGTTGCGATTGTCTAGTCAGGTGCACAATCAGCCGATCTCCGACACCTCCCTCGTCGCGTGCCCGCACTGCGATCTGCTGCAGCGGCTGCCGGAGCTGGCGCCGGGCGCGTCGGCCCGCTGTCCGCGCTGCAACAAGGAGCTGTGGCGCCGGCGCGAGGACTCACTGAACCGGACGCTCGCGCTGACGCTGGGGGCGGCGCTGCTGTACGTGGTGGCGAACTCGGTTCCGATGCTCGGCCTGACGATCGTGGGGCGCGAGGCCTCGACCACCGTGATCGGAGGCGCGATGCATCTGTGGAACAACGGGCAGCAGATGGTGGCGGTGCTGGTGTTGTTGACCGCCGTGGTCGCGCCGGCGTTGCAGATCGGCTCGATGCTGGCGATCGTGCTCGGGGCCTATCGCGAACACCCGCCGCGATGGGTAGGCACGCTGCTGCGCCATCATCCGACCACCCGAACCTGGAGCATGATCGAGGGCATGATGCTGGGGGTGCTGGTCGCGCTGGTCAAGATTGCGGACTACGCGACGGTGATTCCGGGAGTGGCGCTGTTCGTGCTCTGGGTGCTGGTCTTCCTGCTCGCCGGGATGCAGGCGAGTTTCGATTCGCGCGAGGTGTGGGACAGAATCCAATGGGCGGAGGCCGAGGCGCAGGTCGACTCGACCGGAGACCGGATGGCCGAGGGCACGATATGACTGCGGCCGCCCCGACCGCGATGCAACAGGGTCTGCAGAGTTGCGAGCCCTGCGGCCTGCTGTCGCGTCCCGCGCCGGGCGCGGCCGAGGGGCGCTGCCCGCGCTGCGACGAGGCGGTGGTCTT
>VFSW01014464.1_pt1 | contig 10905 bp, 6 predicted proteins | sample 5358111 | NCBI WGS metagenome assembly VFSW01 (sample SAMN11554181, study PRJNA540505) | mine drainage metagenome | isolation source: sediment from site ElyBrook_90M | place: USA: Ely Copper Mine, Vershire, VT | collected 2017
CTTCTCTACCAACGGCGCCGGCAACAGGGACCGCACGTACTTGGCGGCGTCAGCAAGCTCGGCGGCCAGGCGTTTCTGGGTGCTGACCAGGGCTTGGTGGGTGGCCAACTCGCGGTCGCGGAGGCGTTTTTTCTCCAGGCAGGCTCCAATGCGGGCAGATTCGGCCAGCACGCCTTCGGATTGCTCATGAGCAGTAATGAGATCATTGATTCGTGCGCGTAAGGCTTTGTCGTTGCCACATTCGCGATCGAGCCAGCTTGCTCTTTCGGGCGCCGGCTTGATCAAAGCCAGTCGGAACAATAATTCTTCACGGTTCGGATTCATGGCCGCTCGATCCTGAAACTTTCGTCTCTGATCCCATGTACGGTTTAATTAACGTTTTTCGTCCTGGGCTGCGACAATCCAGCCCAGCAGTTCTTTGGAATCGTGCAGTTGCCCGGCCTCGTCTGAAAGTTCGTTCAGAATGGCGGCCGCCTCAGCGAGCGAGTCACGGCGTTTAGCGGCACCTTCGGCATCGGCAGGTTGAGCCAATGCAAAGACGTATAGGGCGCGGGCGAAATGCTGGCGAAAAAAGACGTGGGTCGCCCCGCGAGCCCGGAACTCGCGGTATTGCGCCAGAGCCGGCTCAAGGGCCTTGAGCGCCTCGTCCGGGCGGCCTTGGCCCAAAAGCGCCTGAGCCAAAAGCACTCGGCCGAAGCAGCCGTCAGCGGGATTGTCAAGCAGGAGCTCGAAACGGGAATAGTCATTCTCCAGCCCGTGGATCGCAAGCAACGCTTGCGCGGCACTCTCGGCCTGCAAATAGCGTCCCAACGTAAGCGCGGCCCGGGCTGAATCAGCCAAGGCGCCGGCCTCGCAGAGTTCCCAGCTCGTGATAGCGCTGCCGTCTGGCGCATCCTCTTTTACTCTGGCCAGGCGATCCAAGGCGGTCTGTGCCATGGTGTAAACTGCTAAGTTCTCGCCAAAAGCCATTTTGACCTCACGCTGGCTGTGGTCTTTGCGCTCACCTGAAATCGAACGGACCCAGACGCCCGCCTTCGTCGAAGACGCCTCCAGTTTGCGATTGGCTTCCAACAGATCCTGCTCCGCTGCCGGGCGATTGCCCAACTGGGCCTCCCATTCGGCCATCACCTCAAACAGATTGGCGGCCCAAGGATCGCCAATTCCTTTGGCGGCGGCACCCCAGGGCGGCTCGATTCCAGCGCGGGCTGTTTGCAGGGCCTCTGCCACACGGCCGAGGCGAAAAGCCACGGCGGCGCCGACATAATGGTCCCAGGCAAACTGGAATCGTCCGAATTCTTCAGAGGGATTAAGGTGAACGTAGTCCGCGACGGCGCGCTCGGCCTGTGCGGCGAAGGTCAAGGCATTGGTTTCGTGGAAGCGCTGGGCTTCGCACACAGCAAGTACCTCCGCCGCCTCCCCAAGGTCCTTCATGCCGCGGAGGTCATTCGGGCGGCGGGCCATCACACCTTCGGCGACGTGGCGGGCTTCCTTTTCCAGCCGTTCGGCATCATCCAAGTTTCCAAGCCGCAGCGCTTCCCGCGCTTCGGAATCCGCGGTGTCGGCCCAGGCCGAAGCGGCGGTCAGATCCCGCCATTCCAACGCGCCCAGCCCGGTCAGAACGCGCAAAGCCTCCTCATGGAGCGGAATGGCCTGCGCGGCGGAGCGAAGATGGCCGAGTTGATCGAGTAAGTCGGCATAGAGGAGTTGGATGCGGCGGGTGCAGCCTTTCGTAGCTATTAACGGTCCTAGCAACTCGGTGCCCTGCTCGAGAACGCGCGCCTCGAGCCGGAAATCGCGCCGCATCCGATAACCCCATGCCTGGCCAAAGAGGCTGAGACCCAGGCCGAAGACTGTCGGTTCGCTGTCGTCTCCTTGTGAGCGCATCCGTTCGAAGCTGGACTCGGCGGCCGTGGCGAGGGGAAGCGCCCCTTCGGCATCGCCTTGTCGGGCCAGGATCAGGCCCAAGCGGGCCTGTGCCGTAGCGCGGTTGCGTTCCGTCTCGGTGGTGCGGAGCGACGTCGGCAGGCCGTCATAGTAGGCGACCGCCTGGCGAGCCAGTTGCACGACCATGTCCAATTGGCCGCTTGGCTCCAGCTTCGTGTAAAAATCCTCCAGCATGAAATTCGAGAGCCGTTCCGCATCGCTGCGACTCTGCAAAGCCAGCGCGGCGGATTGTTTGGCACGGAACAACCCGAGGGTCGTGCCGACGACCCCCAGCACCAGCGCCGCAGCAATCGCACCTCCCGCGGCGAACGCCAGTTTGTTGCGACGAAACGCTTTCTGAAACCGGTAAGCCGCGCTGGGCGGGCGCGCCAGCACCGGTTCGTTGTTCAGGTGACGCTTGAGATCGAATGCCAACCCATTGGCAGTGTCGTAACGCCGCGTGCGGTCTTTCTCCAAGCACTTCATCACGATCCAATCAAGGTCACCACGCAGGAGGCTGATCAGCTTGGGCGCTTCGGCGGCCCGGCGGGCGGCGGTGGTCGTCAGGTCCTCTCCTTGCAACGTCGCCACCTTGGTCGAAGGCCGGAGCGGCTCCTGCTCCCGGATCGTCCTGCGCATCGCGTCTATGCCCAGAGACATCAAATCCTTGGCGTCAAACGGCGTTTTCCCCGTCAGCAACTCGTACAACAATACGCCCAGCGAATAGATGTCGCTCCGCGTATCTATGTCCAAGCCGCTCATCTCCGCCTGTTCCGGGCTCATGTAAGCCGGCGTGCCGACGAATTGATTTAATTGCGTATAAACCGTCGCCTCGGTAAGCCGCCCCTCCGTGGCCTTGGCAATCCCGAAATCAATCACCTTGGGCACCGGCACGCCGTCGTGCAGGGTGACCAGGATATTCGACGGTTTGATGTCGCGGTGGATGATGCCTTTCTGATGGGCGTGCTGGATCGCCTGGCAAATCTTAATGGTCAGTTCCAGGCGTTCGCGCGTGGGGAGTTTGTTCTGGTCGCAGTATTCAGTGATGCGAATGCCCCGGACCAGTTCCATGATGAAGTAGGGACGGCCCGTGTCGGTCGTCCCTGCATCCAGCACCTTGGCAATGTTGGGATGGTCCATCAGGGCCAACGCCTGGCGCTCGGCCTCGAATCGGGCGACGACCTGCTTGGTGTCCATCCCCAGCTTGATGACTTTTAAGGCCACACGTCGCCGCACGGGTTCAGTCTGTTCGGCCACATAAACGACGCCGCAACCGCCTTCACCGACCTTCTCCAGGATTCTGTAGCGCCCGATCTTTTGGCCCACCGTTTCGTCAGGAACATCGGCGGGTTCGACCCTCATTGTCCCCTTGGCGGTGGGTGCAGATTCCGCCAGCACGCCTTCGGACTGTTCATGTGCGATGAGCAACGCCGCGAGACGTTGCCGCAACGTCGCATCCCCCTCACACATCGCGTCCAGAAACACGGCGCGCCTCTCCGCCGGCTTTTCCAGCGCCAGTTCAAATAGAGCCTCTTCGCGATTCGGATTCATGGATTCAAGCCCAGCTTGGTGAGGATTTGGCCGACGGTGTCGATCCTCCAGATGGCGACGTTGCCGTTGTCGCGGGCGATGGCCAATCGCCGACTGTCCGGACTCCACGCCAGCCAATAGACGGCGCCAGCCTCGTCAGGCAATGAATAGAGCCGCTTGCCGGTCTTGAACTCCCAGATGTCCACGCCCCGTTGCGATTCCGAGGTGACGGCGAGCCGCACACCATCCGGGCTGAGGCAAATACCGTCAGAAATGCTGTTGCTGGGCTTTCTGGCTTGGAAGGACGAAATCTCCTTCCCGGAGGGCAGGTCGAGAGTAACGACTTTACCTTTTCGGTCCAGTGCAACCAAGTGGCCGTCTGGCGTAAAGCTTTCCATTTCGACCATCACCGGAGGCACAAATCCAAGCTTAGAAGGTTCGGGCGACTTGTCGAAATCCCACCAAGAAAGAGACGGGTTGTTATGGTAGTATTCGAATTCCAAGGACTGTCCGTTCGGCGCGAACAGAAGGTTCCAGCCCCCAAGCGAATTTGACTTGAGCAGAGTTGCCTTCATGCTCCCTTCGCTAACCTCGATTTTATAAATCCTGATCCCTCCTGAACCAGCCGTCGCCAGACAGCGCCCATCGGGACTGAATTGTGCTGACCAAGTTTTCCCTGTAGCGTTGGTTCCAACTTGGAACCGCAGTTGGCCCGTGTGCGCGTCGCGAATTTGCACCAGAGCTGTTTCGTAATCGCCGGTGGCGAGCCACTGTCCGTCGGGACTGTAGCTCACGCACTGACCGGCGCCGGGCAGCTTTTTGGTCTGCCATAGAATCTGACCAGTCGTCGCCTCACAAACCTGGAGGACATGGTCCTTGCTCACGGAAGCCAACTGCTTTCCATCCGGGCTGAAGGCGATGCCCGGCACGGCGGCGGGATGTCCCGGCAGGTCCACTCTTTCCGGCGTGTTCAGCCGATAAAGCCGTGCGTGATGATCGCCGATGGTCAGCAATGAGTCTCCATCGGCGGAAAAGGCCATTGGTGCCGTCATTTCCGATTCGTCGAGCAAGGCGATGTTCTCGCGTGTCGCCAGATTCCAAAGTCGGATGCGGTTCTGCTGGTAAATTGGCAGCGCCACCATTCCTCGCGAGAAGACCGCAGGGGTGTCGAATGAAATTGAAAAACTCTCCTTGAATTGGGCAATGCATTCAAGTGTGGGAACCCTGTAGATCGCGCCGCCGGCAGCATAGGAGAGCCCGGAAAGATATTCCCCGTCCGGACTCAGGGAAATTGCCGCCTGCGAAGGCAAACGCAACCGGTTTATCTGTCGGCCGGTCTTCCAATCGTAAAGCTTCAAAACGGACGATGTGTTGGAACTTTGCAGATCCTCTGTTTCCACGGCGAGCAGCCTGCCGTCGGCTGTTTCGGCCGCGTCCCAATGCGTCACATTCGCCTCCATGTCAGTCACTTCGTAGCCTGCGACAACAGCGTCGGTCGTGACATCAAACCGGCGGAAGCTCAGGGAATGGTTCTTTTCAGAGCCGACGGAGTTGACCGGGCCGACGTTCACTATGGTCGCGAAGACCTCTGCCCCATTGTTCGACAAGTCATAGGCCCCCGGCAGGGTACGGTCCCCGGTCTCCTGCCAGTGGCCATCGGGCTCGCAAGCCCACGTGTAAAGCCGGTGGCGCGGAACAAATTGCAACGTCTCGGTCAGATTCTTCGCCTTTGGCCAATATATGGCGAATAACTGATCACCGGTGGTATTGAAACAAAGCTGAATAAACATTCCGTTCGTGCTGCCGTTGTCGAAATGAGCTACCTCGATTCCCGAAGGCATTTCCATCAATTGAATTGTCCCGTCGCTCAATTCGAACGCCGCCAGTTTGCCGGACGGAGCCAGACAGGCGGACAGAATATTGGTCCGGAAATTGGCGAAGGTGACCGGCGTAAGACCTGCGAAATCACCGAGACAAGCCGCCGCTTCATTTCGCAAGTCAGCCAGGCTTTTCTGCGGCACGTCCAGTGCCTTGGCCTGCTCGAGCAAATCGAAATCGCGGTCACGATAGCCTAGCTGCCGGGCAAATCTCGTAGCTTGCGCCTGGCCGAGCAGCGACTTGTAAAGTTCCTGCTGTGCCGACGCTTTCTGCTTCGCCTCGCTTGCCTGCGCCTCGACGGCTTTTCTTTCGTTGGCTTCCGCTTTCTGACGTTCCCCGGTGGCTCGAGCTTCGGCAGACACGGCCTTTCTTTCAGCCGCTTTTGCCCGCACCGCCTGCCAGGTGCTCACGAGGACCCCAGCCGCCAGCACAACGACGATCGCGGCCGTTGCGGCAAAGCCTACTTTGTGGCGCCGAAACGCTTTTTGGAGCTCATAGAGTTTGCTCGGTGGGCGCGCGACAACTGTTTCGTTGTTCAAATGCCTTTTCAGGTCCATCGCCAGGCCGTTGGCCGTCTCGTAACGCCGCGTCCGGTCCTTCTCGAGGCACCTCATCACGATCCAGTCCAAATCTCCACACAACTGACTCACCAGCTTCGGCACCTCCGCACCGTGTCGCTTGGCCGTCGTCGTCAGATCTTCCCCCTGAAGCGTTTGGAGCTTCGTCGAGGGTTTCACTGGCTCTTTCTCCCGGATCGTTTTGCGCATCGCATCGATTCCCTGCGACATCAATTCCTGCCCGTCAAACGGCGTCTTCCCAGTCAACAGTTCGTAGAGAAGGACTCCCAGCGAGTAGATGTCGCTCCGCGTATCTATGTCCAACCCGCTCATCTCCGCCTGTTCCGGGCTCATATAAGCCGGCGTGCCGATGAATTGCTGGAGTTGAGTGTAAATCGTCTTATCGGTCAGCCGCTGGTCGGTCGTGGCTTTGGCGATACCGAAATCAATTACCTTGGGTACCGGCACCCCGTCGTGGAGCGTAACGAGGATGTTCGAGGGCTTGATATCGCGGTGGATGATGCCCTTCTGGTGTGCGTGCTGGATCGCGTGACAGATTCTGATGAACAGTTCCAGGCGTTCCTTTGTGGAGAGTTTGTTCTGGTCGCAGTAATCGGTGATGCGAATGCCCCGCACCAGTTCCATGATGAAGTAGGGGCGGCCGGTTTCTGTCGTCCCTGCATCCAGCACCTTGGCAATGTTGGGATGGTCCATCAGGGCCAACGCCTGCCGCTCCGCTTCGAACCGGGCGACGACCTGCTTGGTGTCCATGCCCAGCTTGATGACTTTTAAGGCCACACGCCTCCGCACCGGCTCGGTTTGTTCGGCCACATAAACGACGCCGCACCCGCCTTCACCGATCTTCTCCAGGATTTTGTAGCGCCCGATCTTCTGGCCCACCGTTTCGTCAGGAACATCGGCGGGTTCGACCCGCATTGTCCCCTTGGCGGTGGGTGCAGATTCCGCCAGCACGCCTTCGGATTGCTCATGAGCAGTAATGAGATCCTTGATTCGTGCGCGTAAGGCTTTGTCGTTGCCACAGATCGCATTAAGAAATGCGTCCCGCTGGGAAGCTGGCTGTTCCAGTGCCAGTTCAAACAAGACTTCCTCGCGGTTGGGATTCATCGGTGTTTTACGCGGCATATCGCAGGGTTGTCTTCATTTCCCAGGTGAAGCGGTTTCGGCTTCAGCACTAAGCTTCTCATCGGCATCAAGAGCCTCTTTCAACGCGCCGGCGACCTCATTGCGTTGTCGGGTCTTGGGAATGATGACTTTAAGGGCCACCCGACGACGCACTGGTGTTTCCTGCTCGGCCATATAGACCGCCCCGCAGCCGCCTTCGCCGATCTTTTGGAGCACTTTGTAGCGCCCGATGATCTGTCCGACTGCGGCATCCGCGGCTTCCGGCGACTCAATCCTGATGGTCTCCGGGGATGCTTGCAGGTCTTCCCCCAGGACACCTCCGGCTTGCTGGTGAGCGGCGAGGGGTGTCTCAAGTCTCTGACGCAGAGCGGGTTCGCTCCGCGAGATCGCCTCCAGGAACGAGGCTCGGGCAGGGCCAGTCAGTTGAACTGCGGCCTGAAACAGGACGTCCTCGCGCTGGGCGTCGGCTGCCATATAGGGAGTGGTAGAGCTTATCTACCACATTAAGCGCAGTTCTGCAGCACAAAGTATGTCGCGGGCTGACCGAGTTGGCCGAGGCGGGGCCTACTGTAAAGCAGCGCTCTTCCGCTGCGGGAAAAATCGACTTTAAGCCGCGCTTGCCAGGGTCGCAGGCGATGCGGCCGGATCACCCGGAAGCAGCGGGTGAGTCGGAGGAGGCGCCGGAAATTTCGACTCGCAACCAGGCCCGCCCATAGGCCCACCATTGCTTGGCAGTCGGGACGGCGATGCCTAAGGCTTCGGCAGCCTCTTCGAACGTCATGCCGACGAAGTACCGCAGCTTTACCAACTCGGCCTTGCGAGAATCCACCTGGGCAAACCTTTCCAGCGCTTCATTGACGGCGAGCAACTGCTCGTCAGGTGCTGGACCCGAGATCTCTAGCTCATCCGAATTAAGGCAAGCTTCACCCGCACCGCGTTTGGCCGCCAGACGCCGGCGCGCCCGATCCACAAGAATGCGCCTCATGGCCTCCGCCGCTGCGGCGAAGAAGTGTTGTCGTCCATTCCAGACGCGCTGGTCATTGACGCCGAGCTTCAACCAGGCTTCGTGAACTAAAGCGGTTGGTTGGAGAGTGTGTTGGTTGGGCTCGTTAGCCAAGCGGTGTGCCGCCAGCCTCCGCAGTTCGTCGTACACAAGCGGCAGCAACTCAGCCGCGGCTTTTGGGTCGCCCTGACGGTTTGTCCCGAGCAGGCGGGTGACTTCGCTCACAACACGATCGTATGAGTCTTGACGCCGGGTTACTGGAGCATCCACATAACTGGCCCTTTGGCCGCAAAAATTATCAAAACCTGCAGGCCTCTTCTCGTTATCGCGGGCTCGCGAGCGGGTCAACGTCTGCCTCAAGCGCGTTGACATCGGCCTTCCGGCCTGTACGTTCACACCGATGAACCCAAAGCAGCATCCGATGGACTGGTGTGGGGTCATGCGAAGGCAACCGGCACTTCGGTGGTGAAACCATGGCGCGACTCGTCGTGATTAGCGGCGCCGATGCCGGGAAGGTATTCGAGCTGAGTGCGCCGGAAGTGATCATCGGCCGCCAAGCCGGTGCGCAAATCCAGCTCGAGGGCCAGAAAGTCAGCCGGCGCCACGCGCGCGTTGTTTGTCAAGGGGACGACTTGCGCATCGAAGATCTGGGCTCAGCTAATGGCACCTTCCTCAACGGAAAGGAATTGCATGCTGCGGCGGCTCTTCGGGTGCACGACCAGGTGGGAATCGGCTCCTATGTGCTGCGATTGGAGGACAATGACAGCCCTGCGGATTACACCATCACGGCGCGGACCGCCGCGAACACGGCTAACGCCGAGCTTTATCGTGGCGACGCAGCCCGCAAACTTCAGGTGATCTTGCAGATGTCCGCCGACCTGGCGCGTATCCTCGAACTTGAGCCATTATTGCCTCGGATTCTGGATCACCTCTTTGCCCTGTTCCCGCAAGCGGAGCGGGGTCTCGTCATACTTCTCGACGCCGGTGGTCCAACAGTGCGTGCTGCTAAGCACCGTGGGAGCCAGGTTGACAAGGCTGGTTTTAGCACTTCGATTGTTCGTCAGGTCACCTCTGAAGGCGTGGGAATTCTCGCCGAGGACCTGCTTACGGACAGCCGCTTTGCCGAGGCACAAAGTGTGCTTTCATTGGGTGTTCATTCGCTCATCTGTGCGCCGCTTCAGACCAACAGCGGCAAACCGCTCGGTGTCCTCCAACTCGATCGCACGGGCCCGCTCAAGGGATTCACCCACGAGGACCTGAACGTACTCACCGCCGTGGGCCTGCAGGTGTCGGTGTCGCTTGAAAACGCCCAACTGCACCAGGAGCTGATCGCCCGGCAACGCATCGATAACGAAGTCGCTCTGGCCCGGGAGATCCAGCTCAGCTACCTCCCGGCCCAGGTGCCTCAGTTGCAGCATAAGAATTTCGAAGTGCATGCCGAGCTTCACCCCGCCAATGAGATCTCTGGCGATTTCTACGACTACTTCCAAATCGGAGGAAATCGTCTCGCGTTGGCCATCGCCGACGTTTGCGGCAAGGGCATCCCCGCCGCCTTGTTCATGAGCGTGGTCCGGGCGCTGTTGCGCAGCCTGGCCCAGAAACAGCCGGACCCCGCAATCCTCTTGCGCGAACTCAACAATGCCGTGGCGGAACAAAACCCAAAAGGGCAGTTCGTCACCTTGAGCTTTTGTGTGTTTGACCCGGGCTCCCGCACCGTTGAAATCTCCTCCGCCGGTCACCCTTCACCCCTCATTCGACATGCGGACGGATCGGTGGAAACGCTCGCCATCTCACACGGTCCGCTCCTTGGCTTCATGGAACGCTCCGAGAGCTACCCCAAAATGCGCTGTGAGCTCCAGTCGGGCGACCTGCTCCTGCTTTACACCGACGGCGTGACGGAAGCCCCGGGCGCTGACAGCAAAATGTTTGGTCCTGAACGTCTTTGCGCGTGTCTCGAACAAGCGCCATTCCCTGCGCAGCTCAGCCAATGGACCCAATCGCTGCGGAAAGCGATTCAAGACTTTACTGGAAGTCCATTCCAGGAGGACGATATCACCCTGGCGCTGCTGCGCGTTTGTTAACCTCCGTGTTTTTAGGGGGTGTTCCCGGTCGGGAATATTATTCATTGTTTCATGCTTGGAAGGCAATTAGTTCCCGAGCGGGAATAGTTGGCTTGCTTTGAGTTGTTTTTGGTTTTAATGTTCCCGTACGGTAACATACAGTTAATGCTATGAAGATGACGGCCAAACAGATCGGTGAACTGGTCAGAGCTACCCGCAAGAGTCTTGCGGTGACGCAAAAGGATCTGGCCATGACATCCGGCACAGGCTTGCGGTTCATTATCGAACTGGAAAAGGGGAAACCCACTTGCCAGCTCAGCAAGGTCCTCACCGTCCTCAATACGCTGGGCATCACGATAAAACTAACCCCGCCCGCGACCGACAAGAAACCGGGCCAAACCGCTAAAGAAGGGGTTTAAGCCATGCCACGGACGCTAGATGTTTACCTGCACCGGCACTTAATCGGAAAGCTCGTTCAGACTGACCATGGCCACATGGTCTATGATTACGTCGACAGCTGGCTAACAAATCCAACAGCAATTCCGCTGTCCCAATCGTTGCCGCTCACGAAAAAGCACTTCACCCGGAATGATTGCCGAGGATTCTTCGCCGGCGTTTTGCCCGATGAAAGCAAACGTGAGATCATCGCTCGCAATCTCGGAATCAGCGCCAGAAACGATTTCGCCATGCTGGAACGGATTGGCGGTGAGTGCGCCGGTGCCGTGACATTCATAGCGGAAGGAACGAGCCTTCCGGAGCCGGATAATCAATACCGCCCCCTGAGCTCTCCGGAGTTGGCGGCTATTGGCCA
>VFSW01014465.1_pt1 | contig 10904 bp, 11 predicted proteins | sample 5358111 | NCBI WGS metagenome assembly VFSW01 (sample SAMN11554181, study PRJNA540505) | mine drainage metagenome | isolation source: sediment from site ElyBrook_90M | place: USA: Ely Copper Mine, Vershire, VT | collected 2017
GCAACCCCGATTCTCGCGAACAGACCTTGTGCTCACCCAATGTGGATCACCCACCTTCCACCGGACAACGGCAATCTCGCGCCGTGCCGCAGAGAGCCTAACGAGTGGGCCGTGACGAGTGTCACCGAGCACTGCGCCTCCTGCGGCGAGCTTCGGATCAGGACGCCATGACCCCGACTCTCACGAGCATCCTGTACTTCAACTGTCCCTCTTGTGGAGGTCGCATCGAGCATTGTCTGTGTGACACGGATGAGGCCATTCGCAAGCGCATCGAGATTGCTGATCGACGTGACCCCGGTTGGCGGAACGCCCATCTCGCGGACGTGCAGAACGGTTGTGACTGACCGCTCGACGACCGTTGTCGGCTACGTCCGGGTGAGCACCGAGGAGCAGGGCGATTCGGGCGCCGGTCTGGAGGCGCAGCGCCGTGCCATCCACGCCGCCTGTGAGGCCCGTGGCTGGGCCGTAGAGGCCGTCCACGAGGATGTCGCCAGCGGGAAGTCCCTGGAGCACCGGCCGGGCCTTGTGGCCGCTCTGGAGGCCGTACAGAGCCGCCGGGCGTCGGGTCTCGTGGTCGCCAAGCTCGACCGGCTGTCGCGCTCCGTCGTGGACGCCGCGCAGACCATGGAGCGAGCCCGCCGGGAGGGCTGGAACCTCGTGGCCCTCGACCTCGGGGTGGACTTCAGCACTCCCAACGGGGAGGTCTTGGCGCACATCGTCGCCGCCATCGCCCAATTCGAGCGTCGCCTGATCGGCCAGCGCACCAAGGACGCGCTCGCTGTCAAGCGCTCTCAGGGGGTCCGGTTGGGCCGCCCGCCGGTCGCCGACGCCGCCGTCGAGGCACGGGTCATGGCGCTGCACCGGGAGGGCCGGAGTGCCGTAGCCATCGCGGAGCTTCTGAGCGAGGAGGGGGTCAAGACCCCACGAGGCGGCTCGCGGTGGTTCCCCTCGACGGTCGTGCGGATGATTCGGCGGCTGGGGGGCTCACCGGGGCGCAGGGGCCGTCAGACGCACCCACGGATTGCCACCGTCCTGACATCCTCCGGGGCGTAGCCGCCCGGAACGCCTCGGGGCGGTGTCTTGACACCTCGGAAGCCGTGTAGGCCGTTGTAGCGGCGTTTTGGAGGGAAAAGAGAACGGCCCCCTGGTGTCGAGGCCACGCAGGAGGCCGTTCAGCAGCAGCCGTCGTCCGTTCGGGACAACCCAACCCGGCCAGTGTAGCCGGGATCAGTGCCGATGGGAATGGGCAGGCGCGCGGGCTCGACCACCGGCCCTGAGCGAATCGCTCCTTGGTGATGAGCGAGTCGTCAGCGAGGGCGACGTGGTGCCACGTCGAGCGCTTGCCGGTGTGGTCGACGGCGATGCGTGTTCCACAGACCTCACACCACGCGACAGCCTGCCGTGGGTTGGCACCGATGAGGAGCGTTCCCGGCTCGACGACCGGCTTGTGGTCCCGGTCCTGTGCGTGGTGAACCCGGAGCGACACGGCTCAGCGAATGCTCAGGGTTTGGGCGCGGAGACTGTCCTCGGCAGCAGCGAAGGCGCGATTGACGACGCCGAAAACGTCGCGAGCCGGTGCGTCGGCCAGTGCTTCACGGGCCTGTTGCTGGCGGGCGACTTCGAGACCGACCAAGCGAGCGGCCTCGTCGGTCAGCTTTGCCTCGGTGTCGTTGAGCTTAACCTCCTCACGACGCTGCCGAAGCAACAGCACCATGGCAACCGCACCGAATAGGGTGGCGATCAACAGCAGGATGGTGCTGATGTGACGGTGCAGCAGGAAGTCTCGGATCAGGGTTGCAACGGTGAGCCCAAGCATGAGTGACAGCGGTATCGACATCCAAGGGAAGCGCGCATCCTTGATCGGCGTGGGTGGGTTCTGTATCTTCTGCAACTCGCTGGCAATGACTTGCAAACGCAGAGTTACATCAGCTTGAAGTTGAGGATCAAAGGCAGGGTCTTTGAGCGCGTTGGCGATGTTGTTCGCAACCATGTCGCGGAAGGCATCGCCCTCCTCAGACGCCAGAACCTCACCACGGTAGTCCAATAGGGCGAGTTTCATGATGGCGTCAGCGCCGACGCGCTGTCAGCGGCCTGTGTCCGTTGCCCTGGGCAGGCGTCGGACGCTGTGCTTCATGCTGTTCCTTGGCCCGGCGTAGCAACTCGATGCAAAGCGGGTCTTCGAGAGCTTGGATGGCGAGGTCCGCGGGGGACAGCGCCGAGACGGGGTCGATCATGTGGTGCTCTGCCAGCCACCTTCCCAGCTTGGTCATCTCCGCGCTGTAGAGGTCTCTGGTCTCCTGGGCGGCGACGAGCGCGTCTTCGAGTTCAAGAATCCGCATCGAGAGCGACCCGAGGCTGCGTTCATAGCGCTCACGCAAGTCCATGCCCGCAAGCCTAGCAGGCACCACGCTGGAAGTCACCATGCCCGGATGATGTCCATGGGTTCCTTCTTGGCGGTGAGTACGGGACCGGCGCCAGATGCCTCGAAGCCGATGATCCCGGCGTTCCAGATCGCTGATGTGATGGTGCCCCCGTAGCTATAGGTGCCGGTTGCAGAGACGATCTGGTAGGCGGGTTGAAGCTGGCATTTGAGGGTTCCGGCTGTGGCGCTCTGCTGCGTTTCGTTGGTGAAACCAGAAGTCAAGCCACTGATGCTGCTGGTGCCGTTCCACTCGATGAGCGCGAGGAGCACGTCGTTGGCGTTGAGCGTGGTGTAGTTGCCCGAGTTGGGGGAGGCCGAGCTACCTCCGGTGATCGCCCCCGAACCGTCCAGCGGTGACGACGTGGCAACCCCACTGAACTCCCAAGCCCATGCGGCGGCATCCAGCGAGCCCGTGAAGGTCACGGTGATGCTGGTGATCCCGCCGGGGTTGTTCGGAAAGTAGTAGATGGCGGCAATGGCGCTTCCCCCCTGGACATGGGAGATCGCGGATGACCAAGTGTTCCCTCCCGAATCCTTGACACTGCTGATCGCAGGCGTGCTGCTGCTCCGTCCAATGACGGCGATGGCGAGCAGGTTGCCCGCCGTGCTCGACACCCATGCTGGCGTCGAGGAGGCGCTGACGACAACCGTGGTTGAGGCAGCACTTGACCCCTGACCCGAGCCCTGCACACGCACGATGGCGTTCTGTGGTGACTTCCAACCGGGAGGTATTCGCTCCCACCAGGGCGGCTCCCACGGAAGGTCGAGCGGCAAGCGGCGCGGGACGACAATCGGCGCCACCCGCGCGACGCTGCGCTCAGGTGTCCAGAGACGACTCATCGGGAGGGCAGTCCATGTGCAGCGGTTGCCCGGTAATCACCACGCCAAGATGCACGGCCGTGGGGTCGTACTTCGCCGGGTGCCCCTGGTTGATGTAGACGCGCATGTCGCAGGACTTGCACGCGGAGACCTCGACCAGATAGTTGCTGGCATCGCGCCCGTGCTCGCTGAACGCGCCCATGCTGTGACCGCGCTCGTTGCAGATCAGCACGGCACGCTTGCGCCACTCCGTGTACTCAGGCGGCTCTTCGCCCTCAGCCGAGTCGTCTCCTTCCTCATCGTCAGGGGTCACGGGTATTTCAGTCATGTCTTTACTTGATCTGGTGGGCGACGACGCTCACGCGCACGTCGGTGACGGCGGCGGAAAGCTGGGCGTTGAGCGCGGTGGCAGCAGAGCCAAGCAGGGCGATGCCGAAGTCTTCACCCGCACCACCGCCGCTGGGCGCGACGAAGTCTGACCAGATGACCGTCGAACCGTCGAGGATGTCCACGCGCACGCCGGTCGCACTGGTGTTGCTGACATGGATGTGGGTCACCGCGATCCGTACTCCCGCGGCCTGGGCGGCGATGAGTTGCGTCGAGGACGTCGTGGTCAGGGTGGTGTTGCCGTTCTGAAGCTGGAGCGCGGTGGGGATGCGGGTGGTGACCGTGCGCCCAAGGCTGTCCATCTGCGCTGCGACGGCTTGTCCGTCAGAGACCGCGGTGGGCAGCGCAGTCGCCGCACGCCCACCTTGCAACAGCGGATTACCGGCGACCGCCACACCCGAGGCCGCATCGCCCTGCACGCTCCACGGTGGCGTGCCCTGCTGCACCGTCCACGTTCCGCTCTGGGTGACTGCGCCGATGACGTTGGCTCCGGTCGGCAGCGGAGAGTTCGGCGAGAGTGCGACCACGAGCGATGGGTCAGCAGCCACAGCAGCCGTCGATGCGGCCTTGACGGCTGCGGGTCCGTGGGTGCCGTCAGTGACCTCGAAGGGCCAAGCGTTCGCGAGCGTCGAGGTTGGTGGCCCCTGGATCGCGGTCACCATAGCGCCTTGCTGCGCAGAAACCAGAGACGGTGTGATCGTGCCGCTGGTGTACGCAGAGACGCTTACCTGAACATGAGTACAACCGGGCAAGTACGGGATTATCTTGACGATCTCGGCGTTGCCGCTGGTCAGTGCTAGAGAGCTTGAAATCAATCCGGTGACCGGGTCGTAGAACGAGCCCGCAACATAGGTGGCTCCGAAGTCGAAGCTCAGTTCGGGTACGACCGTGCCAATCAACGTGCCGCCCGACGGAAAAACCACGCCTATGCCGCTTCCAAAGACATTGGTCGAGACTGGTGCGCTTGCATTGAGTGCGTTGAGCGCAATAGTGCTGGTGCTGACATTGACGTCTATCAACTCCGCCCTTCCAACGCTGTTCGGCGACAGTGCGACGACCAGCGACGGATCAGCAGCCGCGGCAGCCGTCGATGCAGCCTTGACCGCGGCCGGGCCGTGCGTGCCGTCCGTGATCTCAGTCGGCCACGCTCCTGCCAGTGCTGCTGCGGTTCCCTGTGCCACCGTCCATGTTCCGCTCTGGGTGACTGCGCCGATGACGTTGGCTCCGGTCGGCAGCGGAGAGTTCGGCGAGAGTGCGACCACGAGCGATGGGTCAGCAGCCACAGCAGCCGTTGACGCCGCCTTCACGGCGGCAGGCCCATGGGTTCCATCGGTGAGTTCTGTCGGCCACGCGCCTGCGAGCGCGGCCGCGGTTCCCTGCGCCACAGTCCATGCACCGCTTTGACTGACGCTCCAGGGAGCACCACCTTGGTCAGCGGTGACGACATCAGCCGAGGTCAGTGCGCGGATGCTGCGTGGGTCGATTTGTGCGCCGCCGAACCCGATGCCCACCGACCACAGATCACTCGTGGCATAGGCGCCGGTCCCCGGACCCTGCGTGACGATCTCGCCGTTCGTTGTTGCACGCAGGGTGACGTTGGCGGTTCCTGATGAGTAGACCGAGACACGCACGCGCACATGGCTGGCGCCATTGGGGATGATGATTGACTGCTGGGTTGCTGGGTTTGCGCTACCAAAGACGATGGTGCTCGATACTCCGGCCGGTGACCAGAAATCAGAGGTTGACCATGTGGTGCCGCCGTCGTAGGACGCCTCAGCGATAATCGTTCCGACCAGCGTGCCTGCTGCGAGGATGAAGCCTGCACCGCTGTATCCGGCGACAGCAATCGACTGTGCGGCATTGAGTGCATTGAGCGCGGTCGGTCCTGCGGTGAGATCGGGGAGCACAGCCGGTGTCACCGTGCCGGTCACGGTCACCGAGCCGAGGGCGTTGCTTCCGGCAGGGAGTGGTGAGTTAGGCGAGAGGGCCACGACCAATGACGGGTCGGCAGCTACCGCGGCAGTGCTCGCAGCCTTGACGGCTGCTGGCCCATGGGTTCCATCGGTGACCTCGGTGGGCCACGCGCCACCAATCGCTGCCGCCGGGCCTTGCGTGACCGTCCACGCGCCACTCTGGTTGACGCTCCACGGCGGCGTGCCCTGCTGCACCGTCCATGTTCCACTCTGATTGACGCTCCACGGTGGCGTGCCCTGCTGGACCGTCCACGTTCCGCTCTGCGTGACCGCGCCGATGACATTCGCGCCGGTTGGCAGCGGAGAGTTCGGTGAGAGCGCCACCACCAGTGAGGGATCGGTGGCGACAGCCGCGGTAGAAGCGGCCTTGACCGCTGCGGGTCCGTGGGTGCCGTCAGTGACCTCGAAGGGCCACGCATTCGACAGCGCCGCAGGATTGCCCTGGTTGACAGTGCCGCCACCGCTCCCCGAGCCGGGTACGTTGGTCAGGGTAATCGTGGCGCGCACATTGGCGGTGCAGCTTCCTGACGTGTATGCCGAGACGCGGATGCGAACGTGCGACATGCCGCCGAGCGCTTGGAATGACTTGGTGGTCTGCGGGTTGGAGCTTGCAAAGACGACGGTCTGCGTGGTCGCCAGCGAGGCCGGATCGACGAAGTTGATCGTCGCCCACGTCGTCCCGCCGTCGTAGGACGCTTCAGCAATCACCGTGCCGATCAGCGTCCCGGCCTCTAGCTCAACGCCTGCTCCACCAAGACCAGCGAGGGGCACCGATACCGAGGCGTTGAGCGCGCCCAGCGTGCCAGTGGCGGTGACATCGCTGCCGCTTCCGCCGGGTTGCGTCTCGCGTACCCACGCAGTTCCGTTCCACACCCAATTGCGCGACTGTGTGGCGAGCGTCCCTTGACCGTCTGCGGAATCGACGGTCTGATCGGGCGCTAGGTAGTTCGGGGCTGAAAACCCGACGAACTCACCCACGACGTTTCCTCAGTATCAGCGCGCTTGACCAGCGGCGCGCAGCAGTGTTCCCAGGTAGACCGCGTGTGACATCTCTCCACGCACCTTGAATCGTCCCTTGTAGTATGCGGAGATCGGTTCCAGCGTGCCGGTGATAAGCCCCACGGCATCCGGCGTGCTCAGCGTGACCGAGCAGTTGGGGCTACCCTGCGGAGCGCCGCGACCCACCGCGGCCATGCCGTTGCCGATGGCGATGTAGAAGTCTCCACCGCCGTTCTCGTCCGTGAGAATGAAGTGGTAGATACGCGACTGCAACAGCGCATTGGGCTGGACGCGCTGAAGGCGTCGATGCACTTCAGCAACGACCGATTGGATTGGGGGCAGTGCGGGCGCGGTGCTCATACGGCTGCTTGCTCCTTGGCGAGCGCGGTGCGGTAGCGGCGCAGAAAGTCAACCATCTCACCACGATAATCGCGAAAGAGCGTCAACAGTTCACCGAACAACTCTTGATCCTCGGGGCACAGCCTCGGCTCACGCCAGCCCTCGGGAAAGTCCCAGCGACCCACTGCTGCAAGCTGCCGTGCGGCATCGACATCGACTCGTCCACAACCTCCGGCACACCGAGGCTGGGAGGGTTCAAGAGGCGGATCGAGCGCGTGGGTAGGAGCAACGGGCACGGCCCGCATAGTACCGGCCCTAAGCGTCCAAGGCAACTCGAACATCGGGTAGTCTTAAATCTCAAATGAGCGTTGGCCCTCAGCCGCCTCCATTCGAGGATGGAGAATATGAAGATCCTCCTCCCGGCTTGGGAATTGAGGCCCGTAATCTCCCGCTAGAGCAGCAAGTCGCACTGCTACGCGACGACTATTCTTCGACACGCCGCATGGCAAGAATCCTTTGGCGTTGGCACAATCACCACAATCGGGTACATGTGTGGCACGACGAGTGGTCCTTGCTGAGTACAGAAGAGTTGAAGCAAGTACGAGGCTCTGTGTACGGAAACCCAACTGACCCAAGCCAGCCCGGCATCTACGCCAAAATGGCAGAGATGGAACGGAGCATCAGCAAACGGCTCCGCAACCAATCAGCGCAGAATTGGGCCATCTTACTTGCACTACTCGCACTCATCGGCAGCCTCATCGCAGTGCTGACGCTGAAGTAGCCAAGTTACCTTCCTAGGCGCTAGCCGAGGACTTCTTCCTTCGGCGCCAGGAACTTGTCGCGGCTGGCAATGGCTATGCCTGCAACAGCCAATACGCCAAGACCACCAATTACCACCGCGGCGGTTGGGAACCCTGATGCGGGCGGTGGAGGCGGCGGGGGAGGATTGGTCGTAACAGTGAAACCTACTACTGTTGGTGGAGTAGGCTTGGCAACGGGTATAACCCCAAGCGTGTGATTGCCTGCAACAGCAGTCACCACCGCCGCATCTGCGCTCACAGAACCCGCTTGTGTGCCGTCAACGGTGATGGTAAAGGTGTCGGCCTCGGTATCCGCATTCCAAGCGAAGCTCGTTGCCTGCCCTGTCTGCGAAGTCTGACGGAGTCCTGTAACGGCTGGGATCATGTACCCACCTAGCCGCCGATGCTACTTGGGCCGTTGTTGTCTACCACAGCAAGTTGTGACCAGATCAAATCAACATCCTTGGCCCAAGCCGTGTCTCCGAGCCCGGTGACAAACGGCATTCCAAACTCTTGCTGGAACTGTGTATCGACACCAAAAGCAATGTCTAGCGCGTACACCGAACGCGATGTGTCGTTGACGACGTAGAGGCCACGCCGCTGCAAGGTCGCCGCGATGATGCGTCCCGGCTCGCTGAGAAGCCCAGCCACGTTGAAACTCGCAGGCAGTACCAAGAGTGCTCCCATGCGGCAGGCTTCGACCTTGCCGTTGTACGCCGGATTCCCGGCGCCACTTTGTGCATAGCTGTCGCACTTGGTCGCAGGCCACCGGTAGCAGGGAGAACGAAACAGATCGGTCGAGCCAAACAGGTTGCCTTTGAGCGTGTGGGGAATCTCGGTTGCGCCCTTGACCAACTCGCCAAGACGAATCTGACCGCCCAGGACGCTCATCCCGCTACCGCCAAGTCCTCCTGTGAGGCCGTCACCGGTAATCAATCCCTCGGGCTTGGCGGCATCTGCTGTTGCTGGACCGCCTGCTGTGGGCCGTGTGAACTTGCCGCCTTCGATAAGTGCCCCGCCAGCAAGCAGCGCGGAATACGCATCGTTTGCCTGACCGCTGGAGATCATGTTGGCTGGAGCGTGAACGGTGTAGGTGTGTCCTGCCGCGGTGAGTTGTAGCGTCGGCTGACTTAGATCATCGAGCGGAAACTCCATGTCCATTGTCATCGAGCGGATTGTGCGCGGTGGAAGCTTGGCGGGAACTAATATGGCGCCAGCATTGACGAGGGTGTTCCAGATCGAGGTATCCGCAAAAGGTCCACCACTAGGCGTCCCGCCAGAAACCGTGAATGGGAGCGTAACGGGCGGGGTCGGGTTGGCAACCGGCGCAACACCAATAGTGTGATTACCTGCGGGCGCTACCACTTTCACGCTTGGGCTCGCCGATTGCGAAACCGTCGTATAAGCTGCTCCGTCGAGCGTCACCGCGTACTCGTCGGCATATACAACCGTGTCCCAGGCGAAGGTTGTTCCGCTACTGTCCTGCGCGGTCTGCCGAAGGTTCTGAACCTGAGCAAGCATCAGCGTCAGGTCACGGGAACAAGTCGCGCATCACCGGAGCCTTGGCGTCTAGCTGTCCCAGATTGGGCAGCCCGAGACCAGCCTCGATGGTAGCGAGTTCGGAGTAATGACCCTGGTAGACAGCGGTGGAACGGTACCCCGCCTTCACTCCCGGCCCAATCCAGAAAGACATGAACGGTGGCGCGTAGCCGGGGTAGACGCACCCGTTGCCTCCGCTCCCCTCGGACTCGTCGGTCGAGACGTTGATCGCAGCCTTCGATCCGGCGCGTGTGAACGGCTTTGAGGCCATGATGAGCGGCACGACACGGGCCAGGAAGTTGTCGAGGTTCTTGATCTTGTTGGTTCCCGACGGCGCTGTATGCCCGTCATCGGTAAGGTTCGGAGAGAGGAACACATAGCCACCCTGCCACGTTGACCAGAATGCGTCTGTGTAAGCAATGTGCTTCGCCATTCGTGCTGGATTGTTGCGAATGAGAGGGTACTGCACAAAAGGATCGTGCTTGATTGCGTAGAGACTTGTTCCCAGCGACTCCATGAGCGCGAACCACGGAATGTTGGCAGCCTCTAGCAAATCGACGATGCTCTTGGCCGTAGAAGGCACTTGGGGCCAGGGTTGGGGACTATCGGCGTTGCAACCATAGTTCGAGCCGCCGATCACCGCGATGTAATTCGGCTGGCTGGGATGGCAGTTGTTGAGTGGTTCTGCCAGCGCACCATGCGGGAGCAACGAGTTGAGGTAGGGCGCTTCAGAACTTCCGATGATGCTCGAAGCCTTCAAGTTCTCTTCCATGATGATGACAACGTCAGTCAGAAAGCCCGTGCCACCGCCGCCACCACCGCCGCCGCCGGAAACTGAGAACGCCAGCGTAGCCGGAGGCGTTGGGTTGGCAACCGGTGCCACCCCAAGGTCGTGATTGCCTGCGGGCGCCGTAACTGCCACGGAAGGCGTCGCGGACTGTGGAACCGTCGCATACGCTGCTCCATCCAGCGTTACCGCGTACTTGTCGGCATCGGTGACGGTATCCCACCCGAAGGTGGTCTCGGTGCTGCTCTGGGAGAGAACACGAAGGTTGGTCACGGCTGGAAGCATTTGAGGATCACCCTAGCAGACGCCGCATCCAAATTGGGAAAGGGAGTGTGGAAGCGAGGGGACTGAGGCACCCTTTTCAGGACCAGTCTACTAACGGACGAAGCCGACCCTCGCGGTGTCGGATTCTACCGGTTCAGAGCGGCAGAGCGCTATAGAACAGCACCAACTCGTTGAGTTGAAATGGTGTTTGTGGAGGACCGGTGCCCTGGGCTCCGGCTGCGCCGCTTCCAGCACCGGCACCACCTGTCCCGCCTCCGAGATGCAGTGCCCCTGCGCCAAAGGTGAGAAAGGCTCCCGCGATCTGCTGACCGGAGGGCGGAATGACGCCGGAGTTGAGTTGGAGCAGACCGCCGGTCTGGGTGTTGAGGATGAGCACGCCGCAGCCACCGCCACCGCCGCCGCCTGCGTTGCCACCGACGCCCGCCGCACCCTTGCCGCCTGCTACGTTGAAGTTGCCACCGACGCCCATGAGTATCTGACGCGCGTTGACCAAGAGGACACCACCGGCGCACCCCCACCCCCCCCCCCGCCTAAGGGGGCAAACCGCCCCCCCC
>VFSW01014466.1_pt1 | contig 10902 bp, 5 predicted proteins | sample 5358111 | NCBI WGS metagenome assembly VFSW01 (sample SAMN11554181, study PRJNA540505) | mine drainage metagenome | isolation source: sediment from site ElyBrook_90M | place: USA: Ely Copper Mine, Vershire, VT | collected 2017
GATACGGCGACTGCAACGCCACGGCTGCGGATGGCTGCGAAGCGACGCTGGCGACCGACGTGGCCAACTGCGGCGCGTGCGGGCATGCGTGCGCGGCGGGGATGACGTGTTCGGGCGGAGCGTGTGTCACAAGCTGTCCAGTCGGCTCGACGCTGTGTGGAAGTACCTGCGCGACGACAAGCACGGACCCTGCGAACTGCGGAAGTTGTGGAAACGTTTGTGCGGGGCCGACGGCAGGAACGGGGTCGCCGACCTGTACGGCAGGGGCTTGCGGGATCGCGTGCAGCGGTGCGACGAACAGCCTCTGCGGCACGGGTTGCTACGCGACTGCGACGGACGTGGCCAACTGCGGTGTGTGCGGGTATGCGTGCGCTAGCGGCATGACCTGTGTGGCAGGTGTTTGCAACTCCACTACGTCACCCGCATGGACGCTGATCTGGTCAAACCCCCTGAGCTCCGCTCCGCCCGGAACCGCTCTCGTGAACGGGCTCGCGGGGGGCCAGAGCTTCACAACGGTCGCTGGCCGATCGTGCCTGCTGCAGACGTCGGACTGGAACTACGCCTATGTGCCAGTGACCCGATCGACCACCAGCCGCGAAGCCGTGGAAGTAGACGCCTACACCCCCGGCGGCGCTCACGAGTCGTTGTTCCCGTACGGTGATCGCGAGTGCCTGAACGACACCGTGAACGCGCTCTGGATCGAATTTTTCTCGGGGGGCTACAACGTCTTTGGTGGGGATGCCATCAGTGGAGCATCCCTCCTCGTCTCCGGGCCGGACCTATTCCCCGTGGATCTTTGGGTAACCCTTCGCTTTGAGATCGACCGCACTGCACTGCGGGTGGACATCCTTGAGAACGGCGTCGTCCTTCAGCGCGGCCTCGTGCTTGGCTCGGCGTCGTGGATCTCGGGCTTGTCCGTGGTACTGAACTCGGGGAGCTCGAGCACCTGTTGGTCAAACCTTCACGTCTACTCGGGCACCTAGGCGGCAGTAGATGCGGGCGATGCGTCTGCGATGGATGAAACAGACGCCTTCTTACCCCCTTGCGAAACGGGGGTTCACTGCTCAGGAGATGACCGTGAAGACTGCCGTGAGCCTTGCATGGATGGGCGCGACGGTGTCGCTCTTGGGATGCGTGGACCTGCGATCTGTGCCGGTGGGCGATGCGGCGGGGGATGTTGTCCGCGTGGATGCTCCGATGGATACCGCGCTGGATGTGAGTCTGGATGGCGCAGGCGCGAGCGATGTCGTGACGGTAGATACAGGGCTTGTGGACACGGGTGGGGATAGCCCCACGGCGAGCGATGCGGTGACGGTTGATGCGACGGACACGATGGATGCGACGGATGCGACGCCTACAGACACAGGTGCAGCTTGCCCTGCAGGGCAGACCCTCTGTGCTGGATCGTGCAGGGCGCTCGCAACCGATCCCACGAACTGCGGCGTATGCGGGACGGTGTGCTCGGCCCGCGTCAACGCGGCAGCGACATGCGTGGGCAGCGCGTGTGGATACACCTGCGACGTGGGCTTCGCCGATTGCAACGGCGTCGCCACGGACGGCTGCGAGGTCAACACCAACACGAGCCTCGCCAACTGCGGCGCGTGCGGGAGCGCGTGCACCATCGCCAACGGAATGGGTGCGTGCTCGATGGGGCGGTGCGGGGTCGCGTCGTGTGGCGCGGGCTACGCAGACTGCAACGGAATCGCCACGGACGGCTGCGAGGTGAACACCAACACCAGCGCTGCAAACTGCGGCGCGTGCGGGCATACGTGTGCGGTGGGAACTGCGTGCTCTGCTGGCACGTGCCCGCCTACAGCTTGCGTTCCGACCACGGCCTTCGTCTGTGGCGACGCGATGCAATCCGGTGCGGCGTCGATCACCGACGCGATCTATCCCGATGCCACGTGCACGGAAATGCAGCAAGCAACGACCTTTTCGACGGTCAGCGCGAGCAGTTCGTACGCCCCGTCATGCGCGTCCGCGGTTCACCTGTCCACGAGTGCGTCCGGTGGATGGATTGCCTACACGCCCCGCAGTCTCTCCTGCACGCCCTCGTTCTACCGGATCGAGTTGGCGGGGCGTGTCAACACGCAATACCAACGTGGTGTCGTCATCCACCTTGGCTTTGGATCGAGCGTGGACATCAGCCTGAGCCGATCGATCTGGAATAGTGCGGGAGAGGCGGCCGTTAACCTCAACTATAATAGCCCATCGACGCTGCCCTTGTACACGTACGCTCAGATTGCGCCGCCCAATTACCTGTTCGGTGGTTCGATCGTGGCCTCGGACGCCAACTTCTTCCTGCTGGTGTTGCAGGTCACGCCATCGACGGGTTCGATTTACGTAGAACTGGACCGTCCTGGGCAAACGACGCTCAGCACAACTGTCTCGTCCCCGGTCGCAATCCCCGCTGATGTGGTTCCCTCCCTCCTCCTTTTCATATGGGGCAATTGCATGAACGGTGTGGCCATAGATTCCGACATACTCGGATTCCGTGCGACGCCTGACATCTACGGCGGGTGCGATACGGCGTGCGCGCTGCCTCACGCGATCTCAGGATGCGCGGGAGGTGCATGCGCGGTGACTCGTTGCACTACGGGCTACGCCGACTGCAATGGTGTCGCAGCCGACGGGTGCGAAGTCAACACGGCCAGCGACCCCGCCAATTGCGGCGCGTGCGGTGTGGCCTGCCCTGCGCGCGCGAACGCTTCTACGACCTGCGTTGCGGGCGGCTGTGGTTTCACGTGTACTGCGGGATACGGCGACTGCAACGCCACGGCTGCGGATGGCTGCGAAGCGACGCTGGCGACCGACGTGGCCAACTGCGGCGCGTGCGGGCATGCGTGCGCGGCGGGGATGACGTGTTCGGGCGGAGCGTGTGTCACAAGCTGTCCAGTCGGCTCGACGCTGTGTGGAAGTACCTGCGCGACGACAAGCACGGACCCTGCGAACTGCGGAAGTTGTGGAAACGTTTGTGCGGGGCCGACGGCAGGAACGGGGTCGCCGACCTGTACGGCAGGGGCTTGCGGGATCGCGTGCAGCGGTGCGACGAACAGCCTCTGCGGCACGGGTTGCTACGCGACTGCGACGGACGTGGCCAACTGCGGTGTGTGCGGGTATGCGTGCGCTAGCGGCATGACCTGTGTGGCAGGTGTTTGCAACTCCACTACGTCACCCGCATGGACGCTGATCTGGTCAAACCCCCTGAGCTCCGCTCCGCCCGGAACCGCTCTCGTGAACGGGCTCGCGGGGGGCCAGAGCTTCACAACGGTCGCTGGCCGATCGTGCCTGCTGCAGACGTCGGACTGGAACTACGCCTATGTGCCAGTGACCCGATCGACCACCAGCCGCGAAGCCGTGGAAGTAGACGCCTACACCCCCGGCGGCGCTCACGAGTCGTTGTTCCCGTACGGTGATCGCGAGTGCCTGAACGACACCGTGAACGCGCTCTGGATCGAATTTTTCTCGGGGGGCTACAACGTCTTTGGTGGGGATGCCATCAGTGGAGCATCCCTCCTCGTCTCCGGGCCGGACCTATTCCCCGTGGATCTTTGGGTAACCCTTCGCTTTGAGATCGACCGCACTGCACTGCGGGTGGACATCCTTGAGAACGGCGTCGTCCTTCAGCGCGGCCTCGTGCTTGGCTCGGCGTCGTGGATCTCGGGCTTGTCCGTGGTACTGAACTCGGGGAGCTCGAGCACCTGTTGGTCAAACCTTCACGTCTACTCGGGCACCTAGGCGGCAGTAGATGCGGGCGATGCGTCTGCGATGGATGAAACAGACGCCTTCTTACCCCCTTGCGAAACGGGGGTTCACTGCTCAGGAGATGACCGTGAAGACTGCCGTGAGCCTTGCATGGATGGGCGCGACGGTGTCGCTCTTGGGATGCGTGGACCTGCGATCTGTGCCGGTGGGCGATGCGGCGGGGGATGTTGTCCGCGTGGATGCTCCGATGGATACCGCGCTGGATGTGAGTCTGGATGGCGCAGGCGCGAGCGATGTCGTGACGGTAGATACAGGGCTTGTGGACACGGGTGGGGATAGCCCCACGGCGAGCGATGCGGTGACGGTTGATGCGACGGACACGATGGATGCGACGGATGCGACGCCTACAGACACAGGTGCAGCTTGCCCTGCAGGGCAGACCCTCTGTGCTGGATCGTGCAGGGCGCTCGCAACCGATCCCACGAACTGCGGCGTATGCGGGACGGTGTGCTCGGCCCGCGTCAACGCGGCAGCGACATGCGTGGGCAGCGCGTGTGGATACACCTGCGACGTGGGCTTCGCCGATTGCAACGGCGTCGCCACGGACGGCTGCGAGGTCAACACCAACACGAGCCTCGCCAACTGCGGCGCGTGCGGGAGCGCGTGCACCATCGCCAACGGAATGGGTGCGTGCTCGATGGGGCGGTGCGGGGTCGCGTCGTGTGGCGCGGGCTACGCAGACTGCAACGGAATCGCCACGGACGGCTGCGAGGTGAACACCAACACCAGCGCTGCAAACTGCGGCGCGTGCGGGCATACGTGTGCGGAGGGGACAATGTGCACGAGCGGCGCGTGTGTCACAAGCTGTCCAGTCGGCACGATGCTATGCGGTGGCGCCTGCGCGACGACAAGCACGGACCCTGCGAACTGTGGAGCGTGCGGCCATGCGTGTGCGGCACCGGCCGGTGGAAGTGCCGTGTGCACGGCTGGCACTTGCGGTGCTCACTGCTCGGATGGCTCGATGCCCGTTGCAGGAGCGTGCCTCGTGCCCGTGGTTTACTACCCATTCGATGGGAATGTCCTCGAGATGGTCACCGGCATTGCGGCAACTGTCAGCGGTTCTGTTTCTGCGGCGCTGGATCGAAACGGGAGCGCGGGCGCCGCGGTGCATCTCAACGGCAGTTCGTACTTCTATCAGACATTGCCAGCGCTACCCCTTGGATCGGCACCGAGGACGCTCGCGGTCTGGGTGCGCAGCGCGTTTCCGGCGGGCACTTCTGCTGGATCGAACCCGTGCATCACGAACTGGGGGACGGTGGCTACGGGCGAACGTTTTGGCATTACTGACTGGGCGTACACTTCACCCGCTATCGGCGACGTCTACTTCGTCGGACAAAACGCTGATATCCAAACGTCGGCGTTTCTGCGCGATGGGAATTGGCATCACGTGGCGGTGACCTTCAACGGTGCCACGGTCACGATCTACCTGGACGGCGTCGTTGCTACGAGTGGGACACCGGCTCTCAACACGCTCGGTGCACAAATGGTTACCGGATGGGATCAGCTCGGCCACCCTTCGCCAGGACCGATGTGGGCGGGCGACATCGATGAACTGCGGGTATATGACGTAGTTCTCACCCCGGCGCAGATTGCCATGCTTGCGGTGCGTACGTGCTCAGCACCGATGACAATGTGCGGCAGCGCGTGCACGAATACGCAGGTGGATCCAGCGAACTGCGGGAGCTGCGGGCATGCGTGCGCTGCTGGGCAGACCTGTAGCGGCGGCGCCTGCACGACGCCATCCTGCCCCCCGGGGATGGCAGCGATCCCTGGTGGGACCTTCATGATGGGTGCGGCGGATCTGTCCGCATACGGAGCGACACCGGTGCATACGGTGACGCTGACATCGTACTGCATGGACGTGACGGAGGTGACGGTGGCAGCGTACGCGACGTGCCCGAGCGGCACCTGCACTGCACCAGTCGTGGGTGGTGGGTGCAACTGGGGGGTGGTGGGCCGAGACAACCACCCGATCGACTGCGTGACGTGGGGCCAGGCGCGTGCCTACTGCCAGTGGGTTCATGGTGGGGGCGGAGACCTGCCGCCGGAGGCGCAGGGGGAGACCGCGGCGGCCGGTGGCGCGATGGACTGGCCATACCCCTGGGGCAACGACGCGCCGCTGAACCAGTTGTGTTGGGGTGGGGGCAGTGCGGGCGGTCGGTCGTCAACGTGTCCTGTGATGAGCTTTCCGACGCCTGCGGATGCCTTTGGACTGTTCGACATGGCGGGCAACGTCTGGGAGTGGATAGGCGACTGCTATGGCGCCTACAGCGTGGCGGCGGTCGTCGATCCGACGGGGCCTATAGGGAGTTGCACGAACCACCAGATCCGCGGCGGGAGTTGGCGCGACTCCGATCCGTCGCTCGTCCGCGCGGCCCTGCGCAACAACAACGTCCCGGTAGGGCAGTACGACAATTCCGGTTTTCGCTGCGCCCGAAGCACTCCCTGCGCTGCCCCGTACAGTACCTGCGGCTCAGGAGCGTCGGCGTACTGCGCCAACACGGCCAGCGACCCCGCCAATTGCGGCGCGTGCGGCGCGGCCTGTCCTGCCCGCGCCAACGCATCCACGACCTGCATCGCGGGCGGCTGTGGTTTCACGTGTACTGCGGGATACGGCGACTGCAACGCCACGGCTGCGGATGGCTGCGAAGCGACGCTGGCGACGGACGTGGCCAACTGCGGCGCGTGCGGGCATGCGTGCGCGGCAGGGATGGTGTGCACATCTGGCGGCTGCGCCACCCCAACCGCGCGACCGAACATGGTCATTCTCGGGGAGGGAACTGGGACGAACCCAAAACTGTTTGCGCTGTCGACTACAGACGGGACCGATGGGTCGTGGACGACCGGGACGATCGGCCCACCCGGCGACTCGTCGACCTATGCTGGACGGTTTCACGCGCTCAATGGCGCGTACTGGATCGCAACCAGCACGAACCAACTCTGGCGCTCGACAGACGGATCCACGTGGACCTCGCCTGCGACCTTGACGCACGCGGTAGGTGAGCTTGCGTGGGACCCGGCGCTCGGTTACCTGGCGACGTCAAATGCGATGACAGTCTCGACGTCGCCCGATGGCGTCACCTGGACGCCGCATTCGACGCCGATTGCTTCCGCTACGGTGAATAGCGTTGAAGGGCGTTGGGTGATCGCGGCGCCCGGGTCAGGATTGGTAGTAACGTCGCCGGACGGCGTGACATGGACTGAACACTCATACCCGGCGACGACAGGCGACGGCGGGGAGGCGCTGGTACGGTGCGCTGGAAGTTCAACCTTGTACCTATTCCGCTGGGTCGGGGGCGTAAACAATGAGGGTGTCGCGCAGTCGCCCGATGGTGCGTCGTGGACAGTATTGAGCGAGGTCCCACCATCCTTCTACATCTTCTATGGTGATCGTGACTTTCGCTGCCTTAATGACGTCTTCTGTACGGTGGGCGACGGCGGCGGATACACCGCTGTGGGAATGTATTCGATGGATGCCATGATCTGGACGACTCGAGCGATCTCTGTTGGTTACAATACAAGTGTACCGTTCGCCCTGACGACTCACACGTGGGACGCGGTCGCGGGGGTCTATCTCGCTACGGGGCAAGTCGGCGTTGGTTGGTCCGTTGCAGCGGGCAACGGATATTTCCGTGGGACAAGTGTCGGTGGCGTGTTTTCACTGCACACGATTGCTGCGATGCCGTTCAGTGGCTTCCCCGGGAGCTACGCTGTCGCCTCGCTCAACGAGCGTTGAGAGCGAGAACGTGAGTGCCTGCGGCATCAGATCTGACAAGTCTGCCCTCATGGCCAGTGCGCACGATTCGTAGCGCGGCGGCCAGAACCGAGGGGAAGGTCGTGCGCCGCGACCGGAGGCGCCGCGGCGCGAGAATCCATCCGGGGCATCGCGCGTGGGCGTGACCGAGCGCAACGCGATCGGCGGAGAGACCATGGCGGCTGGGGAGATGGGCGCGAACGTACGCCATGGCGACCCGCCCCCCGCCCATCCCCGGCACGTCGGTCTGCACCTTCAGACTGCGTGGTTTCGCGCGGAAAAACATTGGCATGGCGGCTGCTGAGGCCGCGCGCCAACGATGGGCGCAAAGCGGACGGCGTGGCATGTGCTCTTTGGGCGGTTGCTGGTGGAGTCCGCGCCGCCGTGGGTGGTCGTGCGCCCAGAGGTTCCGCTGGGGGCGGAGCCGCAGCGGATGGACTTTGTTCTGTTGCGCCGCCGCGGGAAAACGACGGACGACCTCGGAAAGCGGCTTCACGGACTGTGGCGATGGCTGGGCGTGGACACGTTGGTGGAGTTCAAGAGCGTACGACGACCGTACGGGGGGCGGGATATGGACCGGCTGGTGGGCTATGGGCACCAGTGGTTTGTGGCCACGCCCGGGAGATTGCGAAAACGCGAGGACCTGGTGCTGGCGTTGGTGGTTCCGTCGAAGAGTCCGGCGTTGCAACGTGCGGTGGAGGATCTGGGATGCGCATGGGAGGCGCTGGAGCCGGGATGTTGGCGGTTAACCGGTGGCGCCTTTCCGATGGTGGTCGTGGCGCTGGACACGGTGGCCGACAGTGAACACGATGCACTGGTACAGTCTTTCGCAGACGGCGTGGTGACGCGCGCGGCGTGGCCATGGTGGAATGGACAGGTGGGCACGATGAAGGCAACGAAGACACGGAAGCCAAAGGGCGAACTGGAAGACATGGACGACGTGGTGGCCCGTATGCTTGCGTCGTTCACACCGGCGGAGCGCGTGGCGGGGTTGGCACCGGCGGAGCGCGTGGCGGGGTTGGCACCGGCGGATGTCCTGCTGACGCTCCCGGACGACATGCTTGCCGCGCTGCCCGAGAGCTATCTCGCGACGCTTCCCGAAGCGGCACGCAGGGCCATTCGACGACGTCTCGGGCACGGACATGGACACTGACGGGTAGGGCGCCTGGCGGAGTTTCCATCCCGCACCCGAAGGCGTTGGAGTGTTCCGCGGGCGACGGGATCGAGGCTCTTACGGGGAATCGGGGAACGGCGTCAGAAGGCGATCTTGCGCATGACGAACCGTGGGAGCAGGCGGATGACCCACATCACCAGTGCCCAGATCGCCGGGGCGTACAGCACGGCGCGGCGGCGATCCATGGCACGGATGACCGACGTGGCCACGGCTTCGGGCTCGCCTGCAAAGGGCGGTGGTTTGAGCCCTGCGGTCATGCCCGTGCGAACAAAGCCTGGCTTGACGCACAGCACGGACAACCCGCTGGCGTGGTACCGATGGTCGAGGGCTTCGAGGTACACCGACACCCCGGCCTTGCTCGAACCGTAGATCCCCACGGGCTTGCGCCCGCGTTCGCCCGCCACGGACGAGAACACCGTGAGCCTCCCACCGCCGCGCGCCAGCAAACGTTTGCGCGCGTGCTCACAAAACACAACGGTGTGGGCGTAGTTCACGGTCACCAGCCGACGGCATAGGTCCACGTCGGCCTCCAGGGCGTCTTGTGAGGCAAACATCGCCGCGGTGATCACAACGGTGTCAAAGCCGTCGAGGGAGGCGTCGGCTGCGTCGAGGGCCGTCGCAAAGCCTTCGGGGTGTTCCAGATCGCAGACGGCGTGCCCGACGACGGCGCTCTGCGGATGGCGCGCGGTGAGGTCGGCGGCGCTACGGGCAAGGTCATCGGTGTCCAGGCCCATGAGAAATACACGGTCACCGCGCTCGGTGAGCTGCCGTGCAATCGCGCGGCCCATGCCGGTCGTACCCCCTAGAATCACGGCCTTCACGGTGTGTCTCCAAGCAATCGTACCGACTGCGCACTGCGGATCCTCCGGTGCGGGTCCCAGCGCTCGCGCGCGGCGAGAAAGGCATCGAGCCTGGGCTCCATGGCTTTGAAGTGCTCCGGGCGGGTAAACCTGTCCTTGGTGAGGTACACCCGCCCGCCCGCAGCGATCACAAACTCGTTGAGACTGTCGACGATGCGCTGGATGTCTGGCGACGCGGGCATGTCCACGGCGATGGAGGTCCCCTCGGTGGGAAAAGACAAGAGCCCGCGGCCCTGGGCGCCGCAGTCCTTGATGACACACAACGGCGAGGCGCCGCCGAGGCGGGTGAGCCTGTCCATGAAGTCCCGCACCGCGGGCGCTCCCGAGGCCCTCGGGATCACGCACTGGTACTGTGTAAACCCTCGGGGGCCGTACGCGCGGTTCCATTCTTGTACCGCGTCAAGCGGGTAGAAGAACGCATCGGGCGAAATCACCGACGCCGTTTGTCTTCGCCAGTGCTTCCAGTAGTACGCCGTGTTGAACAAGCCTGCCGTGAGAGGATTGAGCGCAAAGTCGGGCAGTTCTACCGGCAGGGTCCAGGGTCGCGGGGCCCGGGGGGTTCTCCCGGCCGTCTCTTCGGGCGTCGCCCAACGTCCGGCCATGAGAATCCCCCGACCGAGAGATCTCCCGCGGTGCACGCAGTCGATCCAACCCATGGTCATGGGCCATCGCGGCGCCGCGGTTCCGAGCGCCGAGAGAAAACCGTCGATGTCTCCCACCCGTTGGGACTCCATCCAGACCCAGGGACTCGGGATCCGCCGGAGAGTGAAGGCCACTTCGAGAATGTGCCCCGTGAGCCCCATGCCACCGACCGTGGCCCAGAAGAGATCGTCGTGCTCGGTCGGGCTGCAATTGACCACGTCGTCGTCGGCGAGACGAAGGGTGAGTGCGCTCACATGGGCGCCAAAACAGCCTTCGACGTGGTGGTTCTTGCCGTGAACGTCCGAGGCAACCATGCCGCCCACGGTGACGTACTGGGTTCCTGGCGTGACGGGTGCAAACCACCCGCGGGGGATGAACAAGCGGTTGAGGGTGGCGAGGGCAATCCCAGCTTCGACGCGGAGAAGGCCCGTCGCGGGGTCAAACGCCAGGATGCGGTCGGCACGGCGGGTACACACCACGCGGTCGGATGGCCGCGCCGGGAGCGAAGAGTCGCCGTACGAGCGACCGAGACCCCGGGTGAGCACCGCGCCGCGGGTGACCCCGCGAAGGTCTTCAGACACGACTTCGGTGCCCGGCACGGAGAGCCGTCCCCATCCCTCGTGAGTTGTCTGATGAGTGCTGCCCGACCGGGTGACGGACGCCGAACGGGCTTCGGGCGCAGCGGTCCAGTCCGCAGGGTGGGGGGG
>VFSW01014467.1_pt1 | contig 10902 bp, 7 predicted proteins | sample 5358111 | NCBI WGS metagenome assembly VFSW01 (sample SAMN11554181, study PRJNA540505) | mine drainage metagenome | isolation source: sediment from site ElyBrook_90M | place: USA: Ely Copper Mine, Vershire, VT | collected 2017
TTATTAATGCAGAAGGAAAAACAATAAAAAAAATAATCATGGAACCTCCATATACGGATATCAGATCGTTTATTCAATCTGAAAAGGGAAAAAAAATTCTCAAGGAAAATCAGGGAATTAAAGCTGACCCCACTAATTTTACTTCTCGTTATGGATTTTTACCTAGTGGTGCTTCAACCGTTGAGGTTACGTTTGAAGGGCTAGGAAAAGCGATCATCTCTAAAAATAGTTATTATGAAAGCTTAAAGAATGATCTCCAAGTGGAAATTGATGCTCAGTTGCCTCCAGGAGAAGGGGCAAAGCGAGTACAGCAAATATTATCACTTTTGGGATGTGGTCCAATTTTGGGAATTCAACGTGAGGAGGATGCGAAGAAAATACAGCTGATGATCCTTTTTCGAACCTATTTCCCGTTTCAGGCAAACAAATTAGAAAATTCTGACGAATTTCCCCGTCTCACTTTTGAAGAGCTCACCAAAAGAGTCATTACAACCGTAAATAAAATCGATCCAAAAGCCGAAATTGAAAGGATAGAACAGGAACGAAAAAATGTTGAAAAAAACATTTCCCTGCTTAGGGCTGAACAAAAACAACACATCGCTTTAACGATCGAAAAATACAAAGCCCTTTTTGTAGATGAAGCAAGCGTGAAAAAGCATCTGAAAACCCATACCAAGCAGGTTGAAGTTTTTCCCGGGAAGATAACATGGGCCTCAACAGATATAGCCGATCAAATACGGGCAGCAGGGGGGATTGGCCTTATGTCAGGCGTCACTGCAGTTTCTGTTGAAGGTGCGGTAAAAACTCTATCCCATATTTTGAAAGGGGGAATGTTAGCTTCTAAGAATCGTTTTGAAGCAGGGATGATAGTGCCCGGGGCATCCTCCGAAGATGATCTGAGGTATGGCGGCGGAAACCAAGTCTTTACACGGTTGATTAATGAAAATAACAAACACTACAACATCAATCAATATCCTTTCGCTAATGACATTCAAATCTTATACGATCTCAGTACTGTAGAGTTGGGAGCCTATGCCTATGAAAGAGATATTTATGGATCCAAAGTTGGGGATACTTATAAAAAAAGAAATAATCTGGCTGTATTTGCAACGATGGCGGATCGAACAGATAATGAAGTGATGATCAAAGATAGGATCCCTCCATCTCATATCTGTGGACTTGCTGTGAATATAAAGATGAAAGAGCAGATCCTAGCTGGACTTAGAGAAGAGGGCCTTATAGTAAAAGATGAAAAAGGTGTAGAGGTAATCAATCAAGTGCCGGTCGATCAATTTATCCATTTTGTGGATCCAGACCAAGCGCAGTTCCAATCGGATTGGTGGAACCAGCAGAACAAACAGCAAAAGACGTGAGGTGTTATATGAAAAAAAAGACTCTTCTTAATCCTATTGAAGGTGTGTATTACTCGCATGGTAAAGATTACTCTTTAACTGTGAATCCGATTGCTATCCGACCACGAATCCGCAGCGAAAACAGAATAGAGTGGGATGATACCACCATGCGTGGAACCTACTTTACATTTAGTCAAATTGACTATTTACCCTCTGAAGAAAATCCAACTAAAATCATCTTAAAAACACCGAATGGCGTCATAGTGCTCGAAAAACTCACCAAAGAGGTGTATGACGAGCATGTTCGTAGTCGGGTAGCTTATAATCCTGACTTCCCCTCAACAGAAGCCCTTCAGCAGTATTTTCTAACCACCAATTTTCAAGCCTATTATTAATCATTTATCATTGACGGAAATGGGTGATTTAGGCTAAAAATGAAGCCGTTTCTGATTACAATGGCGATCGTAGCTCAGTTGGCAGAGCGTCGGATTGTGGTTCCGAATGTCGCGGGATCGAGCCCCGTCGATCGCCCATTTTTCTTATGTGTGGATATCTGTGACATCACTCGAAGCGATTCTTTTAGGGATTATTCAAGGATTAACCGAGTTTTTGCCGGTTAGTTCATCAGGTCATTTAATTTTAGTGCAGCATTTGCTTGGATTAGAAGATTTGCATCAGTATGTCTTCTTTGATTTGGTGTGTCATCTCGGGACCCTTTTAGCGATCATTTGTGTCTTTTTTAGGCCCCTCACCATCATCCTCAAATATGATTGGAAGCAGGTAGGTCAGGTCTGTTTGGCCGTTCTTCCACTGTTTCCTTTGGTTCTGCTGTTGAAACCCATCAAAGACTTGTTCAATGCACCTGAGTATCTCGGTTTATTCTTTTGGTTTACCGCCGTGCTTTTGTATCTAGGCATCAAGCTTGGACGGCGGGCCGAGAGGCGTCAGGTAGATGCTTCATTGCATACTTGGCGTGATGCAGGGATCATTGGGCTCTTTCAGGCTTTTGCCATCTTACCTGGGGTTTCTCGTAGTGGATCGACTATATCCGGGGCTCGGATGTTGGGCTGGGATGCGAGTCGTGCGACCTTATTTTCCTTTATGTTAGCGATACCCACAATCTTAGGCGGAGTGGCAGTTGAGCTTCTCCATAGCTGGAAATCGGGTGTTAACATCTTAGCTACAGCCTCATTTGCTCCTTGCTTATGGGGTTTCGTTATTTCCTTCATTGTCGGTTATTTTTCGCTCAATCTTTTGATCAAGCTAGCTGCGAAAGATCGATTCATGTATTTTGTGTGGTATTGCATAGGGATAGGTTTATTCACCCTTTTGTACACAAACCTTTAGAAAACGCATCAAGGGACATAAAGGACATAAGGGACATAAAGGACAAAAGATAGTTATTGTCCCTTTGTCGTTTATGTCCCTTATGTCCTTTATGTCCCTTGATGCATATGTAACACACGAGCGCTAAATATCTAACCAAAAGACACTCATGCCCAAGAAAAATTCAGAACCACCACCAGGATCCCATCGCTTGATGGAGATTTGGGGACTTTTCATGCTGACGGCATGTATCATGATGCTGTTGAGCCTTCTCAGTTATGCCTATGGGCATCCCTCCAAAAATTGGTTGGGATTCGCAGGCTATATTGTAGGGTCTGTTTTGCATGGGATATTCGGTTTATCAAGTTATCTCATCAGCATTTATTTGGGTTGGATCGGAATTTGTTGGTTGCTATCGCATCCGATTGAACATCTTAAGCTGAAGACTGTCTATTTCAGTCTGTTTATTTTTTCTTCCTGCATGCTTTTGAGTTTGTTTGAAGATCTTTATCCCTCTGTTGTCACTTCTGTGAGTCCATATTTATATCCAAACGCATCACGTCATCTCCTCCGCTATCGGATGGGAGGGATCCCTTTTTATTATTTTTATGGCGATCTCCCCATTTTCAATTTCAAGCATGCGTTCAATAGCGTGGGAGTTTTCCTGATCTTCTCCAGCATCATGTTGGCGAGTTTGATCTTTTTCTCAAAGTCTAGCGTTGCCGAGATTATTAAATCCATTCGTGTCCTATTTGAGCGTAAGCCCAACGAAGCATCCTCAACTATTCCAGAGCCTGTTTTTGCGAAAGAACCTGAGCCCGATTTCATGCGATATGTGAAGTTGAGAATTCCGGAGGGATTATCCGCACAGACTTCTCCATCGGCTCCTCCCGCAGCTCAGCAGCAGGAGATGTTGGAGATCTCTCCTGATAAAGATCCTAAGACCCGTCCTTCGGTATCGCGTAAAGAACCACAACGGCATCAGATCAATTCTTCAACTCCACTAGAAACGCCACCTAAAAAAGCAGAGCCCCCTACGATAAAAATTGCCGAAGTGGCATCGCCCGTTCGCAAACGGGAAGCGGCATTGAAGGCTCAAGCTGTGCACAATGGGGATTTTACCGACTACAAAATGCCCCCTCTCACCCTGCTGACAAGTCCGAAGAAGGTGGATCAATCGGCCCTCAAAAAGGATTTGAGGAAGCAAGCGGAAGTATTGGAAGAAACTCTCCTGAGCTTTGGCATTGAAGCTAAAGTAGGACAGATCAATTGCGGACCAACGATTACATCATTCGAGGTTCATCCTGCTATCGGTGTGAAGGTGCAAAAGATCAAAACATTAGAGAACGATATTGCCCTTAATTTGGAGGCAAAATCGATCCGCATTATCGCTCCGATCCCTGGCAAGGCCGCCGTTGGGATCGAAGTGCCCAATCCTTACCCGCAAGAAGTTAGCTTTAAGGAAATGTTGAATGCCTATCAACAGGGGCAGCACAAGTTGCGCATTCCGCTTCTTTTGGGAAAGGCGGTGAATGGCGATTATGTGATGAGTGACCTGACTAAAATGCCCCATTGCATCATTGCCGGGGCTACAGGATCCGGTAAATCGGTTTGTATCAACACGATTGTGATGTCGATCCTTTATGCCGCAAAGCCTGATGAAATTCAGCTGTTGATGGTGGATCCCAAGAAGGTGGAACTCACCCCTTATACTCGGCTTCCACATATGATCGCCCCTGTCATCACCGAGCCTCAAGGGGCCTATGCAGCTCTCCAGTGGCTCGTTAGAGAAATGGAAAACCGGTATGAGATCCTGAAGCAGATCGGTGTCCGTAATATTGAAGCCTTTAATCAACGCACCATCAATGCCGAATTAGAAAAGTCCCTTCAGATTGAGGTTCCCACCAAGCTACCCTATATTGTGGGCATTGTCGATGAGCTTGCCGACCTCATGATGGTGGCAAATACCGATATCGAAACTCCGATAGCACGGATTGCCCAGATGGCTCGTGCGGTGGGTATTCACCTGATTTTAGCGACGCAGCGTCCCTCGCGTGAAGTGATCACAGGTCTCATCAAAGCGAACTTCCCTACTCGCATATCGTTTAAGGTGGCAAGCCGTGTGAATAGTCAGATCGTGTTAGATGAAACCGGTGCCGAGTCATTGCTGGGGAACGGGGATATGCTCTTCTTACCTCCCGGTACGTCCCATTTGGTGCGTGCTCAGGGCGCGTATATACGGGATGAAGATATCCAAGCCGTGGTTAAATCCATTTGTGATCAGGCGCCTCCCCAATACCGGATCCCTTCGTTTGATCAGTATTCGATGCCACAGGATGCAGGGGATGAGAAGAAAGGACAGGCCTCATCGGGGGATACATTGTATGATCAAGCGCTCGATATTGTGTTAAGTACAGGCAATGCCTCTACAACCTTTCTGCAGCGCAAATTGAAGATCGGCTATGCCCGAGCGGCGAGTCTGATGGATGAGTTGCAAAAGAATGGTGTGGTGAGCGCTGCTGAGGGTAGCAAAGCCCGCCGCGTCCTCCACCCCCGCGGCACCAACCAGGACGAAGACCCCTCAGACCCAGACTCTTAATCTCGATCTTGATCTTAATCTTGATCTTTCTTTTCATTCATCTCGCGTTTAAGAAAACGAGATTAAGATCAAGATTAAGATTTGTCTATTAGTTTGCCTAAGTTTTCAATAGAGTACATGATTCACTTGCTTCGCTTTGCGATGTTTTTGCTGATGATGCGCATCATGAGTGACCGGGGTATTAGGTAGCGTGTTAGAAAGGTAGCCAGTCGATAGCGCCAATCGAAGATGTGTACAGGCTTGCGTTGTTCAATCTGTTTCCAGATTTCGTTTACAGCAAAATCAAGCGTCATGGTCATGGGAGGGGAAGCCTTTGGAGCTTGGCCTTTGGAGGCGCGTGCTCTGAACTTGGTGGCGACCTGACCTGGACATGATGCCAATACGTGGATGCCATGCTTCTTCATCTCTTCATTCAAAGCTTCTGAAAACAGCGTCACAAAAGCTTTTGAGGCCGCATACGCCGCAAAGCCAGGCATCGGTTGAAAGGCCGCTGCCGATGACACATTCAAAATCACGCCCGGCTGTTTAGCCTCCACGAGGGTGCGTCCAGCCTCTAACGAAATCTCAAAGAGGGCGTTCACATTCACTTGTAAGATCTCCGCTTGCTCCTGTGTCGGGAAGTTGATGGCATCTCCGTATAGACCAAATCCGGCGTTATTAATCACTAAATCGGGGACAAGTTCACGAATCCTTTCGATCAGTTGTTCCCTTTCAATCGGATTGGCAAGGTTGGCGGGATAGATGGCAACATTGACGAGCGGTCGTAGATCATCGGCCACCTGCTGAAGGTTCGCTGTGTTGTGTCCCGTAATCATTAAGTTAATCCGTTTTTTTGCCAAAAGGTAGCAGAGGGCTTGTCCAATTCCCGAGCTAGCCCCTGTGATAAGAGCAAGACGAAAAGGAGGTTTTTTTTGATCAGGCGTCATAATAAAACCCTTTATGCGTTAATGTCTGTAGTGGGACGTATCCTAATGGGATATTTGATGCGGGAGTGCAAGGCTGCGACCAAAGTTTTGACCATGGTCTTCTTGACAGTGCCTAATTCTTCGAATGTTAAGAGGCAATCATCGAACTGGCCATCATCGGCTTTATCTCGAATGAGACGATTGATGAGCTCAACGAGCGTTGCCTCATCTACCTTTTCCAATGATCTTGAGGCCGCTTCAAAGGAGTCTGCAATCATGATGATTGCCGATTCTTTACTACGCGGTTTGGGTCCGGCATACCGAAATTCTTTTTCATTGACGAGCTTTGGATCGCCCCCCACGAGGTCGAGTTGCTTCCGGTAGAAGTAGTAGACGAGAGTGGTGCCGTGGTGTTCCTTGATGATATCGATGAATTGTTCGGGGAGGTTGGCTTTGCGTGCCATAGAGACCCCTTCGCTGACATGGCTGATGATGGCTTGGGCCGATTCAGCGGGGGTTAGGAGTTGGTGAACGTTGAGATCGGCCTGTTGGTTTTCAGTGAAGTATTGGGGGGTGGCCATTTTTCCAATGTCGTGGTAGAGGCTAGCAACGCGGCAGAAGAGGCCATTAGCTCCGATGGAGAGGGCCGCCGCTTCGGCGATGTTACAAACGACGAGGGTGTGTTGGTAGGTTCCGGGTGCTTCGAAGGAGAGGCGTCTGAGGATCTCATGGTTGGGATCCATATACTCCGTAAGGGTGACGTCGCTCATGATGCTAAAGATACTTTCCAAGAGAGGAAGGAGCCCTAATACGAGGACCGCTGTGATCAGCATGAAGAGTCCAGCACTAACGAGATCGGTGAGGATTGAGATATTCCACGCGTTATTTTCATAGAAGTGGATAGAGAAAATGGTGGCAGCGCATCCAAGCCAGGCTTTACCGCACACGACAAACACCTCCTGACGTCTTCGTAAGGAGCCGGTGCTGATGATGGCGATGAGGGCCGCGACTAGATTCATGACGATGAATCCGCTGCACTCAAACGTTAAAGAGGCTGCGAAAATAATTGTTAAGCCCACACTAACAAAAGTGGCAATGCTAGGGTTCATCAGATTGCAAGCCAAGATGGCAGCGAAGGGAACGAGAAGAGGGTAGCGTACCATTTCAAGCGGACTTCCCTGCGGGGTGCCAAAAAGGTGTGGCTGAGAGGAGTGGAAGAGGTATTCAGCACCCTTGGATAGGGCCAAGGTTAGAATGAAAATAGTAGTCAGTAGGGCCAACTGCCGATTGGAGGCTAGGGCTTGAGGATAATTAAACCGCAGATAGATCGCGCAGATACCGGCGATGAGGGTGGCCATGATGACACTCCCGATGATGGAAAGGGGATGCCAGAGGTGACGTTGTTCATCGAGGGCTTTATTCATCCCTTGTAACATAGCTAAATGTCTGGCCGAGACTTTTTCCCCTTGGTCAATGATCCGGTTACCAGCGCTAACATTGGTGTATTGAATCGGTATTGTGGATTGTATTTGTTTGCGGAGACGTCTTTCACTATGGATATCTTCTTCGAGCTGCCATTCTTTGTTTTGGAGGAGTTCGAGCATAGAGGTTAAGGCGGCCGATTTATCTTGGGTGGGGAAGAGGCTATCAAAGTGGGACCACACATGCTCAGGAAATACAATATTTTGCTCTTTTTGAGGAGGGGTGTAAATTTGGTAATTGGATGTGTCGGCTTTAATCTCCTGCATTTTTTGCAATGTGCGGGGATCGGTCAAGCGGAGCTTCATGAGTTTTTTTTGCAGAAGATCGAGGGTACGCAGATTTTCATCTAGAGAGAGCTTTTCTTTTTGAGGAGTGATTTTATTTTGAAGCAGCATGGCTTCGAGTTCGGTGTAGGCTTGATGGATTTGCTTTTCTGAAATCTTGTAGATTTTACCGATATCGCGGACCGCTTCTTGTCTTAAAATAATGGACGCTTCATCATCGACAAAATCAAAGTCAATCTGTGCCACAATATAATGCGATGCGGTGCTATTGAGCTCTAACATTTCTAAGTGGAGCTCACGGAAATGGAGGAAGAAACTCAAGGCAATGATAAAGAAAATAGAGAGAAGAACACGGATACTGTGGCTGCGGTCAAAAAAACCTTGCTCGTGGGGAAACCGTATCAAACTGTTTAATCCCATGGAATTTGTTCTATGTGTGTTATCCATATATCACTTGATCATATGCGATTGCCTGATTTTTCTACATCATGTAGATTAACGTAAAAGAAAATCGGGCAAGGGCAGCTTAAAAAAACTGGACCTGGACGACCTGGACGTTCTGGATTATCTGGACGAACTGGGCAATTCCGAAAAAAGGACAACCGAAGGGCTAAAAATATCCCCGGCAGGGGGTTGAGAGGGTAGCCCCCGTTTTAACGGGGGGAGTGAATGAAAAGGAAAATTGGCGCCCCGGTAGAGTCGCAAGGACAGTCGGTTTCTTGCGACCCTACCGGGGCGCAAATCTGCTTACATTTAACCCCCTGTTAAAACGGGGGCTACCTTCTCAATCCCCTGCCGGGGATATTTTAAGTCCTTTATGTCCCTTATGTCGTTTAGGTCCCTTTGTCCCTTTAAAAAATGAGGAAGCTATGAAAAAGAAGACCATTCTAATCACCGGCGGCGCAGGCTTTATCGGCTCCTATGTTAACGCCCTCCTCCACCGGTCTGGATATGACACCGTGGTTTTCGATAACTTAAGCCAAGGGTGCCGTTCCTCAGTGCAAGAAGGGATCTTTGTCAAAGGAGATATTGGCCATCCCGAAGAGCTTAAAGATGTCTTTACTCGCTTTCATATCGATGCCGTCATGCACTTCGCAGCCTTAATTAATGTGGGGGAGTCGTGTGCCAATCCGGACCTCTATTACAAAAATAATGTAGCTAACACTCTTACTTTGTTAGAGAGCATGCTACGGCATAGCGTTAAAACCCTCATTTTTTCCTCTTCAGCGGCCATTTTCGGACTTCCCCAAACTGCTTTTATCAAAGAAAATCATCCCGTTCAGCCGATAAATCCCTATGGTGAAACCAAGTTGATGGTGGAAAGGATCTTGCGTGACTTCGATAAGGCCTACAACTTCAAGTTTGCTGCTCTACGCTATTTCAATGCGGCTGGTGGTGACCCAGAAGGAAAAATCAAACATAGCAAAAACCACCCGTCAAATCTTATCCCTATTGTTCTATCCCAAATTCAAAGGGATGGCGCTGTCACGATTTTCGGTACCGATTATCCGACCCCAGATGGTACGTGTATCCGCGATTATATCCACATTCACGACTTAGGGACAGCCCATGTCAAAGCGCTGGAGCGTTTGTTAGCGGGTGGAGAGTCTGATTATTATAACTTAGGTAACGGCAAAGGGTTCAGTGTGCGTGAAGTGATTGCGGCAGCGAAAAAGGTAACGGGACGTCCCCTTCAGGTAATTGAAGGGGCTCGCCGTCTAGGCGATCCCCCTTTCTTACTATCGGATGCTGAGAAAGCTCGACGTGATCTTGGATGGACCATTCGCTATCCAGATCTAGAGTCGATGATCAAGCATGCGTGGGGCTCTCTTAATCAATGACCTTATCGACGTTCCATTGAAGGGCCACAGTTTTTTTAGCGATATCTATCGTAATAGTGCCTTTGAATATAGAATAGGGCTTTTCTCTATAGTATTCTTTTTCTGCATTAGTGGGAATCAATGCATATTGAATCGTATAGGTCATTTTCTTTTCTTTGGTGTCAATCTTGTAATCACGGCCGGGAACTTTAGTCTTTGCGAGTTCCTTTTTCAGATAGTCTCCTCCCGAAGAAACGGTAAAAGAATCCATACCAAATATGTTCAGAGTCTTGCGGATTTCATTTTCGATATCCGCAAAGGCTCCTTGCTGGATGGTGGACATTAAAGGGAGGGTTTTTGCTCCAGCTACACTTTCTAAAAGAGTACACATATCGGCAGCTGTTTTTCCAGGTGATCCATCAAAGTGTTGGCCATCCACTTCAACATGATGAAGTCCAAAACCATGACGTTTTAAATCGATATCAATCTGCTGAAATAGCTTATCTTTGTCGATCTTATCATCCTTGATATAGGGTTTAGCATTAAGTTGCAGGTAATCGTCAAATTTAAGCTTAGCCTGGTGAGGTAGTATTTGTTCTAATTTAAGTCTTCTTATGACTTCTTGAGCTGTTTGAGCATCTGCTAGAGAAGGTGGATTATATGTTTCTTCTAATTCAAGGGCCATTTTCTTACGCTCTTCCCAAATATCTATACCTGGTTTGTGACAAACGGTAAAGAAATCGGATTTCATCCGTTCCCGAATAAAATAGCAGATGAAGGTACCACAGTTAAAGAAATCGGTTTGCTGAACATTAGTATTCTCCGTCTCGGCATAGTGCTTAAACAATTTCAATACCTCGGGAATGAATTCATTCACGGGTATGCCAAGACCTAAAACTTCTCGATTATCGTCACATAATTTGCCGCCCTGCGAATTATAATATTCGAAGGATTTAGATTTACGGTGTATCGAGAGAAGAACAATGTGGTTTGGCGCTTTTAAAGCCGCCCAAGGGCCTATAAAAGGGATTTTTTCAATCGTATCTTTGTGTGAGTTTTTCAAAATAAAAGGGATGAAAAGATATTCATGATTTTTCTTTTTCTCATTGAGGATTTTCTCTTTTATATATTGAT
>VFSW01014468.1_pt1 | contig 10902 bp, 9 predicted proteins | sample 5358111 | NCBI WGS metagenome assembly VFSW01 (sample SAMN11554181, study PRJNA540505) | mine drainage metagenome | isolation source: sediment from site ElyBrook_90M | place: USA: Ely Copper Mine, Vershire, VT | collected 2017
GGCCGCTCGGAAACCCTTCGCGCGGTTCACTACATCGCGGCCGGGGGACTTAGCCTCACGCTCGTCGAGATGGCCTTCGGGGGAGGACTCGGATTCTCCGTGGATCTTGCGGCCAGCGAGCTCCCGGGTCCGGGGATCTCGGCCGTGGCGGAGGGAGCCTCCCGCTGGGTCGTCGAGGTCGCCCGATCCAAGATCGATGTGTTCGAACGGGCGCTGCGCGGCGAACCGGTGGCACGTCTCGGCACCGTCACGGCGCTAGGTGGCCGCTTCCGCTGGGGGGAACACGTGGAGGCCGAGCTCGACCTGAACGAGCTGTACTCCGCTTGGCGAACGGGGTTGCTTCCGAGCTGACCCGGGAGCGGATGTGACCGTCACGGCGCTCGTCTCGGGCGGGAAGGATTCGATCTACTCGGCCTACTTGGCCGATACGCAGGGCATGACCGTCGACGAGCTCGTGGTGCTCCGACCGGCCGACCCCGACTCGATGATGTTCCACACGCCGAACCTGTCTATGGTGGCGTTGCAGGCCCAGGCCTGGGGGAAGGCCACGCGCGCGATCGACGTCCCGGGGTCGTCCGAAACGGACGAGCTCCACGCGGTGCGTCAGGCGCTCTCCGGCGTCCGGGGCCCGGTGGTCAGCGGGGCGATCGCGTCGGCCTACCAGTGGAGCCGACTCCAGGCGATCACCTTCGCCCTGGGACGGCCTCTGTACGCCCCCCTGTGGGGCAAAGAGCCCGGTCGGGTCGTCCGGGAAGAGGTCGGGGCGGGCCTCGACATCCGGCTCGTCCATCTGGCGGCCGAGCCCCTCACCCCCGACCTGCTGGGCCGTCGTCTCGACCTCGCCCTGGTGGAGGAGATCGAGCGACGGAGCCGGGAGGTACGGGCGGTCCACATCGCAGGAGAAGGAGGCGAGTATGAAACTCTCGTGACGGACCTCCCGGCGTGGACCCACCGGCTCGTCCTCGACCGCGTGGAGCCGGTCCTCCAGGGCAGCACCTCCCGGTGGGTGGTACGCGAAGCCCATCTCGAGCCGAAAGGGCCCCCTGGGCATCCCCCTCAACCCTAAGGGGCTCACGGACCTGCGGACGGTCATGCCGACCCGACCCGCCGCCCTGGACCGCGCGATCGGCGCAACGGTCCGGGAACTCGGGGACACGAGGGCGCGCCCCGACCCTACCTGGCTCGCTGGCCTCCTCGGCCTACCGCCCCGGGATCTCGCCCGCTGGCTGGCGGAGATTCCCGCCCTGGCCCCGCTCGAACGTGCCCTGCGTCGGGCGCACGAGGAAGGGGGCCGCCGATTCTATGCCCAGTTCCGGGCGCCCTTCGAGCTGTACGTCATGACCCGGGCCCAACGACCGCGCCACGTGATCGAGACCGGGGTCTCCTCCGGCGTGTCGTCCGTTCACTTCCTTGCGGGGCTTCGACGGAACCGTCGCGGTACGCTCCACTCCATCGACCGGCCTGAGGTGCAGGCGACGGCCACGTTGTCGCGGGGAGAATCGCCGGTCAGTGTGCCGCCGGGCCGCTCCAGCGGCTGGGCGATCCCCTCGCGCTACCGGTCCGGCTGGGACCTGTGCCTCGGGCTGAGCCAGGAGCTGCTCCCTCCGCTCGTACGGGAGGTGCCGTCCGTCGACCTCTTCCTGCACGATAGTCTCCACACGCCCACGCACCTCACCTTCGAGCTCGAGACGATCCGTTCGAAGCTTCGCCCGGGGTCGATCGTGATGGCGGACAACACGAGGTGGACGGGTAAGGCATTCCCCCGGTTCGCCCGCTCCCTGGGGGCCAAAGTGTGGCGGCGGGGAGCCTCCGACCTCGTTGGCCTGCGGGTGCCCGAACCCCTTTAATCGCGGGGAGGGCCTACGAGGGCCGATGGCCTCGACCCAGCCTATCGCCCACCGTTCCACCCCGCCCCCGACCCGGGATCGAAGGCGCCACGGCGCCCTCGCGGAGGCGGAGACCCGATGGGCCGAGGAGACCCTTCGACCTTTCCTCGCGAAGAACCCGGAACGCCGCGAGAGGTTCGAGACCCTGAGCGGGATACCGGTCGAACGGCTCTACCTCCCGACCCAAGAGAGCCCGGACTTCGACCGGATCGGCTACCCCGGCGCCTCCCCGTATACCCGGGGCGTCCACCCCACGATGTACCGCGGTCGCGTCTGGTCGATGCGGATGTTCTCGGGCTTCGGCACCCCGGAGTCGACGAACCGGCGGTTCCACTACCTTCTCGCGCACGGCGAGTCCGGACTCTCTATCGCCTTCGACGACCCGACGCTCTACGGCATCGACGCGGACGACCGGGAGGCGCTCGGGGAGGTCGGCAAGTGCGGGGTGAACGTCTCCTCCCTCGATGACATGCAGCGGCTGCTCCGCGGCATCCCGCTCGATAAGGTCACGACCTCGATGACGATCAACGGCCCTGCGAACGTCGTCTGGGGAATGTCCGTTCTTGGGGCGTCGGGGAAGGGTGTAGGGCCGTTGGCTCTCGGCGGCACGACGCTGAACGACATCCTCAAGGAGTACATGGCGCAGTAGGAGTTCCTCTACCCCCCCGCGCCGGCGGTGCGCCTCGTCACGGATACGATCGAGTACGCGACCGAGCACCTTCCGAAGTGGAACCCGGTGTCGATCTCGGGGTACCATATCCGCGAGGCGGGGTCGACCGCGGTCCAGGAACTCGCCTTCACCCTGGCCGACGGGATGTGCTATGTCGAGGCGGCCCTACGCCGGGGAATCCCCATCGATGAGTTCGCGCCGCGCCTCTCGTTCTTCTTCAACTCCCACAACGACTTCTTCGAGGAGGTCGCGAAGTTCCGCGCCGCGCGCCGGGTCTGGGCCGACGTGATGAAGAACCGGTTCGGCGCGAAGAAGGAACGGTCGCTCTGGCTGCGCTTCCACACTCAGACCGCCGGCTGCTCGTGCACGGCCCAGCAACCGGAGCTCAACGTCGTGCGGACGACGGTGCAGGCCCTGGCCGCCGTGGCGGGCGGTACCCAATCCCTCCACACGAACTCCTACGACGAGGCACTTCAGCTGCCCACCGAGGACGCGGCACGCATCGCGCTCCGGACACAACAGATCCTCGCCGAGGAGAGCGGAATCGCAGAGGCGGTCGATCCGTTCGGAGGGAGCTACTTCGTCGAGTGGCTGACCGACCGGATGGAGGAGGAGGCACGACACTACTTCGACCGGATCGAGGAGCTCGGCGGCGTCGTGCCGGCCATCGAACGGGGGTTCTTCCAACGGGAGATCCAGGAAGCGTCGTTCCGGTACCAGCGCCGGGTCGATTCCGGCGACCTTCGGATCGTCGGCGTCAACGCGTACGCGATCGACGAACCCGTGGAGGTACCCCGACTTCGGATCTCGGAACAGGCCCGGGTCGCCCAGTCCAAGCGGCTCCGCCGGCTCCGGGCCCGTCGCAGTGCCCCGAAGCACGCCGCCGCCCTGGACGCTCTGCGGCGCATCGCCGAAAGGCCGGACGCCAATACGATGCCCGCCGTGCTGGACGCGCTCCGAGCCCGGGCCACTCTCGGCGAGATCGTCCACGCCTTCCAGGACGTGTTCGGCCCGTACCGCGAACGGTCGATGTTCTGACCGTCGGCGGCCCGAGCGGGGCATCGTTATAGGGCGCCCTCCCTGACAACCTCCCACGACCCGTGTCGGATGACGCGTATCGGGAGTCACTTGCCCACCTGTACCAGCTTCGCCGCTTCGGAGCGCAGCCCGGACTGGAGGTGATGCAGGGCCTGCTCGAGGCCCTCGACCACCCCGAGCGCCGCTTTCCCTCCATCCACGTCGCGGGCAGCAAGGGCAAGGGCTCCGTCTCGGCTCTCTCCGCGGGGATCCTGACCGCCTCGGGGCTGCGGACCGGCCTCTTCACCTCCCCGCATCTCCAGAGCTATCGGGAGCGCCTCCAGATCGACCGAAAACCGATCGACCCCGGCGCCGTGGTACACGGGATCGAGCGGATCCGGGGTCTGGCGGTCTCCCTGGCCGGCTCCGGGCGTATCCCGCGACCCCCCACGTTCTTCGAGGTAACGACCGCGCTCGCCTTCGAATGGTTCGCCCGCGAGAACGTGGACGCCGCCGTGATCGAGGTCGGCCTCGGTGGCCGCCTGGATGCCACGAACGTACTCCCCGCCAAGGTCGGCGTCATCACGACGATCGAGCTCGAGCACACGGAGGTGCTCGGCCCCACTCTGACCCACGTGGCCCACGAGAAGGCCGGCATCATGCACCGGGGGATGCGTGTGATCGTCGGTGAGACGAAGGAGGAACCGCTTCGCGAGATCGCTCGGGTGGCCGGCGCCGAGGGAGTGCCGGTCTGGCGGCTCGACAAGGAGCTCCGGCTCAGCAATCGGGTGCTCTCCGCGCACGGCCAAACGATGGACATCGCCACGCCCCACCGCGAGCTGACCGGGGTCGAGATCCCGCTGCTGGGGAACTTTCAGGCACGGAACGTCGCCCTCGCCGTGGCGACGGTGGACCTGTTCGCGCAGACGGTCGACCGGACGCTCTCGGAGGAGGCGATCCGGAACGGGCTTCGGTCGATCGAGTGGCGGGGCCGCCTCGAGCTCGCCGCGCAGAGACCGCCGTTGTTCCTCGCCGTGGCCCACACTCCGGAGAGCGCCCGGGCCGTGGCCCAAAGCCTCGTCGAGCTTTTCCCTTTCTCGGAGCCCGAGGCCAACGCCGTCCTCTTCGGCTGTCTCCAGGGGAAACGATTCGAAGAGATCTTCGAACCGCTCTCGCTGCTCGCCCGGACGATCGTCCTCGCGCCGATCCGGTCCGACCGTTCGGCGGATGTGGAGGAGCTGCGCCGGGCCGCTCGCCCTCGATTCCCGCGGGTCGTGATCGCCCGGTCGGCGAGCGCGGGGCTCCCGCTCGCGCGCCTCGCGACCCGGGCCGAGGGGTACACCGTCGCGCTGGGGAGCGACTACCTGGTCGGGGAGCTCCTGAACTCCCTCGAGGGAGCTCCCGACGACGAACCGGACCTCTCCGATCCGGCGATGCGGGGACCCGGCCAGGAGACCCCGCTCGCGACCCCCCGCGGACGCCGAGCGCGATGACCGGGCCGAGGCCGCTCGATTGGGACGTGCTCCTGGACCGGCTGAGCGCGTTCTACCACCGGGGGGACTGGCGCGTCCCGTACCTCCGGGACCACGCAGAGAATCCGTTCCAGGTCCTCGTGGGGACGATCCTCTCCCAACGCACCCGGGACGAGAACACGGACCGGGCGAGCGCGCGGCTGTTCGCCAAGTATCCGGGCCCGAAGGAGCTCGCCGCCGCCTCGACCGCGAGCCTGGAGCGGCTCATCCACTCTGCCGGGTACTACCGGACGAAGGCGCGGCACATCCGGGCCACCGCCCAGGCCATCCTGGTGAGGTTCGGCGGCCAGGTGCCCGCCGACCGGGAGCTTCTGCTCACGCTGCCGGGCGTGGGGCCGAAGACAGCGAACTGCGTTCTCGTCTTCGGGTACGGAATGCCGGCCGTGCCGGTCGACACCCATGTCCACCGGATCGCGAACCGGCTGGGTGTGGTCAAGACCCGTACCCCCGAGCAGACCGAGCTCGCGCTCGTCCGAGCGGTTCCATCGAAATACTGGATCCCCCTCAACCCGCTTTTGGTCCAGCACGGGCAGAACCTCTGCCGCCCGAACCGCCCCCTCTGCGACCGGTGTCTCATCCGGGAGTACTGCGCGACGGGCATGGCGCTCCAGGAAGGACGGGCACCCCCCCGCACGGAGGACCGCCCCCGCCGGGTTCGATCGAGTACTCCCCGGGGGAACCGGGCCAGGCCTCGTCGGCCTTCCCCCGGCCGGCGCCGTACCTCCTCCCCTCGCTGACCGACCGAATGGTTTTAGCCCGACCTGGACTCGGCGAGTCACCGATGGACCCGAGCGAGTACGACCTCACGTTCTTCCACCAGGAGGGGTTCCATCGGCGGGCCTGCGCCTCCTGCGGCGCTGCCTTCTGGACACTAGGCGACCTGGACCGCTGCCAAGAGGACCCGTGTACCCCCTACGCGTTCGTGGGGGCTCCGGCCTTCAACCGGGCCCTCTCCTCCTCGGAGATGCGCGAGACGTTCCTCTCCTTCTTTGAGAAGAACGGTCACACCCGGATCCGCCGCTACCCGATCGTCGCGCGGTGGCGCAACGACGTGTTCTTCACGCAGGCGAGCATCTATGACTTCCAACCCTGGGTGACCTCGGGCCAGATCCCCCCCCCGGCGAATCCTCTCACGATCAGCCAGCCGTGCCTGCGACTCAACGACCTCGAGGAGATCGGACGCAGTGGACGGCACTTCTCCCAGTTCGAGATGATGGCGCACCACGCCTTCAATCGACCCGGCCATGAGGTCTACTTCAAGGACCGTACGACCGAGCTCTGCCACGGCCTTCTCACCCGGGAGCTCGGCGTCGACCCTCGGCAGATCACCTACAAGGAGGAGGAGTGGGAAGGCGGCGGCAACCTGGGACCTTCGCTCAGCGTGGGACTGCTCGGCCTCGAACTCTCCACGCTGGTGTTCATGGAGTACCTCCGGGACGGCGACCAGCTCAAGCCGATGCCCCTAACCGTGGTTGACACGGGGTACGGGCTCGAGCGGTTCACCTGGATGTCGCAGGGAACGGTCACGGCCTACGAGGCCGTGCTCGGCGAGTTGTACGCGGACCTGCGGACGGTCCTCCCCCCCCGCGAGGCGGCGGTGCTCGCCGACCACGCCCGCGCCGTCAATTTCCTTCTGACGGACGGCGTCGTCCCTTCGAACGCCAAGGAAGGGTACTACGCTCGCCTGCTGATCCGACGCATGCTCCGGGTCCTTGCCCGGGCCCAGGGCACCCCGGATTTCCTCCAGATCATCGACCGGAGCGGACGCGAGATCGCCCGAGACTATCCGGAGGTCGGCGCGCACCGGGACGACCTCCACCGGGTCCTCCAGGCCGAGGTGGAACGGTACGAGGAATCGATCAAGCGGGGTCGTGTGCAGGTCCGCCGGATGGAGGAACGGCTGGAAAAGGAGGGGCGTGCGGTGACCGTCGACGACCTCGTGGAGTGGTATGACTCCCTCGGGCTCCCGCCGGACGTGGCCACGGAGGAGCTCCGGGTGCCGCCGGTCATTCCGGACGACTTCTACGCGCGCGTGACCGCGCGACACGCCGAGGACAGGCCGGAGAAGGAGTACACCGAGACCGACACCGGGCTCCCGGAGCCGCCGCAGAGCGTTCCCGCCACCGAGGTCCTGTACTACCTCGACCCGTACACGCTGTCGTTCCGGGGCCGCGTGCTCTGGAGCCACGGGCCGTGGGTCGTCTTGGACCGGACGTATTTCTATCCCACCGGTGGGGGACAGATCACCGACACCGGAAAACTGAACGACACGGCCGTCACCGAAGTGGCCCGTCGCGGACCCTGGGTGCTCCACCGCCTCGAGCGGGTGCAGGAGTTCCGGCCGGACGAGGAGGTCCACGGCCACATCGACGCCGTCCGACGCCGTCAACTCATGGCGCATCACACGGCGACCCACATCCTCAACGGAGCGCTTCGCTCGGTCCTCGGACCGCACGTCTGGCAAGCGGGCGCCTTCAAGGGCACCGACATCGCCCGGATCGACATCACGCATTACCGGCCCCTGTCGTCCACGGAGCTGCGCGAGGTCGAGCGCCTGGCGAACCGGGTCGTGACGGAGAACCGGCCGGTCCGAAGCTACTTCGAGCTCCGGACCGAGGCGGAACGTCGGTTCGGATTCACCCTGTACCAGGGTGGAGCGGTCCCGGGGAAGGACCTCCGGATCGTCGAGGTGGAAGGGTTCGACGTCGAGGCGTGCGGCGGCACCCATTGCACGCACACGAGCGAGGTGGGTGCCATCCAGATCCTCGACACCGACCGGATCCAGGACGGAAGCGTGCGACTCCCCTCCGGCGCGGGGGACCGCGCCGTCGTCGTTCGCGAGGAACGGGACGCCGCCCTCCACGAGGCGGCCCGCCAGCTCGGCGTGGCGCCAGAGAAGGTGCCCGCGGCCGTCGGACGGTTGCTCGCCGAGATCGAAGAGGCCCGACGCGCGGGCCGGCAGGAGGAGAAGCGGGACCTCGGCAAGCTCGCCGAAGAGCTCGAGGCGGATCCCGCGGCTACCGGTCCCGTCGGCCGGGTCACGCTCACCGTGGGCCGGACGCTTCCGCTGAACCGGGGTCAGCTTCAGGAGCTTTCCCGTCGGCTGACCCGACAGCCGGAGCGGGTGGCCATCCTGCCGGGGGAGGCCGAGGGGCGGGGCTTCTTGTTCGTCGGGTCGTCCAGCGCCCAGGTGCCGGCCGACCAGGTCCTCGAAGCGATGCGTCCCATCTTCGGCGGCAAGGGGGGAGGGAATCCCTCCGCAGCGACCGCCCAGGGCGAGCCCGGCGCGCCCCTGGCCAGCGCGGTGGCCGCCGGCCGAGATGCCGTGGAACGTCTCGCCCGGGCCGCGACGGCCGAATCGTAGGCAATGGCCACCGAGCCGGCGAAAGCTTTACCTTCTATTCGTCACCATTATCGGATGCCCGGGCGAACGGTCGGCCGGGTCAGAGTCGCAGGTCGGTTCCACGGATGCAGGGAAGCAACGGGTCGACCGGTGGAGTGATTCCCCCGGAAGTGTCGGTGTTCCTCGGGGGCAAAGGCGGTCGTTCCCTCATCGTGAAGGGCGGCGCCGGGACCGGGAAGACCACCTTCGGGCTCGAGCTGCTCGAGCGCATGGGCAAGCCGAACCAGTCGTTCTACCTCTCCACGCGTGTCAGCGACGAGGCACTGTACCGGCAGTTCCCGTGGCTCCGTTCGAGCGAGCTCCGCACGCGCATCCTCGATGCCGGTAAGCTGTTCCTCGACACCCTCCACGCCCGCGACAAGGCCGTCGTCCAGGAGCTGCCGGAAGACCAGCGCGCCAAGATCGCCGCCGCCAAGTACGTGATGTCGGCGATCTCCGACGAACACGGCCCGCCGACCCGGGTCGACCGCGCCCAGCTGAACGCGCTCCTCCGGCGCAACCCGATGCCCGAGGTCGAGAACTGCTACAACCGGATCGAGTCGGTCCTGCCGGACAAGGCCCTCCTCGTGATCGATTCGCTCGAGGGTGTGACCCACAAGTACGGACTCGAAATGGAAGAGTTCGTCATGGCCCTCCAGAAGGACCTCGTCGAGAATTCCAACACCAATGTCGTGATGATCCTCGAGAAACCCGAGGCGGGCGGGATCGAGTATCTCGTCGACGGCCTGGTCTCGGTCGTGCGCGAGGAGCTGGACGAGCGCCGGGTCCGGCACATGCGCCTCGAGAAGCTGCGCGCGACGGCGATCGGGCAGCCGCGATACGCCGTGACGCTCGCCGGCGGCCGCTTCACGGCGCTCGGGCCGGGCCCCGCCATCGCTCAGCCGACGGCTCCTCCCGCGGCCTGGGTCCCCGAGGCCGACCCAGAGCGGTTCTATTCGACGGGCAGCAGTGACTTCGACGCGCTCCTGGGCGGCGGGTTCCGACGCGGCAGCTACAACGCCTTCGAGGTCGACGTGAACGTCGGCATCGACGACTACTACCTGGTCCTCGTCCCCACGTTCCTCAACTTCCTCACCCAGGGTCGTGGCATCACCGCGGTGCTCGCCGCCGGCGAGTCCCCGGAGAAGCTGCGCGATACCATCACCCGGTACTGTCCGCCCCACATCTTCGATACGCGGGTCCGCATCGCCGACTACACCGCCTCGGAGAGCGAGGAGGCCTACATCGTGCCGATGGCCCGGTACGGGCGGGACGAGGCCGCCCGCGCGATGACCAGCGCCGAAAAGGCCGTGCGGGGTCCCGAGGGAAAGCCGTTCATCGAGTACACCGCCTTCGATACGATGGAGAGCCTGATGGGCGACCAGGTCGCCATCCGGCTCTACTTCCAAGGCGTCCAGCGGACCAAGCTGCTCGGCAACCTGGGCATCGGTCTCCTCAAGCCGGGACTCCTGGTGTCGAGCGAGATCCTCAACATGATGGACTCGTACTTCCGGATCATCAACATCGACAACGCGCCGTGCATCTACGGGATCCGGCCGCGGACGACGATCTATTCGATCTCGTACGACCCGACGAAGGGCCCACCCCACGCGCGGCTAACCCCGATCCTCTAGGCGGCGCGGCCCCGACTAGGGGAAGAGGCTCGGGACGAAGTAGGTCAGCGACAGGAGCACCACCGCGGGCACCAGGGTCATCGCGAGGTCGTCGTCGAGGTGGGGGATCTTCGGTCGCTCGAATGCGATCGCCACCACCGCCGCCACGCCGGCGAACGCCAACGCCGCGAACGCGGGCCAGTGGGTCACCAGGGTCAACGCACCGACCCCGAGCAGCACGTAGACCGCGCCAGGGAGCCACGGGTACGTCGACCGCCACCGAGCGGACGCACGGAGCTCGCCGATCAGCGGATCGACGAAAGCCGTTCCTAGAACCACGACCAGTGCAACGGGCAGCGGGAACAGCAGAACCGCCGCGACCAGGGCCACGGCGTAGAACGTGTAGCTGGCCACCCGCCGTTTCTCGTAGGGGCGGATGGTCGGCAGCTCGGCTCCCGCCGTCCACCGGAGGACCTCGAGCAGCAGGACGAGCCCCAGTGCGATGAGCAGGAGGTCCTCGGCCGTGAACCACGCGATCAGGGTACGCGGGAGCACGTAGTAGAACAGCACGAGCGCACCGATGCAATGGAGGAACCGGCGGTAGGCCCGGTCCCCGAGCTCGAAGTCGCCACCGAGTCGGGCGCCGAGCCAACGGCGCACGCGTCCCCCGGTGTGTAGCTTGAGGGTCACAGGCCCGGCGGGGCCTCTCGACCTATGGAGGTTTCGGCCCCCACGCTGCCTCAAACTTTTATGCGGCCCGGCGACTCCGCGCTGTCATGAAGGTGACTATCCTGATCGGCAG
>VFSW01014469.1_pt1 | contig 10902 bp, 4 predicted proteins | sample 5358111 | NCBI WGS metagenome assembly VFSW01 (sample SAMN11554181, study PRJNA540505) | mine drainage metagenome | isolation source: sediment from site ElyBrook_90M | place: USA: Ely Copper Mine, Vershire, VT | collected 2017
TATTGGAACGGTGCAGCGCAAGCGGCGAAACGTTTTGGTTACCATTTGGAGGAAATTAGCTGGTCGCCGGATTTTACCGCAAAACGCTTTCAGCAGATTCTCGAGACGCGCAACATTCGAGGCGTTCTCATCCCGCCGCACGCGATGCCGCCGGACTGGGGTGATTTTGATTGGAGCAAGTTTTCTATCATCCGTTTTGGGATGTCCGTTCCCGTGCCCGACTCGCATTTGGTGACGTCCGATCAATTGCGCGCGGTCGTCATGGCAGTAAAAAAGATCAGCGAGTATGGCTACCAGCGCATCGGCCTGGCGGTGAGCGTGGATTACGACCGGCTGCTCGGGGGCAACTTCATCGGCGGCTTTGCCGCCGCGCAGCAGTTCTTCAAGGAGCCGTCGCTGCCGCCTCTGCTGTCCACGCGGGCGGAATATCGCGAACAGCCCGCCAAGGCGAAGGAGGCGCTGCGCAAATGGATGCTCAAAAACAAACCGGACGCAATTCTTACCTCTGTCGCAGAAATCCCCGCGATGTTGCACGAACTCGGCTATCGGATTCCGCAAGATGTCGCGGTGGCCGGCACCAGTGTGGATGTGCCCGTGGACGCCGGCATTGATCAGCATTCTGAGGCCATTGGTCGCACCGCCGTGGAAATGCTGGTGGCGCAGGTGAACCTCAATGAGCGCGGCGAACCCGATAATCCCTGCCGGATTCTCGTGGAAAGCCGCTGGCGGGATGGGCAATCATTGCCGCGCCGGACATAATCGTAACTTCATAAACTGGTTTGTTGCATTGTCCCACCCAAAATCTTACTGGGAAGATTTAAAAACCTTTGTATCGGTTGAAAGATGGAACTAGAGTGCCATCGTTCACCGACAACCAACAACCAAACAACCTATGAAGCAAACTCGTGCCAGCGTTGCAATCAAGACGTTTCAACTGACATCCCTCTTTGTCATCTGCCAAATCCTCGCGCTCGTCGCCATTTCACAACCCGCTTCGGCGGTGGTATTCCGAACTTGGAATGGCAGCACCGACGGCTTGTGGTCAACGGTTGCTAACTGGAGCGGCGGCTCCGTTCCAACCAACACGGACGTCATCCAGTTTGACGGCGTCTTGCAACTGAATAACACCAACGATCTGGTCAATGTCACCAACAGCGGCTTCATTTTTCTGCCCACCGCCGGCGCATTCACCATCAACAGCACCGTGCAAACATTGGACGCTGGTGATTTGAATAACCAGAGCACGAATGTGCAGACCTTCAATGCCGGATTGCAAATTACTGGAGGCAATCGGAATATTTTGGCTCACAACGGCAATAACAATGTCGGCAATCTTGTTTTCAAGGGACCTATTTCTCAGGATGTGGCAGGTCGTGCGGTGACCTTCGCACAATCACCAGGTAACTTTCAAACAGCACAAGGTCAAGGGACTGATGGTGGAAATGTGACGCTCACAGCTGCGAATACTTATAGTGGTGCTACATCATTAGGGGTTGCGAATGGTAATAACGGGGCTAATGGTGGCGCTACAGCCGCGTTAAATAACACCGGCTTTGGCACGCTGAAACTGGACTTTTCCGCCGCTGGCGCTCCGACCAGTGACATTCTCTACAATGGTGTCGCCACTCCCGGCAATCTTAATATGAACAGTGCTAGATTGTTGATTCAAGGTGCTGCCGGTGTGAACAACACCAATCGTTTTGGCAATCTCGTGTATGACATCGGAGAAAACATTGTGCAGTTGGTCGCGGGCAGCGGCGGAACCGTCACCGCCACGTTCGGCACTATCGGTGGATTGGACGCCAACAACAGCGCCCGCGCCGGCCTTGTCAATTTTATTCTTGGAGCCAACACCAAAGTCACCACCACCAGCGCAAATAATGCAACTACTGGAATACTCGCCTCCAGCGGCAACTCCGCACACATTATTGTGAACGGCACCGATTGGGCCGCCAATGATGGATCGGGAAATGTCGTGGCCTACACAGGCTATCTAGTTGATGGTGTCGGCACGCTTAATGCCAATGTGGATTTGTTTAACAGCACCAACTTGACTGCCGGCGTAATCCCCAGCACGATTCGTTTCAACCAGCCTGTTGACCTGATTTTGTCGAACAATATCGGAGCCGCGATGCAAGGTGGCACCATCCTAATGACGGCCAATGTGGGTGCCCATACCAATATAATTACCGGCACGGGCAGTCTCTATAATAATGCTGGCACATCAATCGCGTATCTTAACTACGATACCAACGCCAATAGCGCATTAATAATCCAGAGTCCCTTTGGCATAGGTAATCAAGGTGAGCAGAATACATTTGGCGGGCCCGGCCTAATCATGCTTACGGCAACTACTGATAATAGAAATGGCGGCACGGTTTCTATCATTGGCAAGGGAAGGCTCTCCATTCTGTCAAACACTAATCTTGGCACCCCGTCTGCACAATCCGCTCTGAGCATGGACGACGGCACGCTTATCGTGAATTCTACGTTTGCCTTGGACAACAACAACGGCGGTGGTCTCAATGCGCGCCAGGTCGCATTAAGCAATAAGGGCGGCACGTTCGATGTCGGTGGCACAAACACGCTCACCATTTCCGGAACGGTTGGATCTACTGGCGGCAGCTTAAATGGTGGTTCCTTGTCAAAGGTTGGCAACGGCACCTTGTTGCTAAAAGGAGCCACGATTAGTTACGCCGGCACCACATTTATTAAGAAGGGCACGCTTGTCATTGCGACTGCCCCCAGCGGAACGGGAGCCATTGTCGTGAACGACGGCGCGGCCTTGACTGATCAAGGCAGCGTGAGCATCAAGCCTTCCAGACTGGACTTGGGCAGCAGCACGGGATGCACGAATTCATTCACCGGAGTGAGCAGCACCACGATTGCGCCGATTGCCACTACGACGCTCAATGCAAATGGCACTACGACGCTCAATGTCAGTGGAAGTTTGACCGCCGGCAGTGTATATCCTCTGATTTCGTTTGTTAACAATGTGGGGACGGGCAATTTTATTGTGGGCACATTGCCCTTGGGTGTGGCTGCGAACATCGTGACCAACAATGGCACCAACATCGCGCTGAATGTCATTTCAACCGGTAACCCCGATGTTTGGAAAGGCAACGTCAACAACAACTGGAACATTGCCGCCACGGCCAACTGGTTTGTTAATAATTCCATCGTCTATAACGACGGCGATTTGGTGCGGTTTGATGATACGGCTTCCCAATTCAATGTGAATGTGGCAGCGAACGTCGCGCCGGGCGGTATTACGGTGACCAACCAGCTAAACGCATACACCTTCAGCGGCACCAACAACATTGGGGGCAGCGGAGGGCTGCTCAAAACCGGCACAAATACTCTGACCATCGGCGTTAACTACACGGGCAATGGTGGCATAACGGTCAATAGCGGCACCTTGGTGATTGGCGACGGTAACACCAATGGCGCAGTGACCGCCAGTGCCATTACTGACAATGGCGCGGTGATTTTCAACCGTGCGGATACGAATGCGTCGTTTAGCGCTGGCATCAGCGGCAGCGGTTCGGTGACGATTGACGGATTGACCAACGGCATACTGGCCTACGGCGGTAATAACAGCTATTTGGGCGATACCACCATCAAGTCCGGCATGTTGAATGCAGGTGGTTCGGGCTGCGTTCCGGCGCTCGCGGGCGGTGGCAATCTGGTGGTTCAATCGTCTGGCATCATGGACGTGAGCGCAGACCTCATCACGGTCAACGGATTATTCGGCAATGGTGTCGTAGATAATCTTGAGGCTTTCCCCGATCCCAATTTCAATGGGCTTAATTTCACCGTGGGAGCCAACAACACCAACAGCACGTTTGCGGGCACTATTCAAGATGCTGTTGGTAGATTAAATCTGGTCAAGACTGGTAGCGGAACGCTGTTCCTCACCGGCACCAATACCTTCATCGGCACTATCCAGTTCAATGCCGGTATTCTGAATGTGGCTTCATTGGGCGATTACGGCACGCCTTCCGCAATCGGAAACCGACCCATCGGCGAGGAAGTCGCGTCCAACAACCGCATCGGACTTTGGTTCCGCGGTGGCACGCTCCAATACACAGGTGCCGATCCGCAGAGTTGCAACCGCAATATCCGTTTGTTCAATGGCACACACTCCATTGATGCCTCCGGTAGTAATCCCAATGCCACACTCTATTTTAGTTGGGGTGATCAAGTGGGTGCTAATATCAATCTGTTTGAAAATCCCGGCACTCGCACGATGCGGTTCACCGGCAGCAATACGGGCGCAAACGTCTTCAGCATTCAACTCTTGGATCAGGCTGCCAATGCTACTTCGGTGATCAAGGATGGCGTTGGATCGTGGTATCTCGTTGGCGGGCCTGGTCAAAGTTATAGTGGCAGCACGACCGTCAGCAATGGTTTATTGGTGATCTCTACCACGCATAACACAACCACTCCGACGGGTGGCGCTTCGGGCAGTTTCATTGTCAACAATGGTGCCACTTTGGGAGTCACTGATGGGGCTAATGCTGCACCAGCTTTAATGGGTGCCTTGACCTTGGGCAACGGCGGCGCGACAACGTTGATGTTTACCAACATCCCGGCGGCGGCCACATCTTCAATGATTAGCTCCACGGGCACGGTGGTCAACGGAACCTGCACCATTGTCTGCTCCACCAACAACCTTGTGGCCGGCACGACGTATCCGCTGTTGACCTACGGAACCTTGAGTGGCGGCTTCACATTGGCCTCGATGCCGGGACCGCTCTATTACAAGCTGACGAATGATGCGGTGAACATCGCCTTGGTGGCGTCCGCTACACCGTTTGTGGCGTTGAATCCGACGAACATCACGGTCTCGGTAACCGGCAACCAGCTCACCTTGTCCTGGCCGGCGGATCACCTTGGCTGGACGTTGCAGACCAATTCGGTCGGCCTGACGGCGACCAGTTCATGGGTCCCGCTGCCAGGGTCGGCATCGGTTACCAGTGAGGTAATTACCATCAACCCGAGCAACACCAACGTGTTTTACCGCCTGGTTTATCCGTAACCTCTTGGGTTAGGGCATGCCGGGTGGGGAGTGGATCCCGCCCGGCAAATTCTCCAGCCAAGAGTGCCTGCAAGTTAAATGCGAAATATGTTTAAAAATATGAAAACAAAGCAAAATTCTAGTTGCCGCAATGGGTTCACCTTGATTGAACTGCTGGTGGTCATTGCCATCATCGCCATTTTGGCGGCGATGTTGCTGCCAGCACTCTCAAAAGCCAAGGCCAAAGCCATGTCTGCGTCGTGTCTAAACAACTTGAAGCAAATGCAGTTATGCTGGCAAATGTATGCTGGCGATAACAATGGTTCCGTGATTCGTAATTGGATCGTCACCGGAGTTAACACCCCGAACAATCCATTTTCCTGGATTGGTGGCGATGTGGCGATGGATACCAGCGGTTATTCCTCCACAAACACGGATTATGTTAAATTGGGGAAATTATACGAATACAACCAATCAGTTAAAATATACCGATGCCCCGCCGCCACTGGCAGGGCTATCATTACGGGAACGATTCCCTCAATAACGGCTGATTCTTTAGTTCGGACCTATAGTATGGAGTCACGGATGGGAGCTGCGGATGCAAGTGATGCAGCGGCCAATGCAGCTTTTGGGATTGTGGACACCGAGTCCTCGGTTCTGAACAAACCTGGCTCGGCAATAAAAAAAGAGTCGCAGATTATGAATCCCCGTCCCACGGAAAAAATTGTCTTTGCAGATGAGAGTTCATTGTCGGTCGGAGATCCTGTTTGGGCGATAGATTTAACAGGTTTTCAATGGCGCAATCCACCTACGGCTCGGCATAACCGAGGCGCGACCTTTTCATTTGCTGACGGCCATGCTGAATACTGGCATTGGTTGGGATTGAACAGCGAACTGTCACCAGGCGCTGGCATTCCGACGCTGACAGACCCGCAAGTCAAGGATTTGGCGAGAGTTCGTAATGCCATCTGGCAATGATTTTTTGCGATGGGGATCAATTTGCGGAGCGCGCAAAATTTTAAGCCCGTTGGACGATGGCATGTGAAAATATTACAGGGAAGCCTTAGTTCTATTCGCAGCTCTTGATATCCAACTGAGGTTAATTTAAGCCAAGTGAAATGTTCATTTCATAAACACACGATTGTCCGGTGCGCCGCGAGGCTAGTCGGACTGTGTGTGCTTATTGTAGTGATGATATCAGGTTCGCGTGCTTGGGCGACGCTATGGCAATACTCTGTTCCGACCGGGAATGACCCGCTGCGCCGTGCTTACTTGTGGATTCCTGAAAACTGCCAGCGTGTTCGTGGCGTCATCATCGGTGTCCAAAACATGCTGGAGGAGCCGATGTTTGAAGACCCGATTATCCGTCAAGCGGCGGCAGACGAAGGACTGGGCATTGTCTGGATCTCGCCGGGCGATGATCTCGGTGACAAAGATAGTCCGTATCACCGGTTCAATCCCCCGGCGAAAGTCACGCAAGGTATCCAGCAGATTTTGACAGACCTTGCCAAGGAGTCGGGCTATTCCGAAATCGAGAAGGCACCGTTGTTGCCAACCGCACATTCTGCCGCGACGCCGTTTGTCTGGGGCATGGACTTTTATTTCGATACATCTCGGATAATTGCCATTCTTCCTTACAAAGGTTGGTTCACGGGACATATCAAGCCAGGCATTCCCGTTTTTCATGTGGGTTCTGAATACGGTGAGGTTGGCGGCACGAATTGGGGTGAAACCTATCTCAAAGACCGCGTTGAGCTTCAGCGCTTGCGTGGTGAAGGCACAAACTGTCTGCTGGGTGAATTTGTGGATATCGGCGCCGGACACTTTGAATGGAACCCTGACGCGGCCACAGTCATCGCCATGTTCATCCGCAAAGCGGCGCAGTATCGCTTGCCGAAAGATTTTGTGAATGGGAGCCCTGCGGAACTCAAAACGGTTGATCCCCAATCCGGCTGGCTGATTGATCCTGCTAAATTAGGAACGCCTGAAGGCAAGCCGACTCCTTACCAACAATGGATGGGGGATCCGACCAAAGCCTTCTGGTATCTTGACCAGGAGCTGGCCAGGGCGGTCAACGATTACATGGTTACAGGTCTGGCCAGGAAACCACAGGTCATAGATTTTCTCGATGACAAAGGCCAACCGGTTTCACTGGTCAAAGGTGGTATGGCGGATTTGCATCCAACCCTTCTTTCCGATGGCACGACATTCCAAGTCGCGGCAACTAATTTGGCCCAATCGCCGACCACGCGACTCTATCATGGAGGTGTTGTTGACCATGCCAGTGGTCCAATTCTTTTCAAAACCAGCACTGGAGCCATCAAGCAGACGGGCAGCAACACCTTCCGGATCTGGATGGGGCGTGGTGGACTAATCCAACAAGGTTCGCCGTGGGAGCCGTGGATCATAGCGTATCAACTGGGAGACAAGGAATATCGCCGCTACGATCGTCCGGGGCATCCGTGGCTGTTGACTCAAAATATAGGCGGCAAGCTACAGACTATCAATTTCCCCAAGATTGCGAACCAAACATTGGGCGTAAAGTCTTTGAAATTGCATGCGACTTCCGACGCAGGACTGCCGGTTCAATTTTACGTCGTGTCCGGCCCGGCGGAATTGAAGGATGAGCACACGCTAGAATTTTATCCCTTGCCGCCGCGCACGAAATTTCCTGCACGAGTGGTTATAGGTGCTTATCAATGGGGGCGTATCACGGTAGACAAGGTTCAGACGGCCGGGCCGGTCTTCCAAGAACTTTTAATCAACAAGTCATAGTCAAATAAACCAAGAGGGAACATATTTTGAAAACAACATCCGATACCGACCGAGTGACGAAACCGGCAAATCTCCCTTCGCGGGATACACAAGCATTGCAGCGCGCCTTTGACCTGTGTGTCCGCAAAACGCGTCGTAACATCCAACGGCTGGCCGATGAGCCAAAATCGGCTCCGTGGGCGCTGGATGGAAATTATTTCGCGCACAAGGAAGGTTTCAACGAGATTGGCAATTGGACTTCGTCGTTCTTCACCGGCATGGCTCTCATCGCGTGGCGCGAGACGGAGGACGAGTATTTCTTCCAGCAACTCATCCGCCTCGCACCTGCCTATCGCGTCAAGGCGTTCACTGACAAATTTCATTCGCACCACGACATGGGGTTTCTTTACTCGCTCTATTCCGTGGCGCTCTACAAATTGACCGGCGACCGGGAGCACCGCGAAGTCGGGTTGGCGGCGGCAGAAGCGCTTTCCCAGCGGTTTAACCATAAAGGTAATTTCATCCGCGCCTGGGGCGCGCTGGGCACGGACGAACAGGAGAACATGGCCATCATTGACTGCATGATGAACCTGCCGCTGCTCTACTGGGCGAGCGAGGAATCCGGCGACAAGAAATTTCATGACATCGCTATGCGGCAGGCGGACACCACCTTGAAGTGCTTTATTCGGCCGGACGATTCGGTGTTTCATGCGTATCGCTTTGATTTGCAAACCGGTCAGCCCATCGGCGGCGACAATTACTGTGGGCGCGGTGTGGATACGCCCTGGGCGCGCGGCACCGGCTGGGCGATTTACGGGTTTGCGATGAGCTATCGCTACACGGGTGATAAGAAGTATCTGGATGCTTCGCTGCGGCTGGCCCGGAAGTTCAACCAGGAACTGGACGGCAACGCGCTGCCGGTGTGGGATTTCAAGCTGCCCGCCGGCGAAGCGCCTTTGCGCGATTCTTCTGCGGCGGCAGTGGTGGTCTGCGGCTATCAGGAACTGGAGAAGCTCGGCGCGGCAGACGCGTTGATCACCAAGACCAAGGAGTCCCTGCTGAACCATCTTTGCACCGATGCGTATTTGAACTTTGATGAATCTTGCCCCGGTGTTTTGAAGGATGGACAGGTGGGTTCCAACGGTCCTGGCTCGGCCCAGAACGCCTACATGACGTGGGGCGATTACTACCTGATGGAAGCGCTCGACCGCGAACTTTTCAAAAACGAGACATGGTGGTGAGTTCACCATGAATTTTCACGCGGGCACCATTGTTCCATGAACGCCACAAAACATTCTGCTGGCCAATCTTTGCTCTGTCGGGTTTCAATTCGTGCGGCAGTTAGTTTGTGGGTTGCGTGCCTATCGGTCTTATCCGTGCAGTCACAAACGGTGATTGTCAGCGACTCGTTCACCGCAGCGAATTCAACCCCGCTGACCAACCGGTCGCCGGATGTTACGAACCTCACCGGGAATGTTTACGCCAAAAATGGCGGCAATTGGATCACCGACATCCAAGCCAATCGCGCACGGTTGGGCGCGGACATCGGGGTCGGAATCAACCTCGGCCTAACTAACAATTCCCAGATCACGCTCACGAATGTATTCAATTTAGGCGCAGACACCGGCGACCAATCAACCATAGTGCAGCGCGGGGCGGGGTTGGGTTTCTTCAGTTCGGTCAGCGCGGCGACGACGCATGGCTACGATAACTTCACGGGACTCGTCGTGGATCGGCTCGGCAATGTGCGCTTGCTGACGGCGGGTGCTTCGACCGCAACGACGACGGTCGCGAGTTTCAACGCCGCGATTGATCACACACTTTCCTACGCGGTCAATACAACGAACGGCACGTTGTCAAACATTCTCGTTGATGGTGCGGCGGTTTCGCTCACTGCACCGGGCAGCACTTTCACGCTCGCCCGCACTGTTTTTGCGGGCATCTACAACTCTTCTGCCGCTTCCGGCGACACCGCTACTTATGATAATATCACCGTCACGACAACCGTGCCACCATTGTTGCCGCCGAACGTGCCAGCAGGTGTGACGGCCATTCCCGGCAATGCGCAAGTAGCCTTGAGTTGGAACACATCGAGCGGTGCGACGAGCTATAAGGTTCGTTGGAGCACAAATAGCGGTGCGCCTTACGCGTTCACGAATACGGTGACCAGCGTTGGATTCACCAACACCGGCTTGTTCAATGGAACAAATTATTATTTCGTCGTGTCCGCCGTCGGCCCGGGCGGCGAAAGCGCGAACTCCAGCCAGGTCAGTGCCATGCCGTTCACTTCGATATTTGTTCATCCGGGAATTCTTCACACGCTCGGCGATCTGAACCGCATGAAGACCAATGTGGCGGCCAGCACCGAGCCATGGAACAGCGGCTTCGCGATCTTAAGCGCCCATTCGGAATCCCAGTCTGGTTATACCTTGGCTGGGCCTCTTGCAAGTGTAACCAGAGGCACAGATGGGTCTGGCAACATCGGCACATTGGATGCCGACTGCAACGCCGCCTATCAAAATGCCATCATGTGGTATATCACTGGCAATCAGGCCAACGCGAATAAATCCATCCAAATCCTCAACGCTTGGTCAACGACACTGACCAATATCAACGGCGGCGACGCCAAACTGGCGGCTTCCATTGACGCGCCGAAGTTTCTCAATGCTGCGGAAATCCTCCGCTACACCGGCGCGGGTTGGACCCAAACCGGCATCAGCAATTTCTGCGGCATGATGACGAATGTCTTTTATATCTGGTGCATCACGAATGATCCCAATAGTGCTAGTGTTTCTTACAGCGATGGCAACTGGGGCATCAGTTCCCTTAAAGCCCTCATCGGCATGGGCATTTTTCTTGAACGCCCAGATATCTTTACCAACGCCGTTCTGCAATGTGAAACGAATCCGTGTTGCTCAATCATGTCTTACGTCTTGCCCAGCGGCCAGATTGGAGAAAGTGGTCGCGATCAGGGACACGCGCAACTGGGATTCGGACAATTAAGCGAGTGCTGTCAGGCGGCATGGAATCAGGGCGTGGATTTGTTTAGTTACGGTGGCAACCGTTTGCTGGCGGCATTCAATTACGGTGCGAGATACAATTTGGGCAATGATGTGCCTTATGTGACG
>VFSW01014470.1_pt1 | contig 10901 bp, 12 predicted proteins | sample 5358111 | NCBI WGS metagenome assembly VFSW01 (sample SAMN11554181, study PRJNA540505) | mine drainage metagenome | isolation source: sediment from site ElyBrook_90M | place: USA: Ely Copper Mine, Vershire, VT | collected 2017
GCTGCAACGCCGCAGCGTTCACTCCGCAACTGAACGAACCGACCCGAAGCACGACAGGGTGTGTGACGCAAATCCGATGGAATGTTGATCCGTCATGCGCGAACGCGCATCTGTCGGCGGTTGGTCGCCCAGGGAAGTTCGTAGCTCAAAGCAGACCGCCGGATGCGATCTGCATCTTTTTCGGCCGGCAGCCAACGGTTTGCCGGCATCGGCGATAGCCGGACGCCTCACACTCGCATCAATAGCAACTGCGCGGGTCGACCGGAACGTACTGTCCCGACGGATAGCGGTAGTAGCAATTGCCTTGCGCCAGATAGTAGCCGGGGCGCGCCGCGGCCTGGGCACCTGCGATGGCGCCGACCGTACCGCCGGCGACGGCGCCGGCGATCGCGCCACCCGGTCGTCCGCTGATAAGGCCACCCAACAGCCCACCGACAATGGCGCCGCCGACCGCGCCCGCAGCCGGATCCGGTGGAGGCGGCGGCGGTGGTGGCGGCGCATAAGCCACCGGTGGCGGTGGATAACCAGCTCCAACCGGCGGCCCGTCTGGACCGCCATAATCGCCGACAACCTCTACGTCTGAAACATAAGCGGGCGGTCCATCCATCGGTTGCGGGTAAAAATACCGGACGCCACCGACATCCCACCACCAACCGTATCGTCCGTTGTAGGCCTCGTGACGCCAGCGCCCGCCTTCCCAGGCCATCCTGCCATGATAGACATGCCCGCCAAAATTGCGCGCCGGCATGTTGCCTCGCGCGAAACGTCCATCGTGTGGACGTCCGGGTGCCCCTGGGCGGCCCGCTTGCACGGCCGGCCCGCCATGTCCTTCCCTCGGAGGCGGCCCGTTCGGTTCTTCCGCCTGCGCCGACCACGCAAACGCAGTTATGATCGAAACCAACGGAAGGACGATCCGGGAACGCCTGGATGTGCTCATGTTCACACTACCTCCAATGCCATGCGACCTCCAATGCCATGCGACGATTCTAAAAGGCAAATCGGCTCGGCGCCACCCTAGAAGCGCTGATCAAGGGTGTCGGCAACATTGCTGACGGGGTTCACGCATTTTGTCTTGTTACAAATCAGTAAGATCGCAGGGTTCCCAAGCGGATTCCTTGTCCGCGTTCATTTCTGCGTGTTGCCATGCCTGGCAATCGCCTTGTAGAGCTAAGGCTCGAGGCAAAAGGGAATAACATGAAGAAAGCGTTTGTAGTCATCGCAGCATTGTACTCCGCGGGAGCGTTTGCACAAAGTGCCCCTCCGCCGCCCGAGGCGAAGCCACCGGCGCACTCGAAGTCGCACGGCGCTCCGAAATCCCTGGCGGAAAAGTTGCTGGCATGTCTGGAAATCGATGATGGGACAAAGGATCGGCTGGACTGCTACGACGCCGTCCTTCCGCCGAATCCGAAGCCCAAATCGGCTCCCGCGAACGGAGTCATGGATTGCCGCTACGTCAAGGAGGAAGATGAACGGTTGACCTGCTTCAATGGATTTGCAGAAAAGATACCGAAGTTTTCTTCACGCTAGACCCGGTTAGCCGCGCCTTGACCGCCGTTGGGCGGTCTTTCGATTTTGAGAGATCCTTCCTTCGCCGGCCGGTCCTGTTGATAACCCTGCGTCGCCATTTCCGGGCGGCGTGACAGATGCCGGCAGCGTGTTATCGACAGGCGACAGCCATTACCTACAACGGAAGAAATACCATGCGGATCACCCTCGTCGGCTCCCGCCATTTCGGCGTGACGACACTGGAAATGCTGCGCCGGCGCGGAGTCGACGTCGTCAGGGTTGTCGTTGCGGATGCGGAAGATCGGCTCGCCATCGCTGCCCGCGCCGCCGGCATCGCGGTGACCGTGCAGGCCGATCCGAAGCTGGTCGCGGCCTCTGAGATCGCCGAAGGTAGCGACCTTATCGTCACCGCGCACAGTCACGCGCGCATCAGCAAGCAAGCCCTTGCCGTGGCGAGGCTCGGAGGTATCGGGTACCATCCATCGCTGTTGCCGCGGCATCGCGGCATCGCCGCGGTCGAATGGACGATCCGGGAAAAGGATCCGATCGCCGGCGGCACCGTCTATCACCTTGCCGATCGCATGGATGCCGGCGCAATCGCGGCCCAGGATTGGTGCTTCGTCAAGAACGGCGAAACCGCCCGGGAACTGTGGGAACGCGCGCTGGCGCCGCTGGGACAGAAGCTGCTGGGCGAAGTCGTCGACTACGCCAGGATCCACGACGCCCTGCCCGGCAAGCCACAGGACGAGCAATTTGCGACCAGCGCACCCGGCCTGAGCGAGTAGAGGCCTATCGAACGAGTCCGGTTCCATTCCTCTCAGGAACCAGCGAAAGTGAACGCAAGCCTTTGTTTTGTTGATCGATTTATTCCTTGACGCAACGCACCAAAGTTTAAACACATTGCGCCGAAATAAGCTCCCCATCACCCAAATCGGGGATCCATTTCATGCGCTATCGTTGCGTCAAATGGCTTTTTTGACTTCGTTCTCGTTGTCTCTGGCCTCGCCGTCTCCGGCCTTGGCCGAGTCCTATGACGGATTGCGGGATGTGACGATCATAACTGGAATGTGACGATCAATGACCAAGGCAGGTTCGTGCGAGCCGTGCGCTCGCGAGACGCTCACGGTCTCGAACGGCGAGATTTTTGCCTCCGGCGCCGACGTCTCCGGTAGGATTGGTCGCGAAAGACTTGTGCGGGTATCGATCAATGGTGCATATGCGGACGGCCAGCACAATGGCGTGCCGGATGGGGGAAGTGGAATGGAGCATCTGCGGGAGTACCGTGCAGCGGCGGCCGCTGGGAAGCATCGCGGCAGTAGGCCAGGCCAAAGCGCCCCTGCCCTCGCCTTCGCGCGACGGCTGGTTTTCGCCCTCGCCACCTTGTTGTTCGCCTCGATGTGGAGCGCGGCAAGCCACGCGCAATCCGGCCCGTTTGCGGGCATGGCCGGTTATTGGTCGGGCGGGGGTACCGTCGCACTGGACGATGGGTCGACCGAGCGACTTCGTTGCCGCGCCAGCTACGCGATCGGCGCGGGCGGAACTGGTCTCAATCTGACCCTGACTTGCGCGAGCGACAGCTACAAATTCAATCTGACCAGCAATATCACCGCGCAGGGTTCAGCAATTTCGGGGACATGGAACGAAAGCAGCCGAAATATCAACGGGAACCTTGAGGGACATTCCGGCGGCGGCAATTTTGAGGTCGTGGCAATCGCGCCGGGATTTGCCGCGCGCCTTTCCCTGACGACACGCGGCAACAAGCAGTCCGTTACGATCAAGGGGGAGAAGGAGGATCAGTTCAGGGGCGCCACGATTTCCCTGTCCCGCACTTAAGAACCGAACCGACGGCGGCCCCAGATCAATTCCCGCCGGCCGGCGGAAATCTAATTGGAAAATATTCTCGGAAGATATTTTCGCGGTGGCTAACTAAGCGGTTGGCACAAACGCAGTGACCTCGATCTCGACCTTGGCGCGGGTATCGACGAGGCCATCGACATAAAGCAGTGTCGAGGGCGGGAAATTTCGTCCCAGCGTCTCGCGCCAGGCCGCTCCAATGCCGGCGCCGGCGGCCTCGTATTCACTGCGGCTCGTCAAATACCAGGTCAGGCGGACGATGTGCTCGGGACCGGCTCCGTCCTCCGCGAGCAAATGGACGATTCGGCGCAGCGCGACGCCGACCTGCCCGGCCATATCCGGTTGATATTCGCCCTTCTCGTCGCCGCCGGTCTGGCCCGCCAGCACGATCCATCGACCCGGGCCATCGACCGCAACGCCATGCGAAAAGCCGCGAGGTTTCGACCAGTCGGCCGGTTGCAAGATACGCATGAGGCGTCCTCCACGTTGGCGATGGATCATCAGTTCCGGAACGGCCGAACGACCGCATCGCGGATTTCAGGCTTCTTCGGATTTGACTGGTTTTTTAGCGCCCTCCGATGTGCACTGCACGTTGGGGAATGTCGAGCCGGAAGTCCTTATCGCATCGGGACTGAAGTGCGTGCATCACTGCATTCCGATATTTAGGCGTTGCAAACGAGCACGAGGTCGCCGATACCGGCCTGCCCTGCCCATCCGTCGCACGTCGTTTCGCAACATGCCTGGCCTCCTCCGGTGATGGACCGAACCCCCTCCAAACCAAGGGCCGCGCTGTGGATGGCGGGCTGGCTCTGCCTGATGCTGGTCGTGGCCGTCGCCGGCCGCGAAGCGACCCGCGAGCTGAACGTGTTTCAGATCATGGAGGTGCGCTCGACGCTCGGCCTCCTGATGCTGTACCCCTTTATCCGCATCTACGGCGGTTTCGCGGCGCTGAAGACGTCGCGGCCGTTGGCGCATGTGACGCGCAATCTCATTCACTACGCAGCCCAGCTCGGCTGGTTCTTCGCGTTGACCCTGATTCCGCTGGGACAGGTGGTCGCGATCGAATTCACCATGCCGATCTGGACCGCGATCTTTGCGGCGAGCTTTCTCGGCGAGCGCATCACGATCTGGAAGACCTCCGCGATCGCGCTCGGCCTGGCTGGCGTCATCGTCATCGTCCGGCCGGCGACCGGGGAGGTCAATCCGGGGCAGCTGATCGCGCTTGCGGCAGCCGTGGGATTCGGCACGTCCGTCGCCATGTTGAAATCCCTGACCCGCACAGAGGCGACCGTTGCGATTATTTTCTGGATGCTGGTGATCCAGTCCGCAGCCGGCCTCTTCCCCTCGCTCTATGTCTGGAAATGGCCATCTCTGTACATCTGGTGCTGCGTGATCGTGATTGCCTTCAGCGGCACATTTTCTCACTTCTGCATGGCGCGCGCGATGCTGTACGCCGATGCCACGATCGTGTTGCCGATGGATTTCCTTCGTGTTCCCCTGACCGCCGCCGCCGGCTGGCTGATCTATTCGGAGCAGTTGGATGCTTTTACCGTCCTTGGCGCGGCGCTTATCCTGGCCGGCAATCTGTTGAACCTGAAGCCTTCGCAGCCCGCTCAGGTCAGCCTTGGAACCTGACCGGTACGTCCCCTGCCAGTTTCGACGACCATAATTTTCTGATGTGCTGATCATAATTGTGATCCAGATCACGCAACGTTTGACACGCGTGTTGCACGATTGGGCCATCGCCGAAGGACGGTTGACGAGCAAACGCCCGATTTTTTTTGGAGCGAAATGTGGTTTTTTCGTGTAGTCTGTGGCGCAGCATTGCGGCCTAAGGATACCCGATTCCACCAGGGGATTTTCCGATGCGCTACCTCACAGTCATTCTTTCCCTGATTTGCATGTTGTTCACCGGGCATACGGCCAAGGCCGACAAACGCGTCGCCTTCGTCGTCGGCAACGGCGCCTACAAGAATGTTGCGCAGCTGCCAAATCCGCCGATCGACGCCAAGGCGATGGCAGGCGTGCTGCGTAACGTCGGTTTCGACGTTGTCGAAGGCACCAATCTCACCCGCGACAAGATGACCGAGCGGCTGCTCGAATTCGGCAAGAAGGCGCAAGGCGCCGATGTGGCGGTGTTCTTCTATGCCGGCCACGGCATCGCCATCAACGGCACCAACTATTTGCTGCCGGTCGACGCCGACATCAAATCCGAAATGGACGTCAAGCTCGGCAGCGCCATCAACATCGATCTCACGCTCGACCAGACCATGAGCGATGCCAAGGTCAAGCTGGTGTTCCTCGATGCCTGCCGCGACAATCCGTTCGCCGCCAAGATCAAGTCGAACTCGGCGACCCGCAGCGTTTCCGTACAATCCGGCCTTGCCGAGATGACATCCGGCGAGGGCACGCTGATCGCCTTCGCAACCGGTCCCGGGCAGACCGCGCTGGATGGCGAGGTCGGCACCAACAGCCCGTTTACCCGCGCCCTCATCGATCATATCACGCAGCCCGGCGTCGAGATCCAGCAGGCGATGACCGAAGTCCGCGCCGAGGTCAACGAAGAAACCAACAAGGGCCAGCTGCCCTGGGGCCACACCAACCTGATCGGTTCGGTCTATCTGAACCCGGCCGCGCCGCCGCCTGCCAATGCGGCCTCGCCAGCAGCAGCACCGGCCGCGGTTGCCTCGACCTCCGGCGCCAGCGACGTCGAGCTCGAATTCTGGCGCTCGGTAAAGGAATCGAACAAGGCCGAAGAGCTCAATGCCTATCTGACCGCCTATCCCAACGGTCAGTTCAAATCGCTGGCGCTGGCCAGGATCGCCTCGCTCGAGAACGGACCGTCGACCACGACCCGCAATCTTTCGGCGGCCGTCGACCCCGCTACTTTCACCGAAGAGGCCAACCAGACCACCGAAGACCAGATCGGGTTGGACAGGGGCCAGCGGCGCGACGTGCAGCGCCGGCTCAACGGTCTCGGCTTCGATACCAGGGTCACGGGCAAGTTCGACCAGGAAACCCGCGCGGTGATCACGCGCTGGCAGGCTGCGCGCGGCTATCCCACGAGTGGCTTCCTCAACAGACTGCAGCACAAGGCGCTGCTGGCCGAAATCGTCGCGACGACCCAAACGAGTTCCAGCGACGATTCAGACAATAGGCCCTCTCGGCGCCGCCATAGCGGTGGCGGCGGTGGTGGTGGCGGCAATCCCGGTGCCTTCATCGGCGGCATGATGGGCGGCATGATGGGCGGCTTATTCCGGCACTGATCGCCGTTTCGCTTCTACCGGAGCAAGGAAGGCAAAGAGCCCGGGTCAGCCCGGGCTTTTTTCATTACCCATGCAATCTATTTTGCGCAATCCGCGGATCCCCCGATCATCTTCACCATCTTGTCGTCGCCCGAGGTCAGCCGGCACATTTCCACTTCCTTGCCCGCCGGGACCGGCTTGGCGCAGGTGATCTGCGGATTGTTGCCGAATCTGGTGGTCGAGAATCTGCACGTCACCATGCAGGACGCGCTGCTGTTCAACGAATTCGTAATTGTGACGCTGGCGACCTGCGCCCCCGGCAGGATGACGCAATTGAACGGCACCGGCTCCGCCGCAGCCGCCGCCGACAATAAGCCGGTGGTCAGCGCGAGATGGGGAATGGCCGAGCGCGACCACATCAGGCTTGCCAGGGCTATTTCCCTGCCGCCTTTCTCAGTGCGTCGTTGATCCGATCCTGCCAGCCGGGCCCCGCTTGCTGGAAGTGCTCAAGGACGTCCTGATCGATCCGCAGCGAGACCAGTTCCTTTACACCGGGAAGAGCCGCCTTCTTCGGCGCTGGTTCCGGCGCTTTCGTCGTCACCTTTTTGAAGACGGCCTCGGCTTCGGTGCGGGCGTCGTTCAGGGTTCTCGGTCGTCTCGGTTGTTCCGGCAAGGCTAAATTCCTTCAAAAAGAGCAGTCGACAGGTAGCGCTCGGAGAACGATGGCACGATGGCCAGAATGGTCTTGCCGGCGCTTTCCGGGCGCTTGCCGATCGCGAGCGCGGCGGCAATCGCCGCACCGGAGGAGATGCCGCCCGGAATGCCCTCGGTGCGCGCCAGCGCACGCGATGTCTCGATCGCAGCTGCGCTGTTGATCTTGATGATCTCGTCGATGACGGAACTATCGAGGATCTCGGGAACGAATCCGGCCCCGATTCCCTGGATCTTGTGCGGGGAATGCTGGCCGCCCGAGAGCACCGGGCTCTCCTCGGGTTCCACGGCGACGACACGCAGCGATGGCTTGCGCGGCTTCAGCACTTGCCCCACCCCGGTGATGGTGCCGCCGGTGCCCACGCCCGCGACGAAGTAGTCGATGTTGCCGCCGGTGTCGTTCCAGATTTCTTCCGCCGTGGTGCGGCGATGAATTTCGGGATTGGCGAGGTTCTTGAACTGCTGCGGCATGACGGCATGGGGCGTCGTCCGCACCAGCTCTTCGGCGACCGCGATCGACCCCTTCATGCCCTGGGCAGCCGGTGTCAGAACGATTTCGGCCCCGAGGAACGCCAGCATCTTGCGTCGCTCGATCGACATCGATTCCGGCATCACAAGCTTGAGTCGGTAACCGCGCGAGGCGGCAACGAACGCCAATGCGATCCCGGTATTTCCCGATGTCGGTTCGATGAGCACGGTGTCGGCGTGGATCACGCCGGCCTTCTCCATGGCCACGACCATCGCCGCGCCGATGCGGTCCTTCACGCTCGCCGCGGGATTGAAATATTCCAGCTTGGCAAGAATGGTTGCGTTCGACCCATGCTGCTGCGGCAGCCTTCGCAAGCGCACAATCGGCGTGTCGCCCACCGCGTCCACAATGCTGTCAAAAACGCGGCCCCGGCCAGGACGATTCACTGCACCCGTAGCTGACGATACGTCCATGATGCACTCCTTGCGACCGCACTCGATCGCGCATTTTAAGGCGTTTCATCCATTAGGGGCTGCGCGTGGCGCAACGCAAGCCCGAAGTGCGCGTCAGAATTCGCTGCATTGCAAAATTCAAATTTTTTCCAAATAACTTAAAACCAACGCATTTGTGTTGTGAGATTGAAAAGAAGCTGGTGTAAGCCTAAGCAGGTTACGGATCGCAAGGGAGGTCACGATGTCAGCAGTTGCTGAAGTCCTGTCGACTGTCTCGAATAGACCCGATCCGCGTGGGTGTGATCTGCCGACCTGCCCGGTTTGCGCGGATTCCATGGTAGCCGCGGAGGCGTCCGCCTATCTGGCTGATCACGTCATCAGCTATCTCTGGACCTGCGATACCTGCGGCTATGGTTTCGTGACCAGGCATTCGATCAAGCGGTTGGCCTGCAACTGAGGCGGCTGCTCAGCGCGGAGCGATATCGCCTTTTGCCCACTCGGCCCGTGTGCGTTCGCAAAAGCCAGTAAAGTTCCCGGACGAAATGGCCTGCCTGATGTCTTGCATCAGGCGCTGGTAGTAGGCGACGTTGATTTCCGACAGCAGCATCGCTCCCAGCGTCTCGCCCGATTTGACGAGGTGATGCAAATAGGCGCGCGCATAGCTGCGCGTGGCCGGCCATGAACTTTCCTCGTCGAGCGGCCGCGGATCGTCGGCGTGGCGGGCGTTGCGCAGGTTGATCTGACCGAACCGCGTGAACGCTACCCCGTGACGCCCGTTGCGGGTCGGCATCACGCAGTCGAACATGTCGACGCCGCGCGCGACCGCCTGCAGAATATCGTCTGGCGTGCCAACTCCCATCAGATACCGCGGGCGCTCCTTGGGCAGGATCGGCGCGACCTCTTCGATCATGGCGAGCATGACCGACTGCGGTTCGCCGACCGCGAGGCCGCCAATCGCGTAACCGTGAAAGCCGATCTCGACGAGGCCCCGGGCGCTGGCCTGGCGCAACTCAGGCACGTCACCGCCTTGCGCGATACCAAACAGCATATAGCCTGATGGCGCGGTCTCGAACGCGCGCTTGCTGCGCTCGGCCCAGCGTAGCGATAGCTGCATCGCACGCTCTATATCGCCGCGTTCGGCCGGCAGCCTCACGCATTCGTCCATCTGCATCGCGATATCGGAGCCGAGCAGCCGCTGCACCTCGATCGAGCGCTCCGGCGACAATTCCACCATGGTCCCGTCGATGTGAGAGCGAAAGGTCACCGCCTTTTCGCCGACCTTGCGCAGCTCCGATAGCGACATCACCTGGAAGCCACCGGAATCCGTCAGCATCGGACCATTCCACCCGGTGAATGTCTGCAGGCCCCCGAGCGCGGCGATGCGCTCCGCGCCGGGTCGCAGCATCAGGTGATAGGTATTGCCGAGCACGATATCGGCGCCGGCGTCCCGCACCTCGCGCCAGTGCATGCCCTTCATGGCGCCCGCGGTACCCACCGGCATAAAGGCCGGCGTTCGCACCACGCCATGCGGCGTGGTCAGTTGACCCATGCGCGCCTGCCCATCACGGCCAAGCAATTCGAAATGATTGGCTGATGTCATCGGCTCGACCCATCCCGAAACAGCAGGCAGGCATCGCCATAGGAATAAAATCGGTAACCGCCGTTGATGGCGTGGGCATAGGCCCGCTTCATGGTCTCGAGCCCGCTGAACGCCGATACCAGCATGAACAGCGTCGAACGCGGCAGGTGAAAGTTGGTCAGGAGAATATCAACCGCGCGAAAGCGATAGCCGGGCGTGATGAAGATCGCGGTCTCGGCGTCGAAGGGCGCGATCGAACCGTCATCGGCTGCGGCGCTCTCCAGCAGGCGCAGCGATGTAGTGCCGACGGCGACGATGCGGCCACCCCTCGCCCGCGCGGCGTTCAGGGCGTCGGCGGTGTTGCGGGAGATGGCTCCCCATTCGGCGTGCATCTTGTGTCCCGCGGTGTCTTCGGCCTTGACCGGCAGGAAGGTCCCAGCGCCGACATGGAGGGTTATCCGGTGAATCGCTATGCCGCGCTGGCGGAGCGCTTGTTCGAGCCGGGGCGTAAAATGCAGCCCCGCCGTCGGGGCCGCCACGGCCCCTTCGCTGGTCGCGAACATGGTTTGATAATCGTCGCTATCGCGCTCGTCGGGCGCGCGCTTCGAGGCGATATAGGGCGGCAGTGGCGGGCTGCCGAGATCGGCGATGGCTGAATCGAGCGCGGGTCCATGAAACGAAAATGACAGCGTGACCTCGCCGTCGTCGCCCTTGTATTCGACCTCGGCATCGAGGTGGCCGAGAAGACACACCTTGCCCTCATTACCGAAGCGCACCACGTCTCCCGGTGACAACTTTTTTGCCGGTTTGACCAACGCCTGCCAGCGCGAGCCGTCGAGCCGCTTGATCAGGGTCGCCTCGATCTTCGGTTCGGTGTCGCGGCCGATGCGGCGACCCTTGAGCTGGGCCGGTATCACCCTGGTGTCGTTCACCACCAGCGCGTCGCCGGGCTCAAGCCATTGCGGCAGGTCGGTAACGGAGCGGTCGCGCAACACTCCATCGGGCTGCACGATGAGCATCCGCGCGGAATCGCGCGGGCTCGCCGGGCGCAGCGCGATGCTGTCGGCGGGAAGTTCGAAGTCGAA
>VFSW01014472.1_pt1 | contig 10900 bp, 7 predicted proteins | sample 5358111 | NCBI WGS metagenome assembly VFSW01 (sample SAMN11554181, study PRJNA540505) | mine drainage metagenome | isolation source: sediment from site ElyBrook_90M | place: USA: Ely Copper Mine, Vershire, VT | collected 2017
CGGCTGATAAACTAAGAGGCGAGTTCCGTTTAGAGAGAGTTTCCAGTGCCGACAACCGAATCTACCGCTGCGTTGAAGACCAACGCGCTTACCTTTCAGGAGTTGCTTTTCCGCTTGCAGAGGTTTTGGGCGGAGCGCGGGTGCGTACTGCAGCAGCCCTACGACGTGGAGGTAGGCGCGGGCACCATGGCGCCGGAGACCTTTCTGCGGGTGCTGGGGCCGAAGCCTTATCGGGTGGGTTACGCGCAGCCCTCGCGGCGTCCGGCGGACGGGCGCTATGGGGAGAATCCGAACCGGCTGTTCAAGCACACGCAGTTTCAACTGATCCTGAAGCCGCCGCCGGTGAATGTGCAGGAGCTGTATCTGCAATCGCTGGAAGCGATCGGGATTGACCTGAGCCAGCACGACCTGAAGTTTGAAGAAGACAACTGGGAGTGGCCGGCGGGCGGCGCGTGGGGCGTGGGCTGGCAGGTGATGCTGGACGGTCTGGAGATTACGCAGTTTACGTACTTCCAGCAGTGCGGCGGCATGGACCTGGACCCGATTTGTGCGGAGCTGACGTATGGGCTGGAGCGCATTGCGGCCTTTCTGCAGGATGTGGACTCGATCTACGACATTGTGTGGGCGCGCGAGCCGGAGACGGGCAAGCCGGTGACCTATGGCGAAGTTAGATTGGCCGAGGAGCTGCAGTTCTCTGTTTATAACTTTGAGGAAGCCGATGTGGCGAAGTTGTGGGAGCACTTCAACCTGTATGAGGCGGAGGCGAAGGCCCTGCTGGGGAAGGCCGATGGGGTGTTTGCGAGCGAGACGGCCAGGGCGGAGGAGAAGCGGCGGTTTCCGCTGCTGGCCACGTATGAGCTGGCGCTGAAATGCTCGAACCTGTTCAATGTGCTGGATGCGCGCGGGGCGATCAGCGTGACGGAGCGCGTGGGCGTGATTGGGCGCATTCGCGCGCTGGCGGTGGGCGTGGCCAAGGCGTATGCGGCGCAGCAGGGGGCGTAGCGGGTGAGCGAGAGGGTTGCAGCTTACGCCAGATTTTTTGTTGGAGATTGGGGCTGACCTTCCCTCGGGGGCTGAAGCCCGGTGGATTTTTGGAGATTGATGTAGGGGCTGAAGCCCGTACCCTTCAAAGCAGAGAGCTGTTCACGAGTTCGCGGAAAGATATTCAAAGCCATGTCGGATTTTTTGTTGGAGATTGGGTTGGAAGAGGTTCCGGCGCGCATGATTGCCGGGGCCGAGGCGGAGCTGGGACGCCGCGTGAAGGATTTGCTTGGGCGCGAGCGGCTGCTTGGGCCGGAGGCGAAGCTGACCACGTATTCCACGCCGCGGCGGCTGGCGGTGCTGGTGGAGGGCGTGCTGGCGGCACAGGCCGATACGGAAGAGCAGTTGACGGGCCCGTCGTGGAAGGTGGCATTCAAAGACGGAGCGGCGACGGCTGCGGCGGAGGCCTTTGCGAAGAAGGCGGGCGTTGCGGTGACGGCGCTCAAACAGGTTTCGACGGCGAAGGGCGAGTATGTGGGCGTGACGGTGAAGCGGCAGGGCGTGAGCGCGACGCAGCTGCTGGCCGCCGAGTTGCCAAAGGAAGTGCTGGGGATTTACTGGGCCAAGAACATGTACTGGCGCGCGGGCAAGCCGGAGCGGTTTGTGCGGCCGGTGCGGTGGGTGGTGGCGATGCTGGATGCCGCTCTTATGCCGCTGGAGATTGCGGGCATCGCGGCGGGGAATGCGAGCCGGGGGCATCGCGTGCTGCATGGAGATGCGGCGGTGGTGTTGGCTACAGCAAAGAGCTACCAGGAGTCGCTGCGCGCGGCGAAGGTGGTGGTAGAGGTGGCCGAGCGGAGGCACGGGATTCGCAAGGCGCTGGACAAGGCGACGCGCACGGTGGCCGGGGCGCGCTGGCGCGAGGATGAGCCGCTGGTGGAGACGGTGGTGCACCTGACGGAGTGGCCCAGCGTGATTCTGGGCGACTTTGAGCCGGAGTATCTGGCTCTGCCGGAGGAAGTGCTGGTGACGGTGATGCGCGACCACCAGAAGTATTTTGCCGTGGAAGACGCGGAGGGCAAGCTGGCTCCGCACTTTCTAGCGGTGCTGAATACGGAGGCGGATGCCGAGGGCGCGGCGATTATTCGCCATGGGAATGCGCGGGTGCTGACGGCGCGGTTCAAGGATGCGCGATTCTTTTGGGACTTTGACCAGAAGACGCCGCTGGCGGCGCGCGTGGAGAGCCTGAAGAACGTGACGTTCCAGAAAGAGCTGGGCAGCTACTACTGGAAGACGGAGCAGAATCTGCGCGTGGCGCGAGAGCTGGCAGCGGCCGTGAAGGCAGCCGGTGTGGCGTTCGATGGGGCTGCGCTGCTGAAGGCTGTCGAGCTGGCCAAGGCGGATTTGACTGCCGAGCTGGTGAAGGAATTTACGGAGCTGCAGGGGATTATCGGCGGGCTGTATGCGCGGGCGCAGGGGCTGGGCGAGCGGGTGGCGCTGGCGATTTATGAGCAGTACACGCCGGCATCCACCGAGGACGAAATTCCGCCGTCGGTGGAAGGCCAGTTGCTGGGCTTGGCGGATCGCATTCAGACGATCGTCGCCATGTTCGGCATTGGCAATGCGCCGACGGGATCGAAGGATCCGTTTGCGCTGCGGCGCGCGGCGAATGGAGTGGTGAAGATTCTGGCGGAGTCGGAGTTGCCGCTGACGCTGGGCGATGTGGTTGGTGCAAGCGGCGCCGATGGAGCGAACAAGGAACAGGTCGTGGCCTTCCTGCGCGAGCGGCTTCATTTCTATCTGAAGGACGTGCGCGGTTTTGCCTACGACGTGGTGAATGCCGTGCTGGCCGCGGGCGCGGAGGATGTGCGCGATGCGATGGCGCGGGCAGCGGCGTTGACCGCGGCGCGCGAGTCGGCCGATTTTGCGGCGATTTCGGCGGCGTTCAAGCGGATCAAGAACATTTTGCGGCAGGCGGAAGAGAAGGGCTTTGCGATTGGTTCGCCGAAGAGTGTGAAGCTGGCGGCCGAGGCGCAGGCGCTGTGGGATGCTGCTGCGAAGCTCGCGCCGGAAGTGGCTGCGTTGCGCGAGAGGCGCGCCTACGGCGAGGCGCTGGCAGTGATTGCCACGCTGCGGCCTGCGGTGGATGCGTTCTTTGACAAGGTGATGGTGCTGGACCCGGATGAGCAAGTTCGCGGGGCTCACCTGGGGCTGATTGACGAAGTGCTGCGCGGCTTCTCAGGCATTGCGGATTTCAGCGAGATTGTGACTGCGCAGTGAGGCCTCCGTCTACAATCTAAATAGATGTCTGACGCGCTCTATCTAAGTTTGTGGTATCCGAATCTGCGGCTTGCGGCGCTGGCTGAGAAGCTGACGGCGGTGTTGGGCGAGTTTGCCGCGCACGGCGGCGAGGCCCGGGTTTATGCGGCCACGGTGTGGCCGGTGAGCTGGAGCGAGTCGCCGGTTTTCCAGCAGGTGTATGGGCGCGGGGAGCGGGGTGCGGAGCCGCGGCTGGCGGTAGAAGATGCTCTGGAGCTGCTCCACGAGGACTATGCCTACGAGTTTCAGATTGGCTGGAGCCTTTGGGAGCTGGAGACGGCTCCGAATCTCGATCCCCGCTGGGTGCGCGAGCCGCGGCTGGTGCGGGTCACAGGTTTTGGCCCGCTGTTTGACGAAGGCACTTACGAGCAGGAAGGCCACATTCGCATCGATTTTGGGACGGACGCGCCGTTTCTGGACGAAGAGGGCGAGTTGGACGCGACGGCCGCACGGCACGTGGAAGAGAATGTGCGTCAGCTTGTGGCGTTGACGGCGTCGGTGGAGAAAGGCTCGGGGGCCACGGCGCGGCTGCTGTGGAGCGAACTGGGCGAGAGCCTTGCCCAGCGGCTGGCGGCGCGGCTTGGCATGAGGAACTAAGGGCGTGCGGTTCACGATTGAGCGGCTGCGCTGGCTGGTGCTGGCGGCAGGGATCCTGCTGATTGCGGCGCTGGCGGTGTTTCTGGTCATCGGCAAGTGGAGAAGCCCGTTCAATCGCCGCGATCTGCCGAAGCGGCTGGGCGTGGACATCCAGCAGGAGGCCAACGGCTTTACCTACACGCAGGCCCACGGCGGGCACACGCTGTTCAAGATTCAGGCGTCCAGAGTGGTGCAACTGAAGCAGGGCTACGCGCTGCTGCACGATGTGCATATCGATCTGTACGGCGCGGATGACAAGCGTGTGGACAGCATTGAGGGCAACGAATTCGAGTACAACCAGCAGGAGGGAACGGCCCGGGCGACGGGCGAGGTGGAGATCACCTTGATGCGGCCGGACGTAGCCCCATTGGTTGCTCCCAAGGCCAATGCCCGGCAGGCGATGAGTGAGGCAGCAAAGAACGGCGCAGTGGCTTCAGCCGCGCAAGCCGCCTCGCAAAGCGAGATTCACGTAAAGACCAGCGGGCTTGTGTTTAACCAGAACAGCGGATTGGCGACCACCAGCCAGCCCGTGGAGTTTCTGCTGGCGCAAGGCTCGGGCAGCGCCACGGGCGCTTCGTATGACTCCCAGCAGGGGAAGCTGATACTGGACCGGGGGGTGCATCTGAACCTGGAGCGCGGCGGGGAGCCGGTACGGATGCAGGCCCAGCATGCGGAGTTCGAGCGCAACGACCAGGTCTGCCGGCTTACCTCAAGCGTGGCGGATTATCGCGGCAGCCGGATGGAGACTGAAGAGGCGACCATCTCGTTTCGTGACGACGGCTCCGCGTCGCGGCTCGAAGCATCGCACGGATTCACGTTGACCACGGCGGCGGGGAGCCGGCTGGCGGCGCCCACGGGAACGCTTGACTTCGACGAGCAGAATCAACCCAGCCACGGTCTTCTGCAAGGCGGGGTCACCATCGATTCCGATGCGCGGGGGCGTACGCTGCACGGAAGCGCGCCGAGGATGGACATGGATTTCACCAGCGAGGGGGTGCTGCGCCGGGCGCACCTGGAGCGGGGGGTGAAGATTGTGAGCGACCAGCAGACCGTGTCAGACAGCGGCCCGGTAAGGACGCATCAGACGTGGGCTTCACCTCTAGTGGACCTGGCGTTTCGCAGTTCCGGCCAGGGCGCGGTGGAACTGGACTCGATGCACGGCACGGGCGGGGTGACGGTAACGGATGAAACGCAGCGCGGCAATGGCCCGGTTGCGCCGGCTCGCATGACGGCCGATGATGTGACCGGCACCTTTGGCCCTGGCTCGGTGCTGACCGGAATGACGGGTACAGGCCATGCGAGCATTGCGCAGACGACTCCGTCGGGGGCAAGGCAGACGACCAGCGGGGATCGGCTGGTGGCGCATTTTGCGCCGGTGCAAGCGGCGGCGGCAACGGCCGGAGCGGGCGGGAAGAATCGCACTGGGCCGGTTGGATCCATGCAAATCGAGTCGGCGACGGTGGAAGGCAACGTGGTGATGGTGCAGGAGCCCGCGGCAAAGGCGGGGATGCCTGCGGGGTCGCCGATGCGCGCCACGGGCGCCCGCGCCGTCTACCAGGGCGACGGAGAAAACCTGCACCTGACGGGAAGCCCGCGGGTGCAGGGCAGCGGCGTAGATATTGCAGCGGATACGATCGATGTATCCGAGGGATCGGGCGACGCGACGGCTCACGGCGATGTGAAGGCGACCTGGGTTGGAGGCGAAACGGAAGCGACCGGCAAGGCCGCCGTGGCGGAAGGCGGCCTGCCGTCAGTAGGAATGGGCGGACAGGGCCCGACACATGCCATTGCGGAAGAGGCGCAGGTGCATCAGGCCAGCGGCGAGGTGACGTTCCGGGGCCATGCGCGGCTGTGGCAGATGACAAACTCGATCTCCGCGCCGGTGATTGTGCTGGACAGGACGAAGCAGACGCTGGTGGCGCGGGCCGCCGGCGCAGCGGACCCGGTGCGGGTGGTGCTGGTGAGCGCGGCGAGCCAGGCCACGGGGAAGCAAGGCAAGCCATCTACCCCCTCGGTGATTCGCGTGCGCGGAGGCGATCTGAAGTATTCCGCGGCGGAGCGCAAGGCTGTGCTGCATGGGGGCGCCCTGGGCAATGTGGCGGCGGAGGCGGGCGGGATGACCTGCACCTCCAGCGAGGTGGAACTGGTGCTGCTGCCGCCGGGCAATCATGCCGGCAAGGACGGAGCGCCGGCGCAGGTAGATCGCATGACGGCGCGCGGCCATGTGGATCTGACCGCGCAGGGACGCCGCGGAACGGGAGAGCGGCTGGACTACTCCAGCGAGAGCGGCGAGTATGAGCTGACCGGAACAGCGGCCCGGCCTCCGCGCCTGGTGGACCCGGTGCGAGGCAGCGTGAGCGGCGAGGTTTTGATTTTCAATAGCCACGATGATAGCGTCAAAGTCGAAAGCAGCGGACGCAGGACAACCACGGAGACGACGGCGCCAAAGTGAAGGCGGAAGCGAGCCTGGGAAGTAGATGAATACACTCATCGCCGAGGGAATCGGCAAGACGTACAAAGGGCGGCAGGTTGTCCGCGGGGTCAACCTGAGGATCTCCCGTGGCGAGGTGGTGGGGCTGCTGGGGCCGAACGGCGCGGGCAAGACCACGAGCTTCTACATGATTGTTGGCCTGGTGGCGCCGGAGACGGGCCGGGTGCTGGTGGACGATACCGAAATTACGCATGTGCCCATGTACCTGCGTGCGCGCAACTTTGGCATCAGCTACCTGCCGCAGGAGCCATCGGTGTTTCGCAAGCTGACGGTGGAGGAGAACATTCTGGCGGTGCTGGAAGCGCAGCCGCTGGGCAGCCAGGAGCGGCGCGCGCGCACGGAGCGGCTGATCAGTCAATTGAACCTGGCCCACATCCGCACGACGAGGGGTTATGCCCTGTCTGGGGGCGAGCGGCGGCGGGTGGAAATTGCTCGCTCGCTCTGCATTCAGCCCAACTTCATCCTGCTCGACGAGCCATTCAGCGGCATCGACCCCATTGCGGTGCTGGAGTTGCAGAAGATCATTTTTGAGCTGAAGGCGAGTGGAATCGGGATTCTGATTACCGACCATAACGTGCGGGAAACACTGAGCGTTACGGATCGCGCGTATATTATCGCCGAGGGCCGCATCTTCCGCGCCGGTACCCCGCACGAGTTGGGTAACGATGTGGAAGTGCGGCGCGTCTATCTGGGCGAGGGATTTTCGCTCCACTAATTGGGGATATACAGCCGGATACGGGACGATCACTATGGTTGCTGTTCCTAGCAGTATCCTGGCGAGCGAAGGGTACAGGCCGTCTTTCTGCGGCGGTTATGCCCGGTTTGACACAAGCCCCGCGCCGGAAGAATGGATTGCCTGGGTTGCACTTTAGGCCTTGAGCCCTTTCCCCTCCGATTACACTTGATCTAGACACCAAACGGGAGTTGAGTCTTATTTATGGCGCTGCTGCAGCCCAAATTGAGTCTGAAGGTGGCACAACGCCAGATCCTTACGCCGGGTCTGATGCAGATGGTGAGCGTTCTTGCGCTCAACAAGGTCGAGCTGAAGGAGATGATCGACGCCGAGATGGTGGAAAATCCGGTGCTCGAAGAGATCGACGAGACCGTGCCGATGCTGGATGAGGTTGCGGGCAAGCAGGAACGCCAGGAGCGCGAAGGGCGTCTGGAGCATGTCGAGGCCGGAACCGCGGAAGCGCCGACTTTGCCCAAGGACTCGTTCAACGAGATTGATTTTGGTTCTTACTTTCAGGAGTATCTCGACCCCGGGTACCGCACGCAGCCGGAGTATGAAGAGGGCGAGAGGCCGTCGTTCGAGAACTTTCTTTCGCAGCCGACGACGCTGACGGATCACCTGTTGTGGCAGCTTGGCTCACTGAAGCTGGATGCCTCACTGGAACAGGCAGCGGAATTTATCATCGGCAACCTCGATGAGGCAGGCTATCTGTCTGCAAGCGATGAGGAGCTTGCGGAGGCCTTCTGCCAGTTTCCTGAGAACCGGGAACAGGAGAAGGAAGCGATCCTGGAGTGGGTGCGGCGGGGCATCGATCTTGTGCAGCATCTGGACCCGGCGGGGGTGGGGGCACGCGATTTACGCGAGTGTCTGATGATTCAGATTGCCGCCCAGCAGAGCGAGTTTGCCCAGTTGTACAGCCGCCAAACCGCGGACGCAGCCGATGATGTCCACGGCAGCTTGCGTGCCGAAGCCGAGGCGCGTCTGGAGGATCGGCGCAGGTGCATGGAGGTCGCGGTGCTGATTGTTGACCGGCATCTGTCTCTGTTGCAGAAGCGGGACCTGAAGGAACTGGCGCGGGCGGCGCGGGTGACTCTTGACGAAGCACATGCGGCCATGGAATTTATCCGCACGCTGGAGCCTCGACCAGGGAGGCTTTACAACCGGGAACAGACGCGGCTGATTGAGCCGGACGTGGTGTTCATCAAGCGGGGCGGCGAGTGGATTGTCGCCATGAACGAAGAGGACCTGCCCAGTCTGCGCCTAAGCCAGCGCTACCGGCGGATGCTGGTGGCGGATGGTACCGACAAAGAGGTGAAGGAATACGTCAAGGAGCGCTTTCGTTCTGCAATGCAACTGATGCGCAACATTGCGCAGCGGAAGAGCACGATTCTGCGCACCTGCGAAGTGATCGTGCGGCGTCAGCAGGACTTTCTGGAGCAGGGCATTGAGGCTTTGCGCCCCATGATGATCAAAGAAGTAGCCGAGGAGATCGGTGTGCATCCCTCGACGGTGAGCCGCGCGGTGGCCAACAAGTATGCGCACACGCCGCAGGGAGTGATTGAGCTGCGCTTCTTTTTCTCAGAAGGCTCGAACGGGCCTGAGGGCGCCGACACGCCGCTGCTGGTGCTGAAGCGCAAGGTCCGCAAGTTCATTGAGGATGAGGACCCGCGGTGGCCGCTCACCGACGATCAGCTTGCGGCGATGTTGCAGGCGCAGGGCATTCAGCTGACCCGGCGCACGGTGGCCAAGTATCGCGAGGATATGAACATTCCTTCAACCCATCAGCGCCGCCGCCGAGACACATAGGGCAGATGACGACCAGGCGGGGTGAGACCAGGCGGGGTGAAAGGAGTGGCGCCGCCAGGGTGGACACTGGGACGGCTGGGGCATGGCAAGGCCAAAGTGCCATCCGGACTGGCGGGGACTGACCTATTGCGATTCACTTCGTCTAAGAACTTCCGCCGTTGCATGTGAATTCTGACGCTCGGCGGGGGAATGCTATAGAATCCAGAGTTCTACGGCTGCAAGGCCGCGTTTCAAAAAAAACCGAAGAGCGGAGGCTGACCATGGAAGTGGAGTTCACCGCCAGGCAAGTGAGTGTCCCCAAGGCGCTGCGTGCGCAGGCTGAAGAGGGAATGGAACGCATAGCTCGCATTCTGGGCAAAACCGCGCGGGCCAGCATCATCTTTCGCGCACAGAGGCATCTACAGATTGCAGAGCTCACCGTGACGGCGCGTCTGCAGACTATTGTGGCGGCCGGCAAAGCCGACAATCTGGAGTCGGCCCTTCGCGAGGCCATCGAACATGCAGAGCATCAGGCGCTGCGTTACCGCGAGCGCCAATACGAGCGCAAGCGGCTGCCGAAGGAAGAAAAAGTGCTGACGGCGCCTCCTGTGACCCGCTCTAAGATCCGCGTTTCCGAGGAGGAAGCGATCGCAGGCAATGGGAAGTCAACCCGCTCGGGCAGCAAGGCTCGCGCGGCGATTGCAGTGCATTCTTTCCCGGTGAGCACCGAGGTGGTGGAACCGCACATTCTGAAGAGCAGCGAGGCCATTGCGCTGAAGCCCATGACCATTGAGGAAGCGGTGAAGGATGCGGAGTTTCGGGACCGCGACCTGCTGATCTTTCGCAATAAGGCAGGGGAGATGTTTGTTCTGCATCGCCGGCGTGACGGACAGATGGAACTGGTGGAGATGCCGTAGAGCGAAGGCCTGAGCGACGATTTGGTCAACGGCTGTGAGCGGGTGTAGAGGGCGCGGACAACTGCCAGGGGATTTGCCCGCGCCCCCTAACCTTTGTGATGCCGCAGGTTACCGACGGATACCTCAGAGTGAACTTTGGTTTTACGGGGGCTTTTTCAGTGTACGATGGGCCCATGACGTCTCCCAAACATGTGCTCCCAGCCGCACCGCGGCGGCTTGCGGGCAAGGGTGTGAAGGTATCCTCCAAGCCAGCGAAAGAGCTGGTGATTGTGACAGGTATTTCCGGCGCGGGCAAAGCCTCGGCGCTCAAGGATTTTGAAGATCTTGGCTATCACGCAGTGGACAACCTGCCGCTGGAGTTGTTGACAGAATTTGCCGGCCTGGTGCGCAAGTCCTCAGAAATTGAGCGTGCGGCGATTGTGGTGGACATTCGCGAGGGGCAGACGCTGGACCGCTTGCCCGAGATTCTGAAGCGCGTAAAACAGCTACTGCCGACGCGTGTGGTCTTTCTGGATGCACAGGATGCCATCCTGGTGCGGCGCTACTCCGAGACGCGGCGGCCGCATCCGCTGCGCCGGTCAGAGACGGTGGAACGCTCCATTGTGGAGGAGCGGCAACTGCTGGAGCCGATCCGGAATGTTGCCGATGCGCTGATCGACACCTCAAACTTCAATGTTCATGAGCTGCGTGCGCAGATACAGTCACGGTTTGGGCAAGGGGAAAAGCGCCAGAGTCTGCTGGTTTCCTGCCTGAGCTTTGGCTTCAAGAACGGCGTGCCGCTGGATGCCGACCTGGTGTTTGACGTGCGCTTTCTGCCCAATCCGCATTTTGTGCCGGAGTTCCGCAAGAAGACCGGCAAAGACCCGAAGGTGGCCGCCTTCGTGCGCGGCTTTCCGCAGACGGAAGAGTTTCTGGGCAAGGTGACGGACCTGATGCTCTACCTGCTGCCGCATTATGTGGAGGAAGGCAAGAGCTATCTGACGGTAGCCTTTGGCTGCACGGGCGGACAACACCGCAGCGTGATGATGGCCGAGGAGA
>VFSW01014473.1_pt1 | contig 10900 bp, 9 predicted proteins | sample 5358111 | NCBI WGS metagenome assembly VFSW01 (sample SAMN11554181, study PRJNA540505) | mine drainage metagenome | isolation source: sediment from site ElyBrook_90M | place: USA: Ely Copper Mine, Vershire, VT | collected 2017
GACCTCGCCGTGCTTCAAACGCTGCAGGATTTTGTGCGCTGGAAGCGGCAAGGAGTACTCCTCGAGTTCAAGCCGCAAGGCTTTGACAAGATCGACGCAAGCTTTAGCGACCCGAGCGGAGCTTTCATCGCCGTTCAGGTGAACGCCCATACCTATGCCTACAATCCTGATTTAGTGAAAGCCAAAGACGTGCCGCGCTCGGCGGTCGACTTCCTCAATCCTCGCTTCAAGGGCAAGGTGGTGTCCTGCTATCCCGCCGGTGACGATGCCACGCTCTACGCCTTCTACAGCATCGTGCAGAAATACGGCTGGTCCTACATGGACCGCTACATGGCCAACCAGCCGAATTTCATTCAGGGCCATCTTGGCGTCGCGCGCAGCATCGCCTCTGGCGAAAATCTTGTCACGTTTGACACGATCGCCGCCATCAGCATGGACCAGCTGAATCTCGGCCTGACGCAAGCCGTCGCTTTCCCGCAAAACGATCCGCTCCCCATCTGGCCGTTCACCGCAGCCATCTTCAAATCCGCACCCCATCCCAACGCGGGAAAGCTTTTCCTCACGTGGTACCTTTCGCCCGAGGAGCAAACCAGAACAGGAAACTGGTCGCCGCGCTCCGACGTCTCCGCCCCCTACGGCTGGAATCCGATCCTTTCTTACAAAGTCGTCAACAATTACCGCGCCTTCCTCACCAACACGAAGCAGCTCGAAGAATTGAGAAAACGTTTCGAGGCCTACACCGGGCCGGTGAAGAATGTGGGCGGCGTGCGGTAGGGAACTCTCCGCAGACTGATGAATCGCACGATGCCTCCAGAGTGCGGTCAAGACGCTATGGGAAATTCCCGGGTCTGAAGACCCAGGCTACAGCATCCTGCCACAATCGCGAGTCTCTCTGCCCGTGCAAGGTGGCAGCGGGCTTGCTGTAGCCTCCCTCTTCAGAGGCGGGGAATTTCTTGCACGTTATTGGAAATGCGGAGCTTTTGCATCACAACACTGCACTGATGCTTGGAAGAAATGGTATCCTGCCACGCGATGCCCGGTGGGTGGCGAGCAAAATGCTCGCCCGGTGCCACGAGGACTCACACCTCTCGGTCGTGATCGAGTTGAGGTGTAAGAGGGCGCTGTGTTCCGGGCCAAATCGAATTTAACCCAGGAGGGTTACTGTGAGAGCGATTCGTGTGCTGTGTTTTGTCGCGGCGATGTGCGTTTCGGCATTGGCATTTGGCCAGGAGCCGGCCAAGCAGACGCCGAAAATGGGTAGCAAAGAGTGGACGGACCTCGAAAAGACGCTTTGGGACGTGGATCAACAGTGGCTGTGCAGCGCGGGCGCCACTCCGTATCACAAGGACTACAAAGAATGCGTCGAATTCCGCAACCAATTTTGGACCGATCAGTTTTTCGAGATTTCCATCAAAGGAAAAGTTCAGACCAAGGCCGAGATGATTGCCATGCAGAGGGCGGCTCACCCGTCCAAGGGCGTTGGCCCGCATCCCGATGATTTCAAGCTGATGGCGGTGTACGGCAATTTTGCCCTTGCGACCGATCACACGTTTCTGCAGAGCGAAAGCACGGACGGCAAAGTTGCCGGCACCGAAACGCGTGTGCTTCGCATGTTCGCCAAGGAAGATGGGAAATGGAGACCCGCCGGCGCCGCTCTGGTGCCCGTCATTCAATAACAATGTTCTGTTGCAGTGGTGGTGACCTAATTAGAAAATTGCCGCGGCAAATCTGTATTGTAGGAGGTCGGGGGCTTTAGCCCCGAAGTTTAGGGTCGTTCATTTGCGGGCTTCAGACCCTGAAGCCTCAGGGCCTAAAGACCACTCTTATGCGAATCTGGTTGTCCGACCTAAAGGTCGGGCCTCCTTCAAACCGACTTCAACTTCGATTGTGAGAGATGGGTCGAAACTAGGACAATACTGAACAGGGGTACACGTTTGGGGATGGCGGGGTGTTCCGCGCCATTGATCCCTGCGTCTTTTTGATAAACTTGAGCGTAGACCCCACAGCGAGAGGAGGAACGCCATGGCAACCGGACCTCTCGTGGCAGCAGCGCCCTATCTCATCGAACAGAAATATCAGGAGTACACGCCTGACCAGCATGCGGTTTGGGCTGAGTTGGTGCGCCGGCGGCGTCCGCAGGTGGATGTGTATGCCTGCCAGGAATATCTCGAAGGATATGAAATCATCGGATTGCAGGATGATCGGCTGCCAAATCTTAGCGTGATTAGCGATCGAATAGGGCCCAGAACCGGATGGAGCACCACGCCAGTGAGCGGCTTTCTTCCAGGGGAAGCGTTTTTTGAAATGCTGGCGGCGCGCAAGTTCCCGACAACCACATGGCTGCGCAGTCACGATTCCCTCGAATACATTCCCGAACCGGACATTTTTCATGATGTCTTCGGACATGTCCCCATGCATGCGCATCCCGTATTTGCGGACTTCCTACAGCATTACGGCAGCATCTGCGCAAAAGCGAAAGATGCGGACATCCTGGAGCGATTGGGCCGTTTGTTTTGGTACACGGTTGAGTTCGGATTGATTCGGCAGGATGGAAAAATTAAGGTTTATGGCAGCGGCGTCATCAGCTCTCATCGGGAATGCACAAACGTGATCGAAAGAGGCTGCGGGGTCAGAGATTTTAATCTGGACGAAGTTCTCGCAAGTCCCGTCAAAGTTGACGAAATTCAGAAACGGCTGTTTGCGATCGAGAGCTTCGATCAAATCTACGAGGCCGTGCAAGAAGCCGAAAAGAGGTTGATGGCACGTTAAATCCTGGGCGACTCCTCACTCTTGAAATCTTACAAGATTTGACAGTGGATCGAAACGCGATCACAATCCCCGAAACTAGTGGGAGGTGCAACATGTCCACCCATATGTGCCTCGATTGTGATTCACCTGGCGACGGGAATTGTCCTGCGTGCCACGGCATAGGAAAAGTCCTGGGAGAGAATGTCCCGGGCGCGTTCGGCGGACTCGGGGATGAAGTATCTTGTGCTACATGCAATGGCAGCGGCGAGTGCCAGAAATGCGATGGAAGCGGGCAAGTCGAGGTCGGAGGCGAAGGTTGATAGCCTGCCCGGCCGCGTGCAATCGCTCGTAATTCGTCAATAACCTAGGAGATCTTTCGTGAAATCGAATGGAGTGCTGCGTCTTTTTACATTTGCGGTCGCGCTGCCACTGGCTGCCGCGTCGCTTGTTGCCGTTGGAACTGCGAAGAGTGGCCCTCCGCAGGTGATGAGCCCCGGCGGCAGTGTGGAGCAGGAAGTGAAGGATGTCGATCAGCAATGGCTGCGAGCCGCATCGACGCAAGACGGGGATACGCTCAAGCAAATTTTTGCGGATGGCATGTTCGAGGTGCAAAAGGGCGGCGTTGTCGTCACCGGCGCGGAAATGCGCAAGACTCTCACCGCGCCCGGCCGCCACATTCAAATCAATATCGACCAGGTTGAGGTGCGCGGAATTTATGGAAACACGGCGATCCTCACCGATCGCACGACGCAAGAGGGCGTCGCGCCCGATGGGCGCAAGATCAGCGGCCTATACACCGTATTGCGCGTCCTGATCCAGCAGAACGGCGCATGGCACGCCATCGGCGCGGAGATGACTCCGCTCAAGGCGTCGACCGCTGCCACGCCGATGCTCGATACCGCGGGCGCCGGAAAAGATAAGCCTGCGATGAGCGGCGTGGAACAGGAGCTCATCGATCTCGATCACAAGTGGGTCGATGCCGCCACCAAAGGCGACACGGAGTTCTTGAAAGGCCTGTTTGGCGAGCGCATGTTTGAGGTGCAGCCCGACGGCCACGCCGATACCGGCCAGGAAATGCTGAAGAGAATTGCCACGCGAAAACCTGGTCACATCGAAGGCTATTGCGATCAGATCCAGATACGAGGCGTCTATGGGGACACAGCGATCCTCACTGATCGCCGCGTACGAAAGGGAACCGCCGCCGACGGCAAAGACATCAGCGGCCAATGGCGCGTCACTCGAGTCTTCGTGAAGCAGGGCGGGAATTGGCGGGCTGTCGCGGCCGCAATGACAACCATCGAATGATCAGTAGCGCAGCCACTCTTGGCTGCGCTGGTTTTGCAATCGTCGAAAATGTGCGGACGGGTGAAAGTAGAGAAAATCGCACAGCCAAGAGTGGCTGTGCTACTCACTGCACAGTGAAAACCAGAACCTCCGCGCAAGTTGCTCCGTGCGGCGGCACGGCTACAAAATACTCATTTAATGCAGGCACCAATAAACCGGTTTTGCCCAACGGGCCAGTGGGAACCTTCCCGATGGCCTGATAGTGGTCCGGGTCGATTTCCTTAAAGACGTTGACGAACCCTTCGCCGGTGGCCACGTAAACCCTTTGGCTTGCGGGATCGAACACCATGTCGTCGACGCCGGTAGAGATCGGGAGATTTTGAAGTACCTTTCCGGTATCGGAATCCAGCACATTCAGATTGCCGTCGCGGCACGCGGCGAAGAGCCGATGATTTTTTTCGTCAATCGCAACGGAAGCGTTCACTTTACACGTTAGTGGCCATACGGCAGCCACCGCCTGCTTCTTGCGGTCAATCACGCCAATGGAATTCTTCTCAGTCATATTTAGGAAAAGTCTGGATCCCGATTTCTCGACCACCATGGCTTCCAGGCGATTGGAATCGATCTTGATTTGACCAACGCGCTCGCCCGTATCCATGTTCACGATTTCCAGGAATGTGTGGTTGAGTTTTGCATCCAGACCGCCGTCCGCGATGTACAGATTGTGTGTCACGGGGTCGTACCCGGTCGCATCAGCGTCCGCGAGGAGTTTGACGGTCTTCAGCAGTGCGTATGTGGTTCCGTTGAAAATTTTCAAATCGCCATCGGAGCCGTCGGTCACGAAAATCCTGTCAATATCCGCGCGGTACACCACAGAATGCCCGACTCCGATTCCCCGGATGCTGTGCACAAACTTGCCGGTGCGAATATCGTAGACTTCAATCGACTTGTTATCTTCCGGGACGACGAAGAGGCGGTTGTTCTTCAGATCGGGCGTCAAGTGGTCGAAATGGTTCTGAACGCCGACCATGCGCGTCGTCGTCAGATTCTTGGCCAGCTGATCCGCCGAAACGTCGGGTTCACCGCTGCGGATATCCGCAAGTTCGATGGTCTTAACCAATTTCAGTGGAGGCGTATCCTCGGCAAACACGAAAGCGCGCGGCGCGGTCCACGCAGCCATGGCGAGCGCGGCAATCCAGAAGAAATACCGTTGGTACGGACGCATCAATCCCTCCCCCCCTTCAAAACTCGATAGAATAGCAGTGCGGCAATTCCGAAATGATAGCACGCGACTGAGCCTAGCTACAAAAACACCCGCATTGGGATTTGCCTTCGCGCCTCTTCTGGCAGGCCCTTCGGGCAAAAAAAACCGGCAAACGTCTCATCCAATTCTGCGCGGCTCTCGTAGTACAAGCTGCAGGCCAAAACAAAAACGGAAGAGATGGAGAACGAAATGAAGAAGATTGCGCAGATGTGTATCATTACGGTAGTTGTAGCATCTGCAATCCGTTCCGCGAATAACCCCATGGTGGGCGGCCATGAGATGTTCCCGTCGAAGAATATCGTCCAGAACGCTTTGAACTCCGACGATCACACGACGCTGGTGGCCGCAGTGAAGGCTGCCGGACTGGTGGATACGCTGGAAGGGCCCGGACCGTTCATCGTATTTGCGCCCACGAATGAAGCGTTCGCAAAACTTCCCGCAGGAACTGTGGATACCCTGCTCATGACGGAAAACAAAGCCACGCTCACGAAAATTCTCACTTATCACGTCGTGTCGGGGAGAATGGACTCAAAAGAAATCGCCAAGGCGATCAAGGCCGGCAACGGCCGGGCGGAGTTACCAACGTAAGGGGCGGCAAGCTGTGGGCCAGCATGCAGGGCAAGGACATCGTCCTCACCGACGAAAAGGGCGGCATGGCCAAGGTCACCATCGCGAACGCCACCCAATCGAACGGCGTAATCCACGTGATCGATACAGTGCTTCTACCCAACTAAACCAAACAGATTTCACACAGCGGGCCCAGAGAACTCAGAGAAAACCTGAAGAACCAGCCGCAGAGGCACAGAGAAGCGGATGTTTTATTGCAAAAACATTTTCCCGCTTTCTCTGTGCCTATGTGGCTCTGTGGTAATTCTCCCCTTTGCTTGACACCGGCGGGACGTGGGCGTATACGGGATGTGACCCTGTCCACGGCCGGAGAAACTCAAGGAGGCAAGTCATGAGCGCCAAAAAGCGGGAAATCGGAACACGCATTAGCCAACTGGAAGCAGGTGCGCAACGCGCGAAGCCGGTCCTGCGCCAACACGCCAAGGAAATCCAGCCCTACGGAAAAATCGCCAAATTGTCGATCGCCCTCGATGAGACCGCCTGTGAATCGAGCATCAACAACCTGAACCAAATCCTGGCAGACACCATGACGTTGCGCGATATGTACAAAAAGCATCACTGGCAGGTCGCGGGCGCCACGTTTTACCAACTGCATTTGCTATTTGACAAGCACCACGGCGAGCAGGACGAACTTGTTGACACTATTGCCGAGCGGATTCAGCTCCTCGGCGGCGTCAGCATAGCCATGGCGGCAGACGTTGCGGAAACCACGATCATTCCGCGTCCGCCCCGCGGCAGGGAAGAAGTGCCTGTGCAGATTTCGCGCCTTCTCGAAGCGCACGAGTTCATCCTGAAAGAGGCGCGCACGATGGCTCGGGAAGCCTCCGAAGTCGGCGACGACGGAACCAACGATCTGCTCGTGAGTGACGTCATTCGCGGCAACGAATTGCAGGTCTGGTTCCTCTCCGAGCATTTGGTGGCCATGCCGCTGTCGCATCCGGAGCAGGCTAAAGCCGCGTCGTCCGCGAGCTAGTTTGCGGTTTCTCTCGGCGGACACGCCAAAAGGTTTCACCATAGAGGGCACAGAGGACACAGAGAAATTCCGGAAGAGACGGTTTTTGCCCTGATTTCTGCGTGCTGCATGTGCCCTTCGTGATATTGATCCGCAATTTGTTGTGTTGCCCGTCGAGTTGCGATTCGCTTTGTAGGGCCGGGCTTCAGCCCGGTCGAAACGAGCTATATTAAAAGCGGCTTTAGCGGCTGAAGCTGTGTTTAGTTGCGGCTCGTCGCACCGGCTCAAATCCCGCTTTCCGTTTTTGCGATTCACCCTTTGTTTATCCCCGCCGATTTTCCGCGAATCATCGCGACTAGTTCCCTCGTGACCGGCACGTCGATGCCATGTTCTTCCGCGCGTCGAAGAATCGGCCCGGCGACGGCGTCGAGTTCCGGTGGATTACCCGCCGCGACGTCCTTCTGCATCGAGCTGCGCCCTCCCTGCGGTGTTTTATCGAAGAATGTAAGGATCATCGAGGCGTCGAGCGGTGTCCCGTTCGCTGTGCCCACGGCGGCCACTTCGCGGACCACGGCTTCCAACCTCTTTCGCCACGCAGGATCGCGGTTCACTTCGCCGATGGTCAGCCCCGCAGCCGTGGTTGTCAGCGCAAACGGCGCGAGGAAGGACAGTTTCGTCCAAAGTATCTTCATCTCATCCGCGACGAATTGACAGGCGAAGCCGAACTTCCTGAATTCCTCGACCGTTGACGCCAGCCTGCCCTCGCCGATCGAGGAGAACGTAAGGCGTATTGCCATGCCGCGATGAATAATCCTGCCGGGCGCGATGCGTTCGGCCTCCACGCCAATGCTTGCCGGGACGACTCGATCATGTCCAAAGCGCGCCCGCAGCAACGCGATATGGTCAATCCCATTCAGCAGGGGAACGACCGCGCCAATTTGACCGGGATCCACGGTGACGCTCCTCAGCGCGGATTCGAGTTGCGTGGCCTTCACTGTGATCCACAACACATCGTACGGCGCCGCGACGCTCGCGGCACGATCCACCGGAACGCTGAATGAGCCTAGGGGACTCTCGATCGAAAGCTCCGCCGGATAGTCCTTCAGCGCCTCTGGCCGAAGCACGAGCGTGACGGATTCTCCCGACTTCGCGAGCGCCACCCCGATGAGCCCTCCAACGCCGCCTGCTCCCAGAATCGCGTGACGCATGTTCTCCTCCAATATCCAATTCGTAGGACAGGCTCTTGCGGTGAGCGAAGGCGAACCATCAGCCTGTCTCAGCTGCACAAACCGGGACCGTCGCAAAAGTCGCCATATAGGCCCTGGCCCGTCCACGTTCGGCCGCCAGTGCAGGCGTCCATTGTACGCCGAGTTGCTTTGCGGAGAACCCACAGGTTTGTGGTGAAAGTAGGGGAAAAGCGGACATTTGACCCATTTTTCATGTGGCGCTCATTCCCTTGGAATCAATGTAGGTTACGAAACGTGGGCAGATATCGACTAGGGTCTTGAGGGAGGTCCCGATGCTATGATTCCAATATGGTGACGGAAAAAGGCACGCCTAAGATTGCTTACTTCTGCATGGAGATCGCTCTGGACCCAGCGATTCCTTCTTATGGCGGAGGTTTGGGCATCCTGGCAGGCGATATGCTGCGCTCGGCAGCCGATTTGGAACTGCCCATGCTTGCGATTTCGTTGGCATACCGAAACGGCTATTTCCGGCAACGATTGGATCAGGAAGGCAATCAAGTCGAGGAGCCTGATCCGTGGCAGCCAGAGACGGTTCTTCCCTCTGTCGAAGCGGCGTTTACCGTTCGCATCGAGGATCGTGACGTTCACGTCCGCGCATGGCGCTACAGCGTCCACGGATTGTCAGGGTTCATTGTGCCCGTCTATTTGCTGGATACCGATCTACCGGAAAACTCCGATTACGACCGCACGCTTACCGATGCGCTGTACGGAGGTGACCAGCGCTATCGAATCTGCCAGGAAGTGCTGCTGGGGATTGGCGGCATCACCTTGCTGCGGCATCTGAACGTTTCGCACATCGGAAGCTATCACATGAACGAAGGGCACGCCGCGTTCCTCACCTTGGCGATGCTGGAGGAGCAGCTCAAGCTTCGCAAGTACACTGTGGCCGTGGAAGCGGACATCGAAGTGGTGCGCCGCCGCTGCGTTTTTACGACGCATACCCCGGTGGAAGCGGGTCACGACCGGTTTCCCTGGGAACTGGTGCGCCAGGTGCTTGGGGAATACAGAACCGGCTTGCTGCAGCAAGCGGGCTTCGCCAATGCGAATATGCTCAATATGACCGACATGGCCATTCACTTTTCCCGGTATGTGAACGGAGTAGCCATGCGGCACGGCGAAGTCTCGCAACACATGTTCCCTCAGTTCCCGATCCACGCGATTACGAATGGGGTTCATGCCGCCACATGGGCATCACCGCAATTTCAGGAATTATTCGACCGCGAGATTCCGGAATGGCGCCGCGATAACGCGTATATGCGCTACGCAATAGGGATTCCAGTCGAGGAGATTCGCAAGGCGCATTGTCTTGCCAAGCAGGCCCTGATTAAGGAAGTGCAGAAACGATCCGCGGTACAACTGGATGAATCGGTGCTCACCATCGGCTTCGCCCGCCGCGCGGCAACCTACAAGCGGGCCGATTTGTTGTTCAAGGACATCGAACGGCTGAAATCCATCGCCAAGACGGCCGGCCCGATGCAAATTTTATATGCCGGCAAAGCCCATCCCCACGACGCAGGCGGCAAAGCCCTGATCCAGCGCGTGATTCAGGCCGCTGCTGGACTGAATGACAATATCAAGATCGTTTACCTTGAGAACTACAATATGACGCTCGCCAAACTCATAACTTCGGGCGTGGATCTCTGGCTGAACACCCCTCAGCGTCCGCAGGAGGCTTCCGGTACCAGCGGCATGAAGGCGGCCCTAAACGGCGTTCCCAGCCTGAGCGTGCTGGACGGCTGGTGGGTCGAGGGTTGCGTCGAGGGCGTGACCGGCTGGGCCATCGGATTCGACAGCAAAATCGTCGGCGACGAATCGACCGCCGAGGTCGCCTCGCTTTACGACAAACTCGAACACTACATCATTCCCATGTTCTACCGCGCGCCCGAAGCCTACGCCCACGTTATGAGATCGTGTATCTCGCTGAACGCCAGCTTCTTCAACACCCATCGCATGCTGAGCCAATACAAGGCAAATGCGTACTCACCCCGGGCCCTGATCAAAAAGGCGAAGGAAGTTTAAGCGGAGCATTATTCCTTCCATTTGAATTTGCAATGATCGCCGGCTTCTGCGCTGCTTCCCAATCCGTAAAACCTTCGGGGTATACCGGATAGTACGGGCGCACTATGGCCCCCGTCTGGTCCTAACGGTAGCCTACTCCTACGAAACGAAAGAACCAGCTGAGGGCTTCATCTCCAGAAGAGCTGAGCCGGAGGCCTTGAAGGAGTCTGCCGTGAATGTGCTCCAACAGAGGATTTTTTCCCTGAAAGATGAAGCCCCCGCAAACCGGTTAGACCGGCGCCGCGAGCCTCGCGTTCAAGTCGATCGCTTAGTCTATGTCCAGCTAGCCGATTCAGGAGACAGTTATTTCGAGGAGGTCCGCAGGATGAGGGACCTCAGCCGCAGCGGGTTCTACTTCATTACGGAAAGAGATTCCTACCAACCAGGGATCCAATTGCACGTAGTACCTGCCTTCGGTTGTCTCAACCTGGAGTACTTGGGTGAGGTGGTGAGGGTCGAGCAGTTGCCCTTCGGGGAGTTCGGCGTTGCTGTCCGTCTGCTTCACGTTGAGAAAATGGCAGTCAGCACTCGTTCAACAACCATGTCGGCGTTCGAAGCTCTTGTGCGGGCGGATAGCTCTCCGGTAGTCCTCCCGCAATGCGATTCAAACACTTCGTCGTAGGTTTCTCGGCATCACTCGTCAGGATTTTTGGTCCTTATACTTACTCAGTAGTGTCCCAACATTTCGCCTTTCAGTTTCCGTAAGTTGTTGATGAGAAA
>VFSW01014474.1_pt1 | contig 10900 bp, 7 predicted proteins | sample 5358111 | NCBI WGS metagenome assembly VFSW01 (sample SAMN11554181, study PRJNA540505) | mine drainage metagenome | isolation source: sediment from site ElyBrook_90M | place: USA: Ely Copper Mine, Vershire, VT | collected 2017
ATCGTCGCCCTGGTCATGGGGGGCGTCCAAGTCGAGCGGGCCGAGACCGGGGCGGAGATCGCCGTCGTGCTGAACCAGACCCCCTTCTACGCCGAGAGCGGCGGTCAGGTCGGCGACACCGGACGCATCACAGGTGCCGACGGGCTGGTGATTGCCGTGACCGATACCCAGAAGAAGCTCGGCGATCTCTTCGTCCATCTCGGCCACGTCGAGGCCGGCAGCGCGCGGGTCGGCGCGCCAGTGCTGCTGGCGGTCGACCATACGCGGCGGAGCGCCATTCGGGCGCACCATTCGGCGACGCATCTGCTGCACGAGGCGCTGCGCCGCCGCCTCGGAGAGCATGTCGCGCAGAAGGGCAGCCTGAACGCGCCCGACCGGCTGCGCTTCGACGTCAGCCATCCGAAGCCGATCACCGCCGAGGAGCTGGCCTGGGTGGAGGCCGAGGTCAATGCCCGCATCCGCGAGAACAGCGCGGTGACGACGCGGCTGATGACCCCCGAAGCCGCCGTGGCCGAGGGCGCAATGGCGCTGTTCGGTGAAAAATATGGCGAGGAAGTGCGGGTGGTCGCGATGGGACGCGGCGAGGGCAACCGTGCTGCCTATTCGATCGAGCTGTGCGGCGGCACCCACGTCGCGCGTACCGGCGATATCGGCCTCTTGCAGATCGTCGCCGAAGGCGGGGTCAGCGCGGGCGTGCGGCGAATCGAGGCGGTCGCCGGCGCCGCCGCATTGGACGCGGTGACGGCACAGCGGCGCCTGCTGGCCGAGGCCGCAATGGGGCTGCGGGTGCAGCCGGCCGAGCTCCCCGCACGCCTCGCCGTTCTGCTCGAGGAGCGGCGGCGCTTCGAGCAGCAGATCGCCGAGCTGCAGAAAAAGCTGGCCACCGGGGCCGGAGCGGCCGCGGTGGAGGATATCAACGGCATCCGACTGGCCGCTCGCAATCTCGGCGATGTTCCGCCGCGCGAACTGAAGAATTTGGCCGATGCCATCCAGAAGCAGATCGGCAGCGGCGTCGTCGCCCTGGTCTCCACCGCCGAGGGCAAGGCGAGCATCGTCGTTGGCGTTTCGCCTGACCTTGCGCCGCGTTTCAGCGCCGTCGAACTTGTGCGCGCGGCGAGCGCGGCGGTCGGGGGCAAAGGCGGCGGCGGACGGCCGGACCTGGCGCAGGCCGGCGGGCCCGACGCGGCGGCGGCGGACGCGGCGCTCGCCGCGGTGCGGGGCGCGCTGGCCGTCTGACGAGCCTCATTCTGATCCGGACCAGGGAGAGCCAACGCCATGCGCCTCACCATCTTCGTCACCGGCGCCACTGCCGGCTTCGGCCGGGCCAGCGCGACACGCTTCGTGCGCGATGGTCACCGCGTCATCGCCGCCGGGCGCCGACGCGACCGGTTGGAGGCGCTGGCCACCGAACTCGGGCCCTCGCTGCTCGCGTTCGCGATGGACGTCACCGACACCGCGGCGGTCGATGCGCTGCCGCGATCCCTGCCCGCGGACTGGGGCGTGGTCGACGTGCTCGTCAATAATGCCGGGCTGGCCCTCGGGCTCGACCCGGCGCACCGCGCCAGCGTGGCCGACTGGGACCAGATGGTGGCGACCAACATCACCGGGCTGATCCACATGACCCGCGCGCTGCTGCCGGGAATGGTCGAGCGCAATCGTGGCCATATCGTCAATCTCGGCTCGATCGCTGGCACCTACCCCTATCCGGGCGGCCATGTGTACGGGGCGAGCAAGGCGTTCGTGAAGCAGTTCAGTCTGAATCTGCGCGCCGATCTGGTTGGCACCGGGGTGCGGGTGACGGATCTGGAGCCCGGCCTGTGCGGCGGCACCGAGTTCAGCAGCGTCCGCTTCCGCGGCGATACCGACAAGGCCGCCGCGATCTATGCCGGGACCCAGCCGCTGAGCGCCGAGGACATCGCCGAGGCCACGGCCTGGGTGGTCGGGCTGCCGGCACATTTCAATGTCAACCGCATGGAAATCATGCCGACCTGCCAGGCGCCGGGACCGCTGGCGGTCAAGCGGGCCGTGTAGCCTTGGGCGCCTCGACTGCACATCTGGAGAAGATTCTCGACCGCTTCCGGGTCACCGACGGCCGGAAATTCCGCCTCGCCGATATCGACCCGGCCGATACCGCGGGGCTCGATCTGGCCAAGGACGAGGCCGAGACCATTCTCCGCCGCAACGTGCAGCGCCTCGCGGAGCTGCAAGCGTTGCTCTTCGCCCAGGACCGCTGGTCGCTGTTGTGCGTGTTCCAGGCCATGGACGCCGGCGGCAAGGACGGCACCATCAAGCACGTGATGTCGGGCGTGAATCCCCAGGGCGTGCAGGTGAGTTCGTTCAAGGAGCCAGGTCCGGAGGAACTCGCCCACGGGTTCCTCTGGCGGGTGATGCGCAAGCTGCCGGCGCGCGGCCAGATCGGCATCTTCAACCGGAGCCATTACGAGGAAGTGCTGGTCGTCCGGATGCATCCCGAACTGCTTGCCGCGCAGCGGGTTCCGCACGCCGTACGCGGCAAAGAGTTCTGGCAGCGCCGGTTCGAGGACATCGCCGCCTTCGAGGCCTACCTCGCCCGCCAGGGTATGGTGGTGTTGAAATTCTTTCTGCATATCTCCCGCTCCGAGCAGAAGCGGCGATTGTTCGCGCGGCTCGACGACCCGCACAAGAACTGGAAATATCGTCCCACCGACCTTGCCGAGCGCCACCACTGGGATGGCTACATGGCGGCCTATGAGCAGGCGATCGCCGAGACCGCCGCGCCACACGCGCCGTGGTTCGTCGTGCCGGCAGACCATAAATGGTTCGCGCATCTGCTCGTCGTCGCGGCGATGATCGAGGCGCTTGAGCGGCTGGATCTGGACTATCCTGCGCTCACCGCGGCGCAGCGCGATCTGATCGCCAAGGCGCGAGAGCAGCTCGCAACGGACCCGAGCTAGACCCGCATGCGTGGTCGGCGCGCGTGGCTGACCTCGACGGCATTGCTGGCGCTGGGCGCCTGCACCGGCCCGAACCCGCCAATGCCGCAGCTGGCAACCACACCCCCTCAACCGGTTCGACCAGGACCATACCAAGTGCTGACCCCTGCTGAGGCGGCGACCCTCGAGGCGATCGTCGATCGGCTGATCCCACCCGACGACCTAGGACCCGGCGGCCGCGAGGCGGGCTGCGCCCGGTTCATCGACAGCCAGCTTGCCGGCCCGTTTGGACGCAGCGAGTCGCTCTATCTGCAGCCGCCATTCCTGGAGGGACCACCCGAACAGGGACCGCAGTCCCCGCTCACCCCTGCCGTGCGCCTGCGCGGGGGCCTCGTCGCGCTCGAAGCCTACTGCCGCGCCGCCTTTGTCGGCCGCGCGTTCACCGCCCTGCCGCCTCCGGCGCAGGATCGGCTGCTGTCCGAGATCGAAGCCGGCACGCTCGCGCTTGCCGGCGTCAATGCGCACGCCTGGTTCGACTTGGTGCTGCAGATGACCATGGAAGGATTTTTCGCCGACCCGATCTACGGCGGCAACCGTCAGATGGCGGGCTGGCGCCTGATCGGCTTCCCCGGGGCACGGTATGATTACCGGGACTGGGTCGAACGCCATGGTGCCGCCTACGCACTCCCACCGGTGGGCATCGGCGGTCGCCCGGGGTGGCACGATGCCGGCTGAGCCCTTGCCCGCGGCAGATGTCGTCATTGTCGGCTTCGGCTGGTCCGGGGCCCTGATCGCTGAGGCCCTGAGCGCCGCCGGGCTCGGCGTCGTCGCCCTCGAGCGTGGTCCGTATCGCGATACGGCGAGCGATTTCCCTCCAGGCTTCGCTCCGGATGAGCTGCGCTATGCAGTACGCCACGACCTCGTCGTCCCGACGGCACAGAACACCATCACATTCCGCAACCGCGCCGGCCAGACAGCGCTGCCGGTGCGCCAATGGGGGTCGTTCCTGCCGGCCTCCGGCGCCGGCGGCGGAGGGGTGCATTGGAACGGCCAGACCTGGCGGTTCCGACCGAGCGACTTCGTGCTGCGGAGCCACCTTCTCAACGCGCACGGCCACGACGTGATTCCGGGCGACGTCACCATCCAGGACTGGGGCGTGAGCTACGCGGAACTCGAACCCTTCTACGACCGCTTCGAGTATCTCGCCGGCATCTCCGGCCGGGCGGGGAACCTGCGCGGGCACCGGCAGGCGGGTGGCAACCCGTTCGAGGGGCCACGCCAGCGCGACTACCCGACGCCGCCGATGCGAATGACCCTGGCGCCGACCAGCTTCGCCGATGCGGCGCGAGCGCTCGGCTATCATCCGTTCCCGCAGCCTGCCGCCAATCTTTCCGAGCCCTACTCCAATCCGCTGGGCGTGGTGATCGGGCCCTGCAGCTATTGCGGCTTTTGCGAGCGCTTCGGCTGCGGCAACTATTCCAAAGCCAGCCCGCAAACCGTGCTGATGCCGGTACTGCGGCGGCGCCCCAATTTCGCGCTTCGTACCGGCGCCGAGGTGCTCGAAATCTCACGCACGCCCGATCGCCGGCACGCGCGCGGGGTTCGCTACGTCGATTCCTATGGCGTCGAGCGGTACCAGCGGGCGGAACTGGTCATTCTCGCGGCCTACACGTTCGAGAATGTGCGCCTTCTGCTGCTCTCCGGCATCGGCCGACCCTATGATCCGAGCGACGGCAGTGGCGTCATAGGACGCAACTATGCCTATCAAACGACCGCCTCGGTGCAGCTGTTCTTCGACGAGACCCGCTTCAACCCCTTCATCGGCGCCGGTGCTCTGGGGATGGTGGTGGACGATCTGAATGCCGACGGGCGCGACCATGCGCGCCTCGGTTTCATCGGCGGGGCCCATCTCGCGGCAATGCAATCCGGCGGACGGCCGATCCAGTCGCTCCCGACGCGCCCCGGCACGCCGCGCTGGGGGAGTGCGTGGAAGCGGGCGGTGGCGCGCGACTACCTGCGCAATGTGCGTCTCGGCGCCTCGGGCAGTTCGCTCAGCCATCGCGGCGCCTGGCTCGATCTCGATCCGACCTACCGCGACCGGCACGGGCGCCCGCTGCTGCGCATGACCTTCGATTTCCACCCCAATGATTTGCGCATGATCCGGCATGCGACCGATCGGCTGGCCGAGATCGGCCTGGCCATGCAGCCTGCGAAGATGGTGGTAAACCAGAGGAGCGGACCGTACAGCGTCGTGCCGTACCAAAGCACGCACAATGTCGGCGGCGCGGTCATGGGGCGTGATCCCGCGACGAGCGTGGTCAATCCCTGGCTCCAGAGTTGGGACGTAGCGAACCTGTTCGTCGTCGGCGCATCGTCCTTTCCGCAGAATCCCAGCTACAACCCGACCGGCACCGTCGCCGCGCTGGCACTGCGGGCGGCGAATGCGATCCTCACGCGCTATCTTCCAGCCCCGGGCCCCCTGGTGCCGCGATGAGAGTGCTGGCCGCGCTCGGGCTGCTCGCCGGACTCGTGGCTGCCGCCCATGCCGAGACCCCGGCCGAGCGCGGGCGCTACCTGGCTACCGTTGGCGATTGCGTCGCCTGCCACACCGCTCCAGGCGGGATTCCGTTCGCCGGCGGACGGCCGATCGAGACGCCGTTCGGACCGATCATCGCGCCCAACCTGACGCCCGACCGCGCCAGCGGGCTCGGCGCCTGGTCTGATGCCGATTTCCTCGCCGCACTGAAGCGCGGCCTCCGCCCCGACGGCACGCGCCTCTACCCCGCCTGCCCGTATGTTTATTTCAGCGCGGTGCGCGACGAGGACCTGCTCGCCATCCGCGCGTTCCTGGCGACGCTCGCCCCTATTGCCAACCCGGCGCGCGGAACGGGGTTCGTCTTTCCCTTCAACCTGCGTCCGCTGATGCTGTTCTGGGACGCGCTGTATTTTCGCCCCGCCCCCTTCGTGCCGGATCCGGCCCATTCCGCGGCGTGGAACCGCGGTGCCTATCTCGTCGAGGGCCTCGGCCATTGCGGCGCCTGCCACAGCGCGAAGGGCGCGCTCGGCGCCGACCGTGAGCCGGGGGTGCTGGGCGGGGGGCGCGTGCGTGCCTGGTTCGCCCCCGATCTCGGCGGCGATCCACGCGCCGGTCTCGGCGGCTGGAGCCTCGACGACATCGCGCGCTACCTCGCCACTGGCAGCAATGGTCGCGCGCTGGCGGCGGGACCAATGGCCGAGGTGGTAGAGAATTCGACGGCACGGCTGACGGCTGCGGACCTCGGCGCCATCGCGCTCTATCTGAAGCAGGACGCGTCCCTGTCGCCGCCTTTCGCGGGACCATCACCGGCGCCGAACGACAGGATCGGGGCCGCAATCTACGCCGATGCGTGCGCCGCCTGCCACCGCACCAAAGGCGAGGGCGTGCCCGGACTGTTTCCCCGCCTGGCCGGCAGCGCCGTAGTACAGTCTGCGCAGCCCGACACGCTGATCACGGTGGTGCTGCATGGCAGCCGTGCCGCCGCCACTGGCGCCGCTCCAACCGGACCGGCGATGCCAGCGCTCGGCTGGCGGCTGGACGACGCCAGCGTGGCAGCGGTGCTGACCTATATCCGAAGCGCCTGGGGCAATGAAGCCGCTCCCGTGAGTGGCGACGCCGTGCGGCGCGGCCTGTAGACACGCGACGCGCCCCGACACGCTTGCCGACGCGCCCCCGGACGGGCCACACTCGGACCATGGAGACCGACCCGCGCGTGGCGCTCAGCGCCATTGGCCAACTCGAGGACGACGAGATCGACATCGCCGACGCGGCGCTGCAACTCGGCCGTGTCGACGCGCCGGAGGTGGATCTCGAGACGGCACGCGCCCATCTGTCCGAGATTGCGCGCGAAGCCGCCGCACTCCTCGCCGGGGTGGAAACGGCCGCCGCCGCGGTGAAGGCGCTCGCGGGCCTGCTGGCGGGCGAACACGGCTATCGCGGTGACAGCGAGACCTATGAGGATCTCGCCAACGCCAACCTGCTGCGTGTGATCGAGAGGCGGCGCGGACTGCCCGTGACGCTCGGCATTCTCTGGCTGCACGCCGCGCGCGCCGCCGGCTGGACGAGTTTCGGCATCGATTTCCCCGGCCATTTCATGGTCGGGCTGGATGGTGCCAAGGGGCTGGCAGTCCTCGACCCATTCAATGGCGGCACTTCGATCGATGCGCGGGACTTGCGGCGCAAGGCGGAGCCGGAGGGCGGCGCCCGCCTCGGGGCCGGGGTGCTGGCGCCGATGACGACGCGGGCGGTCCTGCTGCGATTGCAGAACAACATCCTGCTGCGCCGGCTGCGTCAGGATGACCTCGCCGGGGCGCTGGCCTGTGCCGGCGACATGCTGCGCATCGCCCCGGAAGCAGCGCAGGCGCGCGCGGCGATGAGCGCGCTGCGCGCACGACTGCACTGACCCAAGCGGCGATACCGACCAGGATAGGACACGAGGAGCAGGAATGCGCAAGCTCAAGGTCGCGGTGCAGATGGATCCGATGGAGTCGATCAACATCGACGCGGACTCGAGTTTCGCGCTGATGCTGGAGGCTCAGGCACGCGGCCATGCGCTGTGGCACTACGAGGTGCGCCACATGGCCTTGCGCGACGGACGCCTGTTCGCGCGGGTACGTCCGGTTACGGTACAGCGCGAGCGCGGGCAGCATTTCAGTTTCGGGGTCGAGGAACGGGCCGATCTGACCGCGATGGACGTGGTGCTGATGCGCCAGGATCCACCGTTCGACATGGCGTACATTACGGCGACGCATCTGCTCGAACATATCCATCCACACACGCTTGTGGTGAACGACCCCGCTTCGGTACGCAACGCACCGGAGAAGATCTTGGTCACCCGGTTTCCCGAACTCATGCCCCCGACGCTGATCACCTGGGATATTGAAGCGATCCGCGCCTTCCGCGCCGAGTTCCGCGACATCATCGTCAAGCCGCTCTACGGCAATGGCGGCGCCGGTGTGTTCCGCATCCGGGAGGACGACGAGAACCTCGCGTCACTCCTGGAGATGCATTTCGCGCGTTCGCGCGAACCTTTGATGTTCCAGCGCTATGAGCCCGCGGTGCGGCGCGGGGACAAGCGCATCGTGCTGGTGGAGGGGGTGCCGGTGGGCGCTGTGAATCGCGTGCCGGCTGCGGGCGAGGCACGGTCGAACATGCATGTCGGCGGCCGGCCGGAGAAGTCGGAGCTGAGCCTGCGCGAGCGCGAGATCTGCGCGCGCATCGGACCGACGCTTGGCGAACAGTGGCTGATTTTTGTCGGCATCGACGTGATCGGGGACTATCTCACCGAGATCAACGTCACCTCGCCGACCTGGATACAGGAGATCGCGCGCTTTGACGGTAGTAACCCGGCCGGTTTGATCTGGGACGCGATCGAGGCGAAGCGCACCTCAATCCCCGGCGGCACCTAGTTTGGTCGCCAGCCGCGGCACCTGCCTCTTTTGCTTCGGCGCCAGCCAATGGTGCAACCGGTCCAGTTAGAGATACACCACCGGCGTGGTGTAGAGCGTCAGCAGCTGGCTGAGGACGAGCCCACCGACCATGGTGACGCCAAGCGGGCGGCGCAGTTCGGAACCGGCGCCGGAAGCGAGCATCAGCGGCAGTCCGCCCAGCATCGCAGCCAGCGTCGTCATCAGGATAGGACGGAAGCGCAGGAGGCAGGCCTGGCGGATCGCCGCGAGTGGCGCCTGGCCCTCGTGTCGCTCCGCATTGATGGCGAAATCCACCATCATGATACCGTTCTTCTTGACGATGCCGATGAGAAGAATGATCCCGATCAGCGCCATCACTGTCAGCGGGTAGTCCAGCAGCATCAGCAGCAACAATGCACCAACGCCGGCTGATGGCAGCGTCGACAGGATGGTCAGCGGCAGAATGTAACTCTCGTAGAGCACGCCGAGAATAATGTAGACGGCGATCAGCGCGGCAGCGATGAGGTAGGGCTGGCTCCTCAGCGAGGACTGGAAAGTCTGCGCGGTACCCTGGAAGGAGCCTTGCACCGTCGGCGGCAGACCCAGTTCGAGTTCGGTTTGCTGAATCGCCTTCACGGCATCGCCAAGCGCCGCGCCGGGAGCCAGATTGAAGGAGATCGTCACCGCCGGAAACATGCTCTGATGGCTGACCGAGAGCGCCACCGGCTGGGTGGTATCCCAGCGCGCGAAGGTGGAGAGCGGCACCAGCTTGCCCGAAGGAGCGCGGACATAGAGCAGATCGAGCGTGGCTACCTTGCCTGCCATATCCGGGGGCACTTCCAGGATCGCCCAGTACGAATTGACCTGGGTGAAGAACTGCGCCACCTCCCGCTGGCCGAATGCGTCGTAGAGCGTATCATCGATCAGTTGTGGCTGGATGCCCAGACTTGCCGCCTTGTCGCGGTCGATATGGATGGTCGCGGCGGTGCCGCCCATCTGCTGGTCGGTGGCAACATCGCGAAGCAGCGGCAGGGCGCGCATCTTCGCCAGCAGTTTCGGTGACCACTCGCTCAGCTCGTCGAGATCGGCATCCTGGAGCGTGTATTCGTACATCGTGCGCGACAACCGGCCGCCGACACGGATGATCTGACCGGCCTGGAGATACAGCCTTACGCCCTCGACCGCCGCGAGCTTCGGCCGCAGCTCCTCGATCACCTGCTGCGCGGTCAGCTTGCGCTCACCCCAGGGCTTGAGGTTGATGTAGACACGACCGTTGTTCGCGGTCTGGCCGCCGAAGCCGGGGCCGATGTAGGACGAATACGACAATACGTTGGGGTCGGCGCTGATGACGTCGTTCAGCGCCTCCTGGCGACGATACATCTCCGCGAACGAGACATCCTGCGCGCCGTCCGAGACGCCGATGATCAGGCCAATATCCTGCTCCGGAAAGAAGCCCTTGGGAATAGCGATATAGAGGTGAACGCTGAGCGCCATCGTGGCCAGGAACACGAGCAGCATGATGAAGCGATGGCGCAGTGCCACATCCAGTGTGCGGGCATAGAAACGCACGATGGCGTCGAACCCCGCCTCCATGACATTGTAGAAGAACCCGTGCTGGCCGGTTTCATGGCGCAGGAAGCGCGAGCTCATCATCGGCGTGAGCGTCAGCGAGACCACCGCCGAGACCATCACCGCGATCGACACGGTCATGGCGAACTCGCGGAACAGCCGCCCGACATAGCCACCCATAAGCAGCAGTGGAATGAACACCGCGATGAGCGACAGGCTGATCGAGACGATGGTGAAGCCGATCTCGCCGGCGCCCTTCAGGGCTGCCTCCATCGGCTTCATACCCTCCTCGATATAGCGATAGATGTTCTCGAGCATGACGATGGCGTCGTCGACGACGAAGCCGACCGCGATGGTCAGGCCCATGAGCGAGAAATTGTCGAGGCTGTAGCCGAGCGGATACATCACCGCGAACGTGCCGACGAGGGCCAGCGGCACCGCGACCGATGGGATCACGGTTCCCCAGAGCGTGCGCAGGAAGAGGAAGATCACCAGCACCACGAGCGCAACCGCCAAGGCCATCGAGAATTCGACATCCTCGATCGAGGCGCGGATCGTCTGCGTACGGTCGACCAGGGTCGTCAGCTGGATGGCCGGCGGCACCGAGGCCTGCAGCCTCGGCAAGCGGGCCAGGATCTGCTCCACCGTGTCGATGACGTTGGCGCCAGGCTGCTTGAACACGGCGACCAGGATGCCGCGGTGGCCGGTCAGCCAGGCGGCCAGCTCGCGGTTCTCGGCGCCATCGATCGCGCGTCCAACATCGCGCACGCGGACCACCGCGCCGTCATGCGCAGCGACGATCACCTTGTTCCAGTCCGCCGCGTTCATCAACTGGTCGTTGTCGTAGACGCCGAAGGCGCGGCGCTGCCCGTCGATGCTGCCCTTGGGCGCATTGGTGGTCGCCAGCATCATCGCCTGGCGCATGTCCTCGAGCGTCAGACCGCGGGCGGTGAGCTTGGCGGGATCGGCCTCGG